>Ga0105245_10001970_pt1 | contig 18634 bp, 15 predicted proteins | sample KBSM54metaG_FD_81523 | JGI IMG/M metagenome (GOLD analysis project Ga0105245, IMG submission 81523) | Miscanthus rhizosphere microbial communities from Kellogg Biological Station, Michigan, USA - KBS M5-4 metaG | ecosystem: Host-associated > Plants > Roots > Rhizosphere > Soil | place...
GCCACAACGCTGGCCAGATCGCGTGTGCGGCTGTGGCAGATGGTCGTGGTCGCACCCGCCAGTACTAGTTCCAGCAACATGGGCCGGCCCACGATGTTGGATGCTCCTACCACCACGGCCTCCATCCCTGCGATCTTCGCACCGGTGCTTTCCACCAGGCGCATCACGCCGTAGGGCGTGCACGAGCGCAGCAGCGGTTCGCGCTGCGCAAGTCGGCCCAGGTTGTAGGGATGAAATCCGTCCACATCCTTGGCCGGGTCAATGGAATCGATGATCGGCCGCGTCCGGATCTGTGATGGCAGCGGCAACTGCACCAGGATGCCGTCGATGGCGTTGTCACGATTGAGCAGCTGAATCAGCGCCAGTAACTCGGCTTCGCTGGTGCTGGCCGGCAGATCGTGCGCGCTTGAAACGATACCGGTCTGCTCACATGAGCGGCGCTTGTTGCGGACGTACACCTCGGAGGCGGCCGAGTCGCCCACCATGATAACGGCCAGTCCCGGGCGGCGTTTGCCCGCGGCCGCCAGAGCGTCACTGGCGCCCCGGATCTGCCCCTTGATTTGCTCAGCCAAAGCCTTCCCGTCGATGATTTTCGCGCTCATGCTGTCTGCCCAAGTTGGAATTACGCTATTGTCGCACGATTGGCGGTTACGTATGATGCGCGACCCGCTGGAGGCGGGGTAGAATTCAGGGCGACCCGTTCAGGTATCGAATCGGGGCATGGCGCAGTCTGGTAGCGCATCTGCTTTGGGAGCAGAGGGTCGCAGGTTCAAATCCTGCTGCCCCGACCAATTTGAGCAGTTACCGGGCGCCCGTAGCTCAGGTGGATAGAGCACCGGCCTTCTAAGCCGGTGGTCGCAGGTTCGAGTCCTGCCGGGCGCGCCAACGTTATCGATGGTGGACGTAGCTCAGCTGGTAGAGTCCCGGATTGTGATTCCGGCTGTCGCGGGTTCGAATCCCGTCGTCCACCCCATTTTTAGATGGGCCGTTAGCTCAGTTGGTAGAGCAGGAGACTCTTAATCTCTTGGTCGAAGGTTCGACTCCTTCACGGCCCACCAAATTTATCCACGTTCTATGTGATCTCCGCGCGGTAACGCGGTCCCCTTCCACAATGACCGCAGCGCCACGATATATTTGGTCCTAAGGATGAAGGCCAAAGCGAAGGCTGCAAGGCTGCTAGAGGATCGCAAAGTCCTCGAGCAGATTATTTTCCCGACCTACGCGAGCGATCCGGCCATTCGCACCGTGCTGTTCGTGGGATGCGATTTCTACACAGAGCATTATGGACGCGAGCACTTCGCCGATCACACCTTCTGGACGCTGGAGCCTGACCTTAGTCGAAAGCGCTTTGGTGCACCGTTGCATGTCACAGGGCGCGTGGAGCAGCTCGGTCAATATTTTTCGCCGGGCTTGTTCGACCTGATTGTCTGCAACGGCGTCTACGGCTGGGGGCTTGATCGCGCGGACGACTGCGAGCAGGCATTCGCACACTGCCACGCTTGCCTTGCGGTCGGTGGGCACCTGCTACTTGGCTGGAACGATATGCCGCGATTGGATCCCGTTCCCTAGCGGGCGGTTCGCAATTTGGACTTGTTTATCCCCTACGAATTTCCACCTTTGGGCACGGCTAAATTTCTGACCAAGACGCTTTACCGGCACACCTATTGGTTCTTTAGGAAATGATCGCAGTGCCGAATCGTCGAGGTTAGGCGCAGACCGCTGCGTACAGACGCAGGTACTCGCCCAGGGGCTGGCTGAAGAAAGCTTCCACGAAGCGAGCCGGCATCCCGCTGCCCATCGAACGGTACGCATTCAGCCCGATGCCGCTATGGAGATAATCATTGACCGCTAGCTGACTCGCATAGCAGCGCATGGCCTGTTCCTTCAGGTGAATGGTCTCGTCGATCCTCACCAGGCAATTTGCAACCAGCGGCGTCCATACTTCGTAGCCTCGACACTCAAACTGCAGTCCACTATCCCGAGTGGCGTTCATGAGCGTCGCGTTGGCGGCGCGGTGATCGGGATGCCGATCCAGAAAGTAGGGCACATAGACGATCTGCGGCCGTACTCGCTCGAGCATCGCGCGCAGTCGTACCGCCACCGTCGTGTCGCTCGCCAGCCTCGTATCCTCGGCATCCAGGAAATTAAGCGCCCGTACGCCCAGTACCTGCATGGCCTCGTGCGCCTCGCGCTTGCGGATCGCGATGAGCTCATTGGGGTCCGGGCGTGTGGTCCCGGGCCTCGCAACACTTCCGCCGTAGCGTCCGTCGGTCAGGAACACGACCTCGATGTCGGCGCCGGCGGCAGCGTGGCGCGCGAGCGTGCCACCGCACCCAAGCACTTCATCGTCCATGTGCGGAGCGAGTACCACGATCGTGGCCTTCTCAGGCTCACACGCGACAGCATGCAGATCAAGCGCGCCGGGGAACCCCTTTAGCAAGGCCAGTCCCCGCCGCAATCTGCGGCTTTTGATCTTGCGCACGAGCTTAGCGAGGGGCGAACCGCTCATGTCTCAATCCTAAACCCGTGATAGGCATTCGGAATGGGGCAGAATCCAGCCTCTGCGATGATACGCGGGCCCCGCCCGGCTTTGCTCTCCCGTCGGCACTACCCACATGAAGCAGGTATAAGGGAAATGTGGATCCGTCCATTGTCGCAGGCTGTTCGAGGAATACTGAGCGGAAGCGCAGGCATGCTGGGCTGAGCCATGCCACCTGAGGTCTCAATCATTTTACCGAGCTACAACCGGCTCGAGTATCTGCGTCAGGCGATCGAATCGGTGTTCGCCCAGTCGTTCCGGGATTGGGAACTCATCGTGGCCGATGACGGATCCGGTCCGGCAACCGCTGCCTACCTTGCCGAAGTTGAGCAGCAGCCGCAGGTCCGTGTCCTGCGGGCCGTACACACGGGCAAACCAAGTGTGGTGCGCAATCTGGCGCTGCGCGCGGCGCGCGGTAGCTTGGTGGCTTTCCTGGATTCGGACGACGTCTGGCTGCCGGCCAAGCTCGAATTGCACGTCGGCCTGCACCGCACCTGGCCTGTGCGGCGATGGAGTTACGTCGCCATTAACCGCATCAACGCGGACGGTTCCCTGATGCACGGTCAACCGCAGCGCCCCATGCCAGATGGCGCAATCTTTGCGCAGCTGCTGGAACTGACGGCGAATGTGTCGATGTCGAGTGTGATGGCGGAGCGTGCTTTATTGCAGGAGATAGGCGGATTTGATGAGAGCCAGCGGTTTTTTGAGGAATTCGACTTGTTTATGCGGTTGAGTCTGTGCAGTGAGGTGAGCGTGCTCACCGCCCCTGCGGTGGTGAGCATACGAGACCATAACCAACACTATTCGGCGAACCGCATCGGTTCTTACCAGGGAAGGGCGCAGCTGCTGGAGAAGATGCGACCCTTCGCGATACAGCGCGGGCTTGGGGCACTCTTGCAAATGGAAGTCAGTCGCAACAGCGCCGATCTGGCGCGGGCGTGGGCAATCGGCGGCCAGCGCGGCGTGGCGCTGCGGCTCTTATGGGAAAGCCGCACCGGCGCGTGGCATGGGCGCAAGTGGTGGCTTGCGGGAGCGGTGACCGTCAAATCGTTCCTGCCACGGTGGGCGCGGGCGGCCTACCGGAAGGTTCGCTCCTAACGGTCTTCCGCTTATTTCGACCGTGTATGTACACGGCCCGTATTGCACGCTATGAACCCGTGGCCGGGTCGCTCATTTCCACGGGCTGTATGACGTGAAAGATGTCGGCGCGCGCCTCAGCGAGTCTTGCCGACAATAGTCGCCTGTGCTGCTCCGGCATCGCCATCACGATCATGATGGGTTCGTCGGCCGTTTCAAAGAAATGTGCCGCATGAAAGCGACGGTCATGGCCGTAGCCTTCGACGCAGGCAACGACGGTCGCTCCCGGAATTCCTAACTCCCGGGCGGTGTGGATGAGCCAGTCCTTGACGTGCTTGCCCTGGAAGCGGCGCCGCAGGGTTGTGTAGAAGGTGATTTGGTAACCGGTCACGGCGAATTCCTCCTAATAAATTGACGCGCAGCGGATGGAATTATCGACTGAATCCACCGCGCCGCCTTCATGGGATCAGCACGGCGGCCCCGCTGATGCTTCCAGAGCGCAGGTCATCGAGCGCGAGCCGCGCCGCCGAGAGCTCATAAGGCCAGGCATGAACCTTCAACGGTAATCTGGCCGCCAGGCCCATGAATTTTTGTCCGTCGGCGCGTGTCAGGTTCGCCACCGAGGAAATGCGCCGCTCACCCCAGAGCCACTCGTAAGGAAATTGCGGGATCGGGCTCATATGGATACCTCCACAGATGACGTGGCCCGCTTTGCGAACGGCGCGCAACGCTTGGGGCACCAGGTTGCCGACCGGGGCGAAAATGATCGCGGCATCGAGCGGTAGCGGGGGCGCAGCATCGCTGTCGCCCGCCCAACTGGCCCCGATGTCAAGTGCGAATGCGGCCGCCGCCCTATCGCCCGGGCGCACGAAGGCGTAGATCTGTCTGCCTTGGTGGCGGGCGATCTGCGTGATCAAGTGGGCCGCGGCGCCGAAACCGTACAATCCCAGACGCTCGGCCTCGCCGGCTTTGTCCAGGCAGCGATAGCCGATCAAACCGGCGCACAGCAGCGGCGCGGCGTGCAGGTCGTCAAGCCCTGCAGGCAGCTGCAGGCAGTAGCGTTCATCTGCGAGCATCCAGTCGGCGTAGCCGCCATCGATGTGACAGCCCGTAAAGCGACCGTGATCGCAAAGATTCTCTAGGCCCGCGCGGCAATAGGTGCAGGAGCCGCAGGTGTATCCGAGCCAAGGCACGCCGACGCGCTCGCCAAGTGCGAGGCTGACGCCTGGTCCTACGGCGTCCACGATGCCGACGACTTCGTGCCCGGGCACAACCGGCAGCGCCGCATCGGCAAGTTCACCTTCGAGGAGATGCAGGTCGGTGCGGCAGACCCCACAGGCCATAACTCTGAGGCGCACCTGGCCGCGGCCGGGTGCGGGCACCGGCCTGTCCTCCAAAAACAGGGGGGTACGAGCTTTGTGCAGCACCCAGGCGCGCATGGGGTGATTATCGATCAATTCCCGTTGCGAAACCCAACGCACGGCGCCAGACAGACGATCCAGCAAGCGTAGAAGTACGGATGGGAATGCACCCTCGAGCGGCACATTCTCGATACACCAATGACAGCAATAGGTGTTGCCATGCGAAATGTCGCGCGCCAGGAGAAGAACCCGATTGCTATCGCTCAGTCCTCGAGAGTGCGGCAGCTGCTGCGCGGACGACTGCGAGCCTCGCGGGCACAGCTTATCGAGACTCGCACAGAAGCCCCCGGGGAGCCGCTCTCGATGGCTGAAGTGACTGACACCAAGGATTGCGCCGAGCGTGAGCAGCGTAGTCAGACCGTGGCTGCGGCGGCCAAGCGCTTGGCAGCAGAGATCGCCGCCACCCTGGCGGCACTCGACCGGCTCGAAGATGGGCGCTATGGCGTATGCGTAGATTGTGGCGGTGATGTGGGCCACGCACGCCTGCTGGCGCAGCCGGCCGCCGCGCGCTGCCTGTCGTGTCAGATCAGTTACGAGCGTGCGGGGGTGCCGGGAGCGAGCTAGTGAAATTCTGTAAACGGAGGCGCCCTGTTGCACATACATGCTGGGCGCACTCGCAAGTACTTAGGTCGTTCAATCACCCCAAACGGCAACGAGAAATGCTGTGAGTCTCATATCCCGAAGCGGTCGGCGAGCGAGTCAACCGCCAAGCAATTCAAGGTTGAATGAGGGCATGAGCGAACACGAAATCAGCCGGTAGGTCAGCTATCGGCCGCGCACTGTGGGCGGCTCGAGTGGGACGACGCGCGCGTCCAGGCGGGACAAATAGTCCGCCAAACCGACCAAGTCGGCGCGCTCCAGTGGTTGCAGCAAGGTCTTGTGCTCGGCTGGAAAGTTTGGGCGCCGTCCTTCGAGCGCGTCGTGCAACTGGCGCATCAGGTATTGATAGTGCTGGCCAGCAAGCCGCGGTATACCCTGGGCGTTGCTGCCGCCCCCGGACGCGCCGTGGCATGAGGCGCAGAGCCGCTCGTAGAGCGCATGTCCATGGTCAGCGTACTCACCGTCGCCCACGTTGGTCGTCCGGGTTGGTGGCAGCGCGCCTATGAAGGCAGCTACGTCAGCGACATCCTGGGCGTCCACCAGCCGGTGACGATCGGTGAAATGCTCCATTCGCAGGTCCCAACGACGATCGTGTCGGTAATCGACCAGTTGTCGGATGATGACCTGCGGGTGCTGCGCGGCGATGGCCGGTACATCGCCGTCCTGCCTGCCGCCACCGTCGGTGCCGTGGCAGGTGATACAAGTGTCGTTATAGAGCGCCTCACCGTGCACCCAGTTGGCAGCGGCATGGTTCGCGGCCTCGTATTCCTGCTGATAGTCGCTTATGGCGAATGTCAGCAACGGCAGCGACATTAGGACACAGCAGATAGTTAGCCGCATCGCGGCACACTAACATCCCGGTGCAGGTCTGGGCATGCGAACAAGTACCTAGCCCGCGACGGTGGCACCGGCCGGCGGACCGGGCGGACTGCGCAACGCGCCAAAGGGGGGCCCAGGGCGACCCGAGTACGGCCGGCGACTGGCATGCGGCAGGTCGCTTACCAGATCTGCACGCGCTCGCTCTCTGGTCGCCACATCGGCTGACCAGGTTTGATCCCAAACGCTTCGTAAAACTCCGGGACATTGGACAGGGGGCCCAGCACGCGCCATTTGGCGGGCGCGTGCACGTCGGACAGCAGGTTCGCGCGCAGCGTCTCATCGCGCTCATGTGACATCCAGCCGAGCGCGTAGCCCAGGAAGTAGCGTTGTAGAGGTGTCAGCCCGCCGATCGATATCCCCTTGTGGAACTGGTCTGTCTTCTTGAAGGCATCGAGTCCAAGGAGTAGTCCACCGTAGTCGGCGATGTTTTCGCCCAGGCTCGCTTTGCCATTGATGTGCAGCCCCGGCAGGGGCTCATAGCGGTCGAACTGCTTCGCTAGGGCGTCGGCGCGTTGCTGGAATTCCCCGGCATCGCCCGCGGTCCACCAGTCGTTGAGGTTGCCCTTGGGGTCGAACTTGCGGCCCGAGTCATCGAAGCCATGGGTGATCTCATGGCCGATCGTGGCGGCTCCCGCGTAGCCGTACATCACGGCATCGTCGACCTGCGCGTCGGGCACGCCCGGGATCGTGAAGGCCGCGGCCGGCAGCACGATCTCATTGTTGTTCTGGCTGTAGTAGGCATTGTAGGTCTGTGGGGTCATGTCCCATTCGCTGCGATCCACGGGCTTGCCGTACTTGGCCAGGGCATCGGCAAAGCGCCAGCGCGCCGCATTCTTCACGTTCTCGCAGTACGAGTCCCGGCCGATCGTCAGTGCCGAGTAGTCCTTCCATTTATCGGGATACCCCACCTTGGCTGTGATTGCCGCCAGCTTGCGCTGCGCCTTCGCCTTGGTGGCGACGCTCATCCACGGCAACACTGCGATACGATCGTGGTAAGCGGCGCGGATGGTTTCGACCAGGTCCGAGTAGCGCTTCTTGGCAGCCGGCGGGAAGTAGTCGTTCACGAAGATCTTACCCAGCATGAAGCCCATCGCGTCGCCCTCGGCGTCAAGCACGAGCTTCCAACGCTCCCGCTGCTGCTGCTTGCCCTGCAAGGCTTGGCCGTAGAAGCGGAAATGCTCCTCGTCGAAAGCCTTGCTAAGCGTGGGTGCGTAGCCGTCGATCAGGTGCATGCGGATGTAATCGCGCAGCACCGGCACTGGCGTGCGATGCAGCAAGGGCTCGAGCTGGGCGAAGAACTCCGGCTGTCCCACGATGAGGGTTTCGGGATGAAGATTCCACGCCGCAAGCCGCACGCTCCAGTCGATCGACGGGGTGTACTTTTTGGTCAAATAGGCGGGAGTGAGCGGATAGTAGTTCTTGTCCGGATCGTTCAAGTCTTCTAGCTTCTTCGAGGCCTTCGCCAGCCCGGTCTCGAATTTCAGTATGGCCCGCGCCTGAGCCTGAGCCTCGCTGGCGCCGCGCCCCAGCAGCTGCAGAGTTCGGGCGATGTGCCCGACGTATTCCTCACGAACACTCGCCACGCCGCGCTCGCGGTTGAAATAGTAGTCGCGATCCGGAAGCCCCAGGCCACCTTGCCCCAGGTGAATGGCCATGGCGCTGCTGTTCTTCTCGTCCTGGCTGACGTTACCGCTGAAGAACGCATCAATCCCGATTGGCGCCAGCGCAAAGGCGGCGTCGATCGCATCCGCGGCGGTCTTGATCTGGTCAATGCGGGCGAGCTCGCCGTCGAGCGGGTGCACGCCGAGGGCATCGGCGTGGCCGGTGTCCATGGCCGTGCTCCAGAAGTCGGCGATCTTTTGCAGGTCACTGCCGGCGGGGTTCGATGTTGCCGCCGCCTTCTCATTGATCGCGCGCAGGCTCGAGTAGAGCTGCTCGTTCACAAGGCTCCCGACGCCCCAGTAGGATTCCGCGGCCGGGATCGGATTGGCCGCCAACCAGGCGCCATTGGCGTAGGCAAAAAAATCCACGCCCGGGTCCACCTTGGGATCCATGTGCGAGCGCAGGAAATCCTGCGTGTCGGCTGCAGGCGTTCCCTCCGCTAGGGCTACCGCCCCCGTGCCCAAGGCCGCCCACAGGATCAGCACGGGGGCCCTCAGCAGGGAAGTCAGTTTCGACATAGGCATACCTGTCAGGTTTATTGTTCCATCGCACTTAATTTAGGCTCGCGCGCAGCCGCGCGCGCCTCGGTGGAAAGTAGCCTACCACGCGTTTTTGGGCCGTTCCTCAGGGTGATGCGGCGAGGTCGGGGCTTTGGGAGCGGTGCGGTAGGCTATAATTAGCTGATGGCCTCCGGGCCGGCAGCGGGGGCTGTCTCTTAAGGCGAAAGTGGCGGAACTGGTAGACGCGCTGGCCTTAGGAGCCAGTGGGGCAACCCGTAAGAGTTCGAGTCTCTTCTTTCGCACCAGATTGGTTTAAGGACGTTGGGTCGCATGCAGGTTTCTCTAGTTTCCAGCAACGGTCTGGAGCGACGTCTGGAAGTCACGGTACCCGGTGAATTGGTCACCAGCCGCGTCGACCAGCGGCTCAAGGACCTGGCGCGCACTGCGCGCCTCAAGGGCTTTCGTCCGGGCAAGGTGCCGCTCGCGGTCGTGCGCAAGCAGTACGGCGGCCAGGTGCATTCGGAGGCCGTCAGCGACCTCATGCAAAAGAGCTTTGCCGAGGCCGTGACCCAGGAGCGGCTCCGTCCCGCCGGTGATCCGCGCATCGAGCCGCTGCAGATGGCCCCGGGCGAAGAGCTGCGCTATGCCGCCGTGTTCGAGGTGCTGCCGGAAATCAGCCTCAAGCCCCTGAGCGAACTCACCGTCAACCGGCCGACCGCGCAGGTCACGGACGCCGACATCGACGCTATGATCGAGAGCATGCGCAAGCAGAAGCCGGTGTTCACGGCGGTCGAGCGCGCGGCGGCCGACACCGATCGGGTGACCATCGCCTTCGAAGGACGCATTGATGGGGAACTCTTCCCCGGCGGGAAGGGCGAGGAGCTGCCCGTGGTGCTGGGAGCCGGCGCGATCCTGCAGGAACTCGACAGCGCGCTGCACGGCATGCAGGTCGGCGAAAGCAAGCAGGTGCCGGCGCGCTTCCCGGATGATTACGCGGCCAAGTCGGTGGCCGGCAAGGACGCGATGTTCTCGATCACCGTCAAGCACGTCGAGGCGCAGAGCCTAACGAAGCTCGATGAGGCCTTCGTGCGCGGCTTTGGCCTCGCCGAGGGTGGCCTTGAGGAATTCCGCACGCAGGTGCGTGCCACCATGGAGCAGGAAGTGGCGGACACCACGCAGCAGCGCGTGCGCGAGCAGCTTTTGGAACTGCTCCACAAGGCCAACCCGCTGGAGCTCCCCAAGGTGCTGGTCGATGAGCAGGTGCGCGACCTGCAAGTGCAGGTGCTGCGGCGCATGGGCGTGCAGAAGGTCGAGCAGTTGCCGCCGCGCGAACCCTACGAGGAGGCGGCCCGCAAGCGCGTCGCGCTCGGACTGATCATCGGCGAGGTCGTGCGCGCTAACGGACTTAAGGTCGACCGCAGCCGGGTCGAGCGACGGCTCCATGCGGCCGCCGCCGCTCACCCGGACCCGGAAGGCATGCGCCGCCAGTACCTGCAGAGCCGCGAGGCGATGGGGCAGCTGGAGTCGGCGGCACTCGAGGACCAGGCGCTCGACTGGGTGCTGTCCCAGGTCAAGGTGACCGACGTGCCGGGCAGTTTCTCGGATCTGACCGGCTTTGGCCGGCCCAAAGAGGTAAACAGCTGATGAATGAACGTGCCCTTGGACTGGTGCCCATCGTCGTCGAGCAGACGGCGCGCGGCGAGCGTTCCTACGACATCTATTCGCGCCTGCTCAAGGAACGTGTCATTTTCGTGGTCGGCGAAGTCGAGGACCACATGGCTAACCTCGTGGTCGCGCAATTGCTGTTTTTGGAATCCGACAATCCGGACAAGGACATCGCGCTCTACATCAATACGCCGGGCGGCTCGGTCAGCGCGGGCCTGGCGATCTACGACACCATGCAGTTCATCAAGCCGGACGTGAGCACCATCTGCGTAGGTCTCGCGGCCTCCATGGGCGCGGTGCTGCTGGCGGGGGGAGCGGCCGGCAAGCGCCATTCGCTGCCCAATTCCAAGATCATGATCCACCAGCCCTCGGGGGGCTTTCGCGGGCAGGCCAGCGACATCGATATCCAGGCCCGCGAGGTCATGGACACCAAGGAGCGCCTAAACCGCATCCTGGCCCACCATACCCACCAGTCCATCGAGCGGATCAAAGTCGACAGCGACCGGGACAATTTCATGAACGCGGACGCCGCCGTGGCCTACGGCATGATCGACAAGGTGCTCGAAAAGCGGCTGGACGCAGTGCCCACTCCCAGCCCGGACCGGCCTGCCTGAGGGTTATCTTCTTTGATAACAAGGCCTTAGGTGGAACGCAGTTCTTTGCGCCTGCGCGGTAGGGCATGTTATATAAAGACCCTCAAGGGTGGATTTTCCGCCCTTTGCCCCCATCCCCATAGGTCTTAAGGGCCTAAAGGTGATCTGCAGTGAGCGATGATTCCAAGGGCCGGACTGACGATGGGAAGCTGCTGTACTGCTCCTTTTGCGGCAAAAGCCAGCACGAAGTCCGCAAGCTAATCGCCGGCCCCTCGGTCTTTGTCTGCGACGAGTGCGTCGAGCTGTGCAACGACATCATCCGCGAGGAGCTCGAGGATCGGGCGGACAAGGCGCGGGACAAGCTCCCCCGGCCGCACGAAATCAAGAAGGTGCTGGACGACTACGTCATCGGCCAGGAGCGCGCCAAGAAGGTGCTGTCGGTGGCTGTCTATAACCACTACAAGCGCCTGCAGACTCGTGGGGCGGCAAAGCCGAAGGACGACATCGAGCTGGCCAAGAGCAACATCCTGCTGATCGGCCCGACCGGCTGTGGCAAGACACTGCTGGCCGAGACCCTGGCGCGGCTTTTGAACGTGCCCTTTACCATCGCCGATGCCACCACGCTCACCGAGGCGGGCTACGTCGGTGAGGACGTGGAAAACATCATCCAGAAGCTGCTGCAGAAGTGCGATTACGACGTCGAGAAGGCGCAGACCGGCATCGTCTACATCGATGAGATCGACAAGATTTCCCGCAAGAGCGACAACCCCTCGATCACCCGCGACGTCTCGGGCGAGGGCGTGCAGCAGGCGCTGCTGAAGCTGATCGAGGGCACCATCGCATCGGTCCCTCCGCAGGGCGGCCGCAAGCACCCGCAGCAGGAGTTCCTGCAGGTCGATACTTCCAACATCCTGTTCATCTGCGGTGGCGCGTTCGCGGGGCTCGAGAAAGTCATCCTCAACCGCACCCAGCGCAGCGGCATCGGCTTCACCTCCGAGGTGCGCAGCGCCAACCAGAAGCCGCACGGCTCGGACCTGTTCCACGAAGTCGAGCCTGAGGATCTGATCAAGTTCGGGCTGATCCCGGAGTTCGTCGGCCGCCTGCCGGTGGTGGCGACGCTCGATGAGCTGGATGAGGCCGCCCTGATGATCATCCTGACCGAGCCCAAGAACGCGCTGACCAAGCAGTACCGCAAGCTCTTCGACATGGAAGGCTCTGAGCTCGAGTTCCGCGACGAGGCGCTGCGCGCGGTGTCGCGCCGCGCCATGCAGCGCAAGACCGGCGCCCGCGGCCTGCGCACCATTCTGGAGAACGTGCTGCTCGACACCATGTACGAGCTGCCCTCGCTCCGCAACGTCGCCAAGGTGGTGGTCGATGAGGCCGTCATCGAGGGCACGACCAAGCCCTACATCGTCTATCGGTCAGAGGAAGAGCGTCTGGTGCCCGTTGAGGAGCCGCGCAGGGCCGGGGGCATCGGCCACGCCTGAAATCCACGCCGGTTGCGGGGCCGTTGAAATTGCAGTGCAGCGTCCCCATTAGCTTTGGTGCATGGTCCGCGCGCTCATCGGCGGCCGCTTGAAAAAGGAACGCCCGTGAGCCAAGAACCCGAGTCGACCTCCCTGGTCCCCGTCCAGCGCATACCGGTGCTGCCGCTGCGGGACGTCGTGGTGTACCCCCACATGGTGATCCCGCTGTTCGTCGGGCGCGAGAAGTCGATCCTGGCTCTCGATGCGGCCATGCGCTCGGACAAGCGCATCCTGCTGGTGGCCCAGAAGCAGGCCGACATCGACGATCCCAAGCTCGAGGACCTGCACGCCTTTGGCACCGTGGCCACGATCCTGCAGCTGCTCAAGCTTCCGGACGGCACCGTCAAGGTCCTGGTGGAGGGCGTGGATCGTGCCCGCGTGGTGCAAATTGGCCTGAACAGTGGGACGCCGGCAGCCGAAGGTGCGCAGCACTTTTACGCGGCGGCCGTGGCGATCGAGCAGGATTCGGATCAGTACGATGAGCGCGAGATGGACGTGCTGGTGCGCTCAGTCGTCTCCCAGTTCGAGCAGTACGTCAAGCTGAACAAGAAGGTCCCGCCCGAGGTGCTCACCGCGCTGGCGGGCATCGAGCAGCCCGGGCGCCTGGCCGACACGGTGGCTGCGCACATGGCCTTGAAGCTCTCCGAGAAGCAGAAAGTTCTTGAGATCCTCGACGTGCGCAAGCGCCTTGAGCACGTGCTGGTCGCCATCGAGGGCGAGATGGACGTGCTGCAAATCGAGAAGCGCATCCGCGGGCGCGTCAAGTCGCAGATGGAGAAGAGCCAGCGCGAGTACTACCTGAATGAGCAGATGAAGGCCATTCAGAAGGAACTCGGCGACATGGAGGATGGCACCAACGAGATTGGCGATCTGGAGCAGAAGGTCGCCAAGGCCGGCATGAGCAAGGAGGCGCGCGAGAAGGCCACCGCCGAGATCAACAAGCTCAAGATGATGTCACCAATGTCCGCCGAGGCCACGGTGGTGCGCAACTACGTGGACTGGCTGGTCAAGGTGCCTTGGAAGAAACGCACCCGGCTGCTCAAGGACATTACCCACGCCCAGAAGGTCCTGGACGAGGATCATTACGGGCTCGACAAGGTCAAAGAGCGCATCGTCGAGTACCTGGCGGTGCTGCAGCGGGTCGAGAAGATCAAGGGCCCGATCCTGTGCCTGGTGGGCCCGCCCGGAGTAGGCAAGACCTCGCTAGGCCAGAGCATGGCGCGAGCCACCAACCGTAAGTTCGTGCGCATGTCGCTCGGCGGCGTGCGCGATGAGGCGGAGATCCGCGGGCATCGGCGCACCTACATCGGCTCCATGCCCGGCAAGATCCTGCAGAACATGGCCAAAACCGGCGTCCACAATCCGCTGTTCCTGCTCGATGAAGTCGACAAGATGGCGATGGACTTCCGCGGCGATCCTTCATCGGCGCTGCTGGAAGTGCTCGACCCCGAGCAGAATGCCGGCTTCTCCGATCATTACCTCGAAGTGGACTTCGATCTTTCCGAGGTCATGTTCGTGTGCACGGCCAACTCGCTGAACATTCCCCCGCCGTTGCTCGATCGCATGGAAGTCATTCGGCTCCCCGGCTACACCGAGGACGAGAAGCTCAACATCGCGCGCCGCTACCTGGTGCCCAAGCAAATCAAGCAGAACGGACTCAAGGCCGGTGAGCTCAAGGTTTCGGACCCGGCGCTGCTGGACATCGTGCGCTACTACACGCGCGAGGCCGGCGTGCGCAATCTGGAGCGCGAAGTGGCCAAGATCAGCCGCAAGGCCGTCAAGCAGCTGCTGCTCAATCGCGATCAGGGCCGCAAGGTCACGGTCACGCCGCGCAACCTCGACAAGTACCTGGGCGTCCGCCGCCATCGCTACGGCAAGGCGGAGGACCAGAATCGCGTCGGGCAGGTCACGGGACTGGCCTGGACCGAGGTGGGTGGCGAGCTTCTGACTATCGAAGCGGCGGTTGTGCCCGGCAAGGGCAAACTGCAGCACACCGGGCAGCTGGGCGAGGTCATGCAGGAGTCAATTCAGGCGGCCATGTCGGTAGTGCGCTCGCGCGCCGAGGTGCTGGGCCTGGATCCGGACTTCTACCAGAAGAACGACGTGCACCTGCACATGCCCGAAGGCGCGACGCCCAAGGACGGACCCAGTGCTGGCATCGGCATGTGCACGGCCCTGGTCTCGGCGCTCACGCGCATCCCGGTCCGCTCGGATGTCGCCATGACAGGCGAGATCACGCTGCGCGGCGAAGTCCTGCCCATCGGTGGCCTGAAGGAAAAATTGCTCGCAGCGCAGCGCGGCGGAATCTCACTGGTCATGATCCCGGAAGAGAACCGGAAGGATCTGGTGGAGATACCCGACAACATCAAGGGGAAGCTCGACGTGCGTCCGGTGCGCTGGATCGACGAGGTGCTGGAGATCGCCTTGACGGCGCGCCCGGTCGCGCGTGTGCAGGCCACAGCCGTCGTCGAACCGGCAGCGGCCAGTGGCAAGCGCCGCGGCAAAGCGCGCGGACCCAAAATAGTCCAGGCGCACTAGCGCCTCGCGCAGTCTCTACTTTAGAATCGCGCCGCCTCTTGAACAGGGGCGGCCGCCTAAGGCCTTGGTTCTTACGGGTGCTTAGCTCAGCTGGTAGAGCGTCGCCCTTACAAGGCGAATGTCGGGGGTTCGATCCCCTCAGCACCCACCAATTTCAGTATTGGGCAGCGCGGCTCGACTCAAAGGTCATGAGACTCGCACGACGCCGCCACGTTGGCGATTGCGCCCGGTGCTACGCCGGCGCACTGCTACACGAGAGGTTCAGGCGATGCCGCCGGGCAGGGGCAGACCGGCAAGAAACGCATCGAAATTAGCCAAAACCGCGCGCGCCATGTTCTCGCGAGTTTCGGTGGTGGCGCTCGCCACGTGCGGTGTGAGTATGACTTTCCCGGATTCTCGCAGCGCCATGGGGACATTGGGCTCGTCTTCGAAGACATCCAGTGCGGCACCCGCGATCCGATCGCTGGCCAAGGCCTTGATCAGTTCCGCCTGATCGACTAGGGAGCCTCGGGCAACGTTGACGAGGTAGCCCGACGGACCGAGCGCATCCAGCACGGCCGAGCCGATCACACCACGTGTGGTGGCGTTGGCGGCGGTCGCCAGAATGAGCACGTCGCACCATTCAGCCAATTGCAGCGGCGAGTCAAAATACTCGTAGGGCACTTGCTTGCGAATGACGTCGCCGTATCCCACCGTGCCAAACGCCGCCATTCGCAGCGCAATGGCGCTGCCAATTTGTCCCAAGCCCAGTATGCCAAAGCGTCGGCCAGACACCTTATGGGCCAGAGGACGATCACCCGTGGTCCAGAGGCCCTCCCGCACAAATCGATCTGCGCCCGGAATTCCGCGCAGCAGTGCAATCGTCAGTCCCACCGCCAGATCTGCGACGTCGTCCGTAAGGACGTGCGGAGTGGTCGTAACGCGCACGCCGCGGCGTCGGCACTCATCCAGATCAATCTTATCGAAGCCGACACCGTTGATGGCGACCATGCGCAAGGACGGCAGCCTGGCCATTAGCTCAGGCCGAATCCCGATCTCACCGCCCGTTACTACCACCTGAATATGCAGTGCGTGCTCGGCCAGGAAGTGGTCCGGCTGCTCCACCTCGAACCAGCGATGCACCTGGCCCCGCGCACGCAGTTCCCGCTCTAGCCATGGAGAAAATGGCCGCATCTGCAGGGTCTGAATATCCATTAGGGTGGCGCCTGTGAGCTTCAGAGCACGGCCAGAACGCCGCCGTCCACGTAGATCGTCTGACCATTGACGAAATCCGAGGCCCGGGAGGCCAGAAAAATCACTGCGCCGTGCAATTCCTCGATTCGGCCCCAGCGCCCTGTAGGAGTACGTTTGCATAACCAGTCATTAAAGTCGGGATCGGCTACCAGAGCTTTGTTCATCGGAGTATCAAAGTATCCGGGTGCGATCGCGTTGATTTGCAAGCCAAACTGCGCCCAGTCCGCGCACATGCCCTTGGTGAGATTTTTAACGGCGCCCTTCGATGCGGTGTACGGCGCTATGCCGGGCCGCGCGGCCGCGCTTTGCAGACTGGCAACATTAATGATCTTTCCCCGGCGCCGCGCGATCATCCGCCGCGCGATTGCCTGGCTTACATAGAACACACTGTCCAGATTGACGCTCATTACCTTTCGCCAGGCCTCAATTGGAAAGTCCTGAAGCGGCTGACGGTGCTGAATACCGGCATTGTTCACCAGAATATCGATCGGACCGACGTTGGCCTCTATGACTGCGATGGAGCGCTCGACCTGCTCAGGGTCAGTCACGTCGAAGACGGCTGCGGAAACCTGCAGCCCCTGGCTTGCCAGTTGCGATACGCACGCGTCCAGCCGGGCTTGATCCCGGCCGTTGAGCAGCAGCGAGGCGCCAGCCCCTCCTAGAGCCTGGGCTAGGGACAAGCCGATACCTTGGCTGGAACCCGTGACTAGGGCCCGTTGTCCACTGAGATCAAAAAGACCCAATGCCGCACTTTCTGCCATGCCAGCAATTCTCGTCGTAATTTGGACGGTGCAATAAAACTTGGGCTAAAAGCTGGCCAAGGAGCCGGCCGAATGTTATCGGTAACATTATACCTTAGAATGTCTGCGAGTCTAAGGACTGCGGTCGTAAGGTGACTGGGCGCGCCGGAGGGCGATATGTCGAGCAATTCAACAATGAGCCGGGTGGCCCTTGTGACGGGCGCAGGCACCGGCATAGGCCGGGCCGCAAGCATTGCGCTGGCCGAATTAGGCTTTACGGTGGTGCTGGCGGGCCGAAGGGCAGAGCCTTTGAAGGAACTGGCCGATGCACTGGGCCAGCGCGGGCTGGCCGCCCTCGCCGTGGCCGCCGATGTCGCCGATGAGAACTCCACACACCAACTGTTCGAGAAGATTAAAACGCAGTACGGACGCCTGGATCTGCTCTTCAACAATGCCGGGATCGCGGCGCGCCCCGTCCCGCTGGAGGAATTGACGCTCGCCGAATGGCGCGCAGTGATCGATGTCAACCTCAACGGCGCGTTCTTGTGCACGCAACAGGCGATTCGGATCATGAAGCAGCAGAATCCGCGCGGCGGGCGGATTATCAACAACGGATCCATATCCGCGTACACGCCGCGACCAAACTCGGCGCCGTACACCGCCAGTAAGCACGCCATATCCGGCCTGACAAAGGCCACGGCGCTGGATGGGCGTGCCTTCGACATTGCCTGCGGACAGATTGACATCGGCAATGCCGCCACCGCGATCGGTGCACACGTGCAGCAGGGTGCCTTGCAGCCGAATGGATCAACGCTGGTCGAGCCCACCATGGACCTATCACACGTTGCGGCGGCGATACGGTACATGGCGAGCCTGCCGCTGAGTTCCAACGTGCTCAATCTCACCGTGATGGCTACGCAAATGCCCTTTGTGGGTCGTGGTTGATAGATGGTTCGAGATTCTGCCGGCGAGGACGCTGCCTCCGGGGGTCTGCGCCTTATCCACGGGCCCGTGGGGAGCGAGGACATCGTCCAGGTTCCCGGGACGCCGTGGCTCATAGCCAGTGGGCTTAACCTCGGCGCACCCGCCCAGTTTTCCCTGATCGACACGCGTAGCAAAGCTGCGACGCGGCTTTTGCTGGACTGTCGGCCCGGCGCTGAGGGTGATGACGGTGCCCCGCCACCGGAGTTCTCCAGCATGTCGACCGATGGTCTCGCCTTGCGTTCGCTTGCCGCCAACCGGCATCTGCTGTTTGCCGCCAATCACGGTGACCGCCATGCCATCGAGATTTTCGCGGTTGAGGCCGGGCACGAAGTGCCGACAGTCCACTGGGTCGGTTGCGCGCTTTTGCCTCGGACAGCCCTGCCAAACGCCGTCAGGCCACTTTCCGACGGTAGGCTGTTGATCATCTGCCCCTACGATCCGACTGACCCGGACAGCTGGTCAAAGATGGCCCGTGGCGCGCCCACAGGGAAAATCCTGACGTGGGAGCGGGGTCACGGGGTTGGTGTACTGCCCAATAGCGCCATGTCGGGCGGTAACGGCCTTGAGATCAGTGCCGACGGCGCCCTCGTCTATGCCAGCGCCTGGAGCGCCCGCGAACTGGTGGTGCTGTCATTGCGCCGTGGCACGCGTCACGCCATTGCTGTGGATTTTCTTCC
>Ga0105245_10001972_pt1 | contig 18632 bp, 17 predicted proteins | sample KBSM54metaG_FD_81523 | JGI IMG/M metagenome (GOLD analysis project Ga0105245, IMG submission 81523) | Miscanthus rhizosphere microbial communities from Kellogg Biological Station, Michigan, USA - KBS M5-4 metaG | ecosystem: Host-associated > Plants > Roots > Rhizosphere > Soil | place...
GAACCACCTCGGGTCTGCATATCAGCCCTGAGGTGGTTCACGTCGCCGCTCCCGGCCAAAGACGCACCGATCACCCGCGATTTGCAACGCGACAACGCCCGTACATCACGTCAGGGGCCCCGTGCGCTTAGGAAGAGCGCGGTCACGTTGTTGAGCCGCTAGGCCGCGGCGCGGATGCGCGCCTGGTTGTGGGCGCGCCGCACGGCGGTGTTCAGCGTGTCGACGTCGTAGGCGCCCTGGTGGCGGCGCCCGTTGATGAAGAACGTCGGCGTGCCGGCCACGCCGCTCTCGTCCGCGGTGCGAACGTCCTCGGCGATGCGGGGGGCGAACTCACGCGTGCGCACGTCCTCCCAGAAGCGGTCGGCGTCGAGCCCGAGGTCGTCGGCATAGCGGCGCAGGGCCGGCGGGTTGAGCTCGTCCTGATGGTCGAGCAGGAGGTCGTGCATCTCCCAGAACTTGCCTTGGGCGCCCGCGGCCTCGGCCGCCTCGGCGGCCATCTGGGCGCTGGGGTGCACATCGGCCAGCGGCAGGTGCCGGAACACGTAGCGCAGGTCGGCGCCGAAGGACTGCAGGAGCTCGCGCACGATCGGCTCGGCCTGGCCGCAGTACGGGCACTCGAAGTCGCCGTACTCGAGCAGGGTCACCGGTGCCTCCTCGGGGCCACGGATGTGGTCGCGGTCGGCGTCGACGTCGTCGGCGAGGTCGAGCAGCTCGCTCTCGGTCCGGGCGATCTGCCGCGCCCGCAGGGCCTCCGGCAGGCGCCGTACGACACGGAACACGCCGAACCCGATCAGGCTCGCCAGCACGGCCGAGGCGAGCACGCCGATCTTGGCCTCGTCGAGCTCGCGCCCGGAGAACGCCCGGTTGGCGATCAGCAGCGAGACCGTGAACCCGATGCCGGCCACGGCCGCGCCGCCGGAGAGGATCGGCCAGCTGATGGGCAGGCGCAGGCTGAGCGTCCGCGGGTGCGTGGCCAGCCAGGACGAGATGAGGATGCCCAGCGGCTTGCCGAGAACGTAGCCGGCCACGATGCCGATGGTGATCGGCGAGGTAACGGCGTCGGAGATCAGGCTCGAGTTGAACACGATCCCGGCGTTGGCCAGCGCGAACACGGGCACGATCAGGTAGCTCGTCCACGGGTGCAGGTCGTACTGCAGGCGCTCGTTCGGCGAGATCGCCGAGGCCACGCTCTGCTGCGCGCGCCGCGCGAGCTCCGGCGTCGGCTGCTCGCGGAACGAGCGCGAGAGCTCGGTGACCCGCTCGAGGTTCTCGCGCCCGGGTTCGTAGGCGCTCAGCGCGAGCCCGACGGCGAGCCCCGACACCACCGGGTCGATGCCCGACTTGAACATGGCGATCCACAGCCCGACCGCGAGCACGACCGCCACGGGCTGGCGCGCGGGGAAGGGGGCGAAGCGCAGCAGCACGATGGTCGCGTAGAGCACGATCGCGACCACCAGGGCCGTGACCGAGATGTTCGTCGTGTAGGCCACACCCAGGACGACCAGCGCGATCAGGTCGTCGACCACGGCGAGCGAGAGCAGGAACACGCGCAAGCGTTCCCCTCGGCGCGCGATCAAGGCGAGGATGCCGAGCGCGAACGCGGTGTCGGTGGACATGGCCGTGCCCCAGCCGTGCGCACCCGGACCGCCGGCGTTGATGACCAGGTAGACGATGATCGCGCCGGCGGCGCCGCCGATGGCGGCGACCACGGGCAGCGCCAGGCGCCGGCGCTCGCGCAGCTCGCCGAGGTCGAGCTCGCGCTTGGCCTCGAGGCCGACGACGAGGAAGAAGAAGGTCATCAGGCCCTGGTTGACCCACTCGCGCAGCGTGGCGTGCAGCGACCACGAGCCGATGCGCAGCGAGAACTCGGTGCCCCACACCGACGTGTAGCTGTGCGGCGCGACGTTGGCCCAGATCAGCGCAGCGACGACCGCGCCGAGCAGCGCGAGCGCGCCGACGGTCTCCGTGCTGAGGTAGTCGCGCACCGGGGCGGCGAGGTTGCGCGCCCACGCTGTGCGTCCTCCGCCGGGGGCTGAGGCTGCGGTCACGCGAGCATTATGTGGTGCGCATGCGGCGGCCGAAGTCGAGCACCGGGCTCGCGAACCGGACGAGCGCCACGCCGGCGAGCATCACGACGAACGGCTCGAGCGGCATGCGGAAGCGGACGCCGCTGATCACCAGCGCTGCTGACAGGTACATCAGGCCCGCCGTAAGCCACAGAAACGGCGGCGCCCGCCGCGCCGCGCCCAGCGCCAGCCCGGCGATGGCGAGGACCAGCACGAGCCAGAACCAGGCCGAGGTCAGCACGCCCGCCGCCGCCGGCATGTCCATGCCCGCGCCGGCGGCGCGCCAGTCCGACGGCTCGGTCAGCTCGGCCAGCCGCAGCGTGTTCCGGGTCATCACGCGCAGCACGTAGAAGGGGTGGGACGCCATGTAGCCCACGGCCATGCGGGTCAGCGCGGCGTCGCGGGCGGGCTCGCCCCGGGTGTGCGCGAGCACGGCCCTGATCGCCGGCACCTCGCGCGGCAGCCACCAGGCGCCGGGGTCCACCGGGTCGAGCCGGGACACGTCGTTGTAGGTCCCGGCCAGCGTCGGGCCGACCTCGGTGGCGACGGGCACGAAGCCGTGCAGCACGCGCGCGTTGCGCAGCGTCCACGGGGAGATGGTCAGCGCGGCGGCGGCCAGCAGCACCGTCACCGCCAGCGCCGCCGCCCGCCGGCCGCGGGGGCGCAGGGCCGTCCACGCCGCGATGCCCAGCGGCAGCAGCAGGAGCACGCCGTTGGAGCGAGTCAGCCAGGCCAGGCCGGTGAGCACGCCGGTGGCCACCACCCATCGCCACGGCCGCGCGCTGCGGCCGGCCTGCAGCGCGCACGCGATGGCGCCCACCTCGAAGGCGCCGAACAGCGTCTCGGAAACCAGCGACGCCCCCACCATCGCGAACGGCAGGTGGACGGCGGCCAGGGCCAGGGCGGCGAGGCCCACGGCGCGTCCCCAGATCAGCCCGGCCACGAGCCCGATGAGCCCGGCGACCAGCGTCCCGACGAACGCCTGCGTCACTCGCGCGGCGGTCCAGCGGTCCAGGTGCAGCGGCGCCGCCACCGCGTAGACGGCGGCCAGCGCGAACGGATAGGCGGGCGGCCGGTACGCGGTCGGACGCGAGATCGTGTCCGGGGTGACGCACGCGCCCGGCGGCGTCGGCGGCCCCGCGTCGCGGTAGCCGCCCCCGCCGACGATGGCGCAGGCGAGGCGGTCGTAGTCGTGATCGTCGTGGACCGGCGTGTACGACGGCGTGGCGGCGACGAAGGCGAGGCGCACACAGAGGGCGAGGGCGAGCAGCGCCCACACGACCCGGCGCGTTGCAGGGGGCAGGCCCTGCATGGATGGAGGTTAACGCTGATGCCGGGAGTTGGTAAGCAGTCTGACCGCTGTGCGATAGTCGCCCTGTGCGCAACCCCCGCCGCTGGATCGCCACGACGTTGGTGGTGGTCGCGACCGTGCTGGCCTTCGTGTCGATCCTGGCGCTCTGGGCCAACCGCCAGTTCCTCAACACGGACAACTGGACCAAGACCTCGAGCGAGCTCCTCCAGCGCGAGTCCATCCGCGGCCAGGTCGCAGACTTCCTCGTCGACCAGCTCTACGCGAACGTCGACATCCGGGGCGAGATCGCGTCGGCGCTGCCCCCGCAGGCCAAGGCGCTGGCCGGCCCCGCGGCCGGTGGGCTGCGCAACGCGCTCGAGAAGGGCATCGACCAGCTCCTGCAGCGCCCGAAGGTGCAGCAGCTCTGGGAGAACGCCAACCGGGTCGCGCACAAACAGCTCCTGGCGACGCTGGAGGGCGGGGGGAAGGCGGTGTCGACCACTGGCGGCAACGTCACGCTGAACCTGGGCGAGGTCGCGGCCAGCGCGGCGTCGGCGTTCGGGTTGGGCAACGTGGCCTCGAAGATCCCACCCAACGCCGCGCAGATCACCATCCTCAAGAGCAAGCAGCTCGACGCGGTCCAGAGCGCGCTCCAGGCCCTGCGCGGGATCAGCCTGATCGTCCTGATCCTCACCTTCCTGCTCTACATCGTCGCGGTGGTGGTCGCCCGCGAGCGCCGGCGCGAGACGCTGCGCATGGTCGGCGGCAGCCTGATCGTCGCCGGCGCCCTGGCCTTGGTCGCGCACTACTTCGCGGGGCAGCAGATCGTCGACGGGTTGTCCTCGACGGCGTCGGTACGCAGCGCGGTCTCGGACACGTGGGACATCGGCAGCTCGCTGCTCGTCGAAGCGGCGCAGTCGGCCATCGCCTACGGCGTCGTCGTCGTCCTCGGGGCCTGGCTGGCCGGTCCCACGCGCCCGGCCGTCGCCGTCCGCCACTTCCTGGCGCCGTTCCTGCTCAGTCCGCGCTGGGCCTTCGGCAGCGTAGCCGTGGTCGTGCTGCTGATCCTGCTCTGGGGCCCGACGCCGGCCACGCGCAAGCCGCTGGGGATGCTGATCTTCGCGATCCTGCTCTGCCTCGGCGTCGAGGTGCTGCGGCGCCAGGTCAAGCGCGAGGTTCCGGACGCGTCCTTCGGCGAGCTCGGCGCCCACGTGCAGGAGCGCTGGCGCCGGATGCGCGCGCGCGTCCCCAGCCGCAGCGCGCCCGTCGAGGAGGCGCCGCCTGCCGGCGCGCCCGTGCGCGAGGTCAAGCTGGACGAGCTCGAGCGTCTCGGCCGGCTCCGCGAGACCGGCGTGCTGACCGACGAGGAGTTCGAGCAGCAGAAGGCGAGCATCATCGCCGGCTCCGCCGGCTGACCGGCCTTTGGCAGCCGAGATCTTCCTCCTGGCGGTGTACGCCGCCGTCTACCCGACCCTGCTGGCGGCCGTGGTCATCCTGCTGGCCCAATCGCACCCCCGCCGGCTGCTGACCGTCTACCTGGTCGGCGGGATGACGGTGAGCATCGTCGCCGGACTGGTCATCGTGTTCGCGCTGTCGGACTCGGACTGGCTCAAGCACGGCGAGCACTCGAGCCTGAGCTGGAAGGCCGACCTGACCTTCGGCGGGCTCGCGCTGCTGGCCGCAGTCGCGCTGTCCCTGCGCGCCGACGAGCGCATGCGCGAGCGCCGGCGCCGCCGCCACCCCAGGCCGGAGGAGAAGCGCGGCGAGCCGTGGTCGCAGCGGATCCTGGCCCGCGGCTCGACGCCGATCGTGTTCCTCGCCGCCCTGGTCATCAACGTGCCCGGCGCGGCCTACCTGATCGCGCTGAAGGACATCGCCGCCGGCGACCACGGAACGACCGTGCAGGTGCTGCTCGTGCTCGGCTTCAACCTGGTCATGTTCGTCCTCGCCGAGGTCCCGCTCGTCGGCCTGTGGGTCGCGCCCGAGCGCACCGACGCCCTGGTCCACCGCATGAACGCGTGGATGACGGGCCACGGGCGCCAGCTCGCCGTCGGCGTGTGCCTCTTCTTCGGCGCGTTCCTGCTCCTGCGCGGGCTGCTCAGCGCCTAGGACGTGCCGAGCGTGAACACGAAGATCAGGCCGCCGACCAACATGGTCGTGCCGAAGGCAAGGATCGCGATGCGCAGCGGCCGCCAGTCGAGCCGCAGCGAGATGCCGGAGAAGAAGAGCACGGCGGCGAAGAACACGGTGGAGAGGATGTACTTGTCGTCGGTCTCCTTGGCCGCGGTGCCCTCCTCGTAGCGGACGTCGGCCTCGTGGTCGAGCGCGGCGGCGCGGTTGAGCTCCTTCGGGTGGTACTGCGGCTCGAAGAGCGGGCTGGGTCTCGCGTGCGGGTTGGTGAACGGGTGCTCGGCGAGCCACGCCTTGAACGCGGGGACGAAGCGCGCGTCGAAACGGCGCCGGTAGATCCGCTGGAGGCCCTTGTTGCCGGTCTCGTGGGCGTCGAGCCAGCGGTTGAAGAGCAGGAGGTCGTCGATGCGGAACTGGCCCGCCGCCGTGGACTGGTTCTGGGAGTGGATGCGCAGCGACGAGGCCTGAGCGTACTTCTGGGATTGCTTGCCCGAGAACAGCGCCGCCTGGTAGCCGCTCCAGGCCGTGGCCAGGGTCGCGAACGAGAGCAGCAGGACCGCGGCGAACTCGAGGATGCGCTCGTTGCGGGGGACCTTCTGCTCGTGCTCGGGCGGCTCGGCGAGCTCGTGCGGGACGTGGGCGTGGACGTGCGGCACCGCTAGGCGAGCGCCTCGCGCAGGGCCGAGGGCGTCGTGCCGGTCTCCGCTCGCACGACCCGGCACAGGTGCGCCTGGTCGGCGAAGCCGGCGTCGGCGGCCAGGCGGGCGAGGTCGCGTTCGCCACCGCCCAGACGCTCGAGCACCGCGCGCACGCGCAGCCGCATGCGGTGGCGCGACACGGTGGCACCGGTCAGCGCGCGAAAGACCCGGCTCAGGTGGTGCGGCGAGACGGCAAGCCGCCGCCCGAGCTCGGGCAGCGACTGGGCGGGGTCGGCCGCGAGCGCCTCGCGGGCCTGCTCGACCACCGCGCGGCGGGCGCGCTCGGTCGCGGGGCGGCCGGAGGCGACGCGCGCGGGCGCGTCGCGCTCGAGCACGGCGGCCGCGAGGCCGATTGCGCGCTCGACCAGCGCGTGCTCGTCGCTCCCGCCGCGCCCGGCGGCTGCGAGCAGGCGGCGGTGCTCGAGGTCGACGCGCGGCGTGGTCGGCAGCGAGCACGCGGGAAGGCGCGGGTCGCCGCCGTACAGGGCCGCGGCCAGGCCGGCGTCGAGCCGCAGCCAGGTGCAGTCGTCGCCGTTGTCGTGCGGGTGGTCGATGCGCTCCTGCTCGCCCGGGTTGGCCCCGTAGGCCATTGTGGGGTCGAGCACGCACGTCCTGGCCCCGACGGTGCGCACGAAGCAGCCGCGGCGCACGAACACGAGCCCGTGCGACGTGCGCGCAGGCTCGTCCTCGCCGCGGCCCGCGCCGTGCGCGCATGACACGTCGGCCAGGGTGATCCCGTCGCGGTCGATGAGCGTCCTTGCCGAAAGCACGGGCGCATTCTCGCAATCGCGCACGATCGTCCAAGACCGGGTTGCGCACACAGCGGCAACCTGGCGCCATGCCGGCACTCGTCATCCTGCTGGCCGGCCAGGCGATGGCCACGATGGACCAGTCGATCCTTGCCGTGGCCGCCCCGGGCCTGCGCACCGACCTGCACGCCACCGACGGCCAGCTGCAGCTGGTGGTGGCCATGTACACGCTCGCGTTCGCGGCCTTCGTGGTCATCGGCGCCCGGCTGGGCGACGTGGTCGGGCGCCGGCGCGCGTTCCTCGCCGGACTGGGCGCATTCACGCTCGCCTCGCTGGCCGGCGGCCTGGCCCCGAGCCCCGCGGCGTTTATCGTCGCCCGCGCCGTCCAGGGCGCGGCGGCGGCGGTGATGACGCCGCAGGTGCTGTCGATCATCCAGCTCCAGTTCACGGGCGAGCTGCGGGCGCGCGCGATCGGCGCCTACTCGCTCGTTCTCGCCGTGGGAGTGGCCGCCGGCCAGGTGGTCGGCGGGCTGCTCGTGGGTGCGCACCTGCTCGGAGACGCCTGGCGGCCCGCGCTGCTACTCAACGCGCCCATCGGCGTGGTCGTGCTGCTGGCGGCCGGGCGCGGGCTGCCCGACGTGGCCCGCGGCGCCCGCCGGCGCCTGGACGGTGGCGGCGCGGTGCTGCTGGCGGCGAGCCTGCTGGCGCTCATCCTGCCGCTGACCTTCGGGCGCGACGCGGGCTGGCCGGCGTGGGTGTGGCCGTGCCTGGCCGGCTGCGCGCTCGGCCTGGCCGCCTTCGTCGGGCTGGAGCGCCGCGTGCGGGCGCGCGGCGGCGACGCGCTCTTCGACCTCGACCTCATGCGCGTCGGCGGGGTCGCGTTCGGCGTGGCCGCCGTCCTACTCGTGATGGGCTGCTACGCAGGCTTCCTGCTCACGCTCACGCTGCACCTGCAGGACGCGCTGGGCTTCACGCCGCTGCAGGCCGGGCTGACCTTCGCCGCCTACGCGATCGGCTTCGCGGTGGCGAGCCTGACCTGGACCCGCGCGGGCGCGGCCACGCGCGACCGCCTGCCGGTGCTCGGGCCGCTGCTCATGGGCGCTGCGCTGCTGGCCCTGGGCCTCGTCGCCGGCGGCGGCGGCTGGCCCGTGGCGGTCACGCTGCCGCTGCTCGCCGCCGCCGGCGTGGGCCACGCGTGGGGCTTCAGCCCGCTGGCCAACCGCCTGACGACGCTGGCCCGGCCCGACCAGGCCGCCGACCTGAGCGGGCTCGTGCTCACGGCGACGCTGGTGGGCACCTCGACCGGGGTGGCGGCGTTCGTGGGCGTGTACCTGAGCCTCGCGCCGCGCGGCTCTGCCCACGCACTGGGCGTGACCACCGCCGTCCTTGCCGGCGTGCTCGTACTGACCGCCGCATGCGCCGCCTGCGCGTTGTCCTGGCATCCGAGCCGCTGGCTTCTACCCTGGAGAGAGGGATGACGACCGCCCCCGCTCAGGACCCCGATCTGCTCGCGGCGGCCCGGGCCGGCGACGAGCAGGCCTACCAGCGCCTGGTGGAGCCGCACCGCGGCGAGCTGCACGCACACTGCTACCGCATGCTCGGGTCGACCCACGACGCCGAGGACGCGCTGCAGGAGACGCTGCTGCGCGCGTGGCGAGGCCTGCCGCGCTTCGAGGGACGCAGCTCGCTGCGCTCGTGGTTGTACAAGATCGCCACGAACACCTCGCTCAACGCGGTCGAGAAGCGCCCCAAGCGCGTCCTGCCGGTCGACTACGGGCCGGCCAGCGACCCGCACGGCGGGCCCGGCGAGCCGCTGGTCGAGTCGGTGTGGATCGAGCCCTACCCGGACGAGCGCATGGGGCTCGAGGACGGCCGGGCCGGCCCCGAGGCCCGCTACGAGCAGCGCGAGGCGATCGAGCTTGCGTTCATCGCCGCGCTGCAGCACCTGCCGCCCAACCAGCGCGCCGTGCTCATCCTGCGCGAGGTGCTCGGCTTCTCGGCCCAGGAGGCGGCCGACACGCTCGACACCACCACGGCCTCGGTCAACAGCGCGCTGCAGCGGGCGCGCGAGTCGGTCGACAAGCGTCTGCCCGACCGGAGCCAGCAGGAAAGCCTGCGCGAGCTCGGCGACGACGAGACCAAGGAGCTCGTCGGCACCTACGTGGACGCGTGGCTACGGGACGACGTCGACGCCGTCGTGCGCATGCTCACCGACGACGTCAGCTTCGCCATGCCCCCACTGGGCACGTGGTTCAGCGGCGCCGAGGTGGCGACCTTCCTGCGCAAGTACCCGATGTCGGGCGCGTGGCGCTGGAAGGCCGTGGTCACGCAGGCCAACGGCCAGCAGGCGATCGCCTACTACACCTGGGACGGGGACGCCGGGACGCACCTGCCGTTCGCGCTCAACGTGCTCACCCTCCGCGGCGGCCAGGTCAGCGACGTGTGCGCGTTCATCGTCCGCTCGACCGAGGACCCCGACGCCGACTACGTGCGCTTTCCCGACCAGCCGGCCGACACCCGGGCGCTGGCGGGCGTTTTCGGGGCCTTCGGGCTCCCGGAGCGACTCGACTGAAGCGGCTCCTCGACTGGGCGCTCATCGTCGCACTGACGGTCGGCGGCGGCGTGCTGGCCGACCGCGCGGGCCTGCCGTCGGGCTATCTGTTCGCCGCGCTGCTGGTCGGGCTGGGCTACGCGTTGCTACGGCCCGGCCGCATGTCGATGCCGCCCTATGGGTTCCGGATCGGCCAGGCCGTCACCGGCGTGGCCCTCGGCACCTTCCTGCACAGCTCGACGCTGACCGACCTGGGCAAGCACTGGCTGCCGGTGACGCTCGTGAGCGCGGCCACGCTGCTGGTGACGATCGGGGCCGGCATCGTGCTCGCCCGCGTCACCGAGCTCGACAGGCCCACCGCCTCGCTGGGCATGGTTGCGGGCGGCGCCTCGGGCATCGTGGCCATGGCCGACGAGCTCGGCGGCGACGACCGCCTCGTCGCCTTCATGCAGTACCTGCGCGTGCTCGTGGTGACGCTGCTGACGCCGCTGATCGTGCCGCTCGCGTTCGGCGTGCACACGTCGGGCGGCGGCCCGGGGGACGGCCCGCTGCTCGGGACCCCGGCCGGGTGGGCGCTGACCGTGGGGGCGTCGGTGCTGGGGGTGCTGATCGGGCCGCTGCTGCGGCTGCCCGCGCCGGCGCTGCTCGGGCCGCTCATCCTCACCGCGGTGCTGACCCTGACCGGCGTGATCGGCGACACCCAGGTACCGCCGCTGGCGCGCGAGGTGGCGTTCTCGCTCATCGGCCTGCAGATCGGCCTCGGATTCGAGCGCAACACGCTGCGCGAGATCGCGCGCGTGGCCTGGCCGGTCCTGCTCTCGATCGCGGCGCTGCTGGTGATCTGCTTCGTGCTCGGCTGGCTGCTGTCGCTGACCGCGGACGTCACGTTGCTGGACGGCTACCTGGCCACGACGCCGGGCGGCCTGTACGCGGTGCTGCCGATCGCCTACGGCAGCGGCGCCGACACCGGCTTCGTGCTCGCCGTGCAGGGCATCCGCCTGTTCGCGATGGTCCTGGCGGCGCCGGCGATGGTGCGCTGGCTGCTGCGCCGCGACCGGCGGCGCCCGGCCGCCGTCGCCTAGCCGGCGGTGAAGTGGCTGTGGACGTCGTGGTAGGTGAGCTCGGGCGGCGCCTCGAAGCCGACCTCCTGGGTGAAGGGGCCGATCTGCTCCTGTGCGAACTGCTCGAACTGCGCCTGGGTCTCCCACACGTCGGTGACGCGGATGCCGTCCTCCGTGGCGGTCACCCAGTGGAAGAGGGCGCCGTGGGGGCCGGGGCCGCCGGGTGTGAGGCCCATCTTCTCCAGGACCTGGTCGTACTGATCCAGCGTGGCACCTTCGAAGTCCATCACGACGGCGACCGGCATCCGTGCACCTCCGGGTTGAAGTGATCCTGCCGACCCCTACGGGATCGGCCAGGCGCCAGATCACTCGCCCGTGTTCGACCCCGTCGGCGCGGCGTTCGGGTTGGCGCCCAGCGTGCGCAGGTTGCGCAGCACGCCGTCTACGCCGTCGGAGCGGTTGACGCGCACGCGCGCGAGCGTCCACGTGTCGCCAGGCCGCGCGTAGCCGAACAGCGTCGTCGTGGCCGCCTTGAAGCCGGCGTTGCGCACCTCGTCGATCACGGCCTGGTCGTAGCGGCCGGCCGGATAGCAGAAGAAGTTGGCCGGGACGCCGAAGAGCTTGTGAAAGCGCTTGCGCGAGGTCCCGATCTCGTAGCGCAGCTGGTCGGCCGATACCGCGGTGAGGTCGGGGTGGGTGATGGTGTGGTCGTCGATCTCCCACCCGTCGGCAACCATGCGCTTGATGTTGCGCACGCCGCCCATGTCGGCCAGGTTGTCGAGCTTGAGGTTGAGCACGCCGGGCCAGCCGTGGCGCAGCAGCGTCGGGCGCGCGTTGCGGTACTGGCCGTAGTAGCCGTCGTCGAACGAGATCACCACCGGCTTGGACGGCAGCTCGGCGCTGCCGTGCCAGGCGTCGTAGACCCGCTGCAGCGTCACGCCGTGATAGCCGGCGCGGGCGAGGGCGCGCACCTGGGCCGAGAACGTGCTCGGGCTCACCCACAGCTCCTGGTTGGGCGTGGACGGCTTCACGTACCCGATCACGTGGTACATGAGGATCGGCACCGGCTCACGGCGGGCCTTGTGGTCGCCCACCGTCTCGGTTCCCGGCAGCGGCTGCCCGCGGCGGTGGTGGCGGCCCGTGTCCGACGAGGACGCGGCCTGCGACGCCGTCGTGGACGAGCTGCTGCTGCCGCCCGACGTGCCGACGACGACCGCGACCGCGATGGCCGCGAACGCGAGCACGAACAGGCCGAAGGCCACGCGCCGGCGCCGTTGGATCTGCCGGGCGCGCTCGCGTCGGCGCGCGGCTCGGCGGTCGTCCATGAACGGTGGCTGGGGCAAGCGCCCCACCGTAGCGCCGGGTCAGGCGGTGAAGCCGGTGATGGCGTCGCCGATCAGCTTCACGCCGATCAAGAGGCAGATCACGGCCATGATCACCGCGTTCTCGCGGGCCATCCACGCGCGCAGGCCGTCGAGGATGTGCTTGCCCCGCGCACCCATGACGAAGTAGATGCCGACCGGGATGCCCGGGCCAAGGCTGGCGATGATCACGAACACGGCCAGCGCCCCGGCCTGCGCGCCGGTGCTGGCACCGGTCTGGGCGATCGCCGCAGCGGCCCCGATGACGAGGACGAGGTTCTTCGGGTTGACGACGGCCAGCGCGAAGGCAAGGCCGGCCGACCGGCGCGCGTCGAACCGGTCGATGGTCCGCATCCAGCTCGGGAGCCTGGGCTGGGCGTCCCCGCGCGGCCGTCTGTGGTACGCGCGGTACGCCACCACCACCAGGGCCAGGCCGCCCAGCAACTTGATCACGCTCAGCCAGGTCGCGGGCTGGCCGTTCGAGCTCGCCGACGCGCCGCTGGAGATGAGCAGGACGATCGTGCCCACGACCGCCAGCGCCACCGCCCAGGAGGCAACGAACGCGGGCCCGTTCACGCGGCCGCGCGGCGTGGAGAGCATCAGCACGACGGCGACGATCGGGAGCGGGCTCACGGCGACGCCGACGGCATAGGTGAGGACCTGCCCGATCGCCGAGCCCATTGGGGGGCGACGCTACACGACCTAGACGACGTGTTCCGGCTGCACGCGGACCTGCACGCGCTCGGCCCACTCCGGATCCGGCGGCGGATCCACGCCCAGGTACTTGTGCGAGAGCTCGGTGCCGAGCGCATTGGGCGGGTCGTCGGTGAGCTCGGCGCGGCCGCGGATCTCGACGTGCGTGTACGGGTCCTCGGGGTCGACGAGCGTGACGCTGATGCGCGGGTCGCGCATGAGGTTCCGGCCCTTCTTGCGCTGCCTGGTGGTCGTGAACACCGCGACGTCGCCCTCGCGTTTGACCCACACCACCGAGGTCTGCGGGCTGCCGTCGGGGTTCAGCGTGGCGACGGTGGCGAACGTCTTCGCGTCGAGCAGGCGGCGCGCGGTGTCGCTGAGCGGGACGGTCACGACGTGCTCCGCGCCGGGAGCTTGACGACGTCGACCCCGAGCGGCGCGCACATCGCCGCCGGGTGGTCGGCGTGCATGAGCGTGCGCCGCAGCAGAAGGAACGCCGGCACGCCCAGCAGCGCGGGCACGAAGAGCTGGAAGAGCCGGTAGGCGAGCACGGCGGCCGAGGCCTCGGTAAGGCTCACGCCGTACAGGGCGAACACGCCGATCAGCGCGCCCTCGGTGCCGCCGATGCCGCCCGGCAGCGGGATCAGGTTGCCGAGCTGGCCGATCAGGTAGGCGAGCACGAGCGTGGCAAAGGTGGGGACGTGGCTGGTGGCGGCGAAGGCGGCGCCGAGCGCGGCGATGTCGAAAGCCATATAGCCCAGCGAGCCGACGACGACGCCGAAGCTGTGGTGGCGCAACAGCTCCTTGGCCTGGTCGACGCCGTCGGCCACGGCCTCCAGCGAGGACCGGAGCGCCTTCCGGATGCGGCCCTCCTTGCCCTCGCGCTTGATCCGCTGGCCGCGCTTGCCCAGCGCGCGCAGCAGGCGCGGGCTCAGCCCGACGATGAGCGCGCCGAGGGCGGTGATCACGGCGGGGACGAGCGAGCGATTGGCGTCGTCCTTGCCCGCCAGCACGTCGGCGAAGACCGCGAGCCCGACGAGGATGAGCACGAAGAAGTTCGCGGCGCTCGTGACCACGAAGAAGGCCACCGTGCGGCGGGCGATGTGCCCGGTGGGCATGCCCGCCTGCTTGAGCGCCCACACACCCAGCGCGAGGCCGCCGGCGCCGCCGCTGGGCAGCAGCGAGTTGGCCGCGAGCTCGGCCATCGCGATCTGGTAGCTCAGGCCCCACGACATGCTCGCGCAGAAGGTGGCGCGGAACACGACCAGGTAGCCCAGGCACGAGCCGACCTCCGCCACCGCGATCATCGCGACCCAGAACGGGTCGGCGTCGTCGAGGCGCTGCTTGACCTCGTCGAGACCGGGCAGCGCGTTGATCGCGATGACGACGACGATCACCACGGCGGCGAGCTGTGCCACCCGCTTGAGGAGGTGCGACGCGCGGAACTCCGCGGGCATCTGCGCGGCCACCGAGGCAGCCTATCCAGGTGGCCTCCCCAAGCATGCGCGCCGCGCCCGGGGGAGAGTCGGACGCGGCGCGCGGGCGAGGCAGGGCGATCAGAACCGCGCGGAGACCGTGGCGGTGCCCTGGACGCGGTTGACCTTGATGCTCGTCGTTTGGTTGATTTGGCGCCATCCATCGTCCTGGCGCGCACCCACTCCGTCCGTCGCGTGCGCGACACCGCCCGCGTCACATTCGGCGTGCCAGCTAGCGTCGGTGCATGGCCGACGGCATGGCGATCACCTGGATCGGGCACGCGACCGTGCTCCTCGAGCTCGACGGCGCCCGCGTTCTGACCGATCCCGTGCTCGGCGGCTGGGCGGGCCCGCTGCGGCGCATCGCCGCGTCGCCGGCCCCCGAGGCGAGCGCCATCGACGCCGACGTCGTTCTCGTCTCGCACCTGCACGCCGACCACGCCGACCTGCCCTCGCTGCGGCGGCTCGAGCACGCGCGCCCACGCATGGCCGTCGCGCACGGGGCGGGCGAGTGGCTGCGCGAGCGCGGCATTCCCGACGTGGCCGAGCTGCGCGCCGGCGAGGAGCTGCAGGCCGGGCCGCTGCGGGTGCAGGCAACGTTCGCGGCGCACCACGGCCGCCGGCATCCGCTCGGGATCGACGTCGCGCCGGTCGGCTTCGTGGTGCGCGGGTCGCGCACGGTCTACTTCGCCGGCGACACCGACCTCTTCACGGCCATGGCCGACCTCGCGGGCACCATCGACGTGGCGCTCCTGCCGGTGTGGGGCTGGGGCCGCTCGCTGGGGCCCGGCCACCTCGACCCCGAGCGGGCGGCGCAGGCGGCGGCGCGGATCGCCCCCCGCATCGCCATCCCGATCCACTGGGGCACGTTCTCCCTGCCGTGGCCCTACCCACGGCCGAGCGACCCGCAGGCGCCGGCGCGCGCGTTCGCGACCGCCGTGGCCCGGATCGCGCCCGCGGTCGACGCGCGCGTGCTGCAGCCGGGGGAGCGGGTGGAGCTGCCGTGAAGCGCACGCTGCCGGTCCTGCGCGTGCTCATCGTGTGGGTGGCCACCGCGCTGACCCTGTTGCTGCTCAGCGTGCTGCTCAGCGGCTTTCACGTCGAGGACTTCGGCGTGGCGCTCGTGGCCTCCGCGCTCATCGGCCTCATCAACGCGTTCGTGTGGCCGTTCGTCATCCGCGTGGCGCTGCCGCTCACGGTGCTCACCCTGGGCCTGGGGGTGATCGTGCTCAACGGCGTCGTCGTCCTGCTCGTCGCCGAGCTCGAGCCCGGGCTGAAGGTCGACGACCTGGGCACGGGCATCGTGGTCGCGCTCGCCCTGACCATCGTCAACACGGCGCTGACGACCGTGCTGGCGATCGACGACGACGACTTCTGGTACCGCAACGTGGTCAAGCGCCAAGCCCAGCGCGTGGCCCGGCCGGTGCCCACCGACGTGCCCGGGCTGTTCTTCCTCGAGATCGACGGGCTCGCCCACGACGTGCTCGCGCGGGCGATGCGCGACGGCAACGCACCGGTGCTGTCGCGCTGGCTGCGCGAGGGCACACACGCGCTGGCGCGTTGGGAGACCGACTGGTCGTCGCAGACCGGCGCCTGCCAGGCCGGACTGCTGCACGGCGACAACGACGACATGCCCGCGTTCCGCTGGTGGGAGAAGGAGCACGGCAAGGCGATCGTGACCAACCACCCGCGCGACGCGGAGGAGCTCGAGCGCCGCCACTCCAACGGGCGCGGGCTGCTGTTCTCCAACGGCGCCAGCCGCGCGAACATCCTCTCGGGCGACGCGCCCCACAGCCTCCTGACCATGAGCACGGCGCTGCGCCGCGACCGGCCGGGGCGGATCGGCCAGGACTACTTCGCCTACTTCGCCAACCCCTACAACGTGCTGCGCACCGCCGCGCTCGTGGCGCGCGAGGTGCTCAGCGAACGCTGGGCCGCGATCCAGCAGAAGCGCCGCGGCGTCGAACCGCGCATCCACCGCAGCACCGTGTACGCGCTCATGCGGGCGTGGGCGACGATCATCCAGCGCGACCTGCAGGTGGCGTCGGTGATCGCCGACATGTACGCCGGCCTGCCGGTCGCGTACACGACCTTCCTGGCGTACGACGAGGTCGCCCACCACTCGGGCATCGAGCGCCCCGACGCGCTGTCGACGCTGCGGGCGGTCGACCGCCAGATCGGGCGCATCGCCGCCGCCCGACGCGACGCGCCGCGGCCCTACCGGCTCGTCGTGCTCTCCGACCACGGCCAGTCCCAGGGCGCAACGTTCAAGGACCGCTACGGGAGCACGCTCGAAGAGCTCGTGCGCCAGGCCGCTGCTGCGCCGGTGGCGGCCGCCGCCCACCACGACGAGGCGCTGGGCTACCTGGGCGCCTCGTTGACCGAGGCCTCGGGCGGCGCGTCGCGGGCGGCCCGGGTGGTGCGTCGCACCGCGCGCCGCCGCACGGTCGACGGCGCGGTGCAGCTGGAGAAGGGCGACGCCACGTCGGGCGGCGGCGGGGACGAGCCGCCCGAGGTCGTGGCGATGGCCTCGGGCTGCCTGGGCCTGATCTCCTTCCCGCGCGAGCCCGGGCGCATGACCGCCGAGCGGCTGGCCGAGCGCTACCCGCAGGTGCTTCCGACCCTGCGCGCACACCCCGGGATCGGGTTCGTGCTCGTGCGCTCCGAGCAGCACGGGGCGCTCGTGCTGGGCGCGCGCGGCGCGCACTACCTGGACGAGGGGAGGGTGGAGGGCGAGGACCCGCTGGCGCCGTTCGGCCCCAACGCCGCGCGCCACGTCAAGCGCACCGACGGCTTCCCGCACTGCGCCGACCTCATGGTCAACAGCACCTACTGGCACGACCTCGACGAGGTGGCCGCGTTCGAGGAGCTCGTCGGCTCGCACGGCGGCCTGGGGGGGACCCAGGCCTATCCGTTCCTGCTCTACCCCGTGGAGCTCGCGCTGCCCGACGGCGCGCTCATCGGCGCCGAGGCCGTGCACCGGGAGCTGCGCCGCTGGCTCGTGCAGCTCGGCCACCCGGAGTACGCGCAGGAGTAGCGTGCCCGGCCATGACCCCCTGGCCTGCCGTCGACTACGAGACCTGGAGCGCCACCTGCGACACCTTGCACGCCCACACGCAAGTGCTGGGCAAGCTCGCGGTGGCGCTCGCGCCGCCCGAGCCCCAGCTCCAGCACACGGCGCTGCGCCTGACCGCGCGCGGCTGGGAGACGCTGCCGCTGCCGGCGCCCGACGGATCGGGCGCGTTCGTGGCCGCGCTCGACCTGCGCACGCACGAGGCGGTGACCGAGCACAGCGACGGCCGCACGGCCCGGGTGGCGCTGGCACCGGACCGCCCGGTCGGCGCGGTCACGCGCGAGCTGCTTGCGGCGGTGCGCGGCCTGGCCGGCGCAGTGGAGATCGACCCGACGCCGCAGGAGGTGGCCTGGACGGTGCCGCTCGACGCCGACCAGGAGCACGCCACCTACGACCCCGACCAGGTCGCCGCCTACTTCGCCGCCGCGACGCGGGCCGCGCTGGTGCTCGCCGCGTTCCGCGCCCCCTACCGCGGGCGCTCGACGCCGAACAACGCGTGGTGGGGCTCGTTCGACCTGGCCGTGAACCTGTTCAGCGGCGAGCCCGCCGACCCGCCGTCGGACGACTTCATCATGCGCAACGCGATGGACATGCAGGAGGTCGCGATCGGCTGGTGGCCCGGCGACCCGCGCTATGGGCGCGCCGCGTTCTACGCCTTCACGCACCCGGCGCCGGACGGCTTCGCCGAGGCCGACCTCGGCTCCGGGCGCTGGGACGGCGCGCTCGGCGAGTACGTCCTGGACTGGAACGACGTGCGCGCGAGCGCCGACCCGCACGGCACCGCGCTGCAATTCGCGCGCAGCGCGTTCTCGCACGCCTGCCTCGTCTGCGCGTGGGACCCGGACCTGGCCCGTACCGTCGAGGGCGTGCCGCCGCCGGTGGCCTAGGCGTTGAACTCGGCGAGGCGCTCGATGAGGATGAGGCGACCGGCGGCCTCCAGCAGCGCGAGGTGGGAGAAGGCCTGGGGGAAGTTGCCGAGGTGGCGCCCGGTGCTGGTGTCGAACTCCTCGGCGTAGAGGCCGAGCGGGGAGGCGATGCGCAGCAGTCGCTCCATGAGGTCGCGGGCGCGCTGTTGCTCGCCGACGATGGTCAGGCCGGAGACGAGCCAGAACGAGCAGATCAGGAAGCTGCCCTCCTTGCCCGACAGGCCGTCGTCGGTCTCGTCGGTCTTGTAGCGCAGCACGAAGCCGTCCTCGGTGAGGTCGTCGCCGATCGCCAGCACGGACTTGTGCAGGCGCTCGTCGGTGCCGGGAAGGAACCCGAACATCGCCGCCAGCAGCGTGGAGGCGTCGAGCGCGTCGGTGTCGTAATGCTGGCGCAGGATCCCGTCGCGCACGCCGTGCTCGAGGATGTCGGCGTGGATCTCCTGCGCGGTGCTCCGCCACTGGGCCTCGAGCTTGGGCTCGCCGGCCACCGCGGCCAGCTGCGCCGCCCGGTCCAGCGCCACCCAGCCCATCAGCTTGGACGAGACGTAGTGCTTCGGC
>Ga0105245_10001974_pt1 | contig 18630 bp, 12 predicted proteins | sample KBSM54metaG_FD_81523 | JGI IMG/M metagenome (GOLD analysis project Ga0105245, IMG submission 81523) | Miscanthus rhizosphere microbial communities from Kellogg Biological Station, Michigan, USA - KBS M5-4 metaG | ecosystem: Host-associated > Plants > Roots > Rhizosphere > Soil | place...
CGCAATGACGGCTGAAAGTTGTGGAGACGAATCTCCGAGGAGAAGTAGCACGGCTCTTTCAGTGGACTCATGTAGACCTCCGGATGTTGATCGAGATCGTAATAGAGTTCGTCAGTTCCGGCCTTAGGCGCTCCTACGATAAAGAAGTTCGGGAGAGTCATCACTGTTTCAAGTCTGCTAAACGCTATCTCGGCGAACTATTCCCCAATACAGGCTACCAACTCGGATGCCGTGAAGAACGCATCGTTACTGGAGAATGGCGATGGCGTTAGCGGCTCCCGAGAAGAATAATCTGCGCGTGTGGAGTCAGCCTCACTCTCATCCGAATGAGCGATTCATCACCGTCCTGGTCGGGAACCTTCCTCATTGGCACGGGCCCGAGTTTCGATAAGAATAACAGGTCATGGCGGTGGGTCCGGCGGCGCGGAATTAGCGACCGTCCGCGTCGTTTCTCCGATCACGACTTCCGGCGGGCATGCGAGAATGAGACTGTCGCGTCTTCTAGCATGCGATTCAGACTACCCCTTCTCTGTCCGTCGGTGGGCTTTGTGACGCAGATTTTCAAAGTCGAAGTACTGTCAAAGTCGCTGGCTTGGATCTTGTGGTTGATACCCGCTGCACTTTGCGCTCAGACACCGGTAGATTTAAAAGCGGAGGTCGGCGCCCGCCGGATCGAAGTGGCGAGGCGACAGTTCGAACAAGTCAAGGCGATGGTCGACACCGGAGCCGAAGCAAGAATTCGGCTGGATGCGGCAGAACGGGATCTGGAGGATACGAAGGACAAGGTGATTTTGGAGAGCGCGGTGCCCCCGCTTCTTTCGAACAAGGCCGGTCCGTCGGACGAGGCGATCATCGAGGCCGCCCAGCGCCGCCTGGATCGCCAGCAGGCGTGGTCGGAAAAAATCCGGAAGCTAATCGAAAGCGGTATCGCGCCGCCTCCAGACCTAATTCCGACCGAGACAGAGTTGCAGAGCCGAGAATCCGACCTCATGTCGGCTCAGGCTCGTATATTCGCGAAAGCCGAAGCAGTTGCGTCGGCGGCGAGAAGTACGCATAAGGATGAGACGATTCCGCTGGATTTCGAAATTGGCAAAATGGAGCATTTCGAAGGGCTTGGGACTTTTGACGAGACCCGCGATCTTCAAGGGATCGAGAAGGCTTTCGAGGCACAGTTCGATCGTCGCTTGCCAATCAGCGCGGATGGGCAAACCGACGTGCATCGTGCACTGGGGTTCGATCATCGCGGGCGCATCGATGTTGCCATCAATCCTCGCGCCCCGGAAGGCATTTGGCTGCGCAGTTATCTGCGTTCACGCAAGATCCCTTATTACGCCTTCACGTCGGCCGTTGCGGGGAAGGCGACCGCGGCTCATATTCATATTGGCCCCGGAAGCAATCGGCTGTAGCAGGCCCGAGAGTAAAGTGTAAACGATCTCTGGCTCCCGGCCTGCCCAATAATTCGAGTGCCCTGTTCGCAACCGACGAACCGCTACGAGATTTCATGGCCTTTTCGGCCTTCTCACGAAGGCTATCCACCACCCAGGTTTTCGTTATCGCGCAGCGCTCCCTCGCCGTATTCATCAACCGGTGAGTGAGTTCTTCTATTCGAGCCTCAACCTCAGGTTTTTGGGCGAGGTCAGAAGCAGTCGAATCGGCGTTTAAAGCCTTGCCCCATCGGACTTATAGTAAGATCGGTTTCGGTATCGCAACTGGAGCGACGCGCTGGCCTTCGCGGGTTGAACCGAAAGCCGTCTCCCTGTTTGAACCGGGAACAGAGGATATATGAAACAGTGGAAGCTCGTCGCCGTCCCTGTGGGATGTCTCTTTGTGATGGTGTCCCTCATCCATTCACAGTCCGCACCGAATGTAGATTGGCCGGTAGTTGCGGGCAGCCCCGGCGGAACGCGCTATTCGGCGCTGAAACAGATCAACGCGAGCAACGTTAACCAGCTCAAGGTTGCGTGGACCTACGACGTCAGCGACGCGCCGGGCACCCTCGAGACCAACCCAATCGAAGTCAACGGAGTTCTCTACGGCTATACAAACGGGCAGAAGGTTTTCGCGGTCAACGCTGCAACCGGCAAGCAGATCTGGCTGTTCGATTCGGGTGAATTGGGGCGCGGCAACAATCGCGGGTTATCCTACTGGCGCGGCGGGTCGGATGAACGGATCTTCGCAGGCGTCCGCGAGTACGTGTATTCGCTCGATGTGAAGACCGGGAAACCCGATCCCGAGTTCGGAGACGGCGGGCGCATCGACTTCCGCGCCGACCTGCGTGGTGGTCCCGCCGCCACGACCGGTGCGCTGGGGCATCCTCCCGTCATTTATAAGGATCTCGTAATTTTCGCCGGTCGAACGAGCCAGGTGCTGCCGGCTTCCCCGGCGCCCGTGCGCGCCTACGATGCTCGAACCGGCAAATTACGGTGGCAGTTCAACACGATTCCGCAGCCGGGGGAGTATGGGTACGACACATGGCCGAAGGACGCCTGGACCTACATGGCGGGCGGTGTGTCCTGGATGGGCATGGCCTTGGACGAAAGGCGCGGCATAATCTACGTGCCGACGTCAAACACCGTCAACAACAACATCGGCCGGGATCGCTTGGGCGACAATCTCTTCGCCAATTCGCTGCTCGCACTCGACGCCGCAACCGGCAAGCGGATCTGGCACTTTCAGACGGTACAACATGACGTGTGGGATCGCGATGTCGTGTCGCCTCCCGCGTTGATCACCGTCAAACGTGACGGCAAAGATATTGACGCCGTGGAGATCGCCACAAAATCGGGGTACGTGTGGCTTTTCGACCGGACGAAAGGCACACCGCTTTTCCCCATCGAACGCAAAACATATCCGCCCAGCGCGATTCCAGGCGAAAAATTGTCGGAGACTCAGCCGCTGCCGACCCGGCCGGCGCCGTTCGCAAGGCAGTTGTTGACAGCTGACATGCTGACGCAGCGCACGCCGGAAGCGCACGCGGCGGCGCTCGCGCGGTTCAACAAAATGGTCAGCGCCGGTCAATTTGTACCACCCAGCATCGGCGTCGATACCATTCTGTTCCCTGGCTTTGACGGCGGCGGCGAATGGGGTGGCGCGGCATTCGATCCAGACACCGGTCTGTTGTATATCAATTCGAATGAAATGGCCTGGACCTACGGGCTGGCCGCGAGTCCGAAACCAGGCGAGGTCGTCAGCGGAAAGGATATCTATGAAACGCAATGCGCGGCATGCCACGGCGACCGCCGTACAGGCGCCCCGCCCGCGATTCCCTCGCTCGTGGATATCGATAAGCGCCTGAGTGCCGCCGATCTGCGGTCGACCATACTCAACGGTAGGGGGCGCATGCCCGGGTTCCCCGCGTTGCCTTCCAATCAGATTGCTGCGATCATTTCTTACGTCAGAGAGGGCGTGGAATCGACCGTTCCGATTCCGGCGGACGCAAGGCCGGTGCCCTGGGATTCACAGTACCGGTTTACGGGCTTCAACAAGTTCCTGGATATCGACGGGTATCCGGCGGTCGCCCCTCCTTGGGGAACGCTGAATGCCATCAACATGAACACCGGTGAGTATGCCTGGAAGATTCCTCTCGGTGAATATCCCGAGCTAGCGGCCAAAGGTATCAAGAACACTGGCAGCGAGAACTACGGCGGGCCGATTGTTACGGCGGGTGGTCTCGTATTCATCGCGGCCACACTCTACGACAACAAGTTCCGGGCGTTCGATAAAACCACCGGCAAGCTCCTCTGGGAAACGATACTGCCGTTCGCCGGAGATGCGACGCCAGCCACTTACGAGATCAACGGACGACAATATATCGTTGTCGCCACGAGCAGTGGACGGCCCTCGCCGACGCAGCGGAACGCGGGTCCGGCCAAGGCTGGCGGAAGCTACGTAGCATTCGCGCTCCCGGACAGTCCGAAGTGATTGCGCGGCCGGAATGATTACCGACAGGCTTCGCGACTGTTCGCCTCTTTACAAGCTCTGGAGCCAGTTTCTCCACTGGAGATGGCGAATCCAGCCGGACTGCGGCTCCCCGGAAGTCCCGCCGTTCGGATGCGATCCGGGCCGGGCAATGTCTTCTCAGGTGCGCTTCCGTAAGTCAACGTGAGGTCCGGTAGACCGTCGTTTAACGACAACGTACTTGCGTGCCACTGCAGGCCACCTTCCACGTAAGCGTCCTGAGCGGCTGGAATCAACACCGAAGTTCCAAGCGGCTCGTGCTGTACATAAGTGAAGACTTCGGTAACGCCATCGCGCCGGAGCTCTTTCGCTATAGCCTCGATACCCAGGGTCGCGACGACTCGGGCACCTTGCAGCACGTCATTGTTAGTGCATTCGGTGTCCAGAATCCAGTCCTTCGAATCATAGCGAGCGTCTGTGACGCGGGGCTTGCACCCAACCGCTTTTTCGATAGCATTCAAATACGGCTCGTATGCGTGATCCTCCGCATCAAGGCGATCCGGAACACGAACCCTTACGCACATCAATCCTTGTGGATGGACCGCCAGAGTGAGTTCGGCGCTTTTTGCCGGATTCGCCGATACGGGATCGCCACCCAGATCCAGATCCCACGCATATTTCCGCCAGGGGCTCGCCGGGTCCAGCAAGATAGAACGGTACACCCACTCGCTCTCTCTTCGGATGGCGATTTCGTTGCCGTAAAACATCAGGCGGGCGTCAACATAGGCGTGGCCCAACTCCTGCCATGAAGAAAATGTATGCTGCAGCCGTAGCGCCGCCCGCATGATCGTGTCCCAGGCCTCGTCCTCTGTAATGTGTCCCACCGCATATCCCCAACGCCCAAGAGACACCGCGCGTGGGTAATTCCATGCGATTTTGTTCCTGCTTTCCGCGTCGTCAAGAAGCTCGCGGATCGTTTTCACCAAATCTTGCCGGGAATGGATCCCCCAGGTTTCTTCCAAAATGGACTTGATGCGCGCCAGTTTCTCGGGTTCATCGGTTCCAGCCAGCAGATCGTACCGATGGCCATTGACTTTTGCCAGGATGGCCGAGGTCCCCAGCGCCCATTCTTTCTGCGCCGTGGTCCAGTCGGCGCTGCACGGAACGGCCAATAGTATTGTGGCGATCAGAACTGATTTCCCAGGCAACATAAGCGCGCGTCTACTCGCTGTCATGAGAACAGGTCCAACTTATCGCGTTTGAAGGAAGGAATCGCATAATGTCCGGTTTCGGGGAAACCAACTTCTATGAGGATTGGCACGCGCTCCCGCGCGACGCCGCAGCGCTTGGCGATGCCTTCAAATAATCCGGCGGAGAACCTTGTGCCCGCCAGGCGAGCGATGCGAGCCAGGCAGGCGATCCAACCCTCGGCATCTCCACCTGCGGCGAGAAACGCCTTCTCCGCGCCGGATTGAACTTTCCCCTGCGACTTCTGAAAAGCGCCAAACGCCGACATCATGATGCCGGCCTCGCGGAGAAGAGTAAAGTTTTCCGTTCCAGACGTCTGATATAAGTAGGCGCGCCAGGCAAAGACCACCAGCATGGGGACGAGGGTAACCCAGATGTCCTTTAGGTGGCGCTTTTTGATCAGCATTAATTCGTAGGTGACCACACTGTTAATCTCACGCCGGCTTGCGGCTCGCAGCAGCCGTTCCGGAATCATCAGATCCCTATTCGACCCAACCGACGGAGCTACGCGCGGCCCAATGTTTTCGGGCTGAATGTACAGACGCCGCAGACGCACATGCAGACGCCGTGCGGTTGCAAAGACGGCATCGTGTAACTCACCGTCCTGAACCGAGCCGCCCTTCTCCCCCAGCGCAAGCCGCAACAGGTGCCATGCGATGAATGCAGAAGCTGCTGCCATGGCGAGCATTACGATCAGCGTGGCAAGATTTAGTGGATTGTGAGGATTACAAAGCAGCACCAGCACAATAGCGAACGGGATTTCTGCCAGGCTGCGCGAAAGACTTATCTCTAAAGCTTGGCGCCGAGAGACGGCCGCGCGCAGTTCGGGCCAGATGAGCACTCCGGTAACTGCCCGCAATAGCAACGCCGCAGCGCCATACCAAATGAGAGTTTGAACATCAGCGCCAATTCCTTCCTTTCCTGACCTAAAACCAGCGATCGCGAGTCCGTGGAAGCTGATCGTCAAGACGATCCATGATCCCCAAAATAGTGTAGGAAAATAGCTTGCCCAGTCCCTGTGGCGCAACATCCACGCGCCCAGTAGACTCGCAATCACGAAGAATCCTGCCGCCGCAACAAATACTTGGACATCCCGGGGCGGTATGCCATAGATCAGTGTGATGTCAGGTAATGGCCGGCGCAACGAACGATAGTCAACGTGCCACTGCCAACTGTTTTCGACCCAAGAATCGTAGGCTTTCGGAAACACGTTGGAATCACCCCGGGTAATGTTCTCGATGTAGGTGAACAATTGAGTGACGCCTTCGCGCCGTAACTGCTCGGCAATCGGCTCGAGATGAAAGTCCGCCACCACCTGGGATCCGCGCAGGGTCCCCGACCGGACGCACTCAGTATCGAGGATCAAGTCCGGACCATTGTGACGCTCTCCAGTAATTTGAGGATGGCAGCCCACCGCCTCTTCGATGGCGGAATCATAGCGCTCTGCGGCTGTATGGTCGGGCACCCCAAGCCGGACGCAGATCAGCCCCGCCGGATGCGCGGCGATCTCAAGCCACGCTGTTTTCACCGCGCTGGGCGGCACATGCTGCCCGTTACCTAAGTCGAGATTCCAGGGATACTTTCGCCAGGGGCCGGCGGGATCCGTCAGCAGAACGCGATACGCATACTCGGCGGCTCTGCGGGAAGTGTCTTCGTTGGTGTACCACCGGCTTCGCGCATTCAAGTACGCTAGACCCAGTTCCTGCCATGAACCAAAGCTAAGTTGAAGGCGTTGGGCCGCCGGTACGATGAGATTCCACGTTTCGTCCTCGCTTAGGAAGTTGGCCCCATAGCCCCAACGTGCCAGATTGACTGCCCGCGAATAGTTCCAAGCAAGCTCCATTCGATTTCCATGGTCTTGGAGCAGTGAGTCGATGGTGCTAAGCAGTTCGTCCCGGGTGCGGATCCGCCACGGTCCGGCTAGAAGATTCCGTGCTTCTTCCTCGGTGGCTGGGGATTGTTCAGTTCGGAAAAGCAAGCCTTGAGGCAAATTACTAAGCTGAGTTACGATCCCGGAGGTGGCGAGCGACCAGCCCTTTTGTTCGTTGTTCCACGCGGCGGCGCAGGGGACAGCCATGAACAAAATTGTTAGCGAAGCGCGGTTGAGCGTCATAAAACGCAAGGCATCAAACACTATTCGGCCGTTTTGGACTGAAACCGGAGTCTTCCTGCTGCTTTGGCACTTCCGCCGACGAGCCACTTGTCTCAATTGCGCGAAGTAGACCAGGCGCAGGGCCTCGCTAGTGCGAACGCATCCCGTGGCAGCCGTACGCGGTTGAATTCTGAATCGGGCAGGAGATGATAGAGCGAAGGGAACGGCAGACTGATTGCACTTATACCAGCGTGCGCCGGATCGCCCATCTTGTATTGGCTGCTGTACCACTCACGGCCGCCCATGGGGCTGTCGACCAGCCTTCTGAACCACCGCATCCCTACTTACATCACTGGAAACAGGCCACTTTCGGAAAGGTCGCGGCTGGCGGAGTAGTCGCGAAGGCCGGAATCGGACAATTGCTCGGCCACCCGCGAAATTATGGCGGAGGTATCGCGGGATTTGGGAAGCGATTGGGCGCAGGATTCGCCACCCATACGGTAAAAACCACCGTTGAACACGCGATCGCAGCGCCGCTTCACGAAGATCTCATCTATCATCCATCCCAAATAGCTGGATTCCGTCCCCGGCTTTTGTACGCTTTAAAGAGCACTGTGATCACTCACAGCACCAGGAGCGGGAAGCCGCATCCCGCGGTTGGCCGCCTCTCAGGGCACGCGGCGGCGGGCGTCGTTTCCCAGGCCGTGCTTCATGCTGGCAGCGGCGCCGCGACGGCCGGCTTCGGACTCGCCGCTGAAGCTGGGGTGAACGTGGCGCGGGAATTCTGGCCGCGCCAGAATTCCGAGCGGCGCTAACATCCTTTCTGAATTAGATCCGGTCATGCTGCCGCCGGAGCTCACAGCTTGGCGAGGGCTTCCACGAGAAGCCCGAACGTGCTGGAATAGAAGCCATGCGCCGACTACCACTGGTGTTGCTTATTGCGGGTTTGTGCGTAGCTCAGACCGGCTGGCAGATCGCTACTACGCTCCCAGGCGTTGATCTGGCTGATTTAACCAAACCCCAACGTGAAATCGCGCTACAGACCATGCGCGCGGAAAGCTGCACCTGCGGTTGTGCGATGAAAATCGCCGAATGCCGGATGAGTGATCCGGAGTGCGTCAGCAGCCGGCGGCTTGCGCATTTCGTGGTCACGATGGCCTCTGCCGGAAGATCCAAAGAAGTGGTGCGCGAGGAGTTGTTGAAGTTCGCCGCGGCTCCCGAGAATTTGTTGGACGATCCGATCAAGATCGCCACCGACGGAGATCCCGTTCGCGGACCCGCTGGCGCAAAGGTGACTATAGTAGAGTTTTCCGATTTCCAGTGTCCGTATTGCGCCAAGGCGACCGCTGAAGTGAAGCAAATCCTAAACAAGTATCCCAAGGACGTGCGCTTTCTCTTCAAGCAATTCCCGCTTGACAGCCATTCGCAGGCGGCGGTGGCGGCGGAGGCTTCGCTCGCGGCGCAGGCGCAGGGCAAGTTCTGGGAGATGCACGACAAACTTTACGCAAATTTTCGCAGCATTAGCAAGGCTCGCATTCTGGAGTGGGCGCAGGAGATGGGTCTGGATATGCCTCGTTTCAAGAAGGATTTGGATTCGCACAAATACCTCGCTCGTGTCACGGCGGAAGAAAAGCAGGGCGAGGATGCGGGGGTAATAGGAACTCCTACGTTCTATATCAACGGCAAGAAGCTGAATGTCTCTTTCGAATTCGCGACCATCGAACCGGTGATTCAGGCGGAGATGAAAAAGAAGTAGTTCTGGCTCAAGACGGACGTGAAGTACTTCGGCAAAAGATTAAACTGGCCTCAGTGATTCTCGATGTAGCAGCGATGGCGGCGCTTCTTGCGATTGGGAACCTAATGTTCTGGCGATTCGAGCCGCAGAACGGGCGTCGTGATCGCGTTCGGCATCGCCGCCATACCCGTGATTTACGTCCACGCGTTTTTGGCTGCCTCGAAACGGCGTGAACGGCTCGACGGGCGAGCCATGGGATAAGTACGACGCACTGCGAGGATGGGAGCCTCCAGAGCGGTAGCCGAGCCGAATTGGACCTGCGAGTTTGGCCAAAGTCGAATTCGCTCGAACGCCCGACGACAATGGATTTCGAACGCTGGAAATCTTTCCGTCTCCAAATTCTGAGGAGGATTGCGAATGAGGAGTCGGGTCTTGGAAGTAATGCCCCGCAGTCTCACAGGTCCTCTTATTAGGAATTAACCGGCAGAACAACGGTGTAAAATGACTAAGCTAAGAAATCTAGCCGTTCGCAAGATTAAGGATGGTGCACGATGACACGACGCGAAGCATTAGTGACCCTAAACGTACTGGCGGCGACGCTGGGACGAGCGGCCGAACGCCTTCCTGCAAACAAGAACGTGAAGTGGGGATTGGGGTCGAATCTCTGGAATTCCTTCAAGGGATCGAAGTTCACCGACATCCTTGACGTGATGCGCGACACCGGGTTTATCGGCCTGCGCTTGACGCAGTTTCCAAAGATTCTGGAAACCTACAGCATCACCACGGAACAGATGGAAAAGGAGGTCTCCAAGCGCGGCCTTCACGTGGTGACAATTTCGTTCAATGGCCCGGCGCAGGATGCATCCAAGCGCAAGGAGGTCCTGGACAGCGCGAAGGTCGCGATGACCTTCCTCAAGAAGTTCGGCGCTGAGCGGCTGGTAGTGTTTTCGCCGCCGCGAAATGCGGGTGGGGCCCCGGACGCGTTCAAAACCATGTGCGAGTGTTATAACCAACTGGGCGAAATGGCGGGCGAAATGGGCTTCAAAGCGGGCCTTCACAACCACATGGGTCAGATGGTGCAGAACGAAGACGAGCTCGACCGTTGCATGCAGATGACCGATCCCAAGTTGTTCTGGCTCTCGCCCGATACGGCGCACCTTCACTTGGCCGGCATGGACTCGGCGAAGATCCTGGACCGTTACAAGAACCGTCTGATGCTGGCGGACTACAAAGACGCCAAGCGCGGGTCAGGTAACTTCCTGCAGAACATTTACGATCTGGGCGATGGCGATGTGGACTTTCCCGCCTGCCATCGTGCTTTGAAGGCGGCTTCGTTCAAGAACTGGCTCATTGTGGATCTGGATATTGCCCGCCAAGGCCCGCGTGTCAGCTACGAACGGTGCGGAGCGTATGTAGTCAAGACGTTGGAACCAATTTATGTCTGACCTCTCGCGTCGAACCTTTGTCAAAACTACCGTCGGAACAGCGCTCGCCGCCACCACCCTCGCAGCCGCCGACTATCGCATCCTCGATCCCCACGTTCACGTGTGGAAGCATGATCCCGAATTTCCGTTCGCGCAGGGGCAGAATGTTCCCGAGCGCGACGCCACGCCGGAAACACTGCTGGGTCTGATGAAAAGTAATGGAGTTTCCAAGACCGTCCTCATTCAGGTGATTCACTACCGGTATGACAACCGTTTTCTGGCGCACACGCTGAAGCAGTATCCGAAGATGTTCAAGGGTGTGTGCCGGGTGGATCCGCTCGCGCCCGCCGCGCCAGACCACCTGTCGCAACTCACCGAGCAAGGATTCAGCGGAGTCCGGCTGTCCCCGGGGCCCGGCGCATCGGGCGATTGGTTTACGGGACCGCTGATGCCGCCGCTCTGGAAGCGCTGTTCCGAATTGAAAGTGCCGATGACGGTGCTCGCTCCGGTGGTGCGTATGCCGGAGGTAGCTAAGTTAATGGAGAAGCTGCCGGAGATGACGGTGGTGATCGACCATATGGCCGATTGCCCTGTCGATCAGCCGCAGGAACTCGAAAAGCTGATTGCCCTGAAGCGTTTTCCCAACGTATTTGTAAAGATCTCACATACCTGGTCGCTCTCGCGCCAGGCGTATCCGTGGCTGGACTCGCAAGAACTGGTCAAGCGGCTGCACGCCGCCTTCGGGCCGCAACGGTTGATGTGGGCGACGGACTGGCCGATCCTCGAGAGCGTCGCGAAATATCCGCAGGCGCTTACTGTAGTCCGCGACGATATGAAATTTCTAAACGCGGAAGATAAGAGCTGGATGCTTAGCAAGACCATCGAGCGCGTCTGGCCCTTCCCGGCATAGATTGCGCGTTGTTCAACTCGCGGCGAACGGGCCGGCACAACAAGCTGAATCGGAGCGATTAGCGGCTGACTCTTTCGGGAGCGGGCGGCTCCACGACGGTCGATAAACCGGCGGCGCGCATGGCTTTCTGGATCACTGCGGACGTCTCAGGCGAAGGCTTGAAGTTTCCGAATCTGTAGCCTTCGGCGATGAGCAAAGGCGTCCAGCCGTGCTTATTCTTGCTATTCCAAATTTCGATCTTGGCGCCCTTGTCAACCAGGAACTGCACGGCGCCGGGGAGATTCTTATAGGCCGCACCGTGCATCGCGGTCTCGCCGTTCTTATCCACGGCGTTGATGTCCGCGCCGAGATCCAACGCTACTTGCATCGCCTCGATGACTTCGCTCTCGGTTCCGGCGTCTTCTCCCGGGGACCGCGTGCCGAGTCCAGCCGCGGCCATGAGTGGTGTGCTGTTGTCCACGTTCGTCAGTAAAGGATCGGCGCCCAATTTTGCGAGGAATCGCATCATATCGGCGTCCGCGGTTCGCGCTGCCAGGAAAAACGTCGTCGCGCCGTTGGTGTTCAGGCCGGTCAGGCCCACATTTACACGCTTGGTCATGCGCGCGTTCAAATTCGCGCCGTGATCCACAAGTTTCTTGACGAAGTCGAGGCTGGTCATATTCCCCGATCCCTGAGGAGAAGGGTCATTGTCGCCACCGCCGGACTTGCGAATCCAGGTGACCGTATGCAGAGCTGTATAGCCTGGGCCAATGGCGTTCGCGTCCGCGCCAGCGTCGAGCAGCACTCCTGCCAGTTCATAATGAGCGTTCGCGACTGCCAGGTGCAGTGCGCTAATACCTGCTCGCGGAGTGCGCTCACGCGCATACACGTAGCCAGTGCTCTTGGGGACGCTCAACGGCTGAATCGTCTCATTCACATCGACGCCCGCTTTCAAGAACGCGCGCACTACGCCGATCTTGCCTTCCCGCACGGCGAATAGCATCGGCGTAAATCCGGAATTCAAGCGCGCATGAATATCGGCCCCGGCCTTTATAAGCGCCTCTACCACCTCTACGTGGCCTTCCGCGGCCGCCCACATCAAGGCCGTCTCGCCTTTTTGGTTTTCTTTGGCCCCGATATTGGCGTCGGCCGATATCAGTGCATTGACGGTCTCAAGATTGCCCGCGCGCGCTGCCGTCATCAAGGCAGTCTCGCCTCCGGCTAACGCGGTGTTGGGGTCAGCTCCAGCCTTCAGCAGCAGCTTAACGACAGCGGCGTTTCCATTCGTGCAGGCCAAGGTGAGCGGAGTTATCCCGTACCGATTTGCCGCCTTGACATTCGCACCGGCGCGGATCAGGAGGCCCACCGTCTCCGTATCGTCCTGGTAAACGGCCCAGTGCAGCGCGGTGGTCCCGTCGATCTGCGGCGCATTCACGTCGGCATGCTTGTCGATAAGGGCGCGAATGGCTGCTTTGTCGGAGGTCTTCGCCGCATCTGCAAGGCGCGCCTCAGGGGCGGCGGCTAGCAGGCTGAACACCGATAAAATCGAACCTGTCGCCCAAGGGCCAAAACGTTTCAGGCACATCGTGGTGGTCTCCTGGTTTACTTAGAGCTGGTTTGCGTAGAGCGCCTTGCGACCTTGGATCACGCCGTGAGCGGATCCAGCAGCTCTTTCACTTTGCCCTGACTGTCGCCGAAAGCGTCCAGACGGACACCCGCCTTATCCAGCAGCGTCAGGTGAAGATTCGCCAGCGGAGTCGGCTCAGCATATTTGATGTGACGCCCGCCTTTGAGATTGCCCGCTCCACCGCCGGCCACCAGCATCGGCACATTCACGTGATCGTGCACATCCGGATTGCCCATGCCGCTGCCATACAGGTACATGGAATGATCCAGCAGAGAACCGGCGCCGTCCTGCGTCGCCTTCAGCTTCCCGATGAAGTAGGCGAACAGCTCCACGTGAAACGCATTGATTTTGGCAACCTTCGCCATCATTTCCGGATTGCCCCGGCTGTGCGTCGTGGGGTGATGGGGATCGGACACGCCGATCTCGGGATAGGTACGAGTGCTGGTTTCGCGAGCCAGCTGGAAAGTGACCACCCGCGTTACGTCGCCCTGGAAGGCCAGCACTTGCAGATCGAATAGCAATTTTGCGTGGTCCGCATAAGCGGCGGGCACTCCCACCGGGCGATCCAAGTCCGGCAAATGGTTGCCAGCTGCCTCGGCTTCGGCCTTCTGAATGCGGCGCTCTACTTCGCGAACGGTATCCAGATATTCGCTGACCTTATTGCGGTCGCCCGGGCCCAGCTTCCTTTGGAGGCGGGAAATGTCCGCCGTCACCCAATCCAGCAGGCTGGCGTTTTTTCGTAATTCAGCGGTCCGCTCCGCCGCACTGCCGCCTTCCCCAAACAGCCGCTCGAAAACCGCGCGCGGATGAGCTTCGGCCGGCAGCGGCGTGGTCGGCGACGACCAGGAGAGGTTGTTCTGATAAACGCATGCGTAGCCGTTGTCGCATACTCCGATCGGCGTCAGCAGGTCCATCGCGAGTTCAAGTGAGGGAACGCGCGTGTCCTGGCCGATGTGCTTCGCAGCGATCTGATCGACCGTCGTGCCCAGGAAGTAATCCGTGCTCTCCGTCCATTTGGCTTTGGCCGCACTCAGGAAGGTGCTATTGGAGGTCGCATGCGTACCGGGATAGGCGTTCTTCAGCTCCATGTTGGTGAACACGTTGAGCTGATCTTTATACGGAGTCAACGAGTGCAACGTGGGCGACAGTTCGCCCAGCATGCCCGCCGGACCGGGAGGGGTCCACTGCGAAATGATCGTTCCCATCGGGATGTATACGAATCCCAGGCGCCGCACTGGGGCTGCCGCAGTCGCCGATTGCGCTGTCAGCGATGGAATCATCGCATCCAGCAAGGGCAGAGCCAAAGTGGTGCCGACGCCTCGCAGAAATGTACGGCGCTGCAGAGCTTTCTTCGTGATGATCATTAAAATCCCCTCATTGTGAAGTATGGTCCCGCGATTTCACGGTGTCAAGGGTATTACGGCAGGGGCACACGGCGGAGCCAGGATGATTTGAGTTGTCCTGCTATGCTGTTTGGGACAAGGTTCTAGAATGCTCCGCCGGTGGTTGCTAATTGTCGGTTTGGTGGGTCTACTCGGAGCAGCGTACGTGTTCTTTTCCTCACCGCGCCAGGCCACAAAAAAGGCAGCCAAGTCCTTACAGATCGCCGGCGCGGACGCGGGTTATGTCTCGTCCGAGCTGTGTGCGGAGTGCCATCGAGAGATTTGGGATACCTACCGCCGTACAGGCATGGGACGCTCCTTCGCGCGGATCCGGGAAGCTGCCGCTATCGAGGACTACGAGGCGAAGAACACCTACTATCACAAAGCCTCAGACCGCTACTATACGATGTACCGGAAGGACGGCAAGGTTTATCAGCGCCGCCATCAGATTGGCTTCGACGGCAAAGAAGCGAACGTAGTTGAGAAAGAGATCAACTTCGTTCTCGGGTCTGGAAACCACTCGCGCAGCTACCTTCACCAGGGTCCGGATGGCCGTCTCAGCGAACTGCCAGTGGGCTGGTACGCCGAGAACAAGGGCTATTGGGCGATGAATCCGGGTTACGACCGGCCCGATCAGGAGGATTTTCGCCGCCAGATCACGTATCAGTGCATGTTCTGCCACAACGGTTATCCCCAGATTGACGAGGGCGCCGATGCTGCCGGAACCGCTCCGATATTTCGCGGGTCCGTGCCAAGTGGCATCGATTGCCAACGCTGCCATGGCCCAGGACGCGCCCACATCCAAGCCATGCAGACGGGGAAAACGCCCGAGGGGACCATCGTCAATCCGGCGCGGCTAAGCCGGGAGCGGCAACTGGAGTTGTGCATGCAGTGCCATCTGGAAACGACGAGTTTCCGGTTGCCCTCCGCTATCACGCGTTACACGCGCGGCATCTTCTCTTACCGGCCAGGGGAGCCGCTAGCAGACTACGTTCTGCATTTTGACCAGGCTCCCAAATCCGGTCATAACGATAAGTTCGAAATCGCCCACGCGGCCTACCGCTTGCGTCAATCCGCCTGCTTTCAAAAAAGCAACCCGTCAATGCTGTGCACCACCTGCCATAACCCACACGACATACCCCGCGGCGAGACAGCCGCCCGGCACTATACAGCTGTCTGTGTTCGCTGCCATGCCGAAGTGGTTCAGAAGCTAGTGGCTTCCCACCGGCACACCGCATCACAGGACTGCACCGGATGCCACATGCCCAAGCGGCGCACCGACGACGTGGTGCACGTGGTCATGACCGACCATTACATCCAGAGGCGCACGCCCGCGCGAAATTTGCTGGCGCCGCTCGCGGAGAAGATTGAGACAGATGACAATTCCTACCGGGGACCGGTTGATCTTTACTATCCGCAGAGCTTGCAAGATGGCGCGCAACAGGAGCTGTACCTTGCAGTCGCCCAGGTAAGACAAGGTGCGAACTTGACGGAAGGCACTACGCGGTTAGAAGCCGCCATCCAGAAATACCATCCGGCAGAAGGCGAGTTTTATTTCGAGTTGGCGGAAGCCTACCGCAAGAGCGGAATGCCGGAAAAGGCGATCGACATGTTCGATCAGACAATCCGCAGAAAGCCCGGCTTCTGGCCTGCGGTCCAAGGGCTCGGCGCCACGCTGGCGCGGTCAGGGCGTCTCCCGCAAGCCAAAGAAACGCTTCTGAAAGCGTCGGCGATGATGCCCGAAAACGCCTCCGTGCTGAACGATTTGGGTCTGGTATATATCGGCACCGGAGAGACTCGCGAAGCAGTGGAAGTGCTCCAAAAGGCTTCGCGGATCGATCCTGACTACCCGGACACCTTCAACAATCTGGGCGGAGCCTTGCTGCGGCTTGGCGACCGGGCCGGTGCGGAGTCGGCCTTCCGAACTGCCATTCAGGCGCAACCCGATTTTGCCGAGGCCCACAGGAATCTCGCAAACTTGCTTTCCGGCGGGGGTAATTTCGCAGAGGCGCAGTACCATTTTCGAAAGGCAGTACAAAGCAATCCGAACGATGCAGTCGCCCATTATGAGTACGGGCTGGCGCTGGCGCAACGCGAGCAGTTTCGCGAAGCTAAGGAACAGTTCCAGGCGGCGAGCAAGACCGATCCAAACTTGGCTGAAGCTCACAACGCCCTGGGCGAAATGCTGAGCATCGAGGGAAACGCGAATCAGGCCATTCAATCCTTCCAGCGGGCAGTGGCGGTCAAGCCCGAACTGGCGGCCGCCCAGTTGAACCTCGGCATGGCGCTGCTGTTGCAAGGCCGGATCGCGGATGCGAAGCCGCACCTGGAGCGCGCTATCGCCCTTAACCCTGACCTTTTTGAGGCACATTTGAACTTGGGCCGGGCCCTCTCACTGGAGCATGATGCGACGGGGGCTGCAGCCCACTACCGGAAGGCTGCTTCCAGTCCCGATCCAGATACTCGCCGCGCGGCGAACGAAGGTCTTAAGAGTATCGGCGTGCCATGAACGTAACTGGCTTTGTTGCGAGAAGCCGGACCGCTCATCGCCGCGGCGCCGGCCTAATTTTGCGGTATCACTGCAAAATTATTATTGACATTGAATTAAGCCCAGTATTACACTCAACCGTCGATTGCCTTTCGACTGAACTAGGGGTGAGGTCGAAGCCGACGTAATGGTATCGTCCGTCGATTGCTTTTTCGACTGACGCGAGGGAGGGGATTTAATGCAACGCCTGTCAAGAATCCGTGCGTTTTCACCTGCGTGTCTGATTGCGCCCAGAAGAGCTGCGATCACATACACATCGGGAAGATCTGTGGGATTGATTTTGCTCGCGAGTATGTTGGTCTTTAGCAGCCTTTGCTGGGCCCAGGTTACGACTGCGACTTTTTCCGGGACAGTCACCGATCCAACTGGAGCGGCGGCGCCCGGTGCGACCGTGACCCTAACGCAAGACGAGACCGGAGCCGTCATAACGAAAACTACGGGACGCGATGGCGACTTCCAGTTTGACTTCTTGCGCATTGGATCCTACACCATCATGATCGAGGCCAAAGGGTTTAAGCGCTACTCGGCGAAAGGGATAGATCTGACCGCAGGGCAGAGTGTTCTCCAGACCTACCCGCTCCAGATTGGCGATGTTACTGAGACCATCGTCGTAGAAGCGTCTGCGCCACTGGTGAACACCGTATCGGCGGAGCAAGCCAACTCCTTCGACAGCAAAGCGGTGAAAGACCTGCCTTTAGCCCGGCGGAACTTTTCCGGCCTCCTGAGGGTTAACACAGGCGCCACCGTTGCAACCGGCGGGTCCGCCACTGGTCTTCGCCTCAACGGCCAAGGCAAGAACGGTACAGCCTATTCAGTGGACGGAACCGAGTCCAGCGGCAATCCGGAAGGCCGGAACGCCGGGAATTTCGGCGCTGTCAATTTTGTCGATCTTCTGAGCATAGAGTCGATTGAAGAGGTGCACATCGTTAAGGGTATTCTGCCGGCGGAGTATGGCGGCGCGTTGGGTGGACAGGTCGATATCGTGACCCGCTCAGGCACCAACCAGATTCATGGCAGCGCGTTTGAGAACTTTCAGAAAGAGACCTTGAACTCGCGCGACCCGTTTTTGGCCACGAAGGTCCCCTTCACGTATAACCAGTTTGGCGGGTCAATCGGCGGCCCCATCAAGAAGAATAAGATCTTTCTCTTTGGCGCCTATGAGGGTTATCGTTATAGCCTGCAAAAGCGCACCGAAATCACGGTTCCCACGCAAGCCACCAGGACCCAGGTGCTTACCGCCCAACCGATTTATGCCAGTACGTTCGCACTCGTGCCCCTCCCGAATCAACCGTTATCGTCCCCGACGGCGACTACTGGCTTGTACGATCAGATCTCGGCTGCCATTAACCGTGACAATCACTTCGATGTGAAAGGCGACATTCGGCTCACCGATAGCTCCAATCTTTCTCTCACGTATACCCATGCGCGGCCCTTTGGGCAGACTCCGAGCGGCTATATCGGGAACGACAATCTTCAGTATGCGTATACCGATCGCGGTACAGCGTCGTATGTAATTGGCGGCGCCACTTGGACCTCGGAAACCCGCCTCGGGTACAACAAAAACGACGCTCACACGTTTGACCAAGCCTTCGAGACCATTTTGGGCGGGAGCGAGAAATTCAACGCAGGCAACCGCCTCGGGCGGCTAACCACCAACCTTGGCTGGAACACCCAGTCGTCCATGCAGGACCTCCTCATCTCGGGACCCGCCACCATCCTGGGGGAGAAATTTTCCTGGCATCTGGGAAAGCACTCGCTCAAGTTCGGTGGCGTCTATACGCACCACAC
>Ga0105245_10001976_pt1 | contig 18621 bp, 19 predicted proteins | sample KBSM54metaG_FD_81523 | JGI IMG/M metagenome (GOLD analysis project Ga0105245, IMG submission 81523) | Miscanthus rhizosphere microbial communities from Kellogg Biological Station, Michigan, USA - KBS M5-4 metaG | ecosystem: Host-associated > Plants > Roots > Rhizosphere > Soil | place...
CGTACCGCGTCGCCTCGAACACGCTCATGGCAGCGCAATGCTCGCACCTCGGCGCGCTCTCTGTATCGGCACCTTCCGTGCGCCATGCCCGGCGCTATCCCTCGCGTAGTCGCTCTAACTCGTCTCGAAGGTCTGCCAGCTCACGCTCAAGCGTCGTGACACGTTCGGTGAGCGGCCTCACCATCTCCTTCACTTCATACACACGCGCCCATCGGCCGAGCGAAACGCTCTTCGAGATCCGTTTCCCGAGACTGCTCATGGCTCCACGATCGCGCACTCATCGCTTGATCTCTCGAACACGGGCGCTCTTCGTTGCACACTGATCGCGGCGAGAACGGCACGTACAGAGTGCTTCAATCGTCCCCGAGTGGGCCGGGATCGCGCACAGCGGGTGCATTGCCATCTGCTGTCGGGGTCCGCGTCTGCCACACCACGCAGAGCACGATGACCATGTCGAGTACGCCTCCGATCATCAGCCCAGTACGCACGACGTCACGATCGGCGACCCCCATGTAGTCCCGCTTGAGGTAGACGCTCGCGATTGCGAACGCGAGTACCGCAGCGAGAACTCCAGAAAAGACGAGGCCGTCGAGGATGCGACGCGCGCGCGACTGTGGACGTGTCTCATCGTCTGACGACTGCCAGTCGCCTGTCGCGATTCGCTCGACCAACACCTCGATGTGCTCGGTCGCTGCGCGTTCGTCGCCGACGATTCGATCGCGCTGTAAGACCGGCCCGACCCCTGGCGACGTGCGCACCGTCGTGATCCACTCGCGCGTCTCCCACAACGTCACGCGAAAGCCGAACAGGTGCAGCCTCCCGCCATGCCGATTTCGCGCCTCGACGAAGTACCGACGACCGTCGGGCGCGGCCACGACCGCGGCTAGGTCGGGCTGCCACGGCACGCACTCAAGACTGCCTCATTCGAGCTACTAGCAACGAGCTGTATCGGCACTTGCCGGTCGGTTGCTTGCTGGCGTTAACTGCTTGCAGAGGCAGCGTCACAGTCGGCCTCGGCGACTCGCCCACTTTCGAATGCTCCCGCTGTCACGTGATATGCGCCGGTTACTCCGGCCGCCCGGAAGCAGGCCAGGTCGTATCGCGCAAGGAAGATCGTCAGATCAGCGCTCGGCGCCGGCGCGACGGCGACGACCTCGACAGGGTCCGCTCGCGGGCGGATCGCGATGACGACGCCACGGCTTTCATCCTGGCTGTCGGTCCCGGAGAGAAAGAACGCGGATTTCGCGTCGAGGCCGACGCCGCCCAGATACACCTGCCAACAGTCATGAACGCGATAGAGCCCCTGGAGGCCGCCCGGATACGGCATCTGGACACACGCCAGCGGCCCCCCTGCCGTGATCGGCGTGTCGTCTAGTGGCGCGTTGGAATCATCGGACGATGGCTCTGCGACGGCGAGACCCGGTGCTCCGCGAGACGCGGACGCGAAGGAAGCTGACGGTGGTCGGTCGGCCGTGCAACCAGAAACGATCACGAGTCCAAGCACAACTGTTCGCAGCGCGGTGTGCGACCGACGCAGAGTTGCGGCAGCGCGGCCTCGACTCACGGCGTGATACTGCCCGAACCATCGACTCATCATTCGGCGCGACAGTGCGGTCACTCTACGAGCAACTGGCGATTGCCGCGCGTTGTCGCCGGGAAGCTCCGCGTCCCCAACAGCGCGCCCAACTGGTTGAGCGCGGCGTCTGGTTGGTGATGGCACCGCAACCAGCCACAGAGGCCGTTCGCTGTCGTGTCCGCCGTCCCGACAGGCTCCTAGTAGGTCACTCCGCCCGACCGGTTCGATGCACGAGTGGATGACCGAGCCAGGCCGACGGATCATTGTCAAGACAACAAACGTCAGCCAGGAAAACACGGGTCAGACCTGGCTCGGTCACCCACTCGAACGATCACGGCGCCACTCACTCGAGTGCTGGATCACCGCCGTTGCATCCTCGCTGCCGGATGTGCCCGCCGCGAGAGCGGCGCGTACAGAGCGGCTTCGCGGACAACCGTCCTCCGGACCTACCGTTGGCATCATGCGCCGGACTTCGCTGCTGCGCTTCGTACTGGCCGTCGTCTTTGCCGCGATCGTCGCCATGGTCATTCAGCATCAGCGCGGATATCTGTGGGTGGACGACAGGCCAACGACCACGCTCCCGTTGTCTGGAAACAGCGACCTACTAGCCACCACGACGACTCGCCCGCCCGGTTAGATCGGCACCTCCGCACGCGGTAGGGATGGCTCCGAAATGCCGCACGCGAGCGTCCCGGATCGGCACCTATCGCGTGCTCATCCAGCGGCTAACTGGTCGACGGAGCGCCTCAGGAACCGATCGAGCTTCGGCCCCCAATCGTCTGCGTCAGCGGCACGCCAATACTCATCCGTGAGTTCCTCAAGGCGCTGGTCGTCACCGCTCATCGCCTGCGCACTCCGAACAATCGCCGCCATTCGGGGAGCGCCGATCGCTTCCAGTGCCGCCGCTGCCTGAACCGCAAATCTGCCGTGCGAGTTGTAGAAGTAGGCCAGCAGCGAACCCTGCGCTATCTCGAAGTCGAGCCAGTTGATCAGCCACATCACGCGCACGGGTTCGGGCAACGCACTTGCGGCGTCGTCTTCCGCTCTACCTGACAGCCCGCTCATCGCGTCATTGGACAGGCGCAGAAGCTCCTCCTGTAAAGCAGCCGAGTCGAGCTGCGTCAAAGCCGACCAGTCGCTTGGAGACACGTGCGCGATATTGCCCGAGACAGCACTCGTGTGGTGGTGCGGTTCGCTAGCCGCTGATGACGAGAGCTACATGATGGCGGCGGCTAGGCATCCGCACGCCGCTGCCGGCGCGACGTCGACGAAACCGTCGCCGCTGAGAACGTGAAAGGTCGCGGCTGCCGTGTAATACGCGACGAGCGCCGCGCTGGTGACGGAGCGTGCCCGCTCATGATTCGCCGTCGCGATCAGTGCGCACACCGCTCCGACCTTGATCACGGGCAGCAATGGTCGCAGCCGCACCGGGACGCCGAGATGGTCGAGATGGGCCTCGCCGTACGTTGGCGAGACTTGGGTGACGACGAGATCTGCTGCTTGGAACGCAGCGAGTGCCAGGGCGATCTTGCTTCGCACACGAGCATGTTGCCGCACCTTCGCTCTCGGAAGCGGTACCTCGTCCGCAGATTCGCGCGCCTGACGACAGCTTTTGTCGTCAGGCGCGCGGAGAATGCGCGTCGAGAGATTCTCCGCGCGTCCAGCTACCGAAACGGTCGCCGCTCATACGAATCGGACCGACCTGCAGGTGCGAAGATCCCGAGCTTCGAAGCTCACCGACCCGCGGCGACGGCTCCTGTTGGGTTCAAGACGTCGGCCGACGAGCGGCGCACGTCGCCGTGACCGTTGGCCGACTCGATGCGAACGACCTCCGACGGGAGCCCTTCGGCTTTCTTCGTGGCGTACGTGTTGACGTACTCCTGCCCCGACAGTTCGCGGATCGAGAACATCACTTCGTCGATCATCTGCCGGAGCGCAAGATGGTCCTCGCCGTCGCGGTAGCGGTCGGGGCTGACGGGCTTGCCGAAGCTGATGCTGCACACCTTGAACGGCTTCGGGAACTTCGCGTCGGGCGGCTGGATGTCGCGGGTGCCGCGCATGCCGACCGGGATGATCGGCGCGCCGGTGCGCAGCGCGAGTCGTGCGGGGCCGGTGTGACCCTTGTGCAACACGCCGTCGCGCGAGCGCGTGCCCTCGGGATAGATGCCGAACAGCTCGCCGCGCTCGAGCACGCGCGCCGCCGCGTTGAGCGCACGGTCGGCCGCGTTGCCGCCGGAGCGGTCGATCGGGATCATGCCCATGGCCGGGAAGATGAACTTCGTCTTCCAGTCGTCCATGTACTCGGCCTTGCCCACGAACGTGATCCGCCGGGGCAGCACCAACGGCATCATGAACGAGTCGATGACCGACGTGTGGTTGGGGCAAAGGATCGCCGGACCCTGCGCCGGTACGTTCTCGATGCCCTTCACCTTCACCCGCCAACCGAAGCGGAACAGCGGGGTCAAGACATGCTTGGCGACGGTGTAGAGCTGCCCGTATTCGCGCTGCTGTTCGACCACTGTGTCCGATTGTTGCACCCTTTCGGGGTGCAACGGGCACCCGTTGCTCTAGGACGTGAGTTCGACGCCGAGCAGCGCCGCGGCCCGCGACACGCCCTCGCCCGCGGCGGCCGCACGATCGATCGCTTCGACGGCGCTCGGCGCGTCGAGGTCGTTGTCGAGCGCGGTGCGCACCTCGTCGAGCGCACCTTCGCCTTCGCCAGCTGCCCGCCAGCGATCAAGTCGCTCCGCCGCTCGGGGCATACGCGTGTCGTCCCACTCCCACGGGGTGCGGTAGTGGTTCTCGACGATCATCGTTCGCACTGCCGCGCCGTCCCACTGCTTGAGCAGATCCGACACGAAGACGAGGTTGCCGAGCGACTTCGACATCTTGGCGCCGTCCATCCGCACCATCGCCTGGTGCATCCAGTGGCGCACGAACGGTTCGCCGGTGGCGGCCTCCGACTGGGCCCGCTCACATTCGTGGTGCGGAAAGATCAGGTCGGCGCCGCCGCCGTGCAGATCGATCGTCGTGCCGAGCTCGCGCAGCGCGAGCGCGGAACATTCGATGTGCCAGCCCGGACGCCCATCGCCCCACAACGACTCCCACGACGGTTCGTCGTCGAGCGATGGCTGCCACAGCACGAAGTCGAGCGGGTCGCGCTTGTTGGGATCGTCGACGTTGCCACCGCGCTCCGCCGCGTAGAGAAGCATCTCGCCACGCGAGTACCCCGACACCGAACCGAACCCGGGGTACGAGTTGACGTCGAAGTAGACCGCGCCCCCGGCCTGGTACGCGTGGCCACGATCGAGCACCATGCCGATGAAACCGCGGATGTCGGGGATGGCCGACGTCGCGCGCGGTTCGCTCCAGCACGCGAGCAGGTTGAGCGCGGCCATGTCGTTGTCGAAGCGCGCGGTTTCCGCTGCCGCGAGATCGAGATAGTGCACGCCGAGCGAGCGAGCCTTGGCCAGGATCGAGTCGTCGACGTCGGTGATGTTGCGCACGCACTTCGTGTCGTGGCCGATGTCGCGCAATCGACGCTGCAACACGTCGTAGGTGACGTAGACCGCGGCGTGGCCGAGATGGGTCGCGTCATACGGCGTGATGCCGCACGTGTACATCGTGACGACGGGACCCGGCTCGAACGGAACGATTTCTTTTCGTGCGGTGTCGTAGAGCTGCATCAGTCGTGTCCGTTCGACGACAGGTGACGAGCGTTCATCGGCCTTCAGGAATGCCGGTGAACTTCACCGCCACGCGTGTCTTGTAGTGCAGGTTGAGTTGGAGCAGCACCGCCGTGAACGACTCGATCGGTGTCGCCATCGACAGCTCACCGGCATCGAGGGGCCGCATGTTCGGGATCTTCAGTACGAGCTCAGTGGTGGCGTCGGTGGCGCGGCGATGGTCGGAGCAGATGAGCACGTCGCTCTCGATCGGATGATCGAGATCGCCGAGCTCCTTGGCGGGCACGTGATGGAACGCGGCCGCCACCTGGCACTCGGGAACCGCGGCCTGCACGCTCGCGGCCACCGATCCGCGGGGCGGCACCAGCGGCTGGAACTCACGCCCGATGCGGGTGAGGGCATTGGCCATCGAGATCACGACCTTGCCGTGCAGCATCGCCTCGACCGACTTCACGGTTTCTGACGCGCCGTCCCACGGGGTGGCGAGGACCAGGAGGTCGGCCGACGCCGCGCTCGTGTTGTCGCCGGCGTCGATCTTGAGCTCGCGCCCTGGCCACCGCGCTCGCAGCTCCTCGGCCGTCGTTTCGGCTCGCTCAGCCGATCGCGACCCGATGACGATGTCGAACCCGACCGAGGCCAACCGAGCGCCGAGGGCGCTGCCCGCGGGACCCGTCCCCCCAAGGATGCCGATGCGCACGACGAAAGACCTTATCGGCGGGGGGTGCCACCAATGCCAGTAACGTCCCGGCCTCGCGCCGGATCGGAGGTTGCATGGGTCTGCTCGACGGCAAACGAATTCTCGTCACTGGTGTCCTCACCGACGACTCGCTGGCGTTCGCCGCCGCCCGGATCGCGCAAGAGCAAGGCGCCGAGATCGTGCTCACCGGCGCCGGACGGGGCATGGGGTTGACGCAGCGCGTCGCCCGCCGTTTGCCCACCGAGCCCGAGGTGTGGGAGCTCGACGTGACCAACACCGACCATGTCGAGGTGGTCCGCGGCCAGCTCCGAGACAAATGGGGCGGCGTCGACGGTGCGTTGCACGCGATCGGCTTCGCGCCGGCGTCGTGCCTGGGCGGTGGCTTCCTCGAGGCGCCGTGGGAAGACGTCGCGGTGGCGCTCCAGATCTCGACCTACTCGCTCAAGGTGCTCGCCGAACTCGTGGCGCCGCTGATGCCGAACGGCGGGTCGATCGTCGGGCTCGACTTTGACAACAGCGCACAGGCATGGCCCGCGTACGACTGGATGGGCGTCGCCAAGGCCGGCCTCGAAGCGACCTCGCGCTATCTCGCGAAGACGCTCGGCCCGCAGGGCATCCGGGTGAACCTCGTCGCCGCCGGCCCGATCCGTACGGTCGCCGCGAAGTCGATCCCCGCGTTCGCCCAGTTCGAAGACGTGTGGAGCGAGCGGGCTCCGCTCGGATGGGACGTGCGCGCTGACTACGAAGCCGTCGGCCGGGCCTGCGTGGCACTGCTGTCGGACTGGTTCCCCAAGACCACCGGCGAGATGGTCCACGTCGACGGCGGCTTCCACGCCGTCGGCGCCTAAGACAGATACTTCGGGTTCGCGACCTTCAGCTTGTCGGTGACGGTTGCGGTGATCGCGGCCTTGATCTCGTCGTAGCGATCGTCGACGTCGCCGGCGCGGATCGCCGCCGCCAACTCCGCTTCGTCGGCGAACCCGAGCGCATCCAGACGCGCACGGTGCGCGAGGGCTTGTTCGGGACCGAGCTCGAGCTCGCGCTGCACCGTGTTCAACACGTTCACGGCGACGCGCGCGTGGAACTGCACGCGCCCTTCCGTCGCGGCCATGACATCGCGCTCGACGAACTCGCGGACCGCCTCCACCAACTCTGCCGCCGTTGGGCGATCGTGCGGCTCCGTCATGGAAGCAGCGCCAACAGGTCGTGTTCCTGCTCGGAGACGCGCCGGCCGATGGCGGCCAGCTCGACGGACCGAACGAAACCGTTCAGGTGTGTCGACGCCTGCATGATGCACATCACTCCCCACTTCAGCGTGCCCAACACCTCCCACCATCGGACCGCATCGGGATCGACATCGACGCCCGCCGCATCGGCATAGGCGTCGAACAGCTCCTCGTACTGACCGAAGCCGCCGACCGGGGGACGAGCGCCGAAGCGCCACGCCTTCACGCACAACCAACCGAGGTCTTCCATCGGGTCGCCGAGATGCCCGAGCTCCCAATCGAGCACCGCCGCGAGGCCCTCCTTCCCGACGATGAAGTTGCCGTGCCGGAAGTCGCCGTGCACCACCGTCACGCGCTCGGAGGGCGGACGGTTGCGCTCGAGCCACCGGAAGCCGAGCTCGAACGCGGGATGCGGCTCGGCCATCACGTCGAGAGCCTCGCGGTACTGCGTGATCTGGTCTTGATGCTCGAGCTCCGGTGCCGCGTCGATGGGGATCTTGTGCACGGCAGCCAGCGCGGCGCCGCATTGCGCGGCCAGCTTCGGTCGCACGGGAGCCCACTCGTCGTCGCGCAAGATCTTGCGAGCGATCGTCTCGCCCTCGATTCGCCGCGTCACGAAGAACGGTGCCCCCAGCGGCGAGTCCGCGCCGCCGGACGTGATGAGCTCGGCGACGGGCACTCCCGTCTTGGCCGCGGCCCGCAGCAACAACGCCTCGCTTCGCATCCCGCCTCCGGTACGCAGCGCTCCCGGGCGCTCGCGCTGGAGGATGAGCGGGTCGCCGTCGTGATCGAACGCGTACGTCTCGCGCGACGCCCCGCCCGACAAGCGGGTCACGTTCTCGACCACGCCCCCACCGAGGACCTTGGCCAGCTGCTCGTCGAGGTCACTCATGGGCGCACTCGGCGTCGCGACGTGATGCGCCGCGGCGCGCCTCGATCTGACTCGTCTTGGATGTCACCGACGAGATCTTCGAGCACGTCCTCGAGCGTTGCCAAACCGATCACGTGCCGATCGTCGTCGACGACCACCGCGAGGTGTGTCCGTGAACGGCGCATCGACACCAGTACTTCGTCGACGGGCCGGTGCCCTGGCAGCACCAACACCCGGCGGATGCGGGCGAACGGGATGGGTCGATCGCGGGCGCCGGCCGGCACGGTGAGGAGGTCCTTGGCATGCACGAAGCCCACGACCTGGTCGAGGCTCGTGCCCGCCACGAGCAGTCGCGAGTGGCCGCTGGTGACGATGGCCGCCTCGGCATCGGTCACCGTCGTGTCGCGCGACACCCACATGATCTGCGCGGCGGGCACCATCACCTCACTGACGGGCCGCTCACCGAAGTCGAGCGCACCCGACAGCAGATCGTGCGCCATCTCTTCGATGAGCCCTTCCTCGCGTGACGCCGCGAGCATCGACGCGATCTCCTCTGCGGTCGGGATCGTTGCCAGGTCAGTGCGCGGCTCGACCCCGAACAGCCGAGTGCCGCTGCGACCGAGCCAACCGAGCACGCGGATCAGGGGACGGAACAGCGCCACGTACACGCGGTTCGGAATGGCGAGGGCGCGCAGGGTCCGCTCAGGATCTGCCAGCGCGACGTACTTGGGCACCATCTCGCCGAAGACCATGTGGAAGAAGACGACGATGGCGAGGCCGATCACCACCGCGAGCGTGTCGGTCACGCCGTTCGGCACGCCGACGGTGCTGAGCCCGCTCTCCAGGGCGTGCGCCACCAACGGTTCCGCGACCGCGCCGAGGCCGAGCGATGCCATGGTCACCCCGAGCTGCGACGACGCCAGCTGTAGCGGCAGCTGCCCCGCGGCCTCGAGTGCCAGCCGCGCGCTGAGCGAGCCGTCTTCCGCGAGACCTTGCAGCTTCGTGCGCCGGCTCGCGATGAGCGCGAACTCCTTCGCGACGAACACACCGTTCGCGGCCAGGAGCACGAAGGTCGCGACGACGAGCCAGACCGTCACGCCGTCGCCTCCGCGGTAGCGGGCGCGGCACGCCGTGGTGCCGTGAGACGCACCCGCGCGATGCGGTGCTTGTCCATCGCGGCCACTTCGATGCGCCAGGCCTCGAAGAGGAACTCGTCACCGTCCTGCGGGATCCGTCCGAATTGCGCGAGCAGGAACCCTGCGAGCGTCTCGTACTCGCCGTCGGGCATCTCGAACCCGCAGGCCTCGCGTACCTCGTCGGGATGCAGCGTGCCCGGGAGCTCGTACGTGCCTTCGGGCAGCACGGTGGTGAGCGCGGGCGCGGCGCGGTCGTACTCGTCGTCGATCTCGCCCACGATCTCTTCGAGCACGTCTTCGAGCGTGATGATGCCGGCGGTGCCGCCGTACTCGTCGACGACGATCGCGAGATGGCTGCCGGTGCGCAGCTCTCGCAGGAGCGCGGTGAGCTCACGCGTCTCAGGGATCACGAACGGATCCACCAACACGTCGGCCACCGTCGCGCCGGCACGGTCGTTGACCGGGATGCGGTAGACGTCCTTCACATGCACGACGCCCACGACGTCGTCGAGATCGGTGCCGCACACTGGGAAGCGACTGAACCCTGTCGTGAGCGAGAGCGACACGAGCGTCGGGATCGAGTCCTCGGGGTGGACGAACTTCACTGCGACTCGCGGCACGAGCGCGTCGGCTGCGGCTTTGTCGTTGAAGCGCAGCGTGCGCGTCAACAACGTGAACGCCTCGGCGTCGAGCGTGCCCTCTTCTCCCGACGAGCGGATCAGCAACTCGAGCTCCTCGAGCGTGCGCACGGAGCCGAGCTCCTGCTGCGGTTCGATGCCGAGCCGTCGCACGGTGGCGTTCGCGGCCCGGTTCAGCACCTTGATGATCGGTCCGAAGATCGCGGCGTACACCACGACCGGCCGGGCCAGCAGCAGCGCGAATCGCTCCGCTCGGGCGATGGCGACGTTCTTGGGAATCAGCTCGCTGACCACCATCGAACTGACCGTCACCAGCGCGAAGCCCACGATCAGCGACGGACCGTCTCCCAGCGCGGGCGCCAGTGCGGCCGCCACCGTCGGCTGGGCGATGAAACCGAGGACGAGCGAGCTCACGGTGACGCCCAGCTGCGTACCCGACAAGTAGAACGCGAGCCGGTGCAGCACTCGGTCGACCGCCTTCGCGGCGGGGCGCCCTTCCCTCGCGAGCCGCTCGACTCGGTTGCGATCGACCGCCACGAACGAGAACTCGGCCGCCACGAAAAATCCCGTCACGAAGATCAGGAGCAGGACGGCGAGTAGGCCGAGCGCGGTGGCGATGTGTGCAGGCTATTGCGGCGTGAGCCCCCTCCAGGTCTTCCTCGCTGCGCTCGCCATGGCGATCGGCGCGCTCGTCCAAGGAGCCGTGGGCTTCGGCGGGTCACTCGTCGGGGCGCCGCTCCTCGCGTTGGTCGACGTGCGCCTCGTGCCTGGGCCGATAGGAATCGCGAGCCTGGTGTTGAACCTATTGATCGTGCGAGGGCCGGATCAGGGTCGGCCGGACCCCGGCATCCGATGGGCGACCGCCGGCCTCGTGCCCGGCACCATCGCGGCGGGCGCCACGCTCGCGGTGCTCTCGACTCGAGGGCTGAGCATCGCGTTCGCGATCTTGGTGTTCCTGGGGGTCGGGCTCACGGCATCAGGGCTGTCACCGCGGCGCACGCCGCGCGTTCTCTTCGGCGCGGGCGTCGTGTCGGGCTTCATGGGGACGGTGTCGTCGATCGGTGGACCCCCGGTCGCCTTGCTGTACCAGCACGACGGCGGCCCCACGCTTCGAGCGACGTTCCCCCGCTACTTCTTCGTTGGCGGCGTCCTCGGTCTCATTGCGCTCGTACCGGTCGGCCGGCTCGGGCGATTCGAATTGCTGTCGTCGCTCGCGCTGATCCCCGGCGTGATCGTCGGCCTGCGCGGATCGCGCTGGTTGGCGGGCCACATCGACCGCCGGAGCGCGCGACCGTGGGTGCTGGGCTTGTCGTCGCTCGCCGCGATCAGCGTGCTGGTGCGCGAGTTGTGGTGACCAAGAAGCGCGTCGCGTTGAGCGCGGGCGCGCTGACGATGGTCGCGTTGTGTTTCTCGAACGCATTGCAACAGGGCATCGACCAGAGCCAGTCACAGGCCATCGAGAGCCTGAAGGCCTACTTCCACGTGAGCGATTTCCAGATCGGGCTCATGCGGGTCGCCACCGGACCTGCAGGGGCCGCGGGCGCGTTGCTCATCGCTCGGCTGTGCCGTCGTCGTGCGCGTACGCGTGTGCTCAGCGGGATGTTCGTCACGTGGTCGTTCTTCATGCTGCTCACCGGCTTCGTCGGCGTCTTCCCGTTGTTCGTCCTGTTCCGGGCGATGACCGCGCCGACAGAAGCGACGGATCCCGCGGCGCTGCCGCTCCTTGCGGACTGGTGGCCGACCGAGCAACGCGCCGCGAAGGTGAGCATCTTCCAGGCGGGTGCCGGTGTAGGTGCGATCTTCGGGATCGTGGGGTCGGGCGTGCTGGTCGACCGCTACGGCTGGCAGGCCGCGTTCTGGATGTGGGTTCCCATCGGGCTCATCGGCGCCCTGCTCATTCGCGCGCAGCGCGAGCCGGAGCGCGGCAACCAGGACGTCGCCTTCCGCGACACGCTCGCGGAGCTGGAGGGCGACGCGCTCGCCGAGCACGAAGACACGGCGCTCGCCGAACCGCGCGCCGCCGAACGCACCGGCCTCGACGCGTGGCGCGAGGTGTTCGCGTTGCGCACGTGGCGCCGCGCGGCGATCGGCATAGGTGTGACCCAGATCTTCCTGACCGGGTTGACCGTGTGGGGCCCTTCGTACTTCAAGCGCACCTTCCACCTCACCGGCACCGATGTCGCCGGGCTCACCCCGCTGATCGGGGCCGGCGCGTTCGTCGGCCTCGTCGCCGGCGGGTTCCTCGCGGACCGCATGCTCCGCCGCGGCGTACTGCTCGCGCGCGTGCATGTCACCGTGTGGTCCAACGCGGTCGGCGGCATCGTGCTCGCGACGGCGCTCCTCACCACCCGTCTCTGGGTGGCGGTGCCGCTGCTCTTTCTGGGCACCGCGTTCACCGCGCTTCCCGCCGGCCCGTCGTACGCGATGCTCCTCGACGTCACGCCCGTAGCGCTACGTGAACGCGCGGCGGGCATTTCCAACGTGGTGATGGCGGTCTCGCTCCTCGGCAGCCCGCTCGTCGGTGGACTGTCGACGCTCTTCAACGACAACCTGCGTGTCGCACTGCTCTGTGTCACACCGCTCTACCTCGTCGGCGCTGCGCTCACCGCCATGTGCTTCCGCACGTACGGTGACGACCTTGCCATGGTGGTCGCCGAAGCCGAAGCCGACGTAGGTCGTCTGTGACCGCCCTTCGTCTCACTGATGTCGGACTCGTGCGCGGCGAGACGGTGATCCTCGACGCCGTGAACTGGGCGGTGCACGAAGGCGAGCGGTGGATCGTGCTCGGCTCGAACGGTTCGGGCAAGACGTCGCTCATCCGCATCGCGTCGCTGTACCTGCATCCGTCGTCGGGCGACGTCGAGGTGCTCGGCGAGCGCCTCGGGCACGTCGACGTGCGCCGTCATCGTCGTCGCATCGGTGTCGTCTCGGCGTCGTTCGCAGATCTGTTGCGTCCCGGCCTCAGCGCGACCGAGATCGTGATGACGGCGAAGTTCGCGGCACTGGAACCGTGGTGGCACGAGTACTCCGACGCCGACCGCGCGCGGGCCGTCGAACTGCTCGATCGCTTCGGATGCGCCGACCTCGCATCCCATCCGTTCGCGACGTTGTCGTCAGGCGAACGCCAACGCGTGCAACTGGCGCGCACGCTGATGACCGAGCCCGGGTTGTTGCTGCTCGACGAGCCCACGGCCGGGCTCGACCTCGGCGGCCGCGAAGACCTCGTTCGTCGCCTCAGCGCGCTCGCCGCCGACCCCGAAACGCCGGCGACCATCCTCGTCACGCACCACGTCGACGAGATCCCACCGGGCTACGACCACGTGTTGCTCCTGCGCGACGGCCATGTCACCGCGGCCGGCCCGATCGACGAGGTGTTGACGTCAGAGGCGCTGTCGGACTGCTTCGGCATCGAGGTCAGCCTCGAACGCCGAGGCAACCGGTGGTCAGCCTTCAGCGTCGAGTAGCGCGAGCAGCCGAGGGCGCGAGCGTTCGATCTCATCGGCGAGGAGGCGCTCGACGAGTGGGCCCCACAGACCGCCGCCGTAGTGCAGGTGCATCGTGAGGCGGCTACCGCCATTCTCGTCGTCGGAAACCGTGGCTTCCAGCAGCCAGGGCGAGTGTGCCCGCCCATCGCGCTCGCGCCGCTCGAACACCACGCGCTCGGGCGCGTCGTCGCGCGTGCGCACCATGCGCAGCCGCTTCGATCGAGCGAAGGGCCCGAGTCGCCCGCGCAGGTCGATGGTCCACGCCGGTTCGTCGGTGCTGCTGTCGTCGGCCGGCACGGCGCGGGGCACGATGTCGAGCCACTTCGGATAGCGCGTCAGGTCGGCGACCCACTCGTAGAGCGCCTCGCGCGTGCATGGTGCGTCGAGCACCGCGGTGACGTCCACTACGGCGTCGTTCGTGCCGGGTCGGTGGCCAACAGGATCGGGTACGGATCAACGGCCGCGCCGCCACCGGGGTGCACCTCGAAGTGCAGGTGCGGCCCGTAGGCATCACCGGTGTGGCCGACGTAGCCGATGAGGTCGCCGCCATCGACCACCTGACCGACGTGGAGGTTCGGCGCGTAGCGGGAGAGGTGCGCGTAGTAGTACGCGGTACCGCTCTCCCCCTTCAACCACACGCCGTTGCCACCGAGCGACGATGCGTTGACCTGCGTGACCACCCCGCGCTCGGCGGCGTACAACTCGGTTCCTTCTGCGGCGACGACGTCGCACCCCTGATGGAAGTGCGCATCGGGGGTGCCAGGCAGCCGCGGATCACCGAAGTCCTCGCTGAACGTGTGCGGGCTGGCGACGGGGAACACGAAACCGTGGATCACGACTCGGCCACCGAAGGTCGACACGGCAAGGTCGAGCTTGGCGTCGCTCAGGTCGAGGAGCGCTTGCATCTCGTTGATCTGCGCTTGCTCGAGTTGCGACTGCGTATCGGTGAGGAGTGTGGCCGTTGTCGATTGATCTTTGGTGACCTTGCTCTGCAGCTCACGTACGCGGTCGACCGCAGTGCGATCGCGATCGACGACCGCGCTCAAGAGCGCGGCGCGCTGCGAGTCGGTCGACCCGGTGCTGTCATCGGCACCGAGCGCCACGGTGTCGAGCCCGTTGCCGCGCACGTACGCGTCGACGGCGCGGTCCTTCAACTCGCGGCGCGCATCGGCGAGATCGGTGACCGCCTGCTTCGCCTGGGTCGACAGCGCACCGATTTGTTGCTGCAACCCGGTGAGGTCTTGCTCGAGCTGCACGCGATGCGCGACAGCGTCGGCATACGCGGCTTGGCGTGCCAACGCTGATGCGCGTGCCCCGCGTAGGTCGACCGTGACGACGCGACCCGGCAGCGGGGCGACCCCAGTGCTCGAGCCCGGATCACGAGGCGGCACCGTGAGAGGAACGTCGGGCACGCTCTCGGGCGGTGCGTCGCCCCCCGTTCCCGGATCGGGCGTGGTGGTGGTCGTCGTGTCGTCTGGAGGTGGCGGAGCCGGGGTGGTGGTCGACGTGGTGTCGGTCGTCTCCGTGGTCGACTCTTGTGCCCGTGCGGGCGCGGCAGTGAGCACGACGCCGACAACGGCGATCACGAGCACACGTCGCAGCAGAGTCACAGGCACCATTCTCCATCGGATCGGAGGACCCTCTGGAACAGTCCTATCGATCGACCACCACCGCAGCCACTGCATCGAGAGAAACTCTGACCGAACTTCCGGGCGCAGGGATCGCGGCACTGCGGTCAGTGACCTCCACGGTGACACCGTCGTCGAGTTCCACCGCGACCAGGAAGTGGTCGCCCCGGAACGTCGCGGCGCCCGCTCGTCCGGCCACGCTCTCCGCCCCGGCTCCGACCACGGCTCCGGCCTCGCTGACGTCGAATCGGAGCCCGTCGGGACGGATCACCAGCGTCGCCGGTCCGTCGGAGCGCGTCGTCGCGATCGGCCCCCACCGCGACGGCACGCGCCCATCGCTCACCTCGACATCGAAGACGTTGCCAAACCCGAGGAACCGCGCCACGAAGCCGTCGGCGGGTGCCCGCCACACCTCGACGGGACGGCCCACCTGACGCACCCGTCCAGCGCGCAACACCATCACGCGGTCGGCAAGGGTGAACGCTTCGGCTTGGTCGTGGGTGACGGTGATCGCGGTGACGCCGAGACGCAGGAAGAGTTCGCGCAGCTCGACGGTCAGCCGCTCGCGCAGCGCGCGATCGAGCGAGCCCAGCGGTTCGTCGAGCATCAACAGCCGCGGCTCGGGTGCCAGCGCGCGCGCCAAGGCGACGCGCTGCTGTTCACCGCCAGACAACGACGCCACCGCGCGCGAGCCGTATCCGCTGAGGCCAACCAGTTCGAGCACCTCGTCGACGCGCTCGGCCACCGCCGCCTTCCCCAGTCCCCGCATGCGCGGACCGAACGCCACGTTGCCCGCCACGTCGCGGTGAGGGAACAGCGCGTAGTCCTGGAACATGAGCCCGAACGGACGGCGGTGGGCAGGCACTGCCGCAATGTCGTCGCCGTCGAGGCTGACGGCACCCGCCTCGGGCGCGACGAGCCCGGCGATGGCGCGCAGGATCGTGCTCTTGCCGCAGCCGCTCGGGCCGAGCAACGTGACGACCTCGCCCTGGTCCACGTGCAGATCGACGCCGTCGACCGCGACCGTGTCGCCGTACTGAACGCGCAACCCCTCGACGTCGAGCACCGGTCAGAACTCGCCGAGTCCGGGAGTGCGGAACCGCTCGATGACGACGATCGCCGTCGCCGTGATGGCCATGAGGATCGTGCTCATCGCCATCGCCGCGCCGAAGTTCGCAGATCCCGCCTGCGACAGGAATCGGAAGATCGCCACGGGCATCGTCGGCCGATCGGGGCGCGCGATGAAGATCGTTGCGCCGAACTCGCCGAGCGAGATCGCGAACGCGAACCCGGCGGCGACCAACATCGAACGGCGAAGGATCGGCAAGTCGATCTCGACCCACGCACGGCGAGGTGACGCACCGAGCACCGTGGCAGCCTCCCGCAACCGGTCGTCGAGCGAGCCGAGCACGGGCACCAGGATCCGCACGACGAACGGGATGGCTACGAGCGAGTGGGCGATGGGCACGATGATCCACGATGCGCGCAGGTCGAGGGGAGGTCGGTCGAGCGTGATCAAGAACCCGAAGCCCACGGTCACCGCCGATGTCCCGAGCGGGAGCATCAGCAACAAGTCGAGCCCGCGGCCCTTGCGGCCGCGGCTGCCGATGGCGAACGCGGCCAAGCCGCCGACGACGAGCGCGATTGCCGTGGCCACCACTGCAAATGCGAGCGAGTTGCGGATCGCATCGAGGGGCGGCACGAATCGAGCGGCGCGCTGGGGCGTCTCGAAGAGAGCTCGATAGAAATCGAAGCCATAGCCCGATGTGGGATGCAGCGAGCGCTCGACCAACACGGCGATCGGCCCCCCGAGGAGCACTGCCATCACGAGCAAGTTGGCCGCGAGGAACAGCCGTTCACCCCGGGTCGAGGGCGCGCGGGCGACGTCGGTGGCCGCGAGCAGTCGTTGTCGTGTCGCCCGGCGCGATCCCGTGGCGGTGAACAGCAGCAGCAGGGCCACGACGGCAACGAGTTGCACCAGCGCGAGCACGCTCGCGGTCGGAAGGTCGAGGCGGTCAAGCGTCGCCCGCTTGATCGCGACCTCGAGCGTCGCGTAGCGCTGGCCCCCGAGCACGAGCACCACGCCGAACGACGTGAACGTGAACAGGAAGACGATCGCGGTCGCTGACGCGATCGCCGGTCGCAGCAACGGCCACGTGATCTCGCGCAGCGACCGCCATCGCGACGCGCCAAGCGTGCGGGCCGCATCCTCGAGCGTCGGGTCGAGGTGCGACCACAGTCCCCCGACGGTGCGCACGACGACGGCGTAGTTGAAGAACGCGTGCGCGATCAGGATCGCCCAGATCGAGCCGTCGAGGTCGACCACACCGGCGAGCACACCCCGCGGCCCGACGAGGCCGAGGAACGCCGACGCCACGACGATCGTCGGCAGCACGAAGGGCACCGTGATCGCGGCCCGCAGCAACCCTTTGCCCGGGAAGCGGAACCGCGCGATCACGTACGCACCAGGCAAGCCCAGCGCCAACGTGAGCAGCGTCGACGCTGCGGCCTGCCACGTCGTGAACCACACCACCCGCCGCGTGCTCGGGTCGGTCAGGACGTCACTGACCACACCGAGATCCCACCGACCGTCAGGCCGCAGCCCGCGCACCACGATGTGACCCACCGGCCAGGCGAAGAAGATCGCGAGGAAGGCGAGCGGCACTCCGAGGAGCACCGCTCGCCCGACGGGCCTCGTCAGCCGAGGACGGCCGATGTCCAGTCCTTGATCCACTGTTCGCGGTTCTGACGGATCTGATCCTGCGCAACGTCGACCGTGTGCGCCGGCTTGGTCGAGTACGTCGTGAACTCAGCAGGCAACGCCGCGTCCTTACGCACCGGATACACGAACATGTTCAGCGGCATGTCTTCCTGGAACGGCTTCGACAGCATGAAGTCGATGAACGCATGCGCGGCGGCAGCATGTGACGTGCCCTTCAGCACGCCAGCGAACTCGATCTGCCGGTAACAAGCGTCGTCGACGACGCCGACGTCGGTGGCCGTCTTCGGCGGTGACGCGAACACGACATCGGCGGGCGGGCTCGTCGCGTACGACACCACGACCGGCCGCGTGCCCGTGCCGCCACTACCGAGCGTGAAGTCGTTGTTGTACGCCTGATCCCAGCCGTCGTCGACCTTCATCCCGTTGGCCTTCAGCGCCTTCCAGTAGTCGAGGTAGTGGTCCTGTCCGTACTTGGCCACCGTCGCGACGAGGAAGGCCAAGCCCGTGCTCGAGGTCGCCGGATTCTCGACGACCAACTTGTCTTTGAAAGCGGGGAGCTTGAGATCATCGAGCGACGTGGGCGTGACCGCGCGCTTGTCGAAGTTGAGGCACACGTCGCTCTCGTCGATCGGCGTGACGCGGTGGTCACCGCTGTCGAGGTCGAACGACGCATCGATCGTGCTCAGTGCCGGCGACGTGTACGGCTCGAACAGCCCGGCGTCGATTCCCTTGCTCAGCAACGTGTTGTCGATGCCGTAGAGGAGGTCGCCCTGCGGATGGTCCTTGGTGAGGATGGCCTGGTTCACCTCCGCGCCGGCATCGCCGCTCTTCACGAGATTGACCGTCACCCCGGTCTGGTCTTCGAACGCCTTCAGCACGCTGTCGCTCACCGCGAACGAGTCGTGGGTCACGAGCGTCAAGGTCTGACCATGCAGGTCGACCGGCCCTGCGCTCGA
>Ga0105245_10001978_pt1 | contig 18607 bp, 16 predicted proteins | sample KBSM54metaG_FD_81523 | JGI IMG/M metagenome (GOLD analysis project Ga0105245, IMG submission 81523) | Miscanthus rhizosphere microbial communities from Kellogg Biological Station, Michigan, USA - KBS M5-4 metaG | ecosystem: Host-associated > Plants > Roots > Rhizosphere > Soil | place...
GGCGGATTCGCTGGGCATGACCCCAGCGCTCGATCATGTCGAGGGCAGCGGGCCGTTCTGCATCCACCTGGCCGAGGGAACGGACAGCAGGTCAGCCGATGAGGTGCGCCTCCTTGACGAGCGCGGCATGCTCGATCGCGACCTGATCGCCGTCCACTGCGTGGGCGTCGACGCGGACGGTATCGAGCGCCTTGCCGGAGCCGGTGCGGCCCTGGTGTGGTGTCCGACGTCGAACCTCTTCCTGTTCGGGGCGACCGCCCCGGCGGCTTTGCTCGGCGCAGGGCTCGATGTTCTGCTCGGCAGCGATTCACGGCTGACGGGGGCGGGCGATCTGCTCGATGAGCTGCGCAGTGCCCGCGCCCTCGGCCTGTTGAGCGACGAGCGGCTGGAGGCGGCCGTGGGCGCCACCGCCGCGCGGCGCCTCGGTATCGCTGAGCCTTCACTCGAACCGGGCATGCCCGCTGACCTGATGGTGCTCGCAAGGCCGCTGCTCGAGGCGCGCGCCGAGGATGTGCTGCTGGTCATTGCCGGCGGCGCGCTCCGCGTTGTCCGGCCGGACCTCGCCCCCAGCCTGGGCGGCCTCGCCGCCGGAGGCCGTGAGATGCGCAATGGATCGCTGGTTCGCTGGACCAGCGCTGGAACCCTCCAATATGCCTGAACGGGAGAATATCATGATGTCGTCACCGATTGCGCACAGGCGCGCTCTCCGCAGCGCGTGTGGCGCCGGAAGCGCCCTCGCATTGAGCTTTGCGTTGGGCATCGCGACGCCGGCGGCTGCCCAGGATGCCCCCGCCGCGCCAGCGGAAGCGCCGGCCGCTGATCAGAAGGACGCTGCTCCGGATCAGACCCTGCCGACCCAGCCCGATCAAGCGCCCGACAATGGATCGGAGACCGACATCTTTTCGCGGCGTACCATCTCGGTGCTGCTCGATGCCCGACTTGCCTTCTCCAATGGCCACACTTCATGGGTCGATGGCGGTCTCGGCAAGACGCGGTTCGGTGGCGCGGCCGATGGCGGATACAAGTTCCGCGCGGTGCCGGTCGAGGCCGACTTGATCTGGACGCCGCGCTTCACCAACGCGCTCAGCGCCAATGTCTCGGGCGCGTGGCAGCGGGACCAGGAGAATGGCTTCGATCTGATCGAGGCTTTCGTCACCTGGCTCCCGCAGTCGACGGGCAAGGTGAATTTCTCCGCCCGTGCCGGCCTGATGTGGCCAGAGATTTCGCTCGAGCACAGCACCGGTGGGGCGTGGAGCGTGGTCAACACCATTACGCCGTCAGCGATCAATTCCTGGGTCGGCGAGGAGGTGAAGGTACTCGGCGCCGAGGCTACGGTGCGGACCAGTATCGGCCAGCATGATATCGGCCTGACCGGCGCTGTGTTCGGCTTCAATGATACTTCGGGGACATTGCTCTCGTTCCGGGGCTGGGCGCTGCATGACGAGAAGGCGACCGGGTTCGGCCATTTTCCGCTGCCGCCGCTCAACAGCTTCATCACCCTGCTGCAGCAATCCAGCACCCGCTCGACGATCGAGATCGACAAGCGCGTCGGTTTTTATGGCCGGCTCGACTGGCGGCCGCCCTGGCCGTTCGGGGTCGCGCTCTTCTATTACGACAATCGCGGCGACCCGAAGGCGTTCGAGGCGACCGGGCAATGGGGCTGGCGCACCCGCTTCTGGAATCTCGGCATCAATGCCGATCTCGGCCCGCGGACCAAGCTGCTCGCCCAGGGCATGGCCGGATCGACCATCATGGGCTTCGAGACAGGTGGCGTGCCCTGGGTCCATACCTATTTCCGATCGGCCTATGCGCTGGTGACCCAGACCATCGGCAAGGGCGCGATCACCGGCCGGGTCGAGGCGTTCGGCACACGCGAACATGGCAGCCAGATGTCGCCCAGTGAAAGCGAGGACGGCGTGGCGCTGACCGCAGCCGCCCGCTACTCGATCACCGACAAATTGACTGGCCTGATCGAGCTAATGCACGTCCGCAGCGATCGCGGTACAAGGGTCAATCTCGGCATCCCGGCTTTCGAGCGCCAGACCGTGTATCAATTCTCGCTGCGATACCGGCTGTGACCGGGACCGGGGAGTAGGGGGCATCGGCATCCCGCGCGCGCTGCGCCTTTACCAAGTACTTCGCTGATCGCGGCGAGAGCCTGATCGGCCTTCCCTGGAGGCAGGTCATGGTCGTGAAACAGGAGGCCTGATCGGCTGCGATTGCTGGCTGTTATTGGCTGTTTTGGCATGGATTTTTTTGCTGGCTGTTATGTTGGATTTTTGGTGAGAATTTTCGACGTAAGTTCAAATGTTTGTGCTGGATTTGGCTGTTATCGAATAACAGCCAGCTAACAGCCAAATAACAGCCAGCGAATCCCGCGGAACAGCCAGCAGGCCGGGCGGAACAGCCAGCCCGGCAAGGTACTTCATCGACATTGTGAAAGAGCGCGAGCGCATGATGTGCGGCCACGCGCTCCTGCACCATTATCCCCTCGGATTGAATCAGCGTCGGGGGAGCCACTCAGGCTATTGCGCCGCGACCTTCAGCGTGCCCCGCATGGTCGAATGGAAGATGCAATAAAAGGGGATCGACCCCGCCTTCTGTACTGTCATCCGCGCACTATGGCCCTGGCCGATGCGCAGATCGAAGCTCCTGTCGCGCGCCGTCGCGGTGTGGAGCACGGTATCGCGATTGACCCAGACGATCGTATCACCGACCTTCACGTCGGTCGGGATCGTGCCGTAACTCATATTCGCCATGGTGATGACATGCTCGGTCGGCGCTGAGGCGGATCGGGCGCTCCCCGTAAGTGTCAGTCCCAGCACGCCAAATGCGAGCAGGGCAGTGCGCGCAGCGGCGGGCTTTTCGAGAAGTTCAGTCAGCATGGTTGGGCTCCTGTGTTGAATTTCGGTGTCCGCGCTTCATCGCGAGAGTGTCTGCCGGGCGATCTTCCACGCCCGTTTCCGGTAGACGCCGAAAAGGCCGGAGGCCGATCCGATGCCGGGCGGCACCACATCCGACAGCAGCTGGCGGATCATGTGCAGTCGCGAACTGGACCACATGAATTTCTCGGCGATGGAATAGCGGACGACGCGTTGGGCATTGGCCGGCGTCAGTGGATCGACCACGCGCCTGACGGCGGCGGGCGTCCGCAGGGTGCACCGCGCCGCGACTTCGGCGGGGATCGTCCCCGGCACCAGCATCTCGCAGAGCCGAAGCGCCGGATAGACCAGCCCGAGCGCTTCCATCCGTTCGGCCAGCGCGAGGAACGCATCCCAGGATAATAGCCCGTCCGCCACGTCTCGCCGGATGACCAGCGCGAGCTCTACCAGTCGCAGCATGCTGAGGCTCTGAAAGCCGCAGCTCGCATGGACGGCGAGCTGCAACAACAGCAAGGGCTGGGCCAGTATGTCCGCCTCCGGCACCGGCGACCAGGGCGCCCGCGCGGCAAGGGCATTGTCGAGGCGAATCATCGGCGCCCCCGGCGCGTATCGCCGGTCAAGCGAGGTCTGGACGTCCACTGACCAGGGATCATCGGCATGGACGAAACAGAGCGTGCGTGGCTCGACGGAAACGTCCGGCTGGCGCCATTCCTGCTGCGGCGGGGGGCCGCGACTGATCAGGCCGGGCTCGTATCCCAGCGCTCGCATGATGCTGGCCAGCGCGTCTTCGTCGCGCTCGGCGATGAGCAGATCGATGTCCGAGGCTGGTCTCGTCCCCGGCTCAGGGAAATATCGGGCGGTGTGGAGGCCCTTGAGCACCGTCACCCCGACGCCCGCCGAGGTCAGCGCGGTTGCCAGCGCGACCGCCTCAGTACACAGGCGATTCATCCGCAGCCGATTGTGTCGGAGATGGCGTTCGAGCACCGCTGAGACCTGCGGGCTGGCGGCGATCACGCCCTGCTCAAGCCAGAAACCGAGCAGCGGCCCGACCCCCGAGGTGTAGCAGGCGATGCCGATCGCCTCGGCGTTTCCCTCGAGCCGTGTCGTCACGGGCTGGCCGGTGAGCGTCGCGCGCAGAAGCTGTTCGATCGCGTTGAGGGCTTCAAGCCAGCGGTCGATCCTGACGTCCGGCCATAGCCACATCGGCTGACCTTGCCGGGTTGCCCAGTCGAAGCGCGCCCGTACGGCCTCCGGCGTCAGCTCGTAGGTCTCGTCGCTTGCCCCAGGCTTCGAAACAGTCGTGTCGGATGTCATGACCAAAGGGCGGCTAAAGCGGGGTGGGTTAAATCTGAGCTTCGCGCGGCTGCCGGCCGCCTTCTATCCTTCCCCAGCGAAGGCTGAGGTCCAGTTGGGTAACGCTGGTGATGCGCGCTGCGGTTCCTTATCTCCGCCATTCCAACTGGGCCCCAGCCTTCGCTGGGAAAGTAAAGAAGGGGAAAGGAGAGAAGCCTCCGCCGGTTCAAGTTTGACCCTGAATGCTCATATCTGTGATGGCCGGAAAAGGTGCCAGCGACACGAGGATAAGAGGCCGGAGAACCGAGGGGGACATGTCGGATCATCGGACCTTTCTCCGCTGGCCCCGGTAAGTGCCGGCGGCGGCGGATCCGGTTCAATCGCGCTCGAAAGAAAGGGCGCTCAGAAAGAGCGGGTGGCGCCGACCACAAGGGCTGTCCGCCCACGCGGTTCACGGCCGTAATAATCGAGGCCCGGCCCGCCGCCCGACAGATTGAGATGCACGTCGAAGGCGCCGAGCTGACGCGACACCCCGATGCGCCAGTCATGCTGGTCGCGCCGGTTCGCATAGGCGGCCGGTCGGCTCAGATAGACAAGCCCGCCGACATGGGCGGTGAGATGCCAGTCCCTGGCGGGTTCGATCGCGCCATCGATCTCGCCGTACAGCGTCGAGATACCGCTGTGGAAATAGTCGGGCGAGAAATAGACGCGGGAGGACAGGCTGCGGCGGGTGATGCCCAGATAGAGCTCGGTATAATGAGCGGCGCGGTCCCCGGCATAGCTCGGGGTATATTGCGACCGCAGCACGCCGACATCCATCGACAGCTTGGAGCTCAATCGGGTTGCGTAGCCGATATTGCCCTGCACCCCGAGCAGGCCCGGCCTGTCCCCGTCCAATACCCCGGTTATGGATCCGTCGATGAAGAAGCCGGAAGCGTCGTCATAGTCGAGGGTTGCGGTGGCGACCGGATGGCCGGAACTCAGTGAGTGGCCGCGATAGCGATAATCGCTTTCGATCGAGATGCTTCCGGCGACCTGTGCCTGGGCAGTGCCCGCCAGACTGATCCCGGCCGAGAGGAGCAGGGCGCACGACCGCCAGGAGCGAACCAGCCTCGCGGCGATAGGGCGCCGCACTCCATCGGTTAGCCGCGCTGGAACGATCACCGGCCCTGAAGGTCCGCAGCATTGTCGCGCAGGCATGGATTGCCCCGCTGCCCATGCGGCCTGCAACCGGCCCTTGGGCGATCGGACGATGCCGTCCGCAGGCGCGCGCAAACGGTCCGTCGCCAAGAGCGCCTGCACAGGAGCTGCCATTCACCAGGTACCATCTGCCCCACGGCTCTGTCGTCGGCACGTCGCGGCCGGGAAGCACCGTACACCAGGCATGGCGGGGACGGCAAAGATTCATCGGCGAAAGCGTGTTTTGGCCTGGCTGCCGGGCGTGCGTGAAAATTACGACCCGGCCGTAGCGGATTCACCGGGCGCCTTCGTTCATGGGGCAGCGATCCTGCAGTCATGGGGACTCAATGACATTTTCGCAGCTGCTGTTGCCGCTCATGGCGCTGCTCGGCGCGGGCCTGCTCGCAGGCTTTGCCGCGGGTATATTCGGGATCGGCGGCGGTTTCGTGGTCGTTCCCGCGCTGTTCGTGGTGCTGCCATTGCTGGGCGGCTCCCATAACCAATATGCCCATGTCGCGATCGGGACATCGGCGGCGACGATCATCATCACCTCGATCCGATCTCTCCGTTCTCATGCCAAGCGCGGCGCCGTGGAATTCATGGTCCTGAAGACCTGGGCGCCCTGGATTATCATCGGGGACGGGCTTGGCGTCCTGCTCGCCGGCCATGTCGATGGCCAAATCCTGACGCTGATCTTCGCGACCGGGGTATTCCTTATGTCGCTGAATTTCCTGCTGCCCGGGCTCGGCAGCGTGACCATCGGCGACGAGATGCCGTCAGGCATGCCGCGGGTCGCCATTGCGGGCGGACTGGGCACGTTTTCGGCACTGCTCGGCATTGGTGGCGGCACGATCGCCATCATGGTGATGACGCTGCACGGGCGATCGATCCACCGCGCCATCGCGACTGCGTCCGGCATTGGGACGCTGATCGCGGTGCCGAGCGCGATCGGCTTCGCGATCATCGGTTTGCGCGAAACCGCGCTACCATGGGGATCGCTGGGCTATGTCAATGTGCCGGCGGCGCTCGCGATCGCCTCGATGTCGGTGCTGACCGCGCCGCTCGGCGTCGCCGCGGCGCATAGCCTGCAGCCGGCGCTGCTGAAGCGGATATTCGGCGTCTATCTCGTCTTCATCGCCGTGCTCATGTTCAAGAATGCGCTGAAGATGTGATCCAAGACGGATGGTTTGAAGATCGATTTTGCTGGGGAGAAATTTGATGCTCGACACTCGGTACATAGCGGAAGAAGCGCGCGAGGATTTGATGGAGCGCGGCTTTGCGCGGCGAGATCTGGCGCGGATTGCGGCGGTATTCGGAGTGGGTATGGCGGCGGCGTCGGTCGGCCGTCCGGCCTGGGCCTCGGGAGGGGTGCCTGATCCGGCGCCGACCGCGAAGGTCAGGATCGGCGCCAATGAATGCTGGACCGGCCCGCTTCTGCCCGGCCAGCTGGCCGCGAAAAATATCGTCGCGAACGGCAATCGCTACGCTCCACGAGATGAGCGTAGCGATTTCATCAAGGCGGTGATGTCGGTCGAGGGCGTACCCTTCGACCATGTCGCGCCCTGGCCGGGATCGAGCGATCCATTGTCGCGCACTGTCGTCACCTTCTGCTCGCCGACGCGCGGCCTCGTCACCGCCGATCCGACCTTCGAGCTCGCCGGCCGCACCGCCGAATGGCTCAACGCTCCGGTCAAGCGTGTGCCGCTCACCCCGGATTATACCCATGACGTGAAGGCGATGCTCGCCGCCGATCCCAATGCCGGGCTCTATTATATCTGCACGCCCAACAATCCGACCGGCACGATCACGCCGCTCGCCGACATCGAGTGGCTTCTCGAGAACAAGCCAGCCGACGCGGTGGTGCTGGTCGACGAGGCCTATACGCATTTCGCTGGCGTGCCGACCGCCTCCTATCTGGCAGCGAAGCGCAAGGACGTGATCGTGATGCGCACCTTCTCGAAGATCTTCGGGATGGCCGGCATGCGCATGGGCTATATCATGACCGATCCGGTCAATATCGCAAAAATGATGCGCTATGACGGCGGTATGCAGTCGGGCGCGCTGCCGCTGCCGTCGCTTGCCTGCGCCACCGCGAGCCTGACCGCCGCACCGTTGATCGCAGCGCGCCGCGCCGAAATGCAGGTCGCGCGGGGCATCGCGCTCGATCATCTGAAGGCCCGCAAGTTCGATGTGAAGCCGACCAGCGCGAATATGTTCATGATCGACTGGAAGACCAAGCCCGCCAAGGACATGCAGGCCGCATTTCGTACCCAGAGTGTCGAGATCGGCCGCTCCTGGCCGATCTGGCCGACCGTCTCGCGGATCACTGTCGGGTCGAAGGCCGAAATGATCGCGTTCTGCCAGGCGCTCGACAAGATCTGGGTTTGATCGGATCTGGGTTTGATCGGATCTGGGTTGGATTGACAGGGGGCTACGCCGCGCGAATCGTCGCGCGGCGTGGTCAGGGTGACCGGCGCTTGGCCTTCGGCGCGCGCGACACCACGCGGTCATTTTCGCGGATACATGCCCTCGCAGATGAACGCGACGGAGCTGCTTCGTCTTCAGGCGTGGCGGACGCCGCGGTGGATTCAGCCGACCCTGCGCAGTTCATTTTCAGGCGTTCGGCAGCTTCCCAGGCGAGCTCAGCCTCCGCGAAGGCCACGGCATGTGCAGGGCGCTCGTCGATCCAGCGATAGATTTCCTCACGCGTGGCAGCGTCCGGGCACCGGATGAGCTTGACGAGGAGCTGAGCGCTCTTCGTCTCTATCTCTTCCTTCGACAGATTGTGTCGCGTGCTTCCGGACAAATCCGCAATCTCCATCATCGGCCAGCGCTTGCGCCAAGAGCCTGATCGCCTTGGCCAAATGCTTCTCGATAGTAGAAACGGTCAAGTCCATTTCTGCCGCTATCTCGGTAAAGGATTTCTCTTGCACGCGTCGTAAAATAAAAACGCGTCGGCATTGTTGCGGCAATTGATCGACGATTGCCTGCAGGCGGCGAAGCTGATCGCGCGCGTTGAGCTGGGCATCGAACTGGCTGTCATGCTGTGGTGGATCAAGGTCGGCGATTGCCTGGAACGATACGATCTTCTCACGCCTTGCGAGGTCAATCACCAGGTTGCGCGCGATCGTGAAAAGATAGGAACGGCCGCGGTCGATCCGCCGCCATTCCGGATTTGCCCAGGCGCGCGCCAGCGCCTCCGCGACGAGATCATCCAGGTCGTTGCGATACCGCAAATATGCCCTCAACGGCGGTTGATGAGGCAATATGACAGTCTTGAACCATTCAAGCTTGGCGCGAGCATCGTCCATCGGCGTCCCCTTTTGCGATGGTGTTGAGCGCCTCTCCCGTCGAGTCTTGTTTGAGACCGGAAACTGTCATCGACCTGACATGCTGTCCAGAGATTAAAGGCACCGGCCGCGGCGCGGATGAAACGCCTCACGGGGAGTGCCTGCCCGGAAAGGCAAAATCGCCTGAGTCATCGAGAAAATGGCGCGCCCGGCTGGAGTCGAACCAGCGGCCTCAAGATTAGAAGTCTCGTGCTCTATCCAGCTGAGCTACGGGCGCGCGTCGGGTGGGGCCTAGCGCGGATTGCAACGCCGCGAAACCGGCTTCATATTCAAAAAATTGGGCTGGGGGCGTGAATATGAACGTGAAAAGCGGGCCGAAAGCGGTCGATGCGCGGGAGATAGCGGGCCGCGAGTTCCGCTATTTCGATTTCGTGATGGTGGCGTTCGTCGTCATCCTGCTGTTGTCGAATGTGATCGGCGCGGAGAAGCGCTCGGTGATCGATCTGCCCTGGATCGGGCCGCGCGCGTTCGGCGCTGGCATCCTGTTCTTCCCGATCTCCTATGTGATTGATGACGTCCTGACTGAGGTTTACGGTTATGCCCGTGCGCGGCGAGCGCTCTGGGCCGGGTTCGCGGCGCTCGTCTTCATGGCGGTGATGGAATGGACCGTCGTGCATCTGCCCGTCGATCAGGGCTGGAACGGGCAGGCTGCCTATGAGCGCGTGTTCGGCAGTGGATGGCGGATCATCCTCGCCTCGCTCACCGCCTTCTGGGTCGGCGATCTGCTCAACTCGCTCGTTATGGCGAAGATGAAGATATGGACCGAAGGAAAGCATTTGTGGACCCGCACGATCGGCAGCACGATCATCGGTGAGGGCGCAGACAGCCTGATTTTCTATCCCGTCGCCTTTTATGCAATGAGTGACTGGCCAATTCACAAGATATTCGAGGTGATGCTCGCCCAGTTCGTCCTCAAGGTGAGCTGGGAAGTCGTCCTCACCCCGGTGACCTATGCCGTGGTCAATTACCTGAAGCGCCGCGAGGGATTCGATGTCTATGATCGGGGCACCAACTTCTCGCCGTTCAAGGTTACCAGTTGAGCGGCTTGTAACCATTTAGGTTATATAGCAAAGAGAGTCCGAGCCCGGGATCGAACCGGGTCATGGCGGATTTGCAATCCGCTGCGTTCCCATTTCGCCACTCGGACGGCAGCTGCCCTCAGGGGTGACCGGCGGGAGTTGCACCCGCTGGCACCGGAATCACAAACCGGCCGCGCACTGCATTGCGTTCGGCCACACCTGAAGGCAGCAGAAAGAAAGGGATTTATCTGGTAAGGGCAACAGGGCTCGAACCTGCAACCTCCCGGACCCAAACCGGGCGCTCTACCACTTGAGCTACACCCTTATCGACGGGCGCAGCAAAGCAACCGTCAATGTCGACAGGTATCGGGTCGCGGTCGCGCGTAGAGGATGGTCATAGCCATGATCGGGCTATGGCAGGGAAAAAGGTCGGAGCGCAAGAGCCTATTTGGATAATTCCGGAGCTCAGGCCCCGACCGTCTCCAGCAGCCCTTCGAACAGGCGCCGGCCGTCGGTGCCGCCATGCGCCGCCTCGATGCGACGCTCGGGGTGGGGCATCATGCCCAGCACATTGCCTGCGGCGTTGAGCACACCAGCGATCTTGCGGGCGGAGCCGTTGACCTCGCCGGCATAGCGGAACGCCACCCGGCCTTCGCCCTCGAGCCGGTCGAGCGTTTCGGCATCGGCGAAATAATTGCCGTCATGATGCGCGACGGGCACGGTGATTGTCTCGCCCTGGCCATAGCGACTGGTGAAGACGGATTGGGCATTGGCCACCGTCAGCGCGACATCGCGGCAGACGAAATCGAGTCCCTCGTTGCGCATCAGCGCGCCGGGCAGGAGGCCGGCTTCGGTCAGCACCTGGAAGCCGTTGCAGATGCCGAGCACCGGCAGGCCGCGCTCAGCCGCTTCAACCACGGCGCGCATGATCGGCGATCGTGCCGCGACCGCGCCCGAGCGGAGATAGTCGCCATAGGAAAAGCCGCCGGGCAGGGCCACGAGGCCAACGCCACCCGGCAAATCGCTCTCGCCGTGCCAGACCATGGCAGGTTTCACGCCCGTCACCGCTTCCAGCGCGACGGCGATATCCCGATCGCAGTTCGATCCGGGAAAGACGATGACGGCGGTCTTCATGCGCGTTCCACCCGATAATTTTCGATGACGGTGTTGGCGAGCAGCTTGCGGCACATCTCGTCGACGCTCGTGTCGCTGGTGTCGTCGGCCACGTCGAGCTCGATCAGCTTGCCCGCGCGGACATCGTTGATGCCGGTAAAGCCAAGGCCTTCGAGTGCCTTGTGGATCGCCTTGCCCTGCGGATCGAGCACGCCGTTCTTCAGCGTGACGAAGATACGGAGCTTCATGGGCATTTCCTGGCTGCTGTTCGGATGGCGCCCCTATGGCGGGGGCGGGGGCCTGCCGCAAGGATCATGGGGGAAAATTTACGCCGCGGCAGGTTGGTAATCGCCTTGTTCATCGGGTTGTCGCGTTCGATGGGCAATATCCCGGCTGGAGCAAGCCGGAAAAGGGCGTTCCGCCTGTATCCGACTGACCGCCCTAGAAATACCGCGCCAGCACGAAGCGGAAACGAGTGCGTTGGGTCGCATAATAACGGATCGAGGAATCGTCGCGCAAATATGTCAGGCTGACTGAGGGGGAGAAACCCCAGACCCGGATGGCGCGGTTGCCCAGCGTCACGTGAGCGTTATACCGCCAGTCACGTCTCGGATCGGGTGAAAACAACGGTACCGGAGCATCATAGCTTGCGTGCGAGACGCCCGCGCTGAGACCGAAGTTGAAACCTTTGGGGAGTTCGCCGCCGAGACCCAGAACGCCGCCGACTTCGGTATTCGAATAGGCCGAGGCGCGCAGGCTGTCGCGGCGGACGAAGGCGCTGGCGGAGGCGATCATCCTATGCCCGATCACGCGTTCGTAGGTGGCGTTGAATGCTGTTTGCCAGCCACCGTAATTGGCATCGAATATTGCGTTGGTGTGCCGCACGTCCGCCTGAACGGCAAGCTGTTGTTTGTCGTCGATCGTAAGTTCAAGCCCGGTCTTGGCGCCGACCTGGCGACTTGCCACCCGGCCACCATAATCGCGTTGCGCGACCAGGCCTTCCATGCGCAACCGGACTTTTTCGGACAGCTTGAATTCCGGCCCCGCGGCAAGTTCCATCGAAAGGTCGTTATATTCCTTGCGTTTGTATAGGGTCGCGAACGCATCGAAGTCGACCAGCATCAGGGTATTCCTGGCGACGGGCAGTCGAAGCCCGCCGTCGACCGATCCCGTCACGCCCAGGCCCGATTGCGCCTTGGCTGCCGAATTGAGCGATACCGCGAGCGGGTCCGGCGAATAGGGAAGGAACACGTCGATCGTGTCGGCAGTGGTGGCGTTGTTGATGTTGGTATCTGGCGCGATTCCGAGATCGACATTGACCGACCATGCCCGTTTCGAGCGGATGATATTGCGCACCGTGCGGATAGTACGCGCGATCTCGGGCGGAAGGTCCTTGGCTTCGGCGGCGAGCCGGAGCTGGTGGTCTGCGCTTTGCCTGTGCCCCATCGCCAGCAGGGTGCGGCCGAGCTCGAGCCGGACACGAGTCTGGGTCGGGTCCTCCACCAATATGGCGCGAAACATCGCTTCGGCGCGGCGGTAGTCGCCAGTCTCCTCGGCAACAAAGCCCGTCAGGAAACGCGTTTCGAAGCGCAGCGTGGGAATAGTGGCGAGAGCCGCCAGCAGCGGCTTGACCTCCTCATACCGCTTCGCCGCAACCAGCTCCTGGACTTCTCCCAGCAGCTGATCCGAGGTGAGGCGTGCCTTGCAAGTTTCAGCGGCGCAGCGGTCGAGGATCGACTCCGCCCATAGGGGCGAAGCCGTCGTCAGCAACAGCGCCGGCAGCGCATTACGCGCCGCCAGCTTCGCCCACATTATTTATGGCCCGTAAAGGTGCCGAGAATGTCGATCCGCTGGTCGGGCCTCCCGCCCACGATGCGGAAGCCGGCGCCGATCTCTTCGCCGTTGGGGCCGTAAAAGGCGCCATCGAGGCTCGATCCCGCGATAAGCAGAGAGTTGCCGGCACTGCAGGTCGTGGCGAAGCACGCCGAGGTGAAGGTGCCGGTGAAGCCGCCCTTGCCGACCAGATCAATCAGGCTGGTGGCGCTAGCATTAAAGGTGGAGCCGTTTGGCATCGAAAACGCATTGGTCGTATAGGCATCGAAGGTCGGCCCACGGACTGTGCCGGTTAACGTGGTCGTGACCTTGAGCGTGCCGAAATCGACGTGTGTCGTCTGCGAGCCGTCAATCCACTGGAAATAGGTGGAGGCGGTGGCGTCTGTATCAGGCAACGGGTTATACACCATCGTCGCCAACATATCTCCGGTAAAGTCGGCTGTGCCCGATTTCGGGACCGCGCTGTTGGCGGTCAACTCGCCATAGACAAACGCCGCACGGTCGAGCGAATAGTTGTTTTTGAGATAGGTCGTAGTCGTGTTGGCAACCGTTTGCTTCAAGACGCTCAGCGAATTGCGGACAAATCCAGCATAGGTCACATATTTCGTAGTCGTACCAGGCTTCTGGTAAAAGAAGGTTTGGACGGACGACGAATAGGTGTCATCACCGACAATATATTTACTATTGTTTCCGGGAGAAAGGATATCCCCCGTGCCGCTTCCCGATTCGAGGTACTGGATCTGCTTCGCCGGATCGAGCTGTGGGACGCCGGCCTGAGGTTGGTTGAGGCCGCCGAAATCGGTGCGATGAAGAGGGTCCTGGAAGCGCATGGCGGATGTCGACACTAGGCCCTTGGGCCGAGCGATCGTGACGTCGAAGATCGCGTCGCGGGGATTGTAGGTGACCGATATGCCGCTGTCGCGTACAGTGTTGGCGTCACCAGCGTATAACTGGCCGCCCTGGCTGTTTCCATCCGAGCGCGTGTTATACTCGTAATGCTGGACAACGCCGAGACCGGAATAAGTCTTCGATTCGGTTGGATTCACAAAGGTCGCTGGCGTCGGCGTTGGTGAGGACGGCGTGGGCGTACCGGCGGGCGGTGCGTTGCTGCCAACGCTCTGCGCTCCGGTGTCGGCGCAAGCGGCCAATGTGCAGGCCGAGGCGAGAAGAAGATAGTTCCGCATGACGCTTGCGTTCCCTGTCCGTGATCCGATTGTCAGGGACAGGACGTAAGCGGAACTGGTTAAGAAGCAGCTAACCAGGCAGGTCGGGAACGACTTTTAAGCCGGAAAAACAGGAAATAGCCGGGTGCCTCGTTGCCCTCCCGCAAAAAACGGCGGAGGGCTCGGGCGGATTATTTGCCCTTGCTGAGCCTGTGCTTTTCGAGATCGAGAACCGCACCATCGGCGCCCTCGGGCAGCAGGCCGAGGCGGCGGGCAACTTCCTGATAAGCCTCGACTTCGCCGCCCAGGTCCCGACGGAAGCGGTCCTTGTCCAGCTTCTCGTTGGTCTGCATGTCCCAGAGCCGGCAGCCATCGGGGCTGATCTCGTCAGCAAGCAGGATGCGGGCGTAATCATTGTCCCAGATGCGGCCGAATTCGAGCTTGAAGTCGACAAGGCGGATACCGATCCCCGCGAACAGCCCGCACAGGAAATCGTTCACGCGGATGGCGAGGTCGGCGATGTCGTGCATCTCCTCCTGGCTCGCCCAGCCGAATGCCGCAATGTGCTCGTCGGTGATCATCGGATCGCCGAGCGCATCGTCCTTGTAATAATATTCGATGATGGTGCGCGGAAGCTGGGTACCCTCCTCGATGCCGAGGCGAGTCGACAGCGATCCGGCCGCGACGTTGCGGATCACCACCTCGATCGGGATGATCTCGACCTGGCGGATGAGTTGCTCGCGCATGTTCAGCCGGCGGATGAAGTGGGTAGGTACGCCGATCAGCCCGAGCAGCGTGAAAACATGCTCCGAGATGCGGTTGTTGAGCACGCCCTTGCCGCTGATCGTGCCCTTCTTCTGGGCATTGAACGCGGTCGCGTCATCCTTGAAATACTGGATGAGCGTGCCGGGTTCGGGACCCTCATAGAGGATCTTGGCTTTGCCCTCGTAGATCTGGCGGCGGCGAGCCATGATGGCGATACCTTCTGGAAATGAGCAGCCCCGGCGGCGCGGAATGCGCGGGCCGGGGCCGGAATACTGGCGCTATATCGAAAGCCCGGTGGCCGTGCAATCAGCTTGGCGTGGGTGTTTCGTCCGAAGGCGTCGGCGCGGCGCGGGGCAATAGCGGGCGAAGGCGCCGCCAGCCCCACCAGCCAAGCGCGCCGAGGATCGCCCAAGGTCCGAGGAAGATGATCAGGCGCATGATCCCGCCCATGGCGATGATGAAGGCGTTTCCGGAGGCGGCGAACGTGTCGCCGACAGTGCTGCCGACATGATCGGTTGTCGCGGCGGCCGCTGCGTAATCGATGTCGATGGTCGACATCGCCACACGGCCTTCGAGTTCGGTAAGCCAGCCCTTGGCCTGGTCGAGCTCCTCCTGCGCGGCGGCGACGCTGCGTTCGGCTTCGACAAGCTCAGCGACGGTGCCCTTGCGGGTGCGCAATATTTCGGTCAGCCGCGAGACCAGCAGCTCGCGCTGATGGATCCGCGCCTGGGTGTCGACCATGTCTTTCGACACGTCCTCGGCGGTGATCGACTGGTCAACCGCGCGGCCGCCGGCGTTGGAGACCGCCTTTTCAAGCGCGACACCGAATTGCCGGGCGATCGTGCTCGCGACACGGAGTTTGAGGGTCGCCTTGGCGACCTGCGCGTCACCTGATGCGCTGTCCATGGCGAGCAGCTGGCAACGGGCCGGGCCGAGACGATCGCACAGGGCAATATGCGCTTCCTGTGCGTGCGTGATCGACGTGCCGGGAAGAATGAAGGAATATTTGTAGCTGTACGCCATCCGGGGGACCGAGACATTGATCGCCGCAGCGCCCGGTGCCGTTACCTTGGGAGGGGCGGCCGGAGCCTCGGCGGCGGGCTCGGCGACATCAAAGGACGCAACCTTGCTGGTGTCCGCTGACTTGCTGCATGCGGCTAGGCCAAGGCACATTGTCGCCAACACCAGGACTCGCATCGTCGACCTCCTATAAGGAGGTTATACTGTTACATCGATAGGATATCGAGTCAATACTGGCGATGTGGTTCTGAAATTCCGTTCGATCCTTTCCGACTCAGCCCACCCGGTTCGGCGGGAGCGTCATTCGACATGCTCGGGCTGATGATGCTCGTCGCGCGAGAACCAGCGTTGGACGACATTGCGGCCCTCGCTGGTTTCCTGCGGTGCGACCGGAAGTTCGGGCGCTGGCGTCTTGTTCGGATCGCCCTGGACGATCCGGCGCAGAATCAGCGCCCCGCCGATGAGGAAGAGCAGCCAGGGGCCGACGCCTGCCAGCACTGTGGCGAGACCAGCGAGCGACGCAAGCAGCGTGGCGCCCGCGGTTTCGAAGGTCGCATCCGACGAGCCGAGAGCGCCGGCGACCGGGCCGCCCGAGGCGTAGGTGAGGAGCATCGGCGTGGTGGCGACGCTGGTACCGGCGCCCTGATCGACTTCGCCGATCGTCGTCATTGCGGTGCGGAGGCGATCGGCCTTGGCGGAGAGCTGGGCGCGCTGTTCGGGAGTGAGCGTACCGCGCAATTGCACCTCGGCGTTGGCGCTCGCGTCGCGCAGCCTGGCGATGACCGTGTCGCTACGCCCCGCCGCCGCGACTGAATCGGCACCTGCGATATCGGCCTTGCTCAATACACCGTGCGCGCCCGTGACGGTCGCGATCGCCGCCTTGCCATAGGCTCGGGCGATGGCTGGATCGACCTTCAGCGCCAGGGTGGCGGTGACGTGATTCTGATCATCGACATCATAGCGCACCGTCGTGATCCGGCAGCGCGCCGGGCCGAGCTGATCACAGCCCCTGGCATGGCTTTCCTGCACCGCGGCGATCTGGCTCGAGGGGAGGCGGAAGGCATAGCGATAGTCAAACGCGGTAGCGGGGGGAGTCGGGCTGGTTGCTGGCTGCGCCGTGGCGCCTGCGGCGCTACCGTCCGCCTGCCCCGAAATCTGATCGCATCCGCCGAGCATCAAAAGCGCCGCCATCACAGCCACGACTCGCATCGGTATTTCCCCCCATGAACGCGGGCGGGATATAGTATAGAAATGGTTAACGCGGAAATGGCCGATCAGGTGACCGCGTTCCGTTTCGAGAATTCGGGGTTACGATATGTGCCGCTTTCGAGGATTTCGCGCAGGACTTCTCCAGCCTGCACAATATCTTCGAAGCCGAGATAGAGCGGGGTCAATCCGAAGCGAATGATATCCGGATCGCGAAAATCTCCGATCACGCCGCGAGCGATCAGCGCCTGGCAGATCTGATAGGCCTGGGCGTGGCGGAAGCTGATATGACTGCCACGCAGCGCAGGGTCGCGGGGTGAGACACAGTCGAGACCGAGCCCGTCGCCGATCGCCGCCAAGCTGTCGAACAGCGCTGCGCTTTTCGCAGCGATCAACGCAGGATCGGCCTGGAGCATCAGGTCGACGCCAGCTTCGAGGCTGGCCAGACCGAGCATCGGCGGCGTGCCGGTGAGCCAGCGGGTCATGCCGGTGGCTGGACGATAGCCGTCCTCGAATGCGAAGGGCGCGGCGTGACCCATCCAGCCTGACAAGGGGTTTGTGAGCTGCTCCTGCCATTTCGTCTGAACATAGACAAAGGCCGGCGCGCCCGGGCCGCCGTTCAGATATTTATAGCCGCAGCCGACAGCGAGATCGGCACCAGTACCGTTCAGGTCGACTTGTATCGCACCGACGCTGTGGCTGAGGTCCCACAGGACCAGCGCGCCGGCTTGATGCGCGCGCGCAGTCCAGGCCGCCATGTCGTAGCGCTCGGCGGTCTTGTAATGGACATGGGTGAGTAGAAGCAGCGCCGTGTCGCCGTCCAGGGCATCGCCGATGTCCCCGCGCGGGAGCGCCTTGAGCCTTGCGCCGGGAACGCAGCCCACCGCGCCCTCGGCGATATGAAGGTCGGTCGGGAAATTGCCGAGTTCGCTTACCACGGCCGTGCGCATGGGGTCGCGCCGCAGGGCCGCGACGATCAGCCTGAACAGATTGGCTGAGGTTGAATCGGCGACGATCACCTCTTCGGCTTTGGCGCCGATCAGCCGGGCGATCTTGCCGCCGATCCGCTGCGGCGCTTCGATCCAGCCTTCGTTCCAGCTCCGGATCAGCCGCTCGCCCCATTGGCGTTCGATCATGTCGGACAGCGACGGCACAGTGGCGCGGGGCAGGGGGCCGAGAGAATTGCCGTCGAGATAGATCACGCCCTCGGGTAGCGCGAAGCAGGCTCGGAACGGGCGTAAAGGATCGGCGGCATCGAGCGCGCGGGCTTGTTCGGGTGTCATGATCATCAACTGAGCTTTGCCAAGTCCGATACGTCACCCCGGACTTGTTCCGGGGTCCATGGTCTCGCGTACGCAACGATTGAAGCGTTTGCGGGGCGATGGATGCCGGAACAGGTCCGGCATGACGGGGGATGGGTCATTGTCTTACCTTCAGCGCCGCATGGATCAGCCGTTTCGCTTCAGCCCAGGCGGCGGTTTCGGGTGCGACGAGCTCGACATGGCCGGTCGCCGGCACGATGTGGAGCGTTGCCGTGTCGCCCGTCTTCTCCGCCTGCGCCAGATAGGTCGTGGCGAAGCGCATCGGGATGATGATGTCCTCATGCCCATTGACCAGATCCTGTGGCACGCCGATCGGCAGGAGGCGCGGGACCGAGGTGTCGGCATAGATATCGGGTCGCCCCATGGACGGCGCGCCGACGAGCTGGGTGACGACATCTGTACCGCAGCCATTGTCCGGACTGGCTGCAACAGCCTCGAGATCGGGCAGGCCGCCAAGGCTGA
>Ga0105245_10001981_pt1 | contig 18603 bp, 19 predicted proteins | sample KBSM54metaG_FD_81523 | JGI IMG/M metagenome (GOLD analysis project Ga0105245, IMG submission 81523) | Miscanthus rhizosphere microbial communities from Kellogg Biological Station, Michigan, USA - KBS M5-4 metaG | ecosystem: Host-associated > Plants > Roots > Rhizosphere > Soil | place...
CGAGATGGAGGAGAACCTCTGGTCGATCTCGATCGACCCCGACGAGTCGATGCGCGAGTACGTGCTGCTGCAGCTGAAGGTGCGGGCGATGCGCGACATGCTCTTCCGCAGCCGCATCTTCAATTACCTCGCCGCGGCGACGCCGGGGCTGAAGGAGCTGGTCACGATCGGCAAGATCTGGGAGCTGGCCCAGCTCGACCGCAAGGTCAAGAGCGGGCGCAAGTACGACCTGGTGATCGTCGACGCTCCCGCCACTGGCCACGGCATCGGCTTCCTGCAGACGCCCCGAACCTTCGCCGCGATCGCCCGCGTCGGCCCGATCCACTCGCAGGCACAGCAACTCGACCGCCTGATCACCGACCAGGAGCACACCGGGGTGGCGATCGTCGCCCTACCGGAGGAGATGCCGGTGAACGAGTCGGCGACGCTCGAGCGCGACTTGATCGACGACGTCGGCGTCGCCGTCGACCGCGTCTACATGAACGGCATCTATCCCGAGCGCTTCACCAATGAGGAGGCCGAACAGCTTGCCGGCCTCGTTGAGGAGAGCGACGAGGGCCTGCGGGCGGCGGCGCGTGCCGGCCTCTCCGAGCACAACCGGGCCCGCTCCCAGCGCGCCCAGCTGGCCCGCCTGCGGCGGCGGGTCGAGGCGCCGGTGAAGACCCTGCCCTTCCTCTTCGAGCCCGACCTCGGCATCGAGGGCGCGCGGCAGCTAGCAAGGAAGGTGGGCTGATGCCGGCGGTCGGCGACATCCTCGACGGTAAGGACATCTGCATCTGCGCCGGCTCCGGCGGCGTCGGCAAGACGACGACCTCGGCTGCGATCGCGAGCGGGATGGCGGCGCGCGGGCTCAAGGTCTGCGTGCTGACGATCGACCCGGCCAAGCGCCTCGCCGACTCGCTCGGGCTGAAGGAGCTCGGCAACGAGGCCAAGCAGGTCGACCCGGCGCTGTTCGAGCAGCAGGGGATCGAGATCAAGGGCGAGCTCTGGGCGATGATGCTCGACGCCAAGGCGACCTTCGACGAGCTCGTCGCCCGCCAGGCGCCAGACGAGGAGGCGCGCGACCGGGTGCTCAACAACCGCATCTACCAGCAGATCTCCAGCGCTCTCGCCGGCTCGCAGGAGTACATGGCGATGGAGAAGCTCTTCGAGCTGCACAGCGAGGGCCGCTTCGACCTGCTCGTCCTCGACACGCCGCCGAGCCGCAACGCGCTCGACTTCCTCGACGCGCCGAAACGGCTGACCCAGTTCATCGAGGGGCGCTCACTGCGCGTTTTCATGAAGCCGACCGGCCTCGCCGCCAAGGTCGCGGGTCGCGGAGCCTCGGTGGCGCTCTCGGTCTTCAAGCGCATCGTCGGCTTCGACCTGCTGGCCGATCTGGCCGAGTTCTTCAACGCATTCAGCGGCATGGTCGACGGCTTCCAGGCCCGGGCCAAGCGAGTCAACAGCCTGCTCGGCGATTCCCACACCTGCTTCCTCGTCGTCTGCGGCCCGCAGGGCGAGCCAGTTGACGAGGCGGTCTACTTCCACCGCAAACTGGTCGAGGCGAAACTGCCCTTCGGCGGCGTCATCGTCAACAAGGTCCACTACCCGGCCGAGCAGCTGCGCGGCGGCAACGGCGACCTGGAGACCGCGCTGGGCGAGAAGCTCGGCGACGAGGATCTAGCCAAGCGGGTCGCCGACAACTTCGCCGACTACCAGGCGCTGGCCGAGCGCGACGCCCGCAACATCGAGCGCTTGGCCAAGGAGCTGCGGTCCCAGGGCGTGATCCGCGTTCCCTACCTCGACGAGGACGTGCATGACCTCGCCGGCCTGGCCGAGATCAACCGCTACCTGTTCGCCTCGAGTGAGGAGCGGATCGAGATCGCAGCCGGCAGGGCGTAGAGCCGGGACTTCAACGATGTATGCTTATACATCGTGCGGCGAACCCAGATCTACCTCGATGACGACCAGGCTTCTCGTCTCGACGAGCGGGCGAGTGCGAATGGCACCACGCGCTCGCGAGTGATCCGCATCGCGATCGACGAATACCTGACACAGGACGAGCGGGACACTGCCGCATGGCGCACGCGCTGGCAGGAGGCGGTGCAAAAAACCGCGGGCGCCGCCCCAGATCTTGCTGCGGGCGCCGAGTACGTCGAGAGCCTGCGCCAGAGCGATGCGGAGCGACTGTCGGGACTCGAGCACTGACGGTAGTTCTCGACACCAGCGTGCTCATCGACCATCTCCGCGCTGCCACAGCAGCGACGGAGTACCTCCACGGACTCGAGACTCAGCCGGCCTGCTCGGAGATCAGCCGAATCGAGGTGATCCAGGGGCTGCGCTCCGCCGAGCGACGCAAGGCCGAGACGCTATTCGCGCTGATCGACTGGGTGCCTGTTACGGGGACGATCGCCCAGCGTGCCGGGGAATTGGGGAGAAAATGGAGGCGGAGTCACCCTGGGATTGGAGTGGCCGATCTGGCGATCGCCGCCACTGCCGAGCAACTTGAGGCGACGGTCGCAACCCTCAATCTCAAGCACTTCCCAATGTTCAGAAACCTTCGCGCCCCGTACTGACGCAACCACGCCCCGTCGGCGGGATCAGCCGGCGCGGTAGTGGTCGTACTTGAGCTCGCGGACCTCCCAGTCGGCGTCGTCGGGCACCGGAAAGAGGTGCCGGACGCGCGGGGTGTCGATCCGCTCGCGGTGCTGGACGTCGCCCTCGATCCGGGGGAAGTCGAGGGTGCTGTGCTCGGGTGCGTCGACCTCCTCGAGCCAGGGCGTGGCGGTGATGCGAATCTCTCCCTCGTCGGGGATCGGCTCGAGGATGCGTGTCTCCTGACTCATGTCGTACTCCTCCTCTGGCGGCTCGAAGTTGTGGGCGGCGGGCTGCTCGAAACGCGGTGTCTCTCGCGAGACCGTTATTTCCTCCGCCGCGGGGATCTCGTCGGGGACGACGATCTCCTCCGGCTCGGCAATTTCTTCCGCCACGGCGATCTCGGTATCGCCGGCGCCAAGGCCGCCGGCAATCAGGCTCTCGTCGGCGACGGTGTTGAGGTCGGCACTGAGCTCGCCGAGGGCGGTTTCGCGCAGGATGCGGCGAACGCCTTCCTCGATCCAGCCGGCAATCGCGAGGCCCGGGGTCGAGGGAGCGCCGTTCATCAGGGCACGCTCCAGCTCGAGGGCGCTCTCGATCCGCTCGCGGGCCTCGATCCGGTCAAAGGTCTCGTCGGCGATCAGGGCGGAGGCGAGCATCGGCAGCGACGCCCCGACAGGTCCATGCCCGTCGAGCACGGCGCGCAGCGCCAGCAGGTGGTCGCTGAGGCCCTCCAGGGCGGAGCCGCGGCCGCAGCCGAGCTCGAAGCGGCCGACGGCCCAGGCGAGGGCGCCGTCCGGATCGGGGCGCGCCTCCAGGGTGGCGGCAAACTCGGCAAGCTGGATCGCCTCTTCCTCGCTGAGCTCGTAGGAGCCCGGGCGGGCGGCGGGGGCGCCGGTGGCGATGCGGGCCCAGCGGTCTTCGCCGGTGGGGGCGAAGGCGTAGGGCCCGAGGCCGACGCTACCGGCCTTGAAGAGATGCATGACGCTGATCAGCTCGCCGAGCTGGCCCAGGGCAGCGGCGGCACTATCGGCGCCCTCGCCCTGTTCGGCGACGGCGAGGAACTGGGGCTGCCAGGCGGCACGGCCCATGCCCTCGCTGCGCATCGCCTCGATCGGGGCCTCGATCGAGTCGGCGCGGACGATCTGGAGCCCGTGGGCGAGCTGCAGGCGCGGCAGCGGCATCCGCAGCCCGACCAGGGGCGCAATCAGCACGTCGGCCTCCTCGGCGCCGCGGGTCTCGGCCTCGAGCACGGCGAGCGCGCCCCGCAGCCGCTCGTGGTCGAGGGAAAGTTCTGTACAGCCGTCCCAAAGCGAGGCGAGGAAGACCGTGAGCATCTGCGCCGCGCGCTCGCCGGGGTCGCCGGGGACCTGCTCGCCGCGGGCCTCCAGGTAAGCCGTGGCGATGCCGGCGGCCGCGACCGTGTCGCGGGCCGGCGCGAAGGCGTCCAGCTGCCGCAGCTCGCTCTCGCGTTCGCGCACGTAGAGAGGCGTCAGCGGCCGGTAGCTGTAGAAGAGCGAGTCATCGCCGCTCTCGGCGTCGACGTCATATGGGATCTGGTCGCCGCCGGCGACCAGGGCGCTGAGCTTTATCGCCGCCTCAGAGGCAAGGCGGGTCAGCGACTCGTTGAGCAGGCGATCACGCACGGCCCCTGGCTTCCCCCCCGTGCCTGGCGCTCCTGCGCCTGCACGGACGCTTGCAAGACGTAACTAGACGGCGGCGGGGGCCGGCTCAGCTTCAGCCGCGTCTTCGAAGAGCCAGCGGGTGCCGTAGCGGCGCATGTCCTCGACCAGGGGCACCAGGGCCTCGCCCTTCTCGGTCAGCGCGTACTCAACCCGGGGCGGCACCTCGGGGAAGGTATGGCGCTCGACGATCCCCTCCTCTTCCAGCGCCCGCAGGCGCAATGAGAGCGTGCGCGGGCTGATCCCCTCCAACGAGCGCTCCAGCTCGCAAAAGCGACTAGACCCTTCGGCCAGGTCGCGGATGACGAGGAGGGTCCACTTGCCACAGACCACTTCGGCCGTGCGGCAGACGGGACATTGGGAGTTGGAAGCTGCACTCATGATCAAAACGAGGCGGTGTGTGGCGATTGCCTCGCTTCAACAAGTGTAGCGCCATAGCTTCACTTACTGAAGTTTTGGCCGATCCGCACTGCAAGGCCGTCTCCGCAGCCGCCCGGTTAAAGCGAAGCCCCCGCACGACCGATGCACCCTGCATGACGCCACCCAGGCGCAAGCCGCTGCATGGCGAAGATGGATTCGCCCTGATCGAGGTGCTGGTCAGCGCCCTTGTCCTGGCGATCGTCGCCGCCGGCGTGATGGCCCTGCTGCAGGCGACAACGCATTCCGCCGCAAGCGAGCGCCGCCACTCCGAGGCCTACGCAATCTCCCAGGAAGACCAGGCGCGCCTGCGCTCGATGCGACTCAGCTCACTCAACCGACTGGAACAGACCCGGACCGTAACGTTGGACGGCAACCAATTCTCGGTCAAATCGCAGGGCGTCTTCGTCAACAACACGAGCGGCCAGCCCTCATCCTGCACCTCTGGAGAAACGTCGGCCGACTACGTGCGGATCACCTCGACCACCACCTGGCCCGGGAGTCAGGCGCCGGTGGTCATACAAAGCATCGTCTCCCCGTCGAACGGATCGCTCGACCCCAATCACGGCACACTGGTGGTCACGGCCAAAAATGCCGCTTCCCAACCGCTCGCCAACATCGGCCTCTCCGGCAGCGGCCCCGGCAGCTTCACCGGAACCACCGACTCCACCGGCTGCGCCAACTTCACCGACCTTCCCGCCGGCAACTACAGCATCGTCCCTAACGCGCCGGGCCTGGTCGACATACACGGCGAATCCTCCGCCGCCCAGCCCGCCGGCGTCAGCGCCGGGACGAGCAGCCCGCTGCCGCTCCTGTTCGACTACCCGGCGACGCTGCCGGTGAAATTCAAATACCGGGTCGGCAGCAGCAACGAATTCAAAGCCGCCAAAGTCGATTCCGTCCTCGTCTTCAACGCACTGATGAATCCGGCGAAAGCGTATTGGACGCCGACCAAAGCGCGGCAGGAAGAAGTCGTCGCAACCTCAATCTTCCCGTTCACCAGCCCGGACACGGTCTACGCGGGTGCCTGCGAAGTGAACAACCCCGGCAGCGGCGCAGCCCAAGGTAGCGTGACCCTGAGTCCCGGAAAAACGTATGCGCCCCCGCTCGAATTGCAGGTGCCTGCACTCGAACTCACGGTTACCAACGGCAGCACCGCCGTAAGTGGCGCGCAGATCACGGTCACCGACGAAAACTGCAAGGTCAACGGCACCAATCTAACGCGCGAATTCACCAGCAACGCGCAGGGTCATCAGGCAAATGCGGAATACGGCCTTCCCTGGGGCAAATACGAAGTCTGCGCCTCCGCCAACTACTCCGGCACCTATCACCGCAAGCGTGAATCGGTGACGGTGCAGAGCCTCACGTCGACGACCGCTAAAACGCTCAGCCTGCCCAGCTCCGGCAACGAAACCGGGAGCAGCAAGAAATGTCCGTGATCCGCGATGAGAGCGGCACGACCCTGATCGAGCTGATGGTGGCGCTGTTGACCGGGCTGATCATCATCTCCGCCTTGACCATGGCGATCCTCACCACGATCCACGGCACCGCCAGGGTCGAGGCCAGGGTCGAAGCGACCCAGCGCGCCCGCCTGACCCTCGGCAAGCTGATGGAAGAGCTCCACTCGGCCTGTGTCACGCCGGAAATCGCGCCGGTCAAAGAACAAAGCACCGGGACGCTGCTGCGGTTCGTCCACCAGACCGGCTCCGCCGTCTCGCCGACGCCAACCTTCACCGAAATCAGCCTCAGCGGTGGCACGCTGACGCAGCAGAATTACGGCGTAACCGGCACGGCGCCCGAGTGGGGACGGGGAGCGGCGATCGGCGGCCCCGTCACCCTCTTGACCAAAGTCTCGGCCACCCCTCCCAGCAGCTCGATCTTCAGCTACTACAAGTACTCGGGGGGGACGATCTCCGAAACCCCCCAGGCCGTGCCGCTGACGAAAACCGAAGCCCTGCTCACGGTCGAGGTTCGCGCCGCTCTCACCGTCGCCCCAGAACACAGTCCGACCGCCGACTCGCATGCCTCGGCCAACGTGCAGAACAGCGCCACGCTGCGCCTGACCCCGCCCTCCTTCAATGAAGGCTCCCCCGCCCGGCCATGCCAGTGAACCGCACGGACAACGAGGCGGGGTTCACGATGATCATGACCGTGATCGGGCTCTCGCTGATGGCGGCGCTGACCCTCGTCGCCGTCACCGCGGTCACCGGCGACACCCACCTGACCACACACGACCTCGCACAGAAGCGGGCCTACGAGGCGGCCAAGGCCGGGATCGACAACTACGCCTACCACCTGCACGCAAACAACAGCTACTGGACCGCTTGTGCCGGCGTCACCGGCCCGAGCGCCGTCAACCTCTCCGGCTCGACCGCGCACAGACTCGCCGTCCCCGGTGGCACGGGGGCCGAATACGCGATCGAACTGCTTCCCTCGACGACCCAGACCAAATACACCCAATGCAATACCGAACACGCGACGGAAAGCATGCTGCAGTCTCTCGACCCGCTGAAGGGGACGTTCCGCATCCGCTCCACCGGTTTCGCCGGCGGCGTCCAGCGCAAACTCGTCGCGACCTTCAAGCCGGCCAGCTTCCTCGACTATGTCTACTTCACCCAGCGCGAGACCTCGGACCCTCGCACCTACGGCGAAGAAGCGGTGATCAAAGCGGCGGAAACCCAGTGCTTCAAGACGATCGCGGAAAAACGCTACGAAACCGAAATCCTCTCGGGCAAGGGCTACTGCAACACGATCTCCTTCGTCAGCGGCGACTTCATCAACGGCCCGATGCACACCAACGACGCCTTCGTGATCTGCGGCGAACCGACCCTCGGCGGCTCGGCGGCCGACCCGGTCGAGGTCAGCGGCCCGCCACCCGGCTGGTTCTCGACCAAGGACATCCCCCATTCCGGATCGAGCTGCACCGGCTCCGAAAAAAACTTCAAAGGCACGTTCACGGCGAACTCGGCCGTTCTCACGCCGCCGCCGACGAACAGCGAACTGCAGTCGATCGCCGAACCACAGTTCCGCTACAAAGGGCAGATCCGCATCTGCCTCAGCGCGAATTCGATGACGGTGATGACCCTGACCGCGGCCAACACCTGCGCCGCGCCGGCGAGCGTCCTCTACAGCGGCACGATCCCCGGCAACGGCGTCGTCTATGACGAAAGCGGCACCTGCTCGGGCGCCTACACGCCATTCAACGTCTCCTACGCGATCACCGAACCGCCCTCGGAATGCGGCAACGTGTACATCGAAGGCAGCTACACCGGCGCGCTGACGGTCGCCGCCGCCAACGACATCATCGTCACCGGCAACATCTGCCTCGAAGCCTGCACCAACGAACCGCCGATGAAAGGCGAAGGCGTGCTCGGCCTGGTGGCCAACAACTTCGTGCGGATCTACCACCCCCACACGCAGTTCTTCAACTCCAACACGCAGAAGTACGAATGCAGCGAAAACGCGACGGGCACGATGCAGAACGTCACCATCGACGCGGCGATCCTCGCCATCGCCCACTCCTTCATCGTCGATGACTACAACTGCGGCGCCAAGCTGGGCACGCTCAAGGTCAACGGGGCGATCGCGCAGAAGTACCGCGGCGCAGTCGGCACCACCGGCAGCGGCGGCAGCGGCTACCTGAAGAGCTACAACTACGACAGCCGGCTCAAGTACATCGAGCCGCCGAGCTTCATCGCGCCGGAAAAAACCGCCTGGGTCATCGGGCGGGAGACGCTCGAATGACGCTCCGCAATTTCGAATTCTAGGTAGCGGAGGGCAAAGGTTCTCTGGCCGTTTGGCCGATGCAAGACAGAGCAAGCGCCCAACCTCCTCATGAGATCTCCATCGCTCCAAATCAACCTCCCCTCGCTGAAGCGCGGCCGAACGAAAGAGTCGGGGCTGGTCGGCGTCGAGATCGAGGCCGGCAGCATCGCCGCGGCCGAGGTGCGCCGCAACGGCAGCGTCCAGGTCACGGCAGCCGGCAGCGTGCCGCTGGCGCCTGAGGCGTTCCATGACGGCGAGGTGGCCGATCCCGACAGCGTCGCAGCCGCGCTGCGCGCGCTCTTCTCCGAACACAAGCTCGGTAAGCGCGTCCGGCTCGGCATCGCCAACCAGCGCGTCGTCGTGAGGACACTCCGGCTGCCGGCGATCGAGGACCCCGACGAGCTCGCCGCGGCCGTGCGCTTCGCCGCCCAGGAGCAGATCGCGATGCCGCTCGAGCAGGCCGTGATCGACCACCGCGTGATCGGTGGAGTCGCGGCGGTCGACGGCACCCCTCCCCAGGTCGACGTGATCGTCGTTGCCGCCCGCCGCGACATGATCGCCGCCTCGCTGAAGCCGCTCAAGGACGCGGGCCTGGAACCGGTGGGTGTCGACCTTTCCGCTTTCGGGATGATCCGCGCCCTGGGTGAGGTCGCCTATCCGACTGAAGCGGGTGCGCAGCCAGTCGCTTCGGCCGTCCTCTACTGCAACGTCGGTGACGTCACCAACCTCGCCGTGGCCAAGGGACGCTCCTGCCTCTTCACCCGCGTCTCCCCCGTCGGCCTCGAGGACATCGGCAGCGGCCTGGCCTCGGCCACGGGCCTGGCACCCGAACACGCCCGCATGTGGCTCGACCACGTCGGACTCGAACTACCGCCCGATCAAATCGAGGGCGACCCCGACACCGTGACCAGGACTCGTACCGCGCTGGAGAACGGCGCCTCGGCGCTGCTCGACGAGCTGCGCCTCTCGCTCGATTTCTACGGCGCCCAAGAAGGCGTCGTGCCGGTAGAGCGCGTCGTCCTTTGCGGCCCAGGCAGCGCCATCTCGGGCCTTGCCGCCCGCATGGAGCCGGTCCTCGGCCTGCCGATCTCCATCGGGCGTCCCGAGGCACTGAGCGGTCTCGGCGATGACGCGGCGGCGCGCCTCACCCTTCCCTTCGGCCTCGCCCTGGACAACTGAGCGATGCGCCCGGTCAACCTCATCCCCACAGAGGAGCGTCCCGGCAATCGCAGGCCGATGCGCGGCGGACCAATCGCCTACATCATCGTCGGCGCTCTCGCGGCGGCTGTGATCGGCGTTGCCGTTCTCGCCGTCACCAGCAATCAGATATCGGACAGCAAGGCGGAAATCGCCACGCTGGAAAGCGAAACGTCGGCGGTCGAAGCGCGCGCCCAGGCGCTCGACGCCTACACCCAGTTCCACACCCTGCGCGAACAGCGCGATCTGACCGTCACCAGCCTCGCCGACAGCCGCTTCGACTGGCAGCGGGTGATGCGCGAACTCGCGATCGTCCTGCCGGGGGACGTCTGGCTCACGACCCTGAGTGGGACGGCCAGCCCCAGCGTCTCGCTCGACGGTGGCGGTGGCGCAGCCCTTCGTGCCTCCGCCCCCGGGCCGGCGCTGGAACTCCAGGGATGTGCCGCCGGCCAAACCGCGGTCGCCGGATTCGTCCAGACGCTGAAGCAGATCGATGGCGTCACGCGGGTCGGCGTCGAATCCTCTGAACTCGGGGGGGAATCCAGCGGCGGAGGCTCGACCTGCCAGACGGGCTCATCCGTCGCCCAGTTCCAGATGGTGGTCGTCTTCGATGCGGCGCCGGTGCAGGCCGAAGAAGGGGCGGAAGGCGAAGCCGCCCCGGCTCCAGAAGCCTCGGGCGAAACGACCACGGCCTCTAGCGAAACGGAAGGCGGCTGAGGTGAAATCGTCCAGCCGCCTGATCGTCTCGATCCTGGTCGTGGCCATGATGGCAATCGGCTTCTGGGTGCTTCTGCTCGGGCCCAAGCGCGAAGAAGCGAGCGAGCTCTCCGCCGAAGCCGGTCAGCTCCAGGTCGCGCTCAGCGAAGCGCAGAGCAAAGCGGCGGCCGCCGAGGCAGCCCGCCAGGAATTCCCCGCCGACTATCGGCAGCTCGTCGTGCTCGGCCAGGCAGTCCCCGCCGGCGACGAAACCTCCTCGCTCCTGGTCGAACTGAGCGCACTCGCCAAGAAGGCGCAGGTCAAATTCGACAGCATCAAGCTGGAAAGATCGGGGGCCTCCGCCGCCACGCCGGTGCCCACCCCGGCACCCGCGCCGGCGCCTGCCCCACCCGGCGCCCCATCGGGCGCGGTTTCGGCCTCCGCCACCGTCCCGCCGACCGAGGCGGCCGCATCGCTGCTGCCGCTCGGAGCATCGATCGGCACAGCAGGGCTGGGGGTCATGCCCTACAGCCTCACCTTTCACGGCAACTTCTTCCAGATCGCGGACTTCGTAAAGGGGATCGATTCCATGGTCCACACAGGAAAGAAGTTCGCGGTCGATGGCCGGCTGGTCACTCTCAACGGCTTCGCGCTCACGACCGAACCGGAAACGACGGCCCTGACGGCGAACTTCTCCGTCACCGCCTACGTCACCCCCCCGACCCAAGGGTTGACCGCCGGTGCGACGTCCACCGCGCCGGCTCCGGTCACGACGCCGGCCGGCGCGGGCGAAACGGCGACCCAGGCCGTGTCGGCCACCAGCTCCGAAGAATCGAACTAGGCGGTTGACGGCAAGATGAACATGATGAAAAAAGGACCCGAGCTGAAGATGCCGGACCTCAAGGTCCCAGACTTCCTGCTCGACGTCTACTACGACCTCCGCGAGCGTCACCTGCTCCCCTTGGTCGCGATCCTGCTCGTCGCCCTCGTCGCCCTGCCGATCGTGCTCAGCAGCGGCTCGAGCTCCAGCGAACCCGAAGCCGCTATCGCCACGCCCAGCACAGCCGTGCCCGCCAGCAAGCTGGTCGTGGCCAAAGGGGCGCCCGGTCTGCGTGAATACAAAAAGCGCCTCGCCGGCGCCCCCAAGGACCCCTTCAAGCCGCAGTACACCGAAGCGACGGGGGAACCTGCTGAAGGCGTCGGCTCCGCCCCAGGCAGCGAAGAATCGAGCGTGACGATCGAATCGAGCGAATCCTCGGAAGTCCCAACCGAAACGCCCGAACCCACCGCCCCCCCGAGCGAAGGCAACGGAGAACCCCCCGAAGGCGGCCATCTGCAGTACTACTCCTTTGCGATCGACGTGCGGATCACTCCCGTCTCCTCAAAGAAGAAGGAGAAGTCGAGCGTGCGGAACGATCTGCCCGGGATGACGATGCTGCCCAGTCGCAAAGTTCCGGCTCTGACCTTCGTCGGCGTCAGCAAGGATGAAAAGAGCGCTGTGATGCTCGTCTCGGACAAGGTCACCGGCCTTTTCGGCGACGCCACCTGCCTCGAGGGCTCGGAACACTGCCAGCTGATCGCGCTCGAACCCGGGATTCCCGAGACGGTCGTTTACGGAGCCAACGCCCGCACCTACCGGATCACCCTGCTGAAGCTGCAACTGCTGAGGACCGACAAACTCAACACGGCCCCGCTCGGCAACTCGAAGAAGAAAAGCGGCAACGGCAAGGAACAGAACCTCGGGCGGGGCGGCTTCAGCGTCAAGGCTCCGGCAGCGATCGCGTCAGTCAGGTAGAGCGGAGCCCATCCGCCGCTCTCCGACCGATAGCGGTAACTGGCGGGGCAGGCGACGGTCAGCCCAGATACAGCTCGATCAGCTGGTCGCCGGCAAGTAGCCCGACGATCCCGCCCAAAGCCAGGAAGGGGCCGAACGGAATCGCCATCTTGCGAGCCCTGGATCCGTGGCGGGCGATCAGGGCGAGGCCGATGAGGCTGCCCGCGAGGAGGGCAGCGAGGATCGCCGGGGCGACCGCCCGACCCAGAAAGAGCCCCATCGTCGCCGCCAGCTTGACGTCGCCGAGACCCATTCCGGCTGGGTAGGCAAGGGCGACGAGAAAGAAGAGGCCTCCGGCCGCAGCGGCGGCGATCAGCCTCTCCGGCACCCCCGCCGGGTCAGCCGGCACCGCGATCGCCAGGCAGAGCACCGCGCCGACGATCAGCACCTTGTTGGGAATGATTCGCTGCTCGAGGTCGGTCAGCGTGACGACGGCGAGGACGGTGACGAAGACCAGGCCGATCACGGCGTCGGTGGCGTCGTGGCGGTAAACGAGCACAGTGGCAGCGAAGAGCAGCCCAACGGCCAGCTCGGTCAATGGGTAGCGCGGCGAAATCCGGACCCCGCAACAACGCGCCCTGCCACCCAGCAGCAGCCAGGAGAAGACCGGCACGTTGTCATAGGCCGCGATCTGCGCCCCACAGGCGGGGCACTCCGACCTGGCAAACGCAACCGAGATCCCCCGCGGCACTCGGTGCGCGACCGCAGTCGCGAAGCTGCCGACCGCAAGGCCCGCCAGGAACGCGATAACGATTACCCCAGCCATTGGGCGACAGTTCTACCCGAGCCAGTGGCCGGGACTCAACCACGTAGGTCGATGACGGTACAGGCCAGATCTTCGGCGCGATCGATGATCGCTGGATCGCCAGTTAGAAGCTGGGCCCCATTTGCCTCAGCGGCGGCAATCGCGAAGCAGTCGGCCAACCCGATCGGGTGCTTGGCCTTGAGCCTGGCGACGGCGCGCATCGTCGACACGCCCGGCAGCTCCTCGGCAACTTCCGAGCGGATCTCAGCCAGCGTACGGTCAGCCTCGGCATCACCGTGGTCGCGGGAGACGCGGTTGTGAACCTCGACGAGGTTTATCCAACTCATCACGGGGCGCAGGCCGTCCAGCGCCTTCGCAACCTCAGCCGCCGCCGGTTCATCTCCATCGAGCCAGGCGAGCGCGGCCCACGAGTCGAGGCACTGCTTCACGCCTTAAAGCCGCTCGCTCCGACGATCTTCAAGCAAGCGAGCCGCCATTCCACTGCCGGAGAACCTTCCCCGAGCAGATACATGACGATCAGCCCGGCGAACGAAGATCCCATCCTCCATCTGCTCGACCAAGACATCGTCACCCGGCCCCAAGCCGGTACGTTCACGCAACTCGACGGGAATGACCACCTGGCCCTTTGCGCCTATTCGCTGAGTCATACCGACCCAGTATAACGCGCGGGCCGCGGAGCGAAGTCGCTACCGAATGACCTTGAAGCTGCGCTTGGCGGATTTCGGCGCGACGTTGCCGATCTCGTCCGTGGCGCTGACACGGAGGACATAACGGTGGAAGTGGAGGTGCCGGAGCTTGAACGGCGAGTGGCAGGACTTCCACTTACCGTGGTTCACGCGACACTTGAATGAGGTGGCGAGAGGGTCTTCCCCCGTATCCGCGAAGCGGAAGACGACCTTGTGGCGACGAGTCTTGGCGCCGGGCCCCATAGTGATGCGGACATTGGGCGGCGTCGAGTCCTCGATGAACGTGGCGGGAGGGGAACAAAAGGACTGCTTGCCGTTCGCCACTGACGCGCCGGCAAAATCGGTCACCGAGTTGTCGGAGACGTGCATCGTTATCCCGGACCCGAGTTCAGCGGGGGAGACGCTGGCCAGCGGCGAGCCGCTGCAGCTCGCGTTGTCGAAGATCTTCACCCGCTCGGCGCCAGGGGCGGAGCCCAGGATCCGCGGCGAGTTGTCGTTGGCGCGACCGCCGGGTTGGGTGCGGAGATGTGGCGCCACCGGGGGATTGGCCGACCCCGGTCGCTGCTCTGCCGGAGGTTCCCCAGCCGGAGGTTCTCCGGGGGGCGTCAGGACCGTCGAGCTCTCCCAGTAGGGGTATCCGACTTTCGAGCAGTCCGATGGTTCCTTCGCTTCGGTCGGATCGAAGTGGCGGGCATAGAAGGTTGTCACTGAGTCGGGGGGAACTTCCACCTGGATTCCGCCGGCGCCTTCGAATTCGTTGAGGGTCCCCGCTGCGATCGGTTCTCCGCCGCATCCGGGTTCGGTGTATAGGGCCACTTCTTTCGAAGGGTCGACCGCGACCGCAATTGGAGTGCTGAGGCGACTGGTGCGATGGATCGCCGTGGTGATGCCGCCTTCTTCGTGGCCGATGATCCCGGGCGTGGTCGAGTTTGCCGGAGCCTGTTCGGTGGAGACGGGATTGGTCGCGGTGACTTCGAGTTCGGCCAGTTTTCCTGCTGCCTGGGCGGAAGATGCCGCGAGGAAGACAACTGCCACGATGGCAGCAGCCAGCTGCGCCAAGGGGCGGGCCAGACCGGCCCGCCCCTTGGAAACCTTCTTGCTTAGCGAAGTCATGGCTAAGCGATGCAACCAGAGAGGATCAGCCGCCCCAGTTGCCGGCGCCTGAGACTTCTGGGCAACCGCCGACTTTCTTGGTGGTACAGGGGTAGCTCATAGTGCCGCCTTCATTCTCGATCGAGAATGTCTGCGTGGCCGACGATCCTTCGACCGTGACCCGGTAGCCGGTAGCGGTGGGTACGCCGGTGCCGTCTGGGCCCGTCACCGTTAGGTTTTTGGCGCTCGAGAGCGTGGGCTCGATCGCGGTAAGCGCACCTGCTTCCGCAGCTCCGACATAACTGCCGTTGTGGTCAGTTGCGTAGGTCTCAATAGCCACCTGCGCTGAGTGAGCAGACTCCTTGGCCTTGGCGTCACCAGCCTTGCTCTTCTGGTTGAAGAAGGCGGGCAGGGCGATCGCGGCGAGGATGCCGAGGATCAGCATGACGACAAGGAGCTCGATCAGCGTGAAGCCGGCCTCCTTGTCACCGTTGAGGCGGGCGCCAACCTTAGCCCGCAGATTCTGGATAAACATTAGGTGTATCTCCTGTGTCCTAATTGGTTTAGCCAGAGCCCCGTCGCGTTACAGCCACGTGGTGTCTGTCGACCCCGGTGGTAGCCCGGCCGGCTCCTAGTGGAGCCCCGTTGGCTTTGCGCCCCCGCCTCACAGCGGGTTTGCCTTTTGCACCGAAGCACTGGCAGATCTGTTTTGCACTCAGCTAATCGACCGCGGGCGCGATCCCTTGATCCCTGAAACTAGGACTTCCTCTCCCCAAAAATTGGGTTCTGAGGCTGAAATCCCCAGATAATCGGTCAACCCACCCTCGGCGTGGCCACCGATTCTTCGAAGCGTTCCACCAGATCCAGCAGCTCGTCGCACTCCCAAACCCTTCCCCACTTGCGCTCATTGAGGCGCTTCAAGATCCCGGCATCCTCGAGCTGAGCCAGCGCATTCTGGACTGCGACGTGAGACTTGCCCGTGAGCTCGCGGCCAACGCCAACATCAAGCACGGGCTGCTCGGGCATGAGATGCACGAGCTGGTTGACCGCAGCATCATGTCGCGGTCGGCCCAGTCGCTCAAGCCACTCCTCCTGCTGAGCTTCGACCTGAGCGGCGAAATGCTGGGCCTCGAGAGAAGCCGCGCCGGTGGCCTCCGCAAAGAGACCGCACCAGCTACCCACGTCACCCGCGCTAAAGCGTCCAAGGCCGGCGACATAGCTCTTTTGTTGCGCGGCCAGCACCAGGCTGATCGGCGGGATGTAGTTGATCGCATCTCCTCGCTTTCGCAATACAACGTAGATCAGCGCACGACCGACCCGTCCGTTGCCGTCGGCGAAAGGGTGGATGTTCTCGAATTGGGCATGGGCGATAGCAGCCTGTGCAACCGCCGGCAGGTCGTCGCGAGCGATGAATTCACACAGATCTTCAAGCAGGCGCGAGACCTCCTCGGGCGGCGGAGGCACATATTCAGCGCCTATGGGATTGAAATCGTTGCCGCCAATCCAGTTCTGCTCCTCACGAACAAGTCCGGCGATTTTCTTGTCTACCGCGAAGCGCAAGAGGACGCGGTGAATCCCACGCAGGTCCGCAACGGCGATCGATTTTTTCGATGCCCCCAGCTCGATGGCGCTGGCCATCGCTTCCAGGTTTCCCAGTACATCGACCGCTCGGTCTCCGGTCCGGTCCGGTCGCTTGTACGCGGCCCGAGCGAGGCGCTTGTGCGAAATCGCCAAATCCTCAATTCGCGAAGAGGCGGCGCTCTCAGAGCGCAGGAGGCTGGTAGCCAAGGCGCTCAGGCTATTCGACCGGCTCCTCGGGTCGTTCAACTGCCCCAGGGCTCGAGTTGCGCTCGCGATGGCCGTCACGGCCTCGCTATCCAAATCAAAGCGTAGATCGGCTATCTCAGCGGGAACAAACGCCTCATAGGGACCTCCAGCACGCTCCCGCCGCCCGCCGATGGCGTTGGGATTCGGCTCCCAAAACTGCTTTTCAAAGCGCCCGAGCGGGGCATTTGCCGCCATTTCGATCCTTTCAGAGTTGGGCAAGCTTTGAAAGGTTATCACCTAAAACTTTCAAAGCTTTCTCCGCTCTGAAAGGCGAGGGGATCAGCGGATATGTTCGTAGATGCTGAACATCGGCAGGTACATCGCGATCACGATGAAGCCGACGATGCCGCCGACGAAGACGATCATCAGGGGCTCGATCAGGGCGGTGAGGGCCTTCACCTTGGCGTCGACCTCGGTCTCGTAGAAGTCGGCGATCTTGCTCAGCATGTGCTCGAGCTGGCCGGTCTCCTCGCCGACCGCGACCATGTGGCCGACCATCGGCGGGAAGATCGGGTTCTCCTCGATCGGGCCGGCCAGCGAGCCGCCGCTCTTGACCGAGGCGTAGACGTCGTCCATCGCCTTCTCGACAACGGTGTTGCCAGCCGTGTCTCCCGTCAGCTTGATCGCCTGCAGCATCGGCACGCCCGAGGAGACCGCGCCGGAGAAGGTGCGCGACCAGCGCGCCAGCGCGACCTTCTGGATCACGTCGCCGATCTTGGCCGGCAGGCGCAGCTTGAAGCGGTCCCAGAGGTCGTTCCCCCTATCGGTCTTCTTCCATTTGAAGAAGACGAAGAAGGCGAGCGCGATGCCGGGGATGAGGATGTACCAGGAGCCGGTAATCAGGTTGGAAGCACTGACGCAGAGCTGGGTCGGCATCGGCAGCCCGGCCGCTTCTTCAGGATGTTCTTCCGCCAGTTCTTCGAAGATTTTGGCGAAGACCGGGATCACGAAGGCGACGATCGCGATCAGCACGACGCCAGCGAAGCCGAAGACCAGCGCCGGGTACATCATCGCCGATTTGACCTGGCGCCTCAGCCCGTCGGCCTTCTCGACCTGAAAGGCGATCCGGTCCATCGCCTCGTCCAGCCGTCCCGACTGCTCGCCGGAGCGGACCATGGCGCGGAAGAGGCGGTCGAAGACCTTGGGGTGGCGCTCCATCGCCTGCTCGAGCGTGCTGCCGGCCTCGACATCGGCCCGCACTCCCGCCACGGCCTCCTTTATCTGCTCGTCCTGAGTCTGCTCTTCGAGCGTGTGCAGGGTGCGCAGCATCGGCATCCCCGAGGCGATCAGGGTGGCGAACTGGCGCGAGAAGATCGCCAGTTCGCGCATGTCGACGCCCTGCCATTTCTTGAAGATGTCCTCGATCTTCAGCGGGTTGGACTTCTCGCTGACGTCGAGGACGATCAGGCCGCGCTGGCGCAGCTGCTCGGTGACCGAGGCCTTGGACTCGGCCTCGAGCTCGCCGGCCGAGGCGGCGCCCGCCATGTCCATCGCCCGGAACTCGAATGTGGTCGCGCCGGCCATCGGCTAGGCCCCGGGCGCGTAGACGGGTGGGGTTGGCGGCGCGGTTGCCTGCGCGACAGCGGCCGCTTCCTCGGCGGCCCGACCGCCCGACGGCATGACGGCCGCTTCGCCGCCGAGCAATCGCATGAGCTCCTCCGGCACCGAGGCGCGCTGCTCGGCGAGGGCCCGGGTGATCCGCCCCGCCCGCACCAGCCGCGCCAGGTCGGCGTCCATCGTCTGCATTCCGACCGCGCCCGAGGTCTGCAGCGCCGCGTAGATCTGGTGCGTCTTGCCCTCGCGGATCAGATTGCGGATCGCCGGCGTCGGCACCAGCACCTCGGTGGCGACGACGCGGCCGCGGCCGTCGGAGGTCGGCAGCAGCTGCTGGGTGACGATCCCCTGCAGGGCGATCGAGAGCTGCGTGCGCACCTGCCCCTGCTGCTCGGGCGGGAAGACGTCGATGATCCGGTCGACGGTCTGCGCGGTGGACTGGGTGTGCAGGGTGGCGAAGACGAGGTGGCCGGTCTCGGCCGCGGTCAGCGCGGTGGAGATCGTCTCCAG
>Ga0105245_10001984_pt1 | contig 18590 bp, 21 predicted proteins | sample KBSM54metaG_FD_81523 | JGI IMG/M metagenome (GOLD analysis project Ga0105245, IMG submission 81523) | Miscanthus rhizosphere microbial communities from Kellogg Biological Station, Michigan, USA - KBS M5-4 metaG | ecosystem: Host-associated > Plants > Roots > Rhizosphere > Soil | place...
CGCCGGCGCCTCAGGACCTCAACCCGCCGCCTCCCGACTACCTGACGTGCAAGGTGCTCGGTGCGGGCACCATCTGCTCGGGGAGATTCGAGGAGATCAAGGTGGCCGAGCCGCAGGACGGGCTCGTCTGCGGATCTGGCGCGAGCGCTTTCGTCATCCACGACAACGCGCACCTGTTTGCGCGCGCGACGCGCTGGTACGACGCGGACGGCAATCTCACCAGGCGCGTCATCAGGGAGAGCTGGAAGTCCGCGTTCTGGAGCAACCCGGAGAGCGGCAAGATCGTCGCGTACACCCAGACCGACAAGATCACGGACGTGCTCGCGGTGCCGGGGGATTTCGACTCCGCCACGGAGACGCTCGTGGGGTCGAACATCTACACCGACCCCGTGACGCACCGGAAGGTGCTGCGGAACACCGGGCGAAACGTGTTCGGAGCGGACGGGCTCGAGTTCCGTGCCGGGCACCAGCCGTTCATCGACGCCTTCGTCGACGGCGACATGTCGGTCTTCGACGACGTCTGCGCGGCTCTGGCGTAGATCGGTAACGCCGTGGGACGATGAGCACCGTGGCTTGGACCGTCCTGATCGTGGATGACCACGCAGGCTTTCGGGCCGGTGCGCGCGCGCTCCTCGAGGACGAGGGATTCGAGGTCCTCGGCGAGGCCGGCGACGGCGAGTCCGCTCTGGAAGAGGCTCGCCGTCTCCGTCCTCAGGTCGTGCTGCTCGACGTCCAGCTGCCGGGGATGGACGGCTTCGAGGTGGCCGAGAGCCTTGCCACGGAGCCGTCCGCCCCCGCGGTCGTGCTCGTCTCGAGCCGCGGACGAGGCGCGTACCGCGGCCGGCTGGAGTCGACGCCGGCGCGTGGGTTCATCACCAAAGCGGAGTTCTCCGGGGAGTGCCTGAGCTCACTGCTGGATTGACACCGCCCCCGGTGGCCGCCGACGTCGCCGCGGGACTCGCTCTGCTGGCGGCCGGGATCACATCCTGGGCGCGCGCCCCCCGGAGCGGCACGGGCCCGCTCCTGGCGCTCGCAGGCGTCGTATGGCTGGCGGGCGACGCGTGGAGCTCGCTGGCATATGCACACCGTGGCCCTCTCGTCCACGCGCTCCTCACATATCCGAGCGGGCGCACGCGGTCGCCCGCGCTTGCGGCGCTGATCGGCCTGGCATACGTCGACGGGCTCTTCCCGGACCTGGCGCGCGAGCCGTTCCCGACGATCTTGCTGATGGCGCTCGTGGTCGGCGCCGCGATGCTCCGCTATTCAAGGGCACGCGGGCTCGAGCGTCGAGCACTGGCGGTGCCGCTCGCCGGTGCGATCGCCATCGCAGGGCCTTTGGTCGTTGCCGCCATCGGCAGCGACGCGGACGCCGCGGCCGGGTGGGCGTACGACGCCGCGGTCGCCCTCACCGCGGTCGCCCTTGCGGTCGAGCTGCTCTCCGGGCGCACGGTGCGGGCGGCCGCCACCGGACTGGTGGTTGACCTCGGCGACAGTCAGGAGCCTCAAGCGCTCAGGGCGGCGCTCGCGCGAACCGTCGGCGATCCGGAGCTCGAGATCGCGTACCACGTCGGCGGCCAGTGGGTCGACGAGGCCGGCCGGCGCATGGCGCTGCCGGCGGACGCGCCCGGCACCCGCGTCGTCACGGTGGTGGAGGACCAGGGCGCACCGGTGGCCGCGCTCGTGCACGATCCCGCCGCGATCCGCGACGAGACGCTCGCGCAGTCGGTTGCCGCCGCGGTGCGGCTCGCCGTGGCGAACGTCCGACTCCAGGTCGACGTCGCGGCACGCGTGCGCGAGGTCGCGGCCTCGCGGCGGCGCCTCGTGGAGGCGGGTGACGAGCAGCGGCGCCGCATCCGGGACGAGCTGCGGAGCGGCGCGGAGCGGGGTTTGGCCGACGTCTCACGCGGCCTGGCCGGGCTGGCCGCCGATCGCACCGGCGAGACGGCTGCGACGCTCTCGACCCTCGTGGCGGAGCTCGAGGCCGCGCGCGGAGACCTCGCACGCTTCGCGCAGGGTGTGCATCCGCGCTCGCTCACCGAGCATGGCCTGTCTTCAGCTCTGGGCGAGCTGGCAGACCAGGCTGCGATCCCGGTCGTCCTCGAGGTGCCCTCCCGGCGCTTCCCGGCCACACAGGAGGCGGCCGCGTACTTCGTGTGCTCGGAGGGACTGGCCAACGTCGCCAAGTACGCCGAGGCGTCCGGGGCGCGCATCGACATCGATGCACCCGGTCAGCGGCTGATCGTGCGCGTCGCCGACGACGGCCGCGGCGGAGCCGACCCGTCGCGCGGCTCGGGCCTGCGCGGGCTGGCAGACCGCGTGGCGGCACTCGGCGGGGCGCTGTCCGTCGACAGCCCGCCCGGCGGCGGCACGCGTCTCACCGCTGAGCTGCCGATCGGAGCGGGGTCCTGATGGCAACGGCCGCCCGCGATAGCACCGGCTTGTGGCGGCTCGTCGTGGCCGCAGCACTGGTGGCCGTCGGCGTGATCACGATCGCGATCGTGCGCGCGGAGCCGGATCTGGCACTGACCGGCGACTCGGACGCCGCGCTCGCCGCCGAGCTCGCGACGGCGGCCGTCGTCGTGGGGGCAGCGCTCGCCACCTGGCGGGCCGGAGTCGTCTTCCCGGTCCTGCTCGCGGCGACGGCGCTCGCCTGGCTGACGGCCGAGTGGAATTCCCCGCACGCGGGTGCGGCGTTCACGCTGGGGCTCGTGCTCTACGCGGCCTGGCCGGCCCTGCTCGCGGCGGCGGCCCTGCGCGGGCTGGACGAGCGCCCGCTCGACCGGCCCTCCATCGTCCTGCTCGCAGCGTCCTCCGGCGTCAGCATCGTGCTCCTCGGACTCGCATCCGCCCTGGTGTTCGATCCCGACGCTCAGGGCTGCCTCCAGTGCCCGGCAAACCTCCTGCTCGTCACGGATGCGCCAGGCCTTGGGCACTCGCTCGCTCAGGCCGGGCTCGCGGCGACAGCGGTCTGGGCCACGGCGTTCGTGGCGCTCGCGACGGTGCGGATCGTCGGGGCGTCGCCGGCGCGGAGGCGCTGGTCGGCGCCTGTGCTGTTCCCCGCGGCCGTCGCCGTCGCGTTGTTCGCCGTCGATGCGATCCACGGCCTCGATCGCGGCTTCCTGTCGAACGACTCGACGGACCGCGCGCTGCGACTCGCCGAGGCCGGTGCGCTGGCGCTCGTCGCCGCCGGCGTCGCCCTGGCCCGCTGGCGGACCCGCCGGACGCGAGCGGCGCTGGCCCGCCTCGTCCTCGACATCGGTGCGGCCCCCGCGCCTGGCGAGCTGCGCTCGTGGCTCGCGGAGTCGCTCGGCGATCCCTCTCTCGAGCTGCTGCACTGCATGGACAGCGGCGAGTGGGTCGACGCGGAGGGTCGCCACGCCGATGTGACCTCCGAAGCCGAGCGCGAGACGACTCTGGTGCGCGCCCACGGCGAGACGGTGCTCGCCGTGATTCACCGACCCGGCCTCCTCGACGACCCGGCGCTCGTGTCCGAGCTCGTGACCACAGCGCGCCTGGCGCTCGAGCACGAGAGCCTTCACGCCGCGCGGCGGGCGCGGCTCGAGGAGCTCCGCGCATCGCGTGCGCGGCTGGTGGCCGCGGCCGACGCGAAGCGCCGGGAGCTCGAGCGCGACCTGCACGACGGCGCCCAGCAGCGCCTGGTCGCCATCGCGCTGGCGATTCGGCTCGCCCGGCGGCAGGTCGCGGCCGATGACCCGCTGCTCGACGCCCGTCTGGGCGAGGCCGAGGACGGCGTGCGCGGCGCGGTCGTGCAGCTGCGCGACGTGGCTCACGGCCTCTTCCCGACGGTCCTCGCGGACGAAGGTCTGCGCGCTGCCCTCGACGAGCTGTCGGAGCAGACGCCTCGCCTCATGCCGCGCAGCTTGCCGGGCGGGCGTTTCCCTGAGAGCGTGGAGTCGGCCGCGTACTTCGCCGCCGTCGAGTCGCTGCGCCTGACGGAGCGCGACGTCACGGTCGACGGGTTCGCCGAAGGCGGCCGCCTACGCCTCATGATCGACACCGGGACAACGCTCGATGGCGCTCTGACGCAGATCAGGGACCGCGTCGGCGCCGTGGGCGGCACCGTGGCTGTAGCGGACGGCGAGCTTCGACTGGAGATGCCGTGCGAGTCGTGATCGCGGACGACGAGGCCCTCCTCCGCGAGGGCCTTGCGCGGCTGCTCCAGGACGCCGGGTTCGAGGTCGCGGGGCGCTGCGGCGACGCCGGCGCGCTCCTTCGCATGGTCGACGCCCGCAAGCCGGACGTCGCCATCGTGGACATCAAGATGCCGCCGAACGAGGGCGACGATGGCCTGCTGGCCGCGCAGGAGATCCGCCGCCGCCACCCCGACGTCGGCGTGCTCGTCCTCTCCCACTACCTGGACTCCCGATACGCGGCCCGGCTGCTGGAGGAAGTCCCCGAGGGCGCCGGCTATCTGCTTAAGGACCGCGTGTCCGAGGTCGCGGTCGTGTCAGACGCGCTGCGCCGGATCGACGAGGGCGACTGCGTCATCGACCCGACGATCGTGTCGCGGCTCGTGGCGCGCAAGCGCGAGCGCGGACCGCTCGACGAGCTCACGGAGCGGGAGCGCGAGGTCCTCGGACTCGTCGCTGAAGGCCGCTCGAACGGCGCGATCGCCGAGCACCTCTTCCTGTCGCGGAAGACGGTCGATTCGCACATCTCGCAGATCTTCATGAAGCTCGATCTGCGTGAGTCGCCGGAAGACCACCGGCGTGTGCTCGCGGTGCTGACCTTCCTGCGGTCGGGCGATTAGCTCTAGGGCTTGGCCGGCAGCGAGCGCGCGTAGGCCACCCCGCGCTTGACCCACGGCTCGAGCTGGCGCTTCGTGCGCACGCCCACGTCGTCGACGCGGAGCCAACCCCTCATCTCGCGGCCTCGCATCACGAACGGCTGCGCATGTGGCTTGGCGACGAGCTCGTCGGTCTCCTCCGGGTCCACACGGACCATCAGGCCGCCCTGGCCGCTCGCCGCGACGGACATGTTGCCGCCGATCAGGAACGCGAGGCCGCCGAACATGCGCTTCTCTGTGACATCGGGCTCGCCCGCGATCAGCTCACGGATCCGGTTGGCGAGCTCCTCGTCATACGCCACGACCTGCGCATGGTCGCAGGGGAGCTCGCCGCGAGGCCTACCGCTTCGGGGTCGGGGAGCCGAGCAGGTGCGCGAGTGGCGCTCTCATCAAACACCTCCTTCGTGGTGGCTTCATGACGCCGGCGAAGGTACGGAGCCGCGATCAATGCGCCCTGAACGAATTCTCAATAGCCTGGCTCGATGCCTCCGCTACGCGATTTGGTCGAACTGCCGGGCGGGGGGCGGGCTGCGTACGAGGTCATCGGCGAGGGGGAGCCGCTCCTGTATTTCCCGGGCGGCCCGGGGTACAGCGCGAGCCTCCACCGGGAGGACGCCGAGCTGCTTGCGGACCGCTTCGCCGTGCACCTGATCGACCCGCACGGGTCCGGCGGCTCGACCCCGCCGAGCGATCCCTCGGCGTATGACCACATCGGTCACGCGCGCTTCTACGAGGCGGTGCGGGAGGCGCTCGGACTCGGGTCCGTGACGGTGATGGGCATCTCGTTCGGCTCGATCGTCGCGCTCACGTGCGCCGCCCTCTACCCGGAGGCCACCACACGCTGCATCGCGATTGCGGCCCGGGCCGTCGGCGAGGACGAGCAGGGCGAGGAGGCGGAGCAGGAGATGGAGCGGATGCTCGCCCGGCATCGGGACGCGCCCTGGTACGAGTCGGCCCGCGCCACCTGGGACTCCTGGACCGAGCGGGCGCTGGCCGCAACCGACGCGGCCGAGGTCGACGCGATGATGGCCGAGGTCCTTCCCCTCTACACCGCCCACCCCGAGCGCCCGGGAGTGCGCCGCTTCATCGAGGGGTGGCGGACCGAGGCCGCAAGCGATCTGGCGGCGACCAAGGCCTGGGAGGACGGCCTATGGCAGACCATCGACGTGCGGCCGCTCCTGGCCGACGTGCGCTGCCCGACGCTGCTCGTGGTCGGCGAGCTTGACCTGATCTGCGGGCCGGCGCACAGCCGGGCGATCGCCGCCGCGATCCCTCAGGCGGAGGTTGTCACCGTCCCGGACTCGGGGCACTTCGTGCCGGCCGAGGCGCCCGAGGCGTTCCGGGAGGCCGTCGTCGCCTTCTGCAGCTAGGCGGGCACGGGGGCGTCGGAGGCCTCGTCGGCCGTCGGCGCGTTCGGGCGCAGCCAGACGATCTCGCCCTCTGACAGCTCGAGCTCCTCGGCCTGGGCCTTTGTGGTCTGCACCCAGGTCTTCTCCCCGTCGCCGAGCGTCAGCTCCACGCGCACCTCGAAGCCGAGGTGGACGATCCGGTCGATCATCGCCTCCTCAGCCCCGCCCGAGGGCTCGCGCAGGATGTCCACCTCGTGCGGGCGGATCGAGCGGCCGGACAGCTCGGAGATCGGGCCGATGAAGCCCATCACGAACTCGTTCGCCGGCTGCTCGTAGAGTTGCTTCGGCGAGCCCATCTGCTCGATCTTCCCGTGGTTCAGGACCACGATCTGCTCGGCCACCTCCATCGCCTCCTCCTGGTCGTGGGTGACGAAGACCGTCGTCACGTGGACCTCGTCGTGGAGGCGGCGGAGCCAGGCGCGCAGCTCCTTGCGCACGGTCGCATCCAGGGCGCCGAACGGCTCGTCGAGCAGCAGCACGCGCGGCTGGACGGCCAGCGCCCGCGCGAGCGCCATCCGCTGGCGCTGGCCGCCCGAGAGCTGCGAGGGGTAGCGGTGCGCAAAGCCGTCGAGATGCACGAGCCTGAGCAGCTCGTCCACGCGAGCCTCGATCTCGTCCTTGGGGCGCTTGCGGATGGTGAGCCCGAACGCGACGTTCTTCGCCACCGTCATGTGCTTGAACGCGGCGTAGTGCTGGAAGACGAACCCCACGTTCCGCTGCTGCGGCGGCCGCATGGTGGCGTCCTCGCCTCCGATCGAGACGGTGCCGCTGTCCGGTGACTCGAGGCCCGCGATCACTCGCAGCAGCGTGGACTTGCCGCCGCCGCTCGGGCCGAGCAGGGCGGTGAGCGAGCCGTCGCGCACCTCGAGCGACACGTCGTCGAGCGCCGTGTAGTCGCCGAAGCGCTTCGTTACCGAGTCGACGACGATGCTCATGTCTGCGCTTCCTTGGGCTTGATCACGTTCATGGCGAGGAGGGTCACGAGGGCAATCAGCGCAAGCACGACCGCTGCAGCATAGGCGCCGACCTCGTTGAAGCGCCGAAATTCGCTTTCGACGAACAGTGTGGCGGTCTCGGTCTGGCCAGAGAGCCTGCCCGACACGATGCTCACTGCGCCGAACTCGCCGAGCGCCCGAGCGGTGGTCAGGACCACGCCGTAGGCCACGCCCCAGCGGATCGCGGGCAGGGTGATGCGGAAGAAGGTCTGGAGCGGGCCGGCGCCGAGTGTCGCGGCCGCCTGCTCCTGCTCGGTGCCGATCTCGCGCAGGACGGGAATCGTCTCGCGCACCACGAACGGGAGCGACACGAACATGGTGGCGAGGATCATGCCGGGCGTAGAGAAGATGATCCGGATGCCCTGCTCCGCGAACCAGCTCCCAACCCAGCCGTCCCGCGTTCCGTACACGAGCACCAGCGACAGGCCGACCACCACCGGCGACACCGCGAACGGCAGGTCGATCGCGGCGTTCAGGAGCGCGCGGCCGCGGAAGCGCTGGCGCACGATGACGAGCGCGGCGACCACCCCGAAGATCGTGTTCAGCGGCACCGCCACGGCGACCATCACGAGCGTCAGGTAGAAGGCGTGCTGCGCCTCGGGCGTCGTGACGGCATCCCACGCCGCGCCGATGCCGTCCTGGAAGGCGTTGACGAACACGAGCACGACGGGGATCCCGAGCAGCAGCGCCAGGTAGCCGAGCGCGATGAAGCGGAGGGCGTACTTACTCCTCATGCCTCAGCGCCCTCTTCGAGAAGTATCCGAAGACCAGCAGCACCACCAGCGCGATCACGAGCAGGACCACCGACACGGCGGAGGCCGCGACCGGGTTGTCCGACTCCACCATCGAGAAGATGAACACCGACGCGGCCTCCGTCTTGAACGGGATGTTCCCCGTGATCAGGACGAGCGAGCCGAACTCGCCGACCGCGCGGGCGAATGCGAGCCCGGCGCCCGCGATGATCGCCGGCGAGAGGTTGGGCAGGATGATGCGTCGGAAGACCGTGAGGCGGCCTGCCCCCAGCGACTCCGCCGCCTGCTCCATCTCACGGTCCAGCTCGAGCAGCACCGGCTGGACCGCGCGCACCACGAACGGAAGCGTCACGAACAGCAGCGCCATCACCACCGCAGTGCGGGTGTAGGCCACGTTGATGCCCACCGGGCTGTCGGGACCGTAGAAGGCGAGCAGCGTCAGACCCGCCACGATCGTCGGCAGGGCGAACGGGAGGTCGATCAGCGAGTTGACGATGCTCTTGCCGGGGAACTCGTCGCGGACGAGCACCCAGGCGATCAGCGTGCCGAACAGCACGTTTATCAGCACGACAATCACGGAGGCGACCAGCGTCAGCTTCAGCGAGGCGACGGCCTGCGGGGTCGTTACGGCGTTCCAGAAGCTGTCGACGCCGTTCTCGAGCGACTTGGAGACAACCGCCGCCAGCGGGATCAGGGCGACGATGCTCAGATAGCCGATGGCCAGCCCACGGCTGAGGGCCGCCCCCGGAATGGGGACGACCCTCGGCACCGCAGGAGGGGCTGCGGCTGTGGCTTCGCTAGCCGGACTCAGTGCTCTTTCCCTGGTCCTGGAAGATCTTCGCCACGACGCCCTTCTCGGGGTCGAAGAACTCGGTGTTGACCTTGTCCCAGCCGCCGAACTTCGTGATCTCGAACAGCTGCGACGGCGTCGGGAACTTGTCGGCCCCCGGTGTGCCCTTCACGACAGGGCGGTAGCCCTTGTCCGCGAAGATCTTCTGAGCCTCGGGCGTGTACAGGAAGTCGACGAAGCTCTGTGCCAGCTTCGGATCCTTGGCCTCGCTCGTCGCCGCGACCGGGTTCTCGATCAGGATCGTCTGGTCGGGCACGATGTAGTCGATGTCCTCGCCCTTCTGCTGAGCGAGGATCGCCTCGTTCTCGTAGCCCAGCAGCACGTCTCCCTTGCCGCTCGAGAACGTCGCGAGGGACTCGCGGGCGCTCTTGTCGAGCACGGAGACGTTCTTGAACAGGTCGGCAATGTACTGCTGCGCCTCCTGCGGAGACTTGCCGGACTCGAGCTGCGCTCCGTAGGCCGCCATGATGTTCCACTTCGCGCCGCCCGACGTGAACGGGTTCGGCTCGAGCACGTCGACGTTGCCCGTCGTGAGGTCGTCCCAGCCCTTGATGTTCTTCGGGTTGCCCTTGCGGACCATCAGGACCACGACCGAGTCGGTAACCATCCCCTTGTACTGGTTCTGGTTCCAGCTCTTGTCGACGAGGTCGGCGTCCACGAGCCTGGTCATGTCGGGCTCGAGCGAGAACTCCACGACGTCGGCCGGCAGTCCGCCCTCCACCGCCCGCGACTGCTCACCGGACGAGGCATAGGACTGGCTGAAGCTGACGCCCTTGCCCTCGGGCGTCTTGTTGAAGGCCGGGATCAGCTCCTTGTAGGCCTCCTCCGGGGTTGAGTACGCGACGAGCGTGAGCTTGCCGCCGGAGCCGTCGCCGCCGCCGGAGGAGGCGTCCGACGAGCCGCCGCAGCCGCTCGCCACAAGGACCAGCGCTATCAGGGCCAGGCCACTCAGCAGTGCGCCAAGCGAGCGGTTACGAGTTCCCACCGTTCTCCACCTTGTCAATCGACTTTACTGAGCGCGCCAAAGTAGCAGAAAGTCGATCGGATTTGTGGAGATTAGGGCGGGTGTATCAACAGGCGATAGCCGAGGTCTAGTTCCTCGAGGCCCATGAGGTCGGCGTGGCGGCGCTCCCACGCGCCTGACTCGAGGTCGGCGGCCAGGCGGGCCAGGCCCTCCTCCAGGCACTTCTGGTCCATGAGCGCACAGACCGAGATGCCGGCGCGCACCCGCGGATCGAGGTACGCACGCGGCCGTCGCCAGTAGGCGTGGAAGAAGCCGTCGAGGCAGTCGTGCGGGATCGGCACCGGCTCCACGCGAGCCCCGCCGAGTCGGTCGACGGTCTGCTGGATCCGGAAGCCCTTGGGGATCAGCTCCCCGAAGCACGGGAGGTACTCGCTCACGAGCCAGCTGTCGAACTGTGCCGCGGGATCCCAGGTGAGCAGCACGACGCGCCGAGCCACGCGCCGGAGCTCCGCGAGGCCGCGCTCGTGGTCGCTCCAGTGGTGGTCGCTGAGGACGACCATGGCCGCGTCGAAGCTCAGGTCCTCGAAGGGCAGCTCCTCGGCGAAGGCCCGGACGACCGGCGCCGCGCCCTCCGGCCGCTGGGCGATCATCGTCTCCGACGGCTCGACGGCGGTGACCTCGAGATCGGGCGGCTCGTACGCGCCCGCGCCGGCGCCGACGTTCACGACCGTGCGGGCGTCGCCGAGCGCGACCCGGATGCGAGCGGCGATCCGCGGGTCCTCGCGGCGGACGTCGGTGTACCGCTTGCCGATCGAGTCGTAGAGCAGACCCCGAACCTAAAGGGTCAGTCCCCCTTGAACCTAAAGGGTCAGTCCCCCTTGAACCTAAAGGGTCAGTCCCCCTTGAGGGTGGTCGAGGGTTGGGCGGCTAAGGGCGGGCGGCGAAGTTGACGCGCTCGCCCGTGGCGAAGACCTCGCCGAAGCGTGACTCGTCGTACGGGCCGTCGCCGTCCAGCCCGAACAGCGTGTAGCCGAGCTCGCCGGCGAGCAGCCGGTGGATCGCCGCGGGCGTGGTCCCGTAGTGGTCCGCGGAACCGAGGCCGTGCTCGAATGCGATCACCGGCCGGTGGCGGCGGAGCGTCTCCACGGCGCCGCGCAGGACGCGCTCCTCAGCGCCCTCCACGTCGATCTTGATGAACGCCGGCTCCACGCCCGCCGGGAGCGCATCGTCCAGCCTCTCGGTGCGCACCGTGATCGTCTCGACGCGGCCGTCCGCGGGCGTGGGCCGGTGCACGAGCCCGCTCCAGCCGGGGTCCGCCAGGACGCGGGCGAACTCGCTCTCACCGTTCTCGTCCGAGAGCGCGGCCTCACGAACCTCGACGCCTGGGTACGCCTTGCGCAGGCGTGCCGCGAACTCCGGCAACGGCTCCCAGGCGACATGTCGGCCGCTCGGGGCCACCCGCGTCATCTCGCGGAGCACCGATCCGGCGTGGGCGCCCACGTCGAGGCAGTCGGAGTCCGGCTGGAGCACCTCCTCCATCAGCGCCACGAGCAGCTCCGTGTCGCGGATGTCCGCCCGGCTATGGACGGGCAGGAAGCGCCGCCGCACGCGGCGGAGGGCGATCATGATCACCCTTGGCAGTGTCGCACTACAAGCCGCGCGGGTGACGCACGGCGTAGCCGGAGGACGAGCGATGCGTGCTCGTCCAGCGCGAGCCGGTCTCGCCGATCGCGCTGGTGTCGAAGCGGCGGTGGTCCACCACCATGTAGGCGTGCCCGGCGTTGGCGTAGATGGTCACATGCCTGCCGGGCCCGGGAAGGCCGTAGCTCATGAAGCCGCTCGAGTCGAGCGGCGTCCTGAGCAGGCCGGCGTAGTGGAGCGCGTAGGAGACCGAGCCCGAGCAGTCGTACCCGCTGTCGTGATAGGTCCCGTGGCCGCCGCCGTACTTGTACGGGAAGCGAGCGATGCGGTTCGCCGCGCCGATGAGCTTCGATAGGCGGCCGCCTCCTCCGCCCCCGCCGCCCGAAGCCCCACGGCGGCGGTTCAGCACCGGCCCGTCGCCGAGGCCCATGGCTGCCCGCGTCTGCGGGCCGACGACACCGTCGGCCGCCAGGCCGTGCCGGCGCTGCCAGCGCTTGACCGCCGCCTCCGTGGCCGGCCCGAAGACGCCGTCTGCCGGCACGCCCACCTTGCGCTGGAGAGCGCGGACGCCGCCGGCGCGGTGAGAGCGGTGGCTCCGGCCCGCGTGGCTGCGCCGCCTGGTCGAGCCGCTGTGCCTGCGCTTGAGGATCGGTCCCGCGCCAAGACCCATTGCTGCGCGGGTCTGCGGGCCGGCGATGCCGTCGGCGACGAGGCCGTGGCGCCGCTGCCAGCGCTTGAGGGCGCGCTCGGTCGCGGGCCCGAAGATCCCGTCCGCCGCGACGCCGACCTTCCGCTGGAGCGCGCGGATGTCACCGCGCTTGCTCGCGGCGCTCGCCTTGACCTCCGCGCCTGCGACCGCCGGCACGCCCATCGTCATCACGCCGCAGGTCAGCGCAAGCGCGACAACGACGAAAACAGCCTTCCTCTGCACAGCTCGAAACCTTCTGTCGGGTTCCGCCTACGAGGTGAGCTGACGGGCTCGCGACTTGCGCTACGCCCCGGCAACAGCCGGTGCGATTCGCCCCAGCGGCCCGAAGGCCGCATCGGTTCCCCCGTTCGCCCGACCCGGAGGAGGGGCGATTCGGCGTTAGGACGCCCGTCGTTGTATCAGGCGAAATTCCTGCAAGTTGCACGATTTGTTGCAGAATGCGCCCGTGGAACAAATCGCGCAGGGAATTCAGCATTGGAAAGCGGTTCATCCGAACCTCGGCATCGACGTCAGTTCGTACTGGCTGCCCGACCTGGGGCTGCTTCTCGACCCGATCGCGGTACCCGATGAGGTCGAGGACGTGGATTGCATCCTCCTCACCTGCCGCCATCACGTGCGTGACAGCCTCGAGGCGGCGGAGCGCTTCGACGCGACGATCCAGGCGCCGCGCACCGGGATGCACGACTTCCCGGACGACACGCCCATCCAGCCGTACAACTTCGGGGACTCGCTGGTCGGCGGCGCCGTGAGAACCCACGAGGTCGGCGGCCTGAGCCCCGACGAGACGGCGCTGCACATCCCCTCGGTGAACGCACTGAGCATCGCCGACGGAGCGATCCGCTATGGCGACGAGCTCGCCTTCGTGCCCGACCAGTACATGGACGACCCGGCGCAGGACAAGGCCGACCTGAAGCGCGGCTTCGCCGAGCTGGCGGACCAGCTGGACTTCGACGTCCTGCTGCTGGCCCACGGCAAGCCCTACCCGTCAGGCGGCCGCGACGCGCTGCGGAGGTTCGCGGAGAGCTGAGGGTTCTTCAACGACAGCATTGAGGGGCCGCCTTCGAATGGGTAAGGCGGTTTCTCTTGCCATTTCGCCAGGGAAAGCGCCTTACCCCCGGCCGAGGCCCATCCTCAATGCCGTCGTTCGCCGGCGCCCAGCTGGGCGCCCGCGGAGCTACACCAGCTCCAGGAAGACCATTTCGGTCGAGTCGGACTTCCTCGGGCCCAGCTTCAGGATCCGGGTGTAGCCGCCGGCGCGGTCGGCGTAGCGGGGGGCGATCTCCTCGAACAGCTTGTAGACCACGAACTTGTCCTGGCCGAGGCGGGCCATTGCGAGCCGGCGGGAGTGGTGGTCGCCCTTCTTTGCCAGGGTGATCAGCCGCTCCAGCTCGGGCTTGACCGCCTTGGCCTTCGCCTGGGTCGTCTGGATCCGCTCGTGGTCGATCACCTCGCGGCAGAGGTTCATGAACAGCGCCTTGCGGTGCGCTGGGTCACGCGACAGCTTGCCTCGTTGCTTCTGGTGGCGCATGGCCGCCGAACCTTATCCGGCGCGGAGGTTCAGCCCGCGCGCGTCGAGGGTCTCCTTGACCTCTTCGATCGACTTGCGGCCGAAGTTGGGGATCGCGGCCAGCTCGGACTCGGACTTCTGCACGAGGTCGCCGACCGTCTGAATGCCGGCCCGCTTCAGGCAGTTGTACGAGCGCACGCCGAGCTCGAGCTCCTCGATCAGGATGTCGTCCATCCCGCCCGCGGAGGCGCCGGCCCCGTCACCCATGCCGTCCGCACCGGCCACCAGCGCGGCGCCCTGGTCACGCAGGGCCTCCACGCGGTCGGCGTCGGTGAAGATCGCCAGGTACTTGATCAGGATCTCGGCGGCCTCGCGGAGCGCGGCCTGCGGGTCGAGTGACCCGTCGGTCTCGATGTCGATCGTGAGCTTGTCGTAGTCGGTCTTCTGGCCGACGCGGGCGGCGTCCACTGAGTACGCCACGCGCTTCACCGGCGAGAAGATCGAGTCGATCGGGATCACGCCGATCGGCTGGTCCGGCGTCTTGTTGTCCTCCGCCGGCGAGTAGCCGCGGCCGTGGCCGATCGTGAGGTACATCTCGAGCTTGGTCTTCTTCTCGAGCGTCGCGATGCGGGTCTCGGGGTTGAGGATCTCCACACCCGAGGGGAGGTCGATGTCGCCGGCGGTGATGTCGCCGGGGCCTGTCACGACGAGCGGCGCCTCGATCTCCGCCGCGTCCGAATGCATGCGGCAGACGATCTCCTTGAGGTTGAGGACGATGTCCGTCACGTCCTCCTTGACGCCGTTGATCGTCGAGAACTCGTGCGCGACGCCCTCGATCCGGACGCTCGTGACTGCGGCCCCGGCCAGGGATGACAGCAGGACTCGCCGGAGCGAGTTGCCGAAGGTGTAGCCGAAGCCGCGGTCGAGCGGCTCAATCGTGAACGTGCCGCGATTGTCCTCGACCTTCTCGGCGGAAATCTGGGGAGTCTGAAACTCGATCATTTGGAGAGGTGGTTCCTTCGCTTGTATCCGCGCCCCGCTCGGGCAAGAGCGGAAGCGGAGTTCGGTGCTACTTCGAGTAAAGCTCGACGATGAGCTGCTCCTGCACCGGCGTGGTGATTTCCCCACGCTCGGGGAGGCGGAGCACCTTGGCGGTGAGGCCGTCGTGATCGGCCTGGAGCCAGGCCGGCACGACGGACGTCAGCTCGGTTGCGTCACGCACCACCGGCTCGACCGGCGCGCTCGGCTTCATGGTGATGACGTCGTCGGGCTTCAGCTGGTACGAGGGGATGTCGACACGCCGGCCGTTGATGTGCCAGTGGCCGTGACGGATCATCTGACGCGCCTGGCGGCGTGAGCCGGCGAAGCCGAGCCGCACGAGCACGTTGTCGAAGCGGGACTCCAGGAGACGCAGAAGGTTCTCGCCGGTCACGCCCGTCTGCCGGCTCGCCTTTGCGTAGTAGTTGCGGAACTGCTTCTCCAGCACGCCGTAGTAACGGCGGGCCTTCTGCTTCTCGCGCAGCTGCAGCCGGTACTCCGACTGGCGCGCGCGCCCGCGACCGTGGTCGCCGGGCGGGTAGTTCCGCCGCTCGACGCCGCACTTGTCCGTCAGGCAGCGCTCGCCCTTGAGGAACAGCTTCATTCCCTCACGGCGGCACTGCTTGCACTGCGACCCCGTTTCGCGCGCCATCAGACACGCCTCCTCTTGCGGGGCCGGCAGCCGTTGTGGGCCTGCGGCGTCACGTCGCGGATCCCGGTGATCTCGAGCCCTGCGGCCTGGAGCGAGCGGATGGCCGTCTCGCGTCCTGAGCCCGGGCCCTTCACGAAGACCTCGACCTTCTGAAGACCATGCTCCATGCCCTTGCGCGCGGCAGCGTCGGCGGTGACCTGCGCCGCGAAGGGCGTGGACTTGCGGGAGCCCTTGAAGCCGGCGCCGCCGGCGGACTCCCACGCGATCACGTTGCCGTCCTTGTCGGTCAGCGACACGATCGTGTTGTTGAAGCTCGTCTTGATGTGCGCCTGCCCAAAGGGCACGTTCTTTCGGACGCGTCTGCGTCCGCGGGGCCTGCGTGGCTGCGGCATCTAGTGCTTCCTCACCTTCTTCTTGCCGCCGCCGGCGGACGAGCCGCGCTTCGGCCCCTTGCGGGTGCGCGCGTTCGTCTTGGTCCGCTGGCCGTTGACCGGCAGGCCGCGCCTGTGGCGCAGGCCTCTGTACGCGCCGATCTCCATGAGGCGCTTGATGTTCTGGGACTGCTCCCTCCGGAGGTCGCCCTCCACGAGCAGGTCGTCGACCCCTTCGCGGATCTTGCGAACCTCGTCCTCGGTCAGATCCTTCACGTACGTGTTCGGATCCACGCCTGCCTTCTCGAGGACCTCGTTCGAGGTCGACCGGCCGACGCCGTACACGTAGGTGAGCCCGATCTCGACCCTCTTGTTGAGAGGAATGTTGATGCCTGCTATGCGCGCCATCTAGCTGCCCGTCACCCCTGACGCTGCTTGTGACGGGGGTTCTGGCAGATGACGAGGACCGCGCCGCCGCGGCGGATGATCTTGCACTTCTCGCACATGGGCTTAACTGACGCGCGGACCTTCATAGCTCCGAGGAATCGGGAAACGTATCTGACACAACAGAGGATCGGCGCGGGAGCCCAGGAGACGGCTCAGCGCCGACCGGAAAGAGTAGCAGCCTGCAGCGGTTCCGCCTCACTCAGATGCCAGGGGGTGAGGATGCGCGGACCCTCCCCAGTTATGGCGACGGTGTGCTCGAAGTGAGCAGCCAGTGACCCATCCTCGGAGTAGACGGCCCAGTTGTCGGAGCCCATCCGAACGTGATGGGTTCCGACGTTCACCATCGGCTCGATCGCGAGCACCATGCCCTCCTCGAGCTCGGGCCCGGTACCGGGATCCCCGAAATTGGGGATCTGCGGGTCCTCGTGCATCTCGCGGCCGATCCCGTGGCCCACCAGCGAGCGGATCACGCTGAAGCCGTCCGCCTCCACCCGCGTCTGGATCGCGTGCGAGACGTCGCCCAGGCGGTTGCCTGCCACGCACTGGTCGATCCCGTCGAACAGGGACGCCTTCGTGGTGGCGAGGAGCTGCTTCGCGATCGGCGTGATGTTGCCGATCGGGTGGGTGATGGCGGCGTCGGCGACCCAGCCGTCCAGCACCACGCCGATGTCCACGGTGAGGATGTCCCCGCGGCTCAGCCGGTAGGAGCCCGGGATCCCGTGCACCACCATCGAGTTCGGCGAGGCGCAGATCGAGCCCGGGAAGCCGCGGTAGCCCTTGAACGCCGGCTCGGCTCCCTGCGAGCGGATGAAGCGCTCGGCGGCCTCGTCGAGCTCGGCGGTCGTCACGCCTGGACGGGCCTTCTTGCGGAGGATCTCGTGGGTCCGGACCAGCACGCGGCCAGCCGCGGCCATCTTCTCGATCTCCTCGGGTGTCTTTCGGTGGATCACTGGCTAGAGCTCCGCTTCGAGTCGCTTCGTAGCCAGTGTGGCACGTATCCGATCGTGCACCTCGTCGGGCGAGCGCGTCCCGTCGAAGCGGACCAGCAGGTCCTTCTCCCCGTACCAGGCGATCAGCGGGGAGGTCTGCTCGTGGTAGACCGAGAGGCGCTTGCGAACCACATCCGGCTTGTCGTCGTCCCGCTGGATGAGCCGCGAGCCGTCCTGATCGCAGACGTTGTCGTTCTTCGGCGGGTCGAACTCCATGTGGTACACGTGCCCGCCCTTCGCGCAGGTGCGCCGGCCCGAGAGCCGCCGCACCACCTCGTCGTCGGGCGCCTCGATCAGGAGCACGGACGTGAGCTCGCGGCCGCGCCCGTTCAGGATCTCGTCCAGCACCTCGGCCTGGCCCACGGTCCGCGGGAAGCCGTCGAGCAGGAAGCCGTTGTCGGCCTCGCCCGCCTCGAAGCGCTCCGCGACGGCGCGCGAGATCAGCTCGTCCGGAACGAGCTCGCCCGCGTCCATGTACTCCTTCGCCTCCTTGCCGAGCTCCGATCCCTCCGCGACGGCCTCGCGCAGGATGATCCCGGTGGAGTAGTAGGGCAGCCCGAAGTCCTCGATGAGGCGCTGGGCCTGCGTGCCCTTCCCGGCACCCGGAGGGCCGAGGAGGACCAGGTTGAGCTCACTCACTTGAGGAAGCCCTCGTAGTTGCGCATCATCAGCTGCGCCTCGAGCTGCTTCATCGTGTCCAGCGCGACGCCGACCACGATCAGGATCGAGGTGCCGCCGAAGTAGAAGTTCGCGGACGTCTGGTTCAGCAGGATCGTCGGTAGGGCCGCGACCGCGGCAAGGTACAGCGCGCCCGGGAACGTCAGCCGCGCGAGGATGCGGTCGAGATATTCGGCCGTGGGTCTTCCAGGCCTCACCCCCGGGATGAAGCCGCCGTATTTCTTCAGGTTGTCGGCCTGTTCGACGGGGTTGAAGGTGACCGCCGTGTAGAAGTACGTGAACACGATGATCAGGATCGACTCGCCGATGAGGTAGGGCGCCTTGTTCGGGCTGAAGAAGGTCGAGAAGTCCTGTGCCCAGCCCGCCTGCGTGAGCTCGCCGACCGTCGGCGGGAAGGCCATCAGCGACGCGGCGAAGATCACCGGGATCACGCCGGCCATGTTCACGCGCAGCGGCAGGTAGGTGGAGCCGCCGCCGGCCATCCGGCGGCCGACCACGCGCTTCGCGTACTGCACCGGGATGCGGCGCTGGCCCTCCTGCATGAAGACGATGGCCGCGATCACCGCAAGCGCGAGGAAGGGCATCATCACGACGAAGATCTGGTCCGGGTTCGTCCACCACGCGTTGATCCCGTGCGGGATACCGGACGCGATCGACGCGAAGATCATCAGCGAGATGCCGTTGCCGATGCCGCGCTGGGTGATCAGCTCGCCGAGCCACATCAGGAGGACGCACCCGGCGGTGAGCGTCATCACGATCACGAAGACGCGGCCGAAGGTGA
>Ga0105245_10001985_pt1 | contig 18589 bp, 14 predicted proteins | sample KBSM54metaG_FD_81523 | JGI IMG/M metagenome (GOLD analysis project Ga0105245, IMG submission 81523) | Miscanthus rhizosphere microbial communities from Kellogg Biological Station, Michigan, USA - KBS M5-4 metaG | ecosystem: Host-associated > Plants > Roots > Rhizosphere > Soil | place...
CACCGGCCGATTACCGACCGTAAGCTTACCCGTGCGCGCATTGAGGACGAGCTCTCCGAGCCGGAAGGGTCGCTCCGTCGCTTTGCACACGCGGCGCAACAGCGAACGCGCGCGTGCCACTCCTTCGTCGGCTTCGAACGGGCTCTGCAAACAATCATCGGCGCCCGCATCCAACATTTTCGCGCGGTCGAGACTGCTACTGCCGTGGCTCAGTACCAGCACTGGAACCTCTGGAAAGCGCCAGCGAATGCTGCTGCAACTCGCGATGGCGTCGTTCGCTCGGTCTGACTTGGTGACCAGCAAAATCAGGGAATAACCGCCCTTATCCGCCTCGGCAAACCAATCCAGCCCATCGTGCCGGTCGACCTGATGACCGGTTTGCGTGAGAGCGCGAACCAATTCCTCCGCACTCGTGTCACGGTCCTCCATTGACAAGATCTTGTGCATGCTTCCTCCCGATTGCCCGAGTGGCGCTATATCATCGCGCTCGGCTGCTTTCAACCCGTGCACGTTCGAAGAGTTCATAATGACTACCCGCACTCGGCTCTTGGTGACTCCGTCGAGCGTGTGTCACACGCGCCATTGAGGACAAACGCGCGATCAGCGGAATCCGAAACACGCGCGCGGCGCGCGGCCTGAGCAACGGAAATGCAGCCGGCGCGGGCAACCAAACACTCGTCGACCGACTCGAAGGACAACCGGATTCGGGCTGGACACTCGACCAGCGTGCTCATCGAGTTGCGAATGAGCCGCGCCGTTCGGTGGCCGTGTCGATACGAATTCCGACAGCGCCTCTGCGGCAGATCTCAGCGGAAAGTGGGCTTTCGTGGGGCAAATTTGGCTGGCCGGTACATGGCGGGTAGGCGCATGAATATGATTTCATGTTGCCTCGCGGTGTGAAAGCTTGCCCCTGCCGTGTTCAAGGGGTACTGCAGCCGAGCGCAACGAGGCGCGCGGGGCCGAGATGAGGAAGACCGATCGGGCGTGCGTCTGCTCGCACGCGCATGCTTGCGAGCCGCTGGGCGTGCACGTCGCCGCGTGCGCGCCGCGAAGTGATCGGAGTGCACTCGGCCAGCGAGCGCGTGGGAGCGCGTGGAGCGCGTGCGCGCACCTGTCGTCGTCACCCGCTTCGATCACGCGCTGCTTGGCTTGGTTGCGTGGCGTTGTACGAGCTCATCGTTGCTGCAGAATGCGGCGAGTCGTCTCCAAGGTTTTTGATACGGGGTAGCGTGTTCTGGTTGCCCTCATCGCACACGCTCGCGGACCCTCGACGCGCGTTTGCGGATAGTAGTCGATGGTCAATCGAAACGATTGCGACACACGCAAGGGCCTCATCACCCTTCGGTATGGACCCACGTTTCTTGCTCGGGGGAGAGACGGAACTTGCACGCCGCCCCGGCCACGCCGCGTGGTTTCGACCCCAAAAACGTGCTGCTTTGAGACTCGGCTGGAAATGAACATCGACAGCACCCGATTCCGGGTGCCCTCGACCTCTGCGAGTGTCTGGCGCGAGGTTTGCTCGAGTGGAGCCATCAGCCATGGCCACCCTCCTCCAGCACTCCAGTCTCGGTTTGGTTTTGGTCGCAATCTCGACGGCGTGTTCCTCCGCTTCGCCTTCGGCGATCGTCGCTCACGCAGGAGCCGGCGGCGGTAGTAGCGCCGGCGCGAGCGGCGCAGTCAGTCTGCCCGCAGCAGGCGCAGGCGGCGCAGCGGGCGGCGCCACGAGCATGGGGGGCGGCGCAGCAGGTGAGCCCGTGACGGCAACACCGGACGCGTGCCCACCCAGTTGGACCACGACCGAGAGATGTGGTTCCGGTTCCACGCCGCCGGGTCCTGCGCCCGACTTCGGTTCGCACGTCGTGATCTTGGGTCCGAGCTCGTCGACGAGTGAGGTGCAAGACAAGCTGAACCAGGTGAACCAGCAGATGGATGGCGATCAATTCGATTCGAACGGCTATGCCTACCTGTTCAAGCCGGGGCACTACGGCAGCGCGGATAAGAATCTCGACGTTCGAGTCGGCTTCTACACGCACGTCGTCGGCTTGGGTAAATCACCGGACGACGTCCTGATCACCGGCGCCGTGCGCTCGAAGGCCTATCTGGACAACGGAAATGCGACTTGCAACTTCTGGCGTACCGCCGAAAACTTCGCGGTGATCCCCGGCGCTGGCATCGACGGCGGGACGAACATTTGGGCTGTATCGCAGGGAACGTCGATCCGCCGCGCGCACATTCAAGGCTCGATCAATTTGCACGACAACGGCTGGTCGAGCGGCGGCTTCATTGCCGACAGCAAGATCGACGAGACTATCAATTCCGGACCACAGCAGCAGTTCTTGACGCGCAACGACGACCTGCACGATTGGCAGGGACACAATTGGAACATGGTCTTCGTGGGCGACGCAGATGCGCCCCCTTCCAGCTGGCCTGACCCGCCGATGACGGTGGTCGACAAGACGCCACTCGTGCGTGAGAAGCCGTTTCTGTATCTCGACGAGAATGGCAATTATCTGGTGATGGTGCCGAAGCTCAAGAAGGACAGCAACGGTTCGAGTTGGGCGGACGGTTCTCCGCCGGGCAGCCCAATCTCGATCGACAACTTTTACATCGCCAAGCCGGACAAAGACTCGGCGATGTCGATCAACGCCGCGCTTTCCGCGGGTAAGCATTTGCTGCTGACCCCGGGTGACTATCAAGTCGACGAGCCGATTCGAATCACGAAACCGAACACGGTGGTGCTCGGCCTCGGGCTGCCCGTGTTGACGCCGACGCAAGGCAACGCCGTGCTTTCGATTGCCGACGTGGACGGCGTCTCGGTTGGCGGCGTGTTGATCGAGGCTGCGAAGAAGAGCTCAGCCACGTTGCTCTTGGCGGGCGATGCGGGGAGTAGCGTCGATCACTCGAAGAACCCGAGTGTGCTGTTCGACGTGCATTGCCGAATTGGCGGGAATATCGAGGGAACTGCCGCCGTGTGCTTCACCATCAACAGCCGCGACCTGATCATCGACAATACCTGGCTGTGGCGGGCCGACCACGGCGCGGGCGCCGATTGGAACTCGAACAAGAGTGATAGCGGCATCGTCGTGAACGGTCAGAACGTGACCGTGTATGGCTTGTTTGCCGAGCACTTTCAGAAGTTCCAAACGCTATGGAACGCGGATGGCGGCTCCGTCTATTTTTACCAATCCGAACTCCCGTACGACCCGCCGAATCAGGGAGCGTGGATGGAAGCGCCAGGCAAGAACGGTTATCCCTCTTATAAAGTCGCCGACGGGGTCACTACGCATCAGGCTCAGGGTATCGGGATTTACAGCTTCTTCCAAAATGAGGTTCACGCCAGCAACTCCATTGAAACCCCGACGGGCCCCGGCATCGTCCTTCACCACATGATGACGTACGGGTCGGGAACGGGAGGCATCGACCACGTGATCAACGGGCAGGGCGCCGATCACTCGCCCGACTAACCCTTTGCAGCCCAACCTCACGATCCGACCAGAACCTGGGTAAGGAGTTGGCTCCGATGGGGGAGGGAGCGCTGGGGGGTGAAGTGCCTGGGATTACCAATGGTTATGTCGGCAACCCCGCCCGTCGTTCGCGGGCGAGGCGCGCGCTTCAGTCACGCAAACTGACGGCCTCCGCGCGCACCCAGTCCCGGAACGCCGCGATCTCCGCCCGCTGAAAGTTTTCATGCGGCGCAACCAGGTAGTATCCCAATCCTATCGGGAGCGGCCTAATTCCTGGGAAAACCTCCACCAACCGTCCCGCGGCGACCTCATCCTGGGTAAGCGAGCGGCGGGCGAGGGCGATGCCTTGGCTGCGGAGAGCACCTTCGACGAGCATGCTCGAGTCAGTCAGCTGCAGATAGCGTGGAGAGCGCGGGACGGGAACGCCAACGGCGGCGAACCACGTCGGCCAGGCGTCCAAATAGTCATCGTGCAGCAATGCGTGCCGGCCAAGATCGCGCGGGCTCTTGAGTTGATGACGACCCGGGTACGCCACCGAACACACGACGACCCAAGCGTCCTCGGCCAGCTTCTCGCTGGAGAGTCCCGGGTAGCGGCCCGCCCCGTAGCGAATGCAGAGGTCGATCGGATCGAAAGCGAAATCGACCAATTGTTCGCTCGCTGAAATCCGCAAGTCGACATCGGGGTGCTCGGCCAAAAATCGCCCCAGTCGAGGCACGAGCCAACGCGACCCGAACGAGGGAATGGTGCTGACTGCGACGACTTGGCGTTCTGGGCGGGCTGGGCGACGCAGGCGTTGATTGATTTGTTGGAGGCGATTGAAGACGCCCCGAAGCTCGCTCGCCCAGGCCTCGCCAGCGGCAGTGAGCGCGAGTCGCCGTGGCAAGCGACGGAACAGCGGCTGACCCAGCTCTGACTCCAACGCACGAATTTGATGACTCACGGCCGTTTGCGTGACGTTCAACTCCCGAGCTGCCGCGGTGAAGCTCAAGTGCCTCGCGGCAGCATCAAAAACGAGAAGTCCGTGTAGCGACGGTAGCGGGAAACGACGAACCGAGTTCGAGTCACGCATGAGTTTTTCTCATGTACCATGGAAAACTTGCGTTGGTGCGGCTCGAGCCCGATTGCTAGGGAAGAAGCATGAAGCTCTACCGCTTTCGCTACAGTCCGTTTGCCCGAAAAGTACAGATGCTCCTCGAGCTCTTGGGCACCGAACACGAGCTCGTCGAGGTTCCCTACGGTGATCGCACGGAGCTCGCTAACCTCACGGGTGGGTATATTTACGTGCCCGTGTTGGTCGACCAACACGGTGAGGTGCTCGTTGAGTCGCGGGTGATTTGCGAGCGGCTGCTTCAGGGATTTGCGGGAGCTCGGCTTGCGCCTTCGCCGCTCGAAGGGCCGATCTGGGCGTATGCGGATTTTGCGGATGGGCCGCTCGAAGACATCATGTTTCGCATTGCTTCGCCTGGCGTTCGAGACGCGTGGAAAACTGCGGCAGAGCGGGGGCTTTACGTGATGACGAAGGAGCGGAAGTTCGGGACAGGCTGTATCGAGGCGTGGCTGCGCGATCGGGACGCGCTCTCCGCGCGGGCGCGACATTTGCTCGCACCCAGCTTGAAAACGCTGGAGCAGCGGCCGTTCTTGTTTGGTGACCACCCAACCCTCGCCGATGCCGCTTTGTATGGCGTCAGCGTGATGCTCGAAGAGGCCGGCGCGGATCTGTTGCCGCACGTTACGCCGGCGCTGGGGCCCTATTTACGGCGGTTGGAAAGTTGCCGCGGCATGTATCGCGCTGGTTGACGCTGTCACTCATTTGACCGCGACGCGAGGCTCGATGCTGCGTGTATGCTGCAGCGCTTGATTGCCTTCGGGGCAATCGAAAGGTGCAGGACACTCATGAAGTACAAGAAACTCGGCAACGCGGGCGTGAAAGTTTCGGAGCTTTGCTTGGGCGCGATGACGTTCGGTGAAGCGGACGAAAAATCTTTCATGCACAAGATCGGAAGCGACGAGAAGACATCCTTTGGGGTCTTGAATCGAGCGCTCGATCTCGGCGTCAACTTCGTCGATACGGCCGACGTCTATGGGCAAGACGGGTTGAGTGAGCGCGTGATCGGCGCTTGGTTCGAGCGCGACCAACGACGCAACGAGCTGGTTTTGGCGACGAAATTTCGCTTCAGCATGGGTGAAGGACCGAACCGCAGTGGCGCTTCGCGCTACCGGATCATGCGTTGCGCCGAGCACAGCTTGAAGCGTCTGCGCACTGACCACATCGATCTCTACCAGATCCACATGCAAGATATCGACACCCCCGAGGAAGAGTTGCTGCGCGCGCTGGATGATTTGGTCACGCAAGGTAAGGTGCTGTACATCGGCTGTTCGAACTACGCAGCGTATCGCTTGATGGATTCCTTGTGGAAGAGTCGGACCCAATCGCTCGCGAGTTTCGTCACGTTGCAAGCAGAATACAGCTTGGTGACGCGCGACTTGGAACGGGAGCACGTGCCGCTCTGTCGCGCGGAGCGGCTGGGCATTTTGCCGTGGTCACCGCTTGCCGGCGGATTTTTGAGCGGAAAATACGACAAAAACACGCCGCCGCCGGCGGGCGCTCGACTGGAGAAGTGGAAGGACCGACTCGCCGGTTTCGACAAGGAACGCAACTGGAAGATCCTCGACGCGGTGCGCGCCATCGCACAGGAGACTAGCTCCACTCCGGCGGCGGTGTCGCTTGCTTGGTTGCTGGCTCAACCCCAAGTTACTTCGGCGATATTTGGCGCGCGCTCGATCGCTCAACTCGAGGAGAATGTGAAGGCCACCGCGTTAACGCTGTCGACCGATCAGCTAAAGCGCCTCGACGATGCCTCGAATTTCGAGCTCGGCTACCCGTACTCGTTCATGAAAAACGTGCAAGCCTCCTGGTAACACCCCCTCCGCCACAAACCTCTCCCTGGTTCTGCCTGTGCCTGCGCGGGGCGAGCGAAGGTCATTCGTTTCCTGGTTGGCGCGCGTTTCAGTCACGCCCCCGCGTCTCGTCGCAACTGCGGTGCTGCCGTTGCCGATCGTTTGGGGTGACCGTCCCGCGAGAAATCCTACCTGGGCGAACGTACCTCATCACTCGGCGCTGCACGCAGCGCCAGTATCTGTTGCGCCCTTCGCGCGCGACGAATCAGAATGTTCAATATTGCCTCGGCTTGGCAGCAGAGCGGACTGGAGTGCTGCTCCACGCCGTTTGCGTCATGTCCAACCATTGGCATGGCGTCGTGACAGATCCCGAGGCGCGGCTGCCAGAGTTCATCGAGACGTTTCACAAGTTGCTCGCGAAGGTTCAAAACGCGACCCTCGGTCGGTGCGAAAATTTCTGGTCGTCTGACAAGACGAGCGTCGTGCTTCTCGTTTCCGAGCGGGATGTCCTCGACAAGATGGCATACACGCTCGCGAACCCGACCCTTGCCGGGTTAGTGAGAAACCCAGACGAATGGCCCGGAGTGATCTCACGCGGTATCGCGGAACGAAGCTCGGCGGAGATGCCTGACGTGTTTTTCGACGGAGACGGTGAACTGCCGGAAAGCGTTACACTTGAGTTTCTGCGGCCACCCATACTGAAAGCATCGAGTGACTTGGACGTTCATTTGCTCGTCCGCGATAGGGTCGCCAAGCTAGTTCGGGCCGCGCGCGAGGACAGGCTACGGCACGGCGCCCCATTTCTAGGTCCTCGAGCAGTACTGCGGCAGAGCGTCGATACCAAACCCAACGCGCAAGCGCCAAGGCGAGGTTTGAACCCGAGAATTGCCGCCAAAGTGTCCGAGTTGCGCCTAGCCGCAATCGACGCAATGCGCCGATTTCAGCGCTCCTATAGACTCGCATGGGAGCAACGGCAGGCGGGACACTACGAAGTGATTTTCCCGGCCGGCACGTACGCGCTGCGGATTTTTGCAGGTGTGCGGTGCGCGCCTGCTTGACGTTCGCGGCCGCCACATTGCGGGCGAGTGGCTGTAGTTCGAGAAGCGCGCTTGAAGTGCACCGCTGCGCATAGCTCCTCGCGCAAGCGCTGATTGCGCACTGCGAAGATGCGCACGACATCCTCGTTTTTCGCGCGATCACGGGCTTCTCTCTTTTGACTCGCCCCTGGCTGGAAGGCCAGCTGGCGATTTCTCGCAGAACAGGTGCCACGACATCGCTTCGGCTAGACCGCTTCCTGCCACGACATCGCTTCGGCCAGACCGCTTCCTGGGATGAGCAATGACGCGTCTGGACTTGACCGTGGTGACTGGCTTGGCAACCTTCTCCTAGCAAGTGCGCCCAATACCGATATTTCTCCTGGCCGGGAGCTTTGGTGTCGGCGCAGCCTCATGCGCAGTCAGCCGCGACGAGTCAGCGCCATTCCAGGCTGCAGAGCCGCGCGTATATGTTGCGAAGGTAAAGGGCGTGCTGCTCGGTCTTCCTCCCACCGACGCCGAGGTGCAAGCAGTCGAAACGAATTCGTTGGCTCTTCCTGGGTTGGTTGACCAGTGGATGCGGGGGGAGCTTTACGAGGGGAAGATTAGGCGATTCTTCGAGTTGGCGTTTCAGCAGACGCAGATCTCGCCGGATGACTTCGTGCATCAAGTTCAGGGGGAGCTCGGCTTCAATCCGGTCGCGACGGCGTTCCTCCTGCAGAATATTCAGGAAAGCTTTGCGCGGACGCAAATTGAGCTGAACAACCAGGGAAGGCCCCTGACCGATGCGATGACGACGCGAGAGTTCATGATGACGACGGCGCTCAAGGAGTTTTACGCGTTCCTCGACTCGTGGGACGTCGACAACCAGGGAGCGGTGACCGACGCCTATCGGGTGGCCCACCGCAACCAGGCGACGATCGTCGAAGCCGCGCTTGGGCCCATCCCCATCGAACAGACGCTAGACCCGGCGAGCCCGAATTACATGCACTGGTACGATCCCGACGTCGGCGGTCCGCAGATGGAAACCGCAGGTTGTAAGGCCGATCCGGTGTCGCTCGCACCCGACGCGCGCTCCCTGCACTATCTCCTGCTCGGTTCGATCGACGGCAGAACGCTGCGCACGGGTCAATTCTGCCAGCTCACCAACGGAACGGGCAGCACGGGCCAGTTCGCCCCGAGCGACTTCAGCGACTGGTCGCTCGTGAGCATCCGAAGGCCAAATGCAGGCGAGCCCACCACGGTCTTCTACGATCTTCCGGCGCTACGTAATGCGAAAGAGTTGGTGCTCGACTTGCCGCGCGTCGGTTTCTTCACCACCCCCGCGTTCTTTGCCAACTGGCAAACCAACGACAGCAATCAAATGCGCGCGACGATCAACCAGGCCCTGATCGTGGCGACCGGATCTTCGGTCGATGGCACCGACCAGACGCTCGCTCCTGGAACTCCCGGCTTGAACGCGGCACACGCGAATCAAGCGGCATGCTTCAACTGTCACAAGATCCTCGATCCCACGCGTTCCATCTTCAGCTCGACGTTCTCGTGGAACTATCACCATCAAACCGATCCTGAGTGGAGTTCGGAGCCCGGGGTATTCGCGTTTCGCGGCGTGATCGCGCCGGTGACCACCCTGGATGAGTTCGGTGCGGTGCTTGCGCACCACCCGCTGGTGGCCCCCGCGTTCGCACAAAAGCTTTGTTTCTACGTGAATTCCGCTCCTTGCGACGACACCGATCCGGAGTTCAAACGCATCGTTGCCCTGTTTCGCGAGTCGGGGATGTCGTTCAACGCGCTCGTCAAAGCGCTGGTCACATCGCCGATCACCACACATTCCGCCGACACCGCGACGACCAAAAATCAGGGTGAGATCGTGGCGGTTGCTCGTCGCGACCACTTGTGCGCAGCCCTCGATGCCCGGCTCGGCTTCAGTGACGTTTGTGGCCTGAGCGCCCTCAATGCAGAAAATCGAAGCACGGTCATTCCCGCGGTCGCGTCCGGGTTGCCGTCCGACGCCTATGGGCGTGGCGCGGTCGCGCCGATCCTGCCGAATCATCCGTCGCTTTTCTTCGCGAGCGGGGTCGAGAACATCTGCGAAGCGGTCGCCTCGCTCGTCGTCGATCCCGCACCCGGTGCACAACCGGCGAGCGAGCGGCACTGGTCGAGTGCCGATCCCTACACCGCGATTGCAGACTTCGTCAGCGTGGTGATGGGGTTGACTTCAGGTGACCCGCGCTCGATCCCCGCACGAGATCTCCTCGCGACACACTTCTCGTCGGCGCTCGCCGAAACCGGGGTTAGTGCGACCGATGCTTTGCGATCGACGTTCATCGTGGCCTGTCTGGCGCCGTCTGCGCTCGCGATAGGGCTGTGAAATGACCATGATTTCCCGGAGAAACGCGCTGCTCGCCACGCTTTTCGGTAGCGGGTACGTGGGGCTTCGCGCGCTGGCTACCGGCGTGCCCGTCTCCCTATTGTTGAATCCCCGCCGTGCGTTGGCGAGCGCGACTCCCTGCGCTGCTGGTCCCGAAAAACCACAATATCTCATCATCAGCACTTCAGCGGAAGGTGACTCGCTCAACGCGTGCGTCCCGGGCACCTATGACGACCCGCTGATCGTGCATAGCGTCGCGCCCGAACTCGCGCCGGCGCCGCTGACGCTGAACGGTCGAACCTTTTCGGCCGCAGCGCCGTGGTCGACGCTCGCGCAGGACGTCCTCGATCGAACCGTGTTCTGGCACTTGATGACCAACACGCCCGTGCACGCCGACGAATCGCGCGTCCTGCGCTTGATGGGGGCAATCGACGGACCGGAGATGTTTCCCTCGTTGCTCGCGAAGCGGCTCGCGCCGTGTCTGGGCACCATCCAACCGCAACCGATCAGTGTCGGAGCACTGACACCGGCGGAGAGCCTCAGCTACGAAGGCGCGGCGCTACCGGTCATCCCGCCGCTAGCCCTCAAGGCAACGCTCACGAAGCCGGATGGTCCGCTGTCCGGTCTCGCCAAGCTACGCGAGGCGACGCTTGCCCAACTCGATGACGTCTATCGCCAGAACGCGAATTCGGCTCAAAAACAGTTCCTCGATTCACTCATCGCGTCGCGTCACGACGTGCTCGGTATCGAACAAGATCTGCTGGATGCGCTGTCGGCGATTCAAGACAATGGCCCCGCTTCGCAGATCCTCGCGGCGCTCACGCTGATTCGCATGAACGTTTCCCCGGTGGTGACACTGCACATCCCGTTCGGCGGCGACAATCACCGCGATGTTGGGCTCGCCACGGAGAGCGCGGGAACCGTAACCGGGATCGCCGCCGTCGGGTTCTTGATGCAGCAGCTTGCGAGCGCCGGCCTTTCCGATCGCGTCACGTTTGCGACACTCAACGTGTTCGGTCGAACTTTGGGACCCGGCAATGAAAACGGGCGCACTCACAACCCGAATCATCAAGTGTCGCTCACGATCGGGGCACCATTTCGCGGAGGAGTCGTGGGCGCGGTCGGGCCAGTCGGCGGGGACTACGGCGCGCTGCCGATCGATTCGGGGACGGGCGCTGGTGGCCCCGGCGGTGATATCGCGGCGATCGATTCCTTGGCTGCGTTTGGACGAACGTTGCTGAAGGCAACGGGCGCGGACATGGGTGATGGTTCACCGCCATCGGCGAGCGCTCAGGTCGTTTCGGCCGCGCTTCGCTCGAGTTCCTGAGCGGCACAACGCCGGGGCTCGTCGCGGTCCGGCCCCGGGTCGTCGCGGGACGACTATCGCGCACCGATCCGGCAGCGCGTGGTAAACGTCTGCCCCCATGGCGACTTTTACGAAGTTTTACGACTGGCTCGGTAAGCACAAAACCGACCGAACCCCCGTCGGCGAGTTCGCTCGAGCAATGACCAAAGCTCCCGAATTCCCTCAGGATTTGACTACCCTGGATGAGCTCACCGCGTACTTGAAGAGCTCGGGCGCATCGAGCCAGGTGGCGGCGATGGCGCGAGCCACCTGGAAAGCCTTCGAACGCGGCCGCTAGCCACGCCGCGCGCCGAACCCGGGTCGGGTCGCGCCAAACGACGGCGCGAGCCGAACCTGGGTCGTCTTATTCCGCGGATTGTCGGTTAGCAGCCTTCGTTGCCGCCGGTCGCGACGCCGAGCTTGCCGCAGAAGTTCTCGAAGGCGCTCACTCGCGTTTGCACGGCGGTTGGTTGCTTGCCGCCGCACTCGAGGGGGCCGTTGATGAGCTGAATCGTCTGGCCGAAGCCCTTCCCCGAGACAATCACGCTGTGCGCCGAATCGAGGGGCTGACGCGTCATCCACCACCAGAGGGCCGTGTTGAACGCGTTCACCGAGCTGGCGACGACCAAACCCGGGTCGTTCAACAGGCCTAGGCCGATCGCGCGGCCGGCGGTCCCGTAATTGTAGTTCCAGGAGATTTGGAGCGGCCCGCGCCCATGATACGAGTTGTTGCCGCAGGGGAACTCGGTGCGGCTCGTGTCGCAGTAGTTTTGGGGCGGATTCTGCTCGTCCAAGAACTTGAGACCCGCGGTCTCCTGCACCATATGAGCGAAGAAAGCGGCCGCTTCGCGCTTGCGCGCGTCGGCGTCGCCCTCACCGCAGAACAGCGGCCATTGCTTGGCGGCCTCGACGAACCCGTCGTACGTGTACAGCGCGGCGTGACCCGGGAAGAAGCTCTCGAACTGATCGCGGCTGACGACCTCACCGCAATGGCCGGTCGTTCCCCCGGCCCCGAGCTGAACGTCGTCGATCCAGAAGTCGTACCCCTTCTTGTTCTCGTTCGGCGAAAAGTTCACGCCCAGGATGTGCTTCTGAATTTCATAGCCCGTGGGTGCCATGCCGTTCGCGCCCACCGCGCCCCAATCCGCTTGCGTCAATTGCGACCACTTGAACGAGTATTGGGTCCAAGTGGGGGCGAGCGTGATCAACGAGGCAAAGTGGTTGTAACAACCCTTGTCACCGTCGGGGCAAGTGCCGCCCGCCACCTTTTCGACCGTGGGCGGGGTCGACAGCGAAAACTTGATGGTGTCGTTCTTTCCGCCGCTGGAATCGCCCTTGATCCAGAAGCTGATGCCGTCGAAGGCGCTCGCGTCGTAGCAAATGCCGAGTGGCACGCCGTAGGTCGGCCAGTTCGGATCCAAAACCCCGCCGGACATATGCAGCGCCTTGGTGCTCCCAGGAGAACCCCCCGAAGTTGCTTCGACGGTCATCGGGCCCGCTTTTCCAGCGGGTAGCGCGTACCAAAGGCCGTCGCGTTCATCGACGGTTTGAATGCGGGTGTCCCCATCCTCGAACGTGTCGATCCATTTATTGACCGCCGAGCCGACCGAGGTGTGGCAGTCGCAGCGGTTCTGTTCGGGGGCGCACATGATGGCCACGCCGCCAGTGCCGCCGCTGGCCACGACGCCCCCTGTGCCGCCACCCGGGTTCGAGCTGCCGCCGCCGGGATTCGAGCTGCCGCCGCCCGGATTCGTCGTTCCGCCCACACCCAGGTTCGTCCCACCAAATGAAGTGCCGCCGCTGACGTTGTTGGCGCCGCCTAGGCCGGGCTGATTGCCACTGCCGCCAGAGGTGGTGCCGGAACCACCAGTGCCGTCGTTGCGCGGCGGTGCGGCGCTCTGCGCGCTGCAAGAGACCACGGCAACCAACCCGGCTGCGACGACAATAGCTGGAACGACCCCGACGTTGCGAATGCTACGTGACATACCCAGGCCTGTAACGCATCGCCGTGGCCGGGGCCCTGGGCGAGCGCATCAACGTCGATAACGACAACCCCTTTGGTACGAAGTGCCCATCGCGAACGCGGCGGAAAGCGGCCGAATTTCGACGCCATAAAAACCTTACACTCCGCCGCGACGTGCAGATTGCCAGTTTGCGGAGACACGCGTCCCGGTCGCACAGACGCAGGGCACACTCGCCGCTAGCGGACGGTCGTCAGGATGACCTGCGTCGTGCGCGGATCGATGCCGAGTAGCGAGATCGACGTCGCGTCGATCTTGTTGCACTGCACACCACGCGGTCGCACCACCGCAGCAAGCACGACGATGAGACCAATCAAGCCGACGAGCGCCAGCACTGCCGGCAGCCACGCCAATTGATCGGGCACCAGGAACACACCCAGGAAAATCAGCACAGTGACGATGGCCGCCGCCGCGGCAAGCCAGCGCGCGTTGCTCAAACGTTTCAGACACGGCGCGCAAAACGGCAGCTCGAGCGCAGCGCGTTTCGTGGTCACCAAAATCGCGACGATGCCGCCAATGGTGCAAAACGCGATCATCACGCGCGCCCAAACCGGCGTCCAAGCAAACTTGTGATTCTTCCGCGTCAGGCCCTCGGTCGTCGCGCACTTCACACAAAGGTTCGGCAAATAGGCGCCCTTCGGGACCACCACGGCCTTACCTTCCAAACGCGCGGGCCCACCGCCCATGCCCCCCGCCGGCAGATCGTGTCCGTCCATCTGCGGCGCGGCGTACGGATTGAAATTGCTCATGACCTCACTCGAATAACCCACGCCTCGAACCGAGCGCAACCGCTCCCTGACTTTCTCGCTCTGCGGATGCAGCGAGCACGCCACTTCCTCAAGGATCGGCCACGCCGCTGGCTCATTTTTTCAGTGACTGGCTGCCCCCGCGCGATACGTCGAGAAGACGGCCTTTCGTGCTCGCGCTTCGCGCTGCGCGCGAAAGGGTTCCCCAAGCGTCGTGCCCCAGGGCCCGCCGCGGGGAACCCACACCGCGAGCCTCAGAACAAAGAGCCCTGTGCGCGCGGCTGCTTTTGGCCCAAGTGCTCGTACGCTTTCTTCGTCGCGATGCGCCCACGCGGGGTGCGCCCGAGATAACCCTGTTGCAGCAAGTAGGGCTCGTACACGTCTTCGATCGTATCGCGCGGCTCGGCCAGCGCGGCGGCCAGCGTTTCGACGCCGACCGGTCCGCCCTCGTAGGTGTCGATCAGAATGCCGAGTAGACGGCGATCCATCTCGTCCAAACCGGCGTGATCCACGCCCAAGCGGTCGCAAGTGTGCTGCACGATATCGCGGTCGATCTTGCCGTTGCCCTGCACCTCGGCGAAATCGCGCACGCGGCGCACCAAGCGGTTGGCCACGCGCGGCGTCCCTCGGGAGCGCGTCGAGAGCTCGCGCGCTCCCTCACGATCACAAGCAATGCCGAGCAAGCGCGCGCTGCGCAAGATGATGAGCTCGAGATCTTCCGGCGGATAGAAGTCGAGCCGCAAGGTGACGCCGAAGCGCTCTTGTAGCGGCTTCGTGAGCAGACCGGTGCGCGTCGTGGCACCGATCAGCGTGAACGGCTTGATGTCGAGCGTGATGCTCTCGGCATAGGCGCCTTCGCCCATCATCACGTCGATCCGAAAATCTTCGATCGCCGGATACAGGGCTTCTTCGACGGTCGCGCTCAGGCGGTGAATTTCGTCGATGAACAAGATGTCGCCGCGCCCGAGCTTCGTCAGCTGCCCCGTGAGCAGCCCCTTGTGCTCGACGGCGGGCCCGCTCGTTTGATGCAACGTCACGCCCATCTCTTTGGCGAGGATGTGGGCCAGCGTCGTCTTGCCCAGGCCTGGGGGACCGCACAACAGAATGTGATCGAGCGGTTCGCCGCGTCGACGCGCGGCTTCCACGTACACCTTCAAATTCTCTTTGTGGTTGTGCTGCCCGACGAACTCATCGAGCGACTCCGGGCGGAACAAGCGATCGAATCGTTCGTCTTCGGGGCGCCCCAAGGTGCCGAGCACGCGTTCGCCCTGCGGCCCTTCGGTCTCGGCGTTCGCTTTGCTCGTCTTCTTGCTGGCCATGGCGTCCGCGCGACTATACCAAGAGCCCCGAGCCTGGCTCGTTCGCCGCGCGTTTGCCGCGCCTGACGCCTTTTTCTAGCTGCTCAGCCGCCGGCTTTGCCCGCCGAACCTGCGCTCGCTCCGCCGCTGCCGGCTTTGCCCGCCGAGCCTGCGCTCGCGCCGCCGCTTCCGCCGCTGGCTCCACCGCTTCCGCCGCTCGCTCCACCACTTCCGCCACTGGCTCCGCCGGTGCCACCGCCGCCGCCCGTTCCGCCACCGCCGAGGTCATCGAGCGAGACGACTTTGATCTTGCTCATGCACAAATCCATTTTGACTTCGGCCGCGAGGTCCGGCCACACATGCAGCTCGAAGTGCTCGATGTTGGCGGGGTCGATGTGATCGCCGCCCGCGTTCCAACAATCCTTGGTGACCTCGGCAACCAGTAGGCGCAGCGTGTCCCCGGATTTGACGTTGAAGAATGCCTTGCAGTAGCTGTCGTTCGAGCCGACGAGTTTGTACTTGAGCCGGATCTCGTGCGGGATCTGACCGCCGTGAGTGCCGCTCACGATCGTGACGTCGATACCGGCAAAGTTGTGGCCTGGCGCATCGTAGGGCAGGGAAGCGCCGCCCACTGTGTCGCTGTTCAAGATCAAACTAATGCCGCCGCCCCAATAATCACCCCACAGGGTATCGTTTGGGACGTGAGGCATGTCTGCCGTGACGCACACGTTGGTGCCGGTAAAATCGGTCGTGAGCGTTGCCGTGGGCGCAACGAACGAAGCCCAGTTGCCCTGAATGTCGTAACCATTCGACTCGCGATAGACTTGCCCGTTGACCGAGATCAAATCGGGCTTCTTCGGATCGATCACGATCGAGCCGCCGGTGTTGCCGCTGCCAGCGACCGAAGCGCTGCCGCCATTGGGGGCAGAGCCGCCGTTCGAAGAGCTGTTCCCGCCGCTCGTCGCGCCTGCGCTGCCGGCGTGCGAGGTGTCGCTGCCGCCGGTACCGGTGGTGCCGCTGCCGCTCGCGCCCCCGCCGCCCTGCGGCACCGAAGCGCTACCACCCGTCGCGGAAGTGCCGCCTGTGCCTTGAACGACGGGTTTGGCCACGGTGTCGGCCAGGCACGATGCGGTAGCAAGCGCCGATACGACGGCGCAAAGAGCGACTCTTCGCATGACTGAAGTCTCCAGGAAGCACGGCAAGAAAATAGGCCGCTTTTGCGAACTATTGATGATGGCACACGCTGCGGCATCGGCGAACGAATTCGCGCGGGTCAAACCGAGTCACACCTGAGACGGCGGCCGGTTTTTTTTGGCGCGCATAGGCGCAAGTGAAAGCAAGTGAAAGCAAGTGAAAGTGCGAGTGGGCATGGGTGCGCCGCCCCGCCGGCTCCCCTAACGCGATGGGTTCCCTCGGCCGTTCGCTCTTGATACGCTAAGCTCAAATTGCGCGGTGTCGCCGCGCCAACCAGGAGACGCTCTTTTGACTCGTGTTACGCGCCTTTACTCTTCGCTCCTGTGTCTCGCGTTCATCAGCTCGACGGCGCTCGTGCAAGCCGAAGATGCTCCGGCTGCTGCGCCAAGCGCGCCTGCGCCGAGCGCCGCAACGCCTGAAGCGCCCACGCCGTCGCTCGCCGATCAAAAGGCAGCTTGCGCGTCGGGTTTCGAGCAATCACAGGTGTTTCGGCAAGCGGGCAAGCTCCGTGCATCGCGCAAAGAACTCCTCAAGTGCGTGCAGCCGATGTGCTCGCGCCCCGTGCAAGAGCAATGCAATCGCTGGCTCGAGGAGGTCGAGCACGTCACGCCGACGATCGTGATCGGCGCGACCGCCGAAGGGCAAGATCGCCTGGACGTCCACGTCGAGCTGGACGGCGAGGTGTTGTCCGATGCGCTGAACGGCACCGCCATCGATGTCGATCCGGGCCCGCACGTGTTCAAGTTCGCTTACAGCGATTACGCGCCGATCGAGAAGACCGTCGTGATTCGCGAAGGCGATCGCGTGCGCAAAATCGGCGTCTCGTTCCGGCGTAAGCCCGTCGCCGAGCCCGTCGCCGTCGCACCAGCGACGACGGCTCCGCCGCCCGTGATGATGCATCGCCCGGTGCCGACGCTCGCCTACGTGCTGGCTGGCGTGGCCGTGGTGGGTGGCGGCGCGTTCGCCTTCCTCGGGTCGACCGCCGCGAGCCGTCGGACATTGGACGAAACCAGTTGCTCGCCGACCTGCGCGGATTCAGAGGTCAGCTCACTCCACACCCGATTGGTTGCGGCCGATGTTTCGCTCGGTGTTGGTATCGCGGCGCTGCTCGGCGCCACCATCGTCTACGCGTCGCGGCCCACGGTTCCCGTCGAAGAGCCGCGCCTCACCGGCGATTTGAATCTCTCGCCGCACGCCGTTGGCGCGCGCGCCGCATTGCGTTTCTGAGCCTCAATTGCATTCGGCACGCACGTGCCGAATGCCTTTCGCATCGATGTAGAACGGGTGGTCGCAGTTGACCTCCGCGCTCGCATTGACGTTCGGGGTCGGCGTCGGAGCGGGCTTCGGGCTCTCGCTTACGGTCGGGCGCTCGCTTGGCTTCGCTGCAGAAATCGGCGCGGGCCGATTGGGCGCGGGGCGCCCCACGCCCTTCACCGGAGCGACCACTGGCGCATCCGCTGCAGGTGCGGAGGCCGGCGCGCTTGCTTCCAGTGTGAGGTCCACCTTGATATCGGCGCTGCCGGCGAGCCAAACCGCGACCGATTGCGGCGCGTAGCCCGGCGCTTCGGCCCGCAGCTCGTGCCCCAACTTGTCCGTTGGTAATTGGCCGAGGAACGGATTGGCCGGCAGCATTTTGCCGTCGAAGTAGAGCTTCGCGTTGCTCGGCGTGGCGCCCAAATGCACGGCCACGTTCTGTTCGACTGGAGCCGCAGCCGGAGCAGCGATCGGAGTCGCAGCCAGCGACGACATGAGGCGACGCGTCAACGTGGGCGCGTATTCATGGCCGTAGACCGTGAAGGCGCCGCCCGCGAGGAGCACGAGCGCGAGCATCAAGGCCAGCGCCCAAGGTAATGTCGAGCGAGAGCCCGCGGTGATGGTCGTCGCGCCCGTGGCATGCGGCAATAGCGAGCCGCCGCCCGCGTTGGAAAGTAGCGCGTCGGTTTCCAGGAACGCGTCGGCGGTGAGCGCGCCGGGCTGCGCATCGACCGTCTTCAGTTTGTGATCGATGGCGGCGCGGATCTTGGAGCGCGTCTCACGAAACAGCTCTTTGACGAGGCGGCCAATATCGTTGCTATTGGCGCGCAAACCGAGCTCGAGCGCCGCTTGCTCGATGTCCGCTTGCATGTGGGCGCAGCTCTCGTAGCGTTCGTCGGGATTGCGCGCGAGCGCTTTCATGCAAATGGCTTCCAGCCACGGCTCGACGTGCGGATTGACG
>Ga0105245_10001986_pt1 | contig 18582 bp, 9 predicted proteins | sample KBSM54metaG_FD_81523 | JGI IMG/M metagenome (GOLD analysis project Ga0105245, IMG submission 81523) | Miscanthus rhizosphere microbial communities from Kellogg Biological Station, Michigan, USA - KBS M5-4 metaG | ecosystem: Host-associated > Plants > Roots > Rhizosphere > Soil | place: Michigan...
CTCCTGACACGCGTGTCAGGAACGCTCTACGATCCGAAAACAGCACTTTCACGCCGCGGGGGACGTGTGGAAACAACCGACGAGGCGAAGGGCGGCACCGGGAACGCCGCCTCGCTCGCGGCCGCGGTCCTCGACGAGGAGGCGGCTCGGCAGGAGGCGCAGGCCCGCGCCAAGCAGCAGGTCATCTTCGCGGACGACATGCTGCCCGGCGTCGAGTCGGCGCCCGTCTCGTTGCCGGAAGCGTTCGCCAAGGGCGGCGCCCGGATGTTCGTGATCCTCGGCCTGCTGATCGCCTTCGACCAGCTCACGCTCAACGCGGTGCAGGTGATCACCCCTGAGCTGCGGAGCACGTTCCACATCAGCAAGGGCACCGCCGTGTTCATCGGCACCGCGTCCGGCCTGTTCTACGCGCTCGGCGCGATCCCGCTGGGCTGGCTCGCGGACCGGACGAAGCGCGTCCCGATCGTCGGCATCACCGGGATCCTCGGCGCGGGCTTCACGATGCTCGCCGGCGGGTCGTTGAACGCGTTCATGTTCTTCTGGTGCATCTGCTTCGCCGGCATCACCCGCGCGAACGACATCGCGGTGCACCCGTCGCTCATTGCCGACAACTACCCCATCGGGGTGCGGGCCCGGATGTCGGCGATCATGAACCTCGGCACCCAGGTGCTCGGCAACCTCAGCCCGGTCCTGGTCGGCCTCGTTGCCACGTTCTTCAACCACCGCTACGGCGGCGACGAAGGCTGGCGCTGGGCGTTCGTCGTGCTCGGGATTCCGGCTGCGATCGTGGCCGCGACGTCGTTCTTCATCAAGGAACCGCCGCGCGGCCAGTACGAGAAGGACGACGTGCTCGGCGAGGTGATCGAGGACGAGCACCCCGCCCAGCCGTCGATGGAGGCCGCGTTCACCCGCTTGAAGAAGATCAAGACGATCCGCACGTCGATCGCCGCGTTCGCCGCCCTCGGGTTCGGGCTCTTCGCACTCGGCAGCCTCCAGGTGCTGTACCTGAACGACACGCTGCACGTGACCAACATCCTGCACCGCGGCCTGATCCTCAGCATCGCGGGCTGGTGCGCGGTGCCGTTCCTCTACCCGGTGGGCGCGTACTTCGACCGCACCTACCGCAAGGACCCGGCCAAGGCGCTCGTGATCGTCGGCGCGTTGATCCTGCCGAGCGCGCTGTTCACGCCGCTGCAGGTGTCGACGCACAGCGTCACCTGGTTCGTGATCTTCGGCATCCCGCAGGCGGTGCTCACCGCGTGCGCGTTCGCGATGGTCACGCCCGTGCTCCAGGCCGTGTGCCCCTATCGCCTGCGTGGCCTCGGCACCGCGATGGGCGTGATGTACGTCGTGTTCATCGGCGGGTTCGCGGGCGGTGTCCTCGCCGACTTCTTCACCAACCAGTTCGGCACGCGCGCCGCGGTGCTGATCCTCGGCATCCCGTCGAGCATCATCGGCGGCCTCCTGCTGATGAACGGCGCTCGGTACATCCGCAACGACTTGTCACTCGTCGTGGAAGAGCTCCTCGAAGAGCAGGAGGAGCAACGCAAGCGCGCGGAAGAGGGTGCGCGCACACCCGTGTTGCAGCTCGCCAACATCGACTTCTCGTACGGCACGGTGCAGGTGCTGTTCGATGTCAACTTCGAGATCCATCGCGGCGAGTGCGTCGCGCTGCTCGGTACGAACGGCGCGGGTAAGTCGACCATTTTGCGGGTTGCCAGCGGGCTCGAGGTGCCGGAACGCGGCGTTGTGCGACTGAACGGCCGCAACATCACGTACGTCGCACCGGAGTCGCGGGCGCGCATGGGGATCGTCCAGCTCCCCGGCGGCAAGGGCGTGTTCCCGAGCCTGACGATCGCGCAGAACCTCGCGGTCAGCGCGCGGCTCAACGGCGGCTCGCGCGCCGAGATCGACCACCGGGTCGGCGAGATGCTCGCGCTGTTCCCCGAGCTCGAGGAACGCAAGAAGCAGCCCGCGCGCAGCCTCTCGGGCGGCCAGCAACAGATGCTCGCCCTCGCGCGCGTCCTCATGCACGACCCCGAGATCCTGCTGATCGACGAGCTGTCGCTCGGGCTCGCGCCGGTCGTCGTGCAGCGCCTGCTCGAGCTCGTCGACACCCTCAAGGAACGCGGTCAGACGATGCTGATCGTCGAGCAGTCGCTCAACGTCGCGCTGGCGATCGCGGATCGCGCGATCTTCCTCGAGAAGGGTGAAGTTCGCTTCGAGGGACCGGCGCAAGAGCTGCTCGAGCGCGACGACCTCGCACGCGCCGTGTTCTTCGGGACCGAGGGCGGCTGATGCTCGGGTCGCTGACGCAGCCCCACCTCTGGACCGCCAACCTCCTGGTCATCGGGTTGGTGCAGGGACTCATCGTCTCGTTGATCGCGATGGGCATCGTGCTCGTGTACCGATCGAGCCGGGTCATCAACTTCGCAGTGGGCGACCTCGGCGTGCCCGCGGCCGCGATCCTCGCCGTGATGGTCGGCAAGAACAACTGGCCCTACTGGCTCGGCCTGCTCTTCGCCGTCGCGATCGGCACCCTCACGGGCACGGTCGTCGAGGTCGCGATCATCCGCCGGCTCTCCAAGGCGCCGCGCGTCATCGTGCTGGTCGCGACGATCGGCATCGCCGAGCTGTGCCAAGCCGTGGTGCACGCGATCCCCGACTACCGCACCGGCTCGCTGCAGATCTCGTACCCGAGCCCGATGACGTCGCAGTGGACGTTCTCGAGCTTCGGCTTCGGGCCCTTCCACGTCCACGACATCACCATCACCGGGCCCCAACTGCTCGCGATCATCGTGGTCCCGCTGATCACGATCGGGCTGTGGTGGCTGCTCGGCCACACCCGGTTCGGCGAAGCCGTGCGCGCGACCGCTACCAACGCCGACCTCGCGCGTCTCACGGGCGTCAGCCCCAAGGTCGTCGCGACCTGCATCTGGACGATCGCGGGCTTCCTGTCGACCGTGTCGGTGATCCTCTACGCCACGGCGCAAACGTCGGCCGAGCTCGTGTCGATCGGGCCCGAGACGCTGCTGCTCGGCCTCTCCGCCGCGCTGATCGGGCGCATGACGTCGTTCCCCAAGTCGGTCGCGGGCGCGATCGGGGTCGGGCTCCTCTACCAGGTGCTCGTCTTCAACTTCCCCAACGAGACCGGCCTGGTGCAGTTCGTGCTGTTCCTCATCGTGCTGGTGCTCGTCGCCCGGCTCAGCCGCGCCGACGACGCCGCGGGTGGCGAGAGCTTCGCGTTCGCGCCGCGCGTCCCACCGGTGCCCGAACGCCTGCGCGAGATCTGGTGGGTGCGCCGGATGCCCCAGATCCTCGCCGGCATCGCCCTGCTGTTCGCGATCCTGCTGCCGATCCTCGTCACGCAGTCGGCCCGGCACCTCACGTACTCGATCATTCTGGGCTTCGCGATCTGCGCGGTGTCGGTGACGGTGCTCACCGGGTGGGGCGGTCAGCTCTCGCTCGGACAGATGGCGTTCGCGGGCATCGGCGCGCTGTCCGGTGCGGCCTTCTCCCGCGGCATCACGCTCAACATCGGGTGGCGGTCGCATCGAGTCATCAACGGCGCGATCCAGCCGTTGCCTCTCGTGATGACGATCGCGTTGGCCGTCGTCGGGGTCACCATCATCGCGGCCATGCGCCGAGAGAAATGGGAGGGCGGGCGCAAGGTGGTCGCGTACATCGGGATCGCGCTCCTCGTCATCGGCGCCGGCTTGTTCGCGACGCGGATCGTGACGTCGACGCCGCAGGGCGTCCCGTTCGTCCTCGCGGTCCTCTTCGGCGCACTGGTGTCGTGCCTGCTCGCCGTGCTCGTCGGTACCGGCGCGCTGCGCGTGAAGGGACTGTTGCTCGCGATCAGCACGATGGCCTTCGCGATCGCGGCCGAGAGCTACATCTTCGGCCGGACGATCTTCACCGGCGAGGCGGGTGCGCTCACCGTCACGTTCCTGCGCGGCAAGCTCGGCCCGATCGACCTCACTCACCGGAACCGCGCCTACTACTACTTCGTGCTCGCCTGTCTCGTGATCGTCTTGGTGGTCGCGGGCCACATCCGGCGCACCGGCATCGGCCGCATGATCATCGGCGTGCGTGAGAACGCGCCCGCGGCCGCCGCGCTCACCGTGTCGCCGACGCGGGCGAAGCTCACCGCCTTTGCGCTCGGCGGGTTCATCGCCGGGCTCGGCGGCGCGCTGCTCGGCGGCCTCGTGGTCACCATCGGGTACTCCGAACGGTTCTTCACCGTCCCCGATTCGCTCAACCTCGTCGCCATCGCGGTCATCGGCGGCCTGGGAAGCCTGACCGGCGCGGTCACCGGCGCGCTCTGGGTCATCGGCCTCCCGACGTTCTGGCCGAACAGCGCCACCGTGCTGCTGCTGACGTCGAGCATCGGGTTGCTGATCGTGCTGCTGTACTTCCCGGGCGGCTTCACCCAGATCGGCTACTGGGTGCGCGGCCTCGTGCTCGACTGGCTCGACAAGCGGCTTCCCGTGCGTCCCTCGAAGACGATCACCGCGCCGCCGGTCTCGCTCACGCGTGTCGCGACCCCTGAGTCGCTCGTGCTGAACAGCGATGGCAGCGTGCTCCGCACGCGCGAGCTGACTGTTCGCTTCGGCGGCATCGTCGCCGTCGACGGCGTGAACTTCCACGCGACGCCCGGCGAGGTCATCGGCTTGATCGGTACGAACGGCGCCGGGAAGTCGACGCTCCTCAACGCCATCGGCGGGTACGTCGCCTCCCAAGGCACCGTCGAGCTCCTCGGACGCACCGTCAGCGGCACCGCGCCCCACCGCCGGGCGCGCGCCGGGCTCGGTCGCACCTTCCAGTCCGCCACGTTGTTCCCGGAGCTCACCGTGCGCGAGACGGTGCAGCTCGCGCTCGAGGCGCGTTCACCGACCAGGTTCTGGACCAGCACGCTCTGTTATCCGCCCGCGGTACGCGCCGAGCGGACCAAGCGCGTGCAAGCCGCCGAGCTCATCGACTTCCTCGGCCTCGGCCGGTACGCCGACCGCTTCATCGCCGAGCTGTCGACCGGCACGCGGCGCATCGTCGAGCTCGCGTCGGTGCTCGCGGTCGCGCCGCGCGTCATCTGCCTCGACGAGCCGACCGCGGGTGTCGCGCAGCGCGAAGCCGAGGCGTTCGGTCCGCTGATCAAGCGCGTCCAGCAGGAGCTCGACGCCACGCTCGTCGTCGTCGAGCACGACCTGCCGATGATCCTGGCGCTCAGCGACCGCATCTACTGCATGGAGGCGGGCCAGGTGATCGCCGAGGGCGCGCCGCACGAAGTGCGCAACGACCCGAGCGTAATTGCGTCGTATCTCGGCACGGACGAACGCGCGATCCAGCGCAGCAATGCGGGCGCGGTCGAGACGGTGGACGCCGCCACCGCCGAAGCTACGAGCCGCTGACGTTCTCCACCGGCGTCACGTGGCGCCAGTTCCCGTTCGGCTTGACGCTGGGGTCGAACGCGACGAGCCCGTAGGTGTCGTCGGCGTCGTACTTGCCGGCGTGCAGCGACGCGAAGTCCGTGTTCATGACCTTCACCGAACCGAGGGTGTTGACCGTGTTGGTCCAGTTGGTGTTGTTCAGGTCCTTCCCGACGTGCGTCGCGATGTCCTGGAACATCGTCACGTAGGAGCACGCGTCCTCGGCGTTGCCGTAGATGTCGTTCTGCTGGCCGTTCGGGAGCTTCACCACGACGTTGGGCAGCGGGATCGTGATCCCGGTCTGCTTCTCGAAGATGGTCTTGCAGTACGTGTAGTGCGGCGTGCGCGAGTGCTCGAGAAAGATGCGCCCCTCGGCGGTGATGATGCCGTCGTACGGGTTCGGCGTGACGCCCGCCTTCACCTCGTCCTGTCCGCCCGAGGCGACCGACGTGGTGTCGGCGACGAGCTGCATGTCGGGGATCGCGGTCTTGATCTTCTCGACGAACTGCTTCGACGACACCGCCTGGCCGACCATGATCAGCGCGTTGACGTGCTCGCTCTTCCACCGCTCGATGAAACTGTCGAGCTGCGCCTGGGCCGAGGTGGTGTCGGCCCCGCTGATCGTCAACTCGGCCTTCGATCCCTGCTTCACTCCCATCGCGTCGAGCGCGGGCTTCACGACCGCGTCGACGGGTGACGCGTCGGCGGCCTCGGCGAGCACCGCAACCGTCTTGCCGTCGAGCAGGTGCTGCGACTTCAGCAGCGACATGATGACTTTCAGGCGCCGGTCGGACGTGATGCCGGGTGACAGCAGCAAGCCGGGCGGCGCCTTGCTGATGATGCTCTGCGTGAGCCCGTCGGTGATCAGGATCGTGTTGTGCTGCTTGGCCACGCACAGCTGCGCGTCGCCGGTCGGGTCGTACATCGTGCCGACCACCGCGAACACCTTGCTGTCGTCGGTGAGCGACGTGCAGGCCTCCACTGCGGCCGCGGGCTTGAGAGGGCAGATGAACTTGAACACCGGCACGACCTTGCGGCCGTTGATGCCGCCTTGCTCGTTGAGGTTGTCGATGAACGCGTTGTACGCCTGCGGCTGGTTGACGTAGATCGAGTCGACGAACGACTTGGGGATGCACTTGTAGTCGATCATCGACACGCCGAGCTTGATCTCGTTGTCGGTGACCCCGGTGCCGACGCCGGGCACGTCGGCGGCCTTCGCGCCCGTCCCGGGTGTGGTGGTCGACGACGCCTTCGAGCTGCTCGTGCCGCTGCCACATCCCGCGGCGAGGGAAAGCGCCATGACGACGAGAACGATCTTCGTAGGCCGCATCGCGCGGACACTACAACTCCCGAACCGGCGTGAGCACGGCACCAAATAGGTGCCACAGTCACGCCGGTTCGCCGCGTTTACGCGAGGGCGACGAGGTCGACCATGTCGTCGGACCAGTAGTCGACGGTGCCGTCGGGCATCACGAGCACGCGGTCGGGCTCGAGCTCCTGCACGAACTCGGTGTCGTGGCTCACGAGCACCATCGCGCCCTTCCACGTACGCAGCGCGGCACCGATCGCAGTGCGCGACGGCGGGTCGAGGTTGTTCGTCGGCTCGTCGAGCAGCAGCAGGTTGTGCCGGCCCGCGACGAGCATCGCGAGCGCGAGCTTCGTCTTCTCGCCGCCGGACAACGTCGCCGCGTCCTGGAACACGATCTCGCCGTGCAGCCCGAACATGCCGAGCAGGGACCGCAGGTACTGGTCGGGCTCGGCGCTCACGTCGCGCATGTGCGCGAGCACGTCGCGGCCGGCCCCGATGCCTTCGTGTTCCTGCGCGTAGTACCCGAGCGACACCTCGTGGCCGAGCCGCACGGTCCCGAGCTCGGGCTCCAGCTCGCCTACGAGCGTCTTCAGCAGCGTGGTCTTGCCCGCGCCGTTGAGGCCGAGCACGAGGAGGCGCTCGCCGCGGCCCACGTCGAACGAGATGTCCTCGAACACCGTCTTGCGGCCGAACGCCTTCGCCAGGTCCTCGACCTCGAGCGTGACGCGCCCGGCCCGCGGCGGCTCGGGCAGCTTCACGCGCAGCGTGCGCTCCTTGCGCGCCTTGGTCACCCGGCCGGCCTGGAGCTTCTCGACGCGGTGGTCGAGCGTCTTCGCCTTGCGCGCCCGCGTCTCGGTCTGCCCGCGCATCGAGTCGGCGAGCGCGCGCAACCGGTCGATCTCCGCGGTTTGGCGCGTCGCGAGCTTGGTGCGTCGTTCGGCGTCGGCGGCGCGGGCGACCCGGTACTGCGAGTACGTGCCGCGGTATTCGATGAGCTCGCCCTCGTCGATGTGCAACACGCGTGTGATCGCCTGGTCGAGCAGCTCGAGGTCGTGGCTGATGACCAGCAGCCCGCCGCGGTACGAGCGGAGGAACTGCATGAGCCACTGCTTGGCGTCGATGTCGAGGTGGTTGGTCGGCTCGTCGAGCAGCAGCAGGTCGCTCCCCGCGAACAGGATGCGCGTCAGGTCGACGCGCCGCCGCTCCCCGCCGGAGAGCGCCTTGACCGGCAGGTCGAGACGGTCGGCGCCGAGCCCGAGCCCGTGCGCGATGCGCCGGACCTCCGACTCCGCGGCGTACCCGCCCGCATTCCGGAACCCGTCCTCCGCATCGCTGTATGCGCGCACGTTGCGCGGCGATGCGTCGGCCGCCATGCGCTGGTGCAACTCGTCGAGGCGGCGGGCAGCCACGTCGAGACCGCGCGCCGACAGCACGTGCGACAGCGCGGTCTCGTCGACGCCTTTGCCGCGCGGCGGCGGATCCTGCGACAGGTACCCGATCGCACCCGAGCGCGCCACGAACCCTTCCGCGGCGGGCGCCTCGCCGGCCAGCACCTTGAGCAGCGACGTCTTGCCGACGCCGTTGCGGCCGACCAGCCCGACCTTGTCGCCGGCGCGCAGCGTCAGCGTGGCACCGGTCAACGTGTACCGGCCCCCGACTTCGACGGCGAGATCGCGCACCTGGAGCACGGTTGATTGTCGCGCTCCGGACCCCGCCGTCCGGGCGATTACTCGAGCGACGGCTCGCTGCCCGTCCGGTCGGCTCTGCCGTACCGCTCGGCGACGACGTCGGCGGCCAGCAGCACCACTGCGAGCCACGCCAGCGGCCGGGCGTAGGGGAACAGCGTCGGCCACTCGAACAACGGCGGGAACCGGAAGTGGTGCTGCAGGTAGAGGATGTAGACGCCGGCCAGCGCGAGCAGGAGCGGCGGTGCGAGCACGAGCACCGCGCGGACGCGTGGTCGCCATTGCATCACGGCGAGCAACAACGCGACCAGCACACCCGCCCACGGAGCGAAGACCAGCGCGGCGACCAGCCCGGCCAGGACCGGGACCAACACACGCGCGCGCCCGTGCAACGCGACCTCGCCGCGAGCCCGACGGGGTGGGATCGGCCATTCCAGGCGCGTACGCGCGTCGGGCGGGGCGACGGTCGACGGCGCGCGCCGGCGTACGTAGCTCACCGCCACGATGCCGATGCACGCGATCGCGGCGGCCAGCGAGATCCAGATCGCCGCCCACACGCGGCGCTGCGGCGTCCACTCGAGCACGACGTCGAAAGACGACTCCTTGGGGTGCACCAGCCAGCCGTTGGCGTAGCCGTCGACGAGCTGCGAACGGCCGAGCGAACCTTCGTGCGCAACCGTTGCCTTCCAGCCGTCGCTCTGCGACTCGCCGAGCACCAACCAGAACGGGGAGCCCGCGTCGGTCACGTGCAGCCGCATGCGCGTCGCGCCGTTGTGCACCACTGTCACGCGCGGCGAGGGCAGCGGCGTGGTACCGAGACCGGTGACGCGGCCGTCGCGCACTGCGAGCGGGTCGCCGCCCGCGGCGGAGCCCAGCGCGAGGCGGTCGATCTGCAGCCCGGTGACGAGCCCGTCGCTGGTGCGCAGCAGGTGATCGCCCGCGCCCAGGTGGATCGTCGGCACGCGGCCCGGCCGGCGCGGATCGCACGGCGTGACCGACAGCGCGCTGACGTCGGCGGCGTTCGCGGAAGAGCCGGTGATGCGCACCGGGAACGGCTTCCCATCGATCGCCAGCAGGTCGCTGCGACACGTCGCCGGGACGGTCGCCGGCGCGGGGGCGACGCGCAGTCCCGGGACGCCGAGCTCGGCGATCCCTACCGGCGCGGTCACCGTGTCGCCGGTCGACTCGCGCGTCGCGAGCTGCGGCTTCACCGCGGCGATCGTGACGCGCACCGAGCGGCCCCGCATCGCGGGGAAGTGCAGGGTCACCGGAACCGTCGCGTTCTCGGCCGTGCGGTTGCGGATCGGCGGCAGCCGCAGCTCGCGCACCGCGCCGTCGACCTGGAGCTCGATCGCGGTCGGCAGCGAGTGGCGACCGTCGGCCACGACCCGCAGGTGCATCTGGTCGACGGTGACGGGCTTCCGCACATCGAGCTGCACCCACTGGTTGGTGACGCCGACGAACGGCGTGTTCCACGCAGTGGTCGGGTCGCCGTCGGCTGCGGCCGCGCCGCGGCAGCGCAGACAGCCGGGCAGCGACTCGCTGTCGCTCGCGCGCGCGCCACCGAGCCCGAGCACCGCGTCGATGTCGGCGTCGCTCGCGCCCGGGTTCACGCTGGCCCGGCCGGTCAGCGCGAACGTCCGGGTAGTCGGGAGCGTGAACGTGCGGGAGAGGTCGAGCTCGGGATCGGTGCGGGGCGGTACGGGGCGCAGCGCGTCGCGCTGCATGAGGATCACGAGCGGATGCGTCGCCGACGCATCGCCGACCGCGCCCAGCAGGTCCTGCGGCATCTGGATGACCTCGTCGACGCGCACGTCGTGATCCGCGTGACGGTCGCGCAGCCGGATCTCGGCGATGCCGACCGAGTCGGCGCCGCCGAACAGCCGGTGCCGGTGGTCGCTGGTGCCCGCGATGCGGATCTCGAGCGTCGAGAAGCGCCGCATGGGGAACGCGATCGTCTGCCCCGCGGGCCGGCGCGACGACGCATCGAGCGTGACCCGCTGCTTGTGGTGCCCGTCGAAGATCAGGTCGACCGCGGTGATCCAGCGGTTGCGACCGCCGTTGACCGGCTGCACGAGGTTCAGGTGATCGGTCGTGACCGGCGCCGCGAGCCGCAGCCGCAGGTACTGGCCGACCGCCTTGCCGAACGCGGCCGCGCGCCACGCGGTCGTGACGTCGCCGTCGAGCGCGCGGGCCGCCCGGTCCTCCGGTGTGTAGGTGATCGTGTTGCCGTAGATGCTCGCCTGGATCGTCCGCACGCCGCGTTGCTGCGTCGTCGTCTCGGCGTCGGCGGGCTCACCGGGGAACAGCGGAAGGCGCGCGTCGTTCGGGTCGTCGACGAGCGGCTTCTCCCCCGCTTGCTCGGTGTAGCCGAGGTTGTCGAGCACGGCGCCCCAGATGCGCGCGCGGTCGCGGTTCTCGTCGGTGACCACGAGCGTGGTGTCGGGCGCGAGCGCCCGGCGCAGCGCAGCCGGGTCGGGATACGACGCGCTGTAGCGCACCACACCCGCGCCGTCGAGCAGCCCGGCGTTGGCCGCGTCGATCATGCCCTCGCCGTCGCCCGCCATCATCACCGCGCGCTGCGCGGGCTCGGCACGCGCGATCGGCGTGGGATCGTCGACCGGGTAGACGACGACTGCCTTGGGTACCCGCTCGTTGGCGGGCGCCGAGAGGTCGATCTCGTCCTCCGCGCGTGAACCCGCCGGCGGCGCCTTGCCGGCCGACGTAGTCCGCGGGCCGAATGCCGTCGCTTCGCCGAGCCCCGAGATCGTTGCGAACACGCGGTCGAGCTCCCGCGGTTCGACGAGGTCGTAGCGCTGCCACTCGATGTCGTTGCGCAGCACCACCGCGCCGACACCCATGCGCCGCAGGACGGCGGCGACGCCCGCGGGGTCGGCGACGCCCTCCTGGAACCGGCGGTCGAACGCGTTCAGCAAGTCGGCCGTCCCCGCGGTGCCGTACGGGATCAGCTCCCGCGCGACGTACGGACGGTCCATCAAGCCCGGTGTGATCGGGTCGACGGTGTTGCCCCACGTGTACGCGGCGAAGTCGGCGCCCGGCGCTTCGAGCACACGCGTCGCGTCGCCTTGCGCGTTCAGCCGGGCAATGGCGTCCGTCCAATAGGACGGGACGTTCTCGGGGCGCTCGAGGTTCTTGCCGTACCAACTGCCGTCGAACAGGGCGGGCAAGTTCACGATCACGAGCAGCACCACCACACCGATCACCGCCGCGCCGAGCACCGGGCGACCGCGGCGGCGCAGCGAGCCCGCACCCGCGTTCACCGCGAGTCCGAGCAATACCGCGAGGCTCAGCACGACCAGCGGCACCGCGCGCGCCGTGCTCCGCAACGCGAGGCCCGCGCTCGAGCTCGCGGCGAACGCCTTGAACACGCGTCCGAGCGGCGTGGGATTCGCGTACGGCGACGGACCGACCGCGATGATCATCCCGACGAGCAAGAGCCCGACGAAGAAGAGACGGTGCCGCCAGCGGACGATGCCCGCCGCGAGCAGGCTGACGACGACCAGCCCGTAGCCCGCGATGAGGATGAGCGGCCGCTGCGTGTACTGGCTGGCCGACTCGATCCACGGTCCGACGCGATCGCCGCCGTAGAAGAACCAGTAGCCCAGGCCCCGCAGGATCTCGTTGGGGAAGGACGCGGTCGCGACCGCGCGGACCGTCTCGGTGTACTTGAGGATGTCGAGCCCGTAGGTCCCCTGCATCTCGAGCCCGGCGATCCACCACAAGGATGTGACCACCGACAGCACGCCGATGCGCACCGTGACGTTCAACGCGCGGCGCCAGTTGACCTCCTTGTCGATGAGCCACGCGTAGAGGATCCACAGGACGGGACCGACGCCCGCGAAGATCAACGCGGTCGCGTTGACACCGCCGATCACCTGGACGACCAACGCGAAGATCGCGGGATAGCGCCAGCCACCATCGCGCAGCGCCTTGCGCGTGAGGCCGATCAGCCACGGCAGCGCGGCGAACGGCAGCAACAGCACCGAGATGCGAGCCGAGTAGTCGAGCGAGTACGGCGTGAGCATGTAGGCGAGCGCGCCGACGACGACGCCGGGGCCGCGGATGCCGAACGTCCGCAGCAGGTACAGCACGCCCGCGCCCGCGAAGAACAGGATCGAGCCGAGCCACAGCCGCTGCGCGACCCAGTCGGGGACGCCGAGCTTGTCGAACAGCCAGTAGTAGGGCCCCATCGGGAACAGGTAGCCGATGTTCTGGTGGGTGACTGTGCCCATCCCGATGTGCGGGTCCCACATCGACGGCGCGCGCGACAGCATGCGCGCAGGGTCGAGGTAGAGATACTGCTTGGTGTCGGCCGCGACCTTGCCGGGATCGCTGCGCAGCACCGGCACGTATGCGACGAACGCGAGCAACGCGTAACCGGCAGCCGCGAGCCGCCGGCTCGGGTGCGCCGACGCGTTGTCCTCGTCGCCGGGCGCCGCGACCGGCGGCGCCTCGACGCCTTCCCCGGGGACTTCGGCTGTTACCGCGTCGGTGGTCTTGCTCACGACCGGCGGTGGCGCAACGCCTCGTTCGCCAGCACCTCGAGCGTGCCTCGTGCGGTGGCGCCCCAGGTGAACTGCGTCGCGTACGAGATCGCCGCCTGCGACATCGACGCGCGCAACGACTCGTCGCCGATCAGGCGCTCGATCGCCGATCCCATCTGCGCGGGAACGTCGACCAGCAGCCCCGTCCGGCCGTCGACGATCGCGTCGGTGTGGCCGGCGATACGGGTCGCGACCGCGGGGGTGCCGCACGCCGCCGCCTCCGTGACCGTCATTCCCCAACCCTCGTGGGCGGACGCGCTCGCGAGCACCCACGCGCGCCGGTAGAGGTCGAGCAGCGTGTGCGAGTCGACGCGACCGGGCAACGACACCCACTCGGAGGCGCCCAGCTCGCGGACCTGCGCCTCGAGCGCTTCACGCTCGTAGCCCTCGCCGACGATCACGAGCTCGAGCGCGGGATGCCGCCCGCGCACGGCCGCCAACGAGTCGATCAACGCCGCGAAGCGCTTCACCGGCACGAGGCGGCCGACCGCGACGACGAGCGGCGTCGCCGAACGCGTGCCGCCCGGCGAGAACGACGGGTCGATACCGGGCGGCACGACGGTAATGCGGTGCGCCTTGAGGTGCAGCTTGCTCACCAGCTCGTCCTTCGAGGAGTTCGACAACGTCACGATCGGCGTGCGGCGGTAGATGATCGGCGCGACGTCGAACTCGAGGCGCCGGCCCAATTGCGCCAGACGCGCCGACAGTGTCATCTCCCACATCGAGTCGTGCACGTGATGCAGCCACGCGACCGTCGGGCGGCGCGCCCACAACGGCGAGAAGAACGGCATGCCGTTCCAGATCTCGACCAGCCCGTCGCTCGCACCGTGCCAGCCCATCATCTCGCTGAACGCGGCGCGCGGGAACACGAGATAGCGGCCGGCCTTGCGGATCACGCGGTAGCCGTTGCGCCACGTCACCTGCGGGTGCCCGGCTGCGTACGACGTGCGCATCGTGACCTCGATGCCTGCCTCGGCCCAGAGCGACGCGACGCGCGACGCGTGCAGCTCGGATCCGCCCGCTTCGGGGTCGTCGAGGTCGCGCCACGCCAAGATCGCGATTCGGCGCAGGCCCGCGGTCGCCGCGAGATCGCCGAGCTTGCCGATCACCTCGGTGTCGGACATCGGGGAGTCGGAGATGGGGGCCTCCCGGTCGGGCCCCTCGTCGCCGGAGTGGAACGTGCTCGCGTGGGCGTTTCCCGCGAGACGCCACCCGTCGGGGCCTCGGACGAATCTGCGGGATTCTAGGACGGCGCCGCCCCGGGGCCGGGGTCGCTCGGGCCGAAAACGCCGGGCCGTCGGCGGTACGCTCCCGAACTCGGTCCGCGCGCACGCGGTGGTTCGCGGGACCCGGGAGGTCGCCTTGAAGCTCACGGGTGAGCGACCGATGGAGGGCGCCACGCCCGACTCGTTGCTCGCACTCCACGACGCGGGATACCGCGAGGTGCTCGCCCGGCTCGGCCCGGGCGTCGTCGTCGACGTGGGGTGCGGCATCGGTGCGGAGACCGAGCGGCTGGCCGCGCCCGACCGCTTCGTGATCGGCGCCGACTACAGCACCGAGACCGTCCGGCTCGCATCATCGACCTACGCGAACCGCGCCGCCGACGACGGCCCGTTGCATTTCGTCGCCTCCGACGGCGCGGTACTGGGGCTCCGCAGCGGCAGCGTCGACTACGTCGTGTCGTCACACATCATCGAGCACTTCGTGAACCCGGCCTTGCACGCAATCGAGCTCGCGCGAGTGCTGCGGCCCGACGGCACCGCGCTGGTGATCACGCCGAACGCGCCCGCCGACTTCGAGAACCCCTTCCACGTATACCTGTTCGAGCCCGAGCACCTCGTGTCGTTGCTCTCGCTCTTCTTCGACGACGTGACCTGCTTCGGCATCGACGGCGACGACGTGCTGAAGGCCGACTTCGCGGCGCGACGCGCCAGCGGCGAACGGCTGCTGAAGCTCGACCCGCTCGACCTGCGGAAGCGGATGCCCCATCGCACCTACGTGTGGGCGTACGAACGCGTGCTGCCACTGACCTACAAAGTGCTCGGCCGCGGCAGCTCGGGCATCGGCTCCGGCATCGACGCTTCGCATTTCTACCTCCGCGACGACGTGCAGCCCGACACGCCGGTGCTCTTCGCGGTCGCGCGCAAGCCACGCATCGAGACTCCATGACGAGCCAGGCGCAGACCGGAGGCCCGGACCGCGACGCGCGTTGCGCGCATGATGGAGGGCCGGAGGTCGTAGCCGCATGGTGAGCCAGGCGCAGACCGGAGGCCCGGACCGCGACGCGCGTTGCGCGCATGATGGAGGGCCGGAGGTCGTAGCCGCATGGTGAAGGTCTGGGTCACGGTCCCGACGCTCGACGAGGTCGAGAACGTCGATGCGCTCGTGCACCGCATCCGCGCGGCGGTCGACGATGCGCACATCCTGATCGTCGACGACGCGAGCTCCGACGGCACCGCCGACAAGGCCGAGGCACTCGGCGCCGAGCTCGGCGGCATCGAAGTGCTGCGCCGGCCCCGCAAGATGGGGCTGGGCAGCGCGTACCGGGCCGGCCACGCCATCGGGATCGCGCGGGGCTACGACGTGATGATCCAGATCGACGCCGACCTGTCGCACGATCCCGCCGCGCTCCCCTCGCTGCTCGCGGCGGTCGAACACGGTGCCGATCTCGCGATCGGGTCGCGCTACGTGCCGGGCGGGGCGGTGCCGAACTGGCCCAAGCGGCGACTCTGGCTCTCCGTGTGGGGCAATCGCTACGCCGCGTTCGTGCTCGGGATTCCCGTGCGTGACTCGACCGCCGGCTACCGCGCGTACCGCGCGTCGATCTTGCGCGCGATGGACATCGAGTCGACGCACTCCACCGGGTACGCGTTCCAGATCGAGATGACGTACCGCGCGCACAACGCGGGTGGGCGAATCGACGAGGTTCCGATCGCGTTCACCGACCGCGTGCGCGGCACGTCGAAGATGTCGGGCCGCATCGTCGTCGAAGCGATGACGCTCGTGACGTTGTGGGGACTGCGCGACCGGGTACTGCGCCGCGGCCGCCGACGCGGCTGACCCGGCTGCTAGCTTCCGAGATCATGGCGCGGCCGCTCGACCGCATTCCGCCTGAATCGCGGCGCTTCTGGCTCGGCCTGAGCGGGATCACCCTCCTCGCGCTCGCGTGGCGCGTCTTCTACGACATCCACGAGCGGGGCCGCATTCTGCTCAACGGCGACGCGGCCTACTACCACTGGCAGGCCAACCTCATCGCCAAGGGCTACTGGTTCATCGACCCCGCTCAGTTCGAGCTGTGGGGGCGGCAGACGCCGAGCGCGGGCCACCCGCCCGCGTACATCCTCTATCTCGCCGCCGTGTCGCGCTTCATCGGCACGAGCCAGCTCACGCACCGGCTCGCCTCGACGCTCCTCGGCGCGGGCGCGGTGTTCACAATCGGCGTGCTCGCCCGGCACATCTTCAAGAACGACTGGGCGGGCTGGGCCGCGGCCGCGCTCGCCGCCGCCTACGCGCACCTCTGGATCAACGACGAGATGCTCATGTCGGAGAGCATGTACGTGCTCGCCACCGCCCTCGCCGTGCTGCTGGCGTACCGATTCTGGGACAAGCCGACGATTCGCTCTGCCGTGTACATGGGGCTGGGCATCGCGTTCGCGGCGCTGAGTCGCGCGGAGGCGATCAGCCTCTTCCCGTTCCTCGCGATCCCGTTCGGATATCTCGTGACGCGCAAGGGCGGCGGCAAGGTCGCATGGAAGCAGGGCACGAAATACGGACTGGCCGCGTGCCTCGCGGGCGGGGCGCTGATGCTGCCATGGGTCACGTACAACCTCACTCGCTTCGAGCACCCGGTCGTCCTCTCGAACGGCACGGGTGCCGTGCTCATGTCCGGCAACTGCGACTCCGTCGTCCCGCAGGGGGAGCCCGAGGCCGGTACGTACCGAGGGACGTACCACGGAGCGTACGCGGGCTACTGGTCGATCTTCTGCTCCGGCGGACTGGACCAAAGGCTCGAACACTTCTACCCGCCCAAGAAGGCCGCGTACTACCAGGCGCAGCTCGGCAACATCCCGGGCACCGACCTCAACTTCTTCGGCGACGAGTCGACGCACGAGGTCGCGTGGCGCGCGGTCGGCACCGCCGAGGTCAAGGACCATCTCGGCCAGATGCCGTGGTTGGTCGTGCTACGGATCGGACGCATGTGGGACTTCTTCCGGCCCGGGCAGAACATCCTGCTCAACGGCGAGCTCGAAGGGCGCGGCGAATGGCAGTCGCGGCTCGCGACCTACGAGTACTTCCCGCTGCTGGCGCTCTCGATCGGGGGTCTCGTGCTGCTGCGCCGGCGGCGCGTGCCGATCCTGCCGTTCCTCGCGATCGCCTTGGCGATCACGCTCACCGCGGCGACGAGCTTCGGCATCACGCGGTACCGCGCCCCCGTCGACGCGATGCTGCCCGTGCTCGCGGGCGGCGCGCTGGTGTGGCTGTTCGAGCAGGCATGGGCGTGGTGGCAGGAACGGGGCACCGCGTCGCAGCCCGCGGCGGTCTCGCCTTGAATTCTGAGAGTGAGTACTGGGCGACGTCGCAACTGCTCGCCGACTTCCTCAACGACCGCCGCTTCCGCTCGGGCGCGTTCCTCGACTGGTTCTACGGCGCGAACCCGCGCGGCAAGGCCATCGTCGAGGACATCGACGACGACCACGGGAAGCGAATCGGGCACTACGGCGTGTTGCCCACCAGGTACCGCACGCCGAAGGGGACGACGCCGTTCATCTTCACCTCGAACGTTGCGACCGATCCCGGCTCGCGCCGCAAGGGGCTGTTCCGCGAGATGGCCGACCGCATCTACCCGCGCGCGGCGGCGATCGGCGCGCCCGGCCTCGTGGGCACCGGCAACGCGCAGTCGGCGGCCGTGATCATCAGCCGCTTCGGCTGGAGGGACCTCGGCTCGATGCCGGCGGTCGTCAGCCTGCCGGGTATTCCCGCGCGCGGCGTGCGCGACATCCGCGTCGACGCCGCCTTCCGCGCGAGCGACGAGCTCGCGCAGCTGTCCCGCGACCTCGATTGGGTGCCGGTGCGCGACTGGGTGCAGTCGTGGGACACGGAGTACCTGCGGTGGCGCCTCGGCAATCCCGACAACTCCTACGTGCTGCACGTCGGCCCCGATGCCCTGGCGGTGAGTGCGCGCGACCACGGTCCGCTGGGCATCCCGTTCGCGGTGTTGTGCAAGGTGTTCCCGCGGCCAGGTGCAACGCTGCCGGTACGCGCGGCGCGCTACGTCACCGCCGCGTGCCGCGCCCACCGCGCGCCGGTGTGCGTCTACGGCGGATGGAACGCCTACGCGCGCGTCCGCGGGGTACCGATCCCGATGCGCCTGCGTCCGTCGCCGCTCGTCGTCGTGTTCAAGTCGTTCGACGAGGACCGGGCACCGACGCCCGACTTCCGCCTCGACACGTGGGAGTTCCTCGACGGGGACGTCTACTGATGTCCAGGCGCAGATCCGGAGGCCCGGTCCATTTCGCGACGTTCGTGTGCGATGCAGGGCCGGAGGTCGCAGCCGCATGAAGATGTCCAGGCGCAGATCCGGAGGCCCGGTCCATTTC
>Ga0105245_10001987_pt1 | contig 18580 bp, 19 predicted proteins | sample KBSM54metaG_FD_81523 | JGI IMG/M metagenome (GOLD analysis project Ga0105245, IMG submission 81523) | Miscanthus rhizosphere microbial communities from Kellogg Biological Station, Michigan, USA - KBS M5-4 metaG | ecosystem: Host-associated > Plants > Roots > Rhizosphere > Soil | place...
ATTTCCAGAACGCGACGAGCAAGTTGTATTCGGTGAAGTCGAGTTCGCGATCGAAGTTCCACTGCCTATAACCTGGACCTAGTAGGAAGCGCTGGGTCCGCTGAACATCTCCGGTCCCGCGAAAGCTATGCGTGACAGTATTGGCTGGAGAGGGAGGGACGAGAGTAGTGAAGGGGAAGGCCGTGACGAGCGGGAAGACGCCTACTGGACTAGGCGAACTGAAACTTACGCCACCGAGCGTTGGCACGCGCGACCTCCTACGTGGGAAGCCACACGGCACGCCCACTCTACAAACTCGGTATAGCTCCTATTCATCTTGGCCTTATTACATGCGAGGCAGCAAGGAACCGAGTTTTCTGGCGTATAGCCTTGCTTGCTATCTACTCTATCGACGGTATTTCGCACCATCAAAAACCCATTCTCACCACACCGTACAGGTAAGGCATTACAGTAGATACAATTTGAAGATAGAATCTTTTTGAACTGTTCTTTACTGAGTCCCCACTCTCGTTTGAAGCGGCGTGCGCGGTGTCTATATTGGCTAAAAACCCCATTCAGTTGCGACTCTCCAGCAGGAAGCCGGAACTTGTTATCTAACCGCTTGGCGGTCTCTATGGCGTAGCATCCGCAACTGTGACGACCGTTTCTCAAACTAGCCGTGGTTACTACTTTGCGTTTACCGCAAGTGCAAACACAGTTCCATTGAGGTCTGCCTCGTTTGTTGTTACCAGCCGAATCTACTACATACAATCTATCGAAAGTCTGCCCCGTTAGATTCAGCCTGCGTCTTTCACCTTTCGCCCTGCCTCCATGGCAGAACAAAGAGATACAAGCATTGCAAGTTCCACACAAACCAGATTTGACTCTTGATAGCTTGCTAAAAGCGTCAGTTGGCTTTATGTGCCCGCATTTAATGCAACGCCGCTTCCCCAAGGGCAACAGCATAAAATTCAACTTTATATGTTCTGCTAGTAGCTTCATTACCTACCCGATCTCAATCAGTGTGTACTGCGCTGCGTTTCGTCCCAACAACAAGGATTGAGTCAACTGCCCAGCAAAACAGACTATATAACGTCCCGGAACTGAACTCCCGGTCGGGTCTGCCTGGAACAGTGGAACGGTTTCATACAAATCGTAAAAATAAAACTCAAGCCAACCGCCGCTTCGATCGAGATAGAAAGCTCGTAGGGCGGTAAGTTGTGCAGCAGTTAGCCGCGAGGTGATCGTCCAAGTTTTGCGCGAGGTCGAAGCAATCTGGCGATTCTGTAGCGACCCGTCTTTATACCTATTTTCGTCAACAAGTATCGTTTGCGAACGTTGGAATGAAGACATTAACATTCCAGGAAGAACTGAAGTTGGCACGGGGGCCAACACACTGTCAGGCACTCGCCACCGCCTTCCACACTTTTGCATAAGCCAATTCTTCCTGCTCGATCTGACGCTGTGCCAGCAGATGCAAGGCTCGAATGAATTGCTGCGATTCGCCCGCAGGTACACGGCGCAGGAGACGGCGCAAGAGAGAGACGAGTCGTGCGTCGTCGTAAGACTGGAGAGGTTTGAGTTGCAGCGTAGGCTGCTGTCGCTTAGTCATGATCCACACTCGCAAGGCCCTATCTCAATAGCTTCTCTTCTTGCTACATTTCTACGCAGACCGTCACTCTCAAGGTCCGAAAGGGAAACATAACCAGGGAACATCGAATGCCCAAAGAACCACTCTTGTTCCTTACGTTTTTCAAATACTTCAGGTGCGTTTTCTTTGACAGCTAGCCAATATGCCTTGCCGCCTTTAACACAGCCCACGCAGTTAGCATGATCGGACCATTCGTACATAGACGAAGGAGCTACTCCGAGACAGCGGCACCAGTCAGCACACTGCTGTTTAGTGACACCTTCCTCAGCTATTGGGAAACGTACATTCCAGCCGCCCTGCTCAGCGTACATGGTGTAGCGTTGAATACGCTGCCATTCGTTAGCCGAGAAACCGAATAGCCGAGTGATTTGCGTAATCCCGCCGTCTCTCATCTCTTGTATAAAATTCCTGCCAGGAATCACCTTTAGTTCCTGTGAACAAAATCCCATACGGCTACTAGCGAGAGCGTTGTGATCCTCAAATACCTCATCAAGGCTTCTGCCGTCTGATCTTTCTGTGATAGGTATTTCTAGGGCTTCAGACATCTCTTTGATAAAACGGTAAGTGTCGGGATGCTCGGCTTTAGTATCGTGAAACAAAAGTATGACTTCTTCCTTTGGATAGTTACGCAACGCCCAACCAGCACACCAAGCCGACGTGACGCCACCAGAGAATCCAACCACGATGCGTCGATTGCTATCGCTAGGATCTACGACAGGATAGTAGCTTGATGGGATGGTAGTAGCCATTTAGGTTGTCAAGAATGCCGGTTGCATTACAGCAGATGCTATGTCGCGCCGCGCCGAACTCGCCCCCATCCCATTCGATGTCTGCTGGGAGATCAGGCGTGGCTGGCCTTGAATCACCTGGGCAGCTTGGCCTTGTAGGACGCGCGTGGTGGCGTCGGCGTCCAGCGAGAGGATGGTAGAGCTGCTGCGGGAGACATTAGCGCCCTGTGGAGCGGCCACAGTGATGTACGAGCCGCTCGGTGTCAGTTGAGGGATACCTACAGTGCTCCTCGTATCCCCCGGCACCACGGCCTGTCCATTGAAGTAAGTCGGGATCTCTGTCAACCTCCCGCCTTGATTGGCGAAGATACTCTGTTGCGGCGTACCTACAATTCCCAGAGAATTCTGCCCATGGGCCTGCGCCCACAACTGCACTATTTGTCGGACTTCGATCGAGCGTACGGCTACATCGACATTGCCCCCATACTTTTGATCCGCAATCTGTGAGAACTGCGAGAGGAGCTTCTGGTCGTTGATATCGACGTGGTAGATGTCCTTGATCTTGTTATGGAACTTCTGATTCTTAGTCTGGATGATGCCAGCCAAGCTCAGTCCGCCGAGCAAGGCACCAGCACCAGCACCGATAGCAGCACCTAGAGGTCCGCCGATGCCTAGGCCGACGAGCGCTCCACCTGCTACGTCCTTTGCGAACCCCGTACCTCCGCCTGTACGCAATCCACTCGCTACTAGCCCAACGCCCGCACCGATCTCAGCACCCGCGAACCCTAAGCCGAACTGAGCACCGATGCCAAACCCAGCCAGTGCTCCGCCTAGTCCAGCCTTAGCTGTAGCGGCAGCACCGTAAGGTTGGGCGAGACCTGAAGCCATTAGTCCAAGCCCGATAGGGATGCCAAATGCAGCAAATCCCTTTGGCCCTATCTTCTCGAAGAGCTTGCCGAAGTTGCCGCCGAGACTGCTGAACAGACCCTTGATGCCACCTTTGGCAGCCACGGCTTGAGCGGCTGGCAATCCGATTTGTGACGTAAGCGCCGTGAGTCGTTCGCTGGCTTGGTTGACGGGGATGCCAAGAGCATCGACCGCGCCTGCAGTGCCTCCTGTGAAGGCGTTGCGGGAACCTGAGAACAGTTCCTGGATGTTGCTGCCTGTGACGCCGCCACCGATCAAGGCTTGACCTGCACCGAACCCACCGCCACCGAAGCCGAAAGACTGGTCGCGGAGAGCAGGAGCAAAGGATTGTGTCAAGCCCAGTTCTGGATACGAGATCGTCTCGGAAGTAGCGAAGCTCTGGCCTACAGTCTTGAAGCCGCTCGGGACGAGTTGTGGCGATGCCGCGAGAGAGGCGAGGAGGGCGTCGAGGGGAGGACGGGTGATGCCGCCTGCAAAGCCACCACCACCTACGCCACTCGCACCAACAGTTACGGCTTGATTCACCTGTTGCGAGTTGTTCGTATTGTTGACATCTATCTTCTGCTGTAGATCGCTGGCGTTCTGGACGATGACAGGCAACGGCGAAGGGATCGAGAGAGTAGTGGCTTGCTGAAGTTGTTCTACTTTAGCTACTGCCGCAGGCGATGACGGTGGCGAGAGTACGGGGATGCGGCGAATGTCGTCCAGGCTAAACGCAATCTTAGACAGTTCTTCCTGCGCCAATTGCGATTGGACAGTGCCACGTTGCGCGACTTGCGAGGAGAGTTGCTGCAAACTGTAGCCGGTCAGGCGCGATTGGACCAGAGTGTCCTGGACGCCAGCCGAGAGAGGTTGCAGAGAGCCAGAGAGGGAAGCGAAGAGGGCTAGGGTGGCAGCGAGAGGTGACGGGGTGCTAGGCGCAATGAGCGTGGCGAGAGGTGCGGCGGCACTGGGAGTGGTGACTTCGACCTTGTTCGAGATCGCTTCGGGGTTAGCGATCAGGACAGGTACAGCGTTGCCGACAGCACTAGGCTTGAGCAGGACATCGCCGATGTGGCCGGCTTGCTCGATCTTCGCGACTTGGGCGGCAGCGCCGAAGGTAGGACGAGCGCCGATGCCGAGACGGCGGGCTAAGTCTCCGAAGGGGCCGGTAGCGAGAGTGCCTGGAGTCAACCCGACCTGTTGCCCTGTGACGGCACCAGTGATACGCGTTGAGATTTGCGTCGAGAGGGCGTCTTTGATCGGAGTCAGGAAGGCAGATTTGAAGATAGCGCCTATGGCCTGCCCGACGCTCTGCGATTTGGAGAAGAAGGCATCGAGCAGACCGTTGGCCTCGCCCTTGATCGTGTCAAATACCTTGGTGTTGGCATCCGTAATAGCCTGCGCCGCCTTGATGGCCGCATCTTCCCGGTCTTTTTGTATGGCATTGAGGGATTGGATGGTAAGTTGGCGTTCTTTCTCGGTAGTAGCTTCATCGATAGCAATGACGCGAGCTTGGTAGAGGTTCTGGAGTTCGAGCTTCTGGCCTATCGTGGCTTCCAGTTCCCGCTTCTCCGCCTCCGCCGCACGTTCTATAGCATCGATACGAACTTGTGTAGAGACCTGTTCGTACTGAGACTGGATCGCACCTTTCTGCAACTCGAACGCTACAGCCTGTTGCAGGGTCTTGGCATCGGTACGCTCGATAGCACGGATCTGCTGGTCACGGATCTGCGCCGCAACCGTCTCTTCAAAATCCAAACGCGAGTTCGTAGTAGCTTGCGCCAGCTTTACAGTCTCGGCTTCAAACGCCAGTTCCTGCTGCAGGCGATCCGAATAGTACGCGCGATACGCTTTCCCCTCTTCCTGAATTTGTTTGATATTCTCGGCACCGTAATTGACGATGGCGGTTTGGATACCGGCGAGCAGGGTCTTGCGGAACGACGCCTCAATCGCAGCGTTGTACAACCCGTCGTCTTTAGCCTTCGTCTGGAGTTCGCGATAGTGGTCTAGCGCCTTTGCACTCTCTTCGGTCAGTTTGATCTGGGCTGCGTTGCCGCCGATGAGAACAGCGGTGCGGGCGGCAATAGCGTCGGAGAGGGTCTTCTGGGATTTAATAGCCTCGGCATTTGCGGCCTTTTGTGCGGCGTCGATTCCATTGATGATTTTGAGTAGAGCTTTTTGCTTCTCAATCTGCTGCTCGGTGAGTTGGATGTCTTTGATGCGACCAGCTTGGATCTTCCCGTCGATATCGGGGACAGCGAGAGCGCGCTGGCGTTGCAATTCCTGTTGTAGAGTAGCGATCTTATCCTCTACACCTTGGGCCGTTTGGCGGCCTTCAAACTGTTGCAGCAGGAGGTTGCCCTGGCGCTGTGCGGGGGTCAAGAGGGCTTCGCGCGATACCGGGATGGGAGGAGGCGCGGGAGGAGGGAGCTGGAATGGTTCCGGCTTACGGAAGGGGCTTAGAGAGAGCAGGTCTTGTTTATAGCGCTCCAGATCCCCGCCAGAGAATACGGTTTCGATAAAGACCAGGATCTTTTCTGATGCTTTTAGTTTCAGGATGTCGATTCTGATACCTACTTTATCCAGTTGGTCGTCTACATCTTGCAGGCGTTTGCGGAGAGGTTCGATGCCGCCAATACCAGTCTCTTCGGCTTGACGCTGCAGTTCGCTAAAGTGTTTTATCAACGGTAGCAATTCGACGGAGCCGCGACCAAAAGCCTTCGTGAGTAGGTCTACCTGGGCGGCTTGACTCGGCATCCGACCGATCTTGCCTGATAAGTCTCCGAGGATGGCGATGGGGTCGCGGAACTTGCCGCCTGCATCTGCTACGGAGACGCCGATATCGGAGAGGGCGCGTACGGTATTGCGGGCTTCAGTCCCGCCATCTACGAGGTTGGTTGAGAGCTTGCGTACAAGGCCACCGAGGGAATCGACACTAACGCCTGCGATGCGGGCCTGGGCGGCAAGGATAGCGGCTTGCTGGCCTGTGACGCCGAGACGGTCGGCGAGATTGCCGAGGTCTTCGGCTTCTTTACCAGCGGAGCGGATGAGGGAGAAGGCTGCGGTTGCTGCTGCGGCGACACCGATCAATACACCTCCAGCGATGATGCCGAATTTGCCGAATTCCTGCAGGAAATCGCCTAGGGATTTGCGGGCGGCATAGGTCGGGGAGGTGATGAATTCGGCGATGCGGGCGCCGATGTTTTTGGAGGAAGCGAGAGCTACGTTTTCAAGTTTAGTAAAAGCGGCAGTAGCTGCTGCGATCTCGGCGGCGCTGGCACCGGCGCCCTGCAACTTGCTGATAGTCGAGTCGCGGCGCAAGGCGAGGCGTTCGACGGGAGTGGCGGTTTCGTAAGTAAGGTTGGAGAGGATGCCTTGGCGCGTCTTCTGGCGCGTCTGGACAAGTTGTAATGCTTCCTGGAATTGATCTTGGCCGGTAGTGTTGCGGGAGGCACGGATGGCACGATCGAGGCGTTCCTGGTCGTTAGCAGCTTGCCTCTGCTTGATCTCTAACTGACCTAGTACACCAATGTATTGTTTGTAGAGATCGAGACGGCGCTCGATGAATTTGTCGTTGCCCGCGAACTTGCCTGAGATGTCGCGTTCATAGTCGAGTTGTGCGCGCTGGAAGCGGTCTAAGGGGCCTGCAACTTCTAACTTGGCCTGATTCAACTGCCTCTCTGCCGCGCTGATGCCACGGGTGCGCGTGGTCTGGGAGACTTGGGAAGTGATGATTTCGATCTTTCTGTTGAATTCGTTAATGGAACTGGCGGTGGCATCGGAAACGTGCTTGAAGGCGGAGGCTACCTTTTCAGCCTGAGACTCCATACCTTTCATCTTTGTGTTTACTTCATCGACGGACTTCTTTAAGTCCTCATCGTTTAAGTAGACATCGATGTATTCGGCCATAGCCCCTCGATCCCTCGATCCCTCGATCCCTCGATCCCTCGACTCCTAGATCCTACGCACTCTCCTCAGTAATCTTGACCACTTGAAACAGATATTCACGTACGGTCTTCATAAGCACTTGCTCGTCTTTGGGCGACACGCCATACATATTGGAGCGGCGTTGGTTCAAAGTCATGCGGTTGTCGGAGACAGGATCGCTGAACCCGAGGCGGGTGCGGTTCTGGGACGCACTGAGGACTTTCATGGAGCGTTGCAACTGGCCCGTGAGGCGAAGGTTGCGGATCGGTTCGCCCGGTGCGAATTGCCGCTTGCCGGAGAAGGAGCCTTTCTGTTTGTATTTCGCGTAGCCTTCAGAGAGAGGTTTGGCGGCGTTATCGTAGATGTCCAAGGCGGCATTGAAGCGGTCGCGGATGGAGTTGTTGAGGAGATTGCCGAAACGGAGCATGGTATCGGCGCTGAAGCCGGGAGTGCCGATGCGGGCGCGTTTCAGGACTGGTTTGAAGACAGGACGTGGCATACGATTCGTTATCTCCTTCCTGCTGCCTGCTGTGATAGTTGCTGTTGTCGCATTTCCCTCTCCCTATCCTTAGCCTGGTCTTCTTGAAACTTAGCGCGTTCGCTCCATAGTACACGTAATGCCAGCCATTCCACAGCGTCTATTTCGGAGGCGGTGAGAGAGAAGCCGGGGCATTGGAGCATGGCGTCGAGATCGATGACGTGCGAGAGGAGTTTGCCGGCCCAAGACTGCATGGAGCGCTCTAAGAGTCGCGTGGGGCATTGAGCGCACAACTCGCGCTTGTATTGGCGTTGAGTGTTGCACCTGGAGCATGGCTCCGGCATACGCAGGTCGCCAGGAGTGTATAAGTGGCCACACGCGGTACATGTGACTTCTGTAGCGTCTTGGCATTGCTTAGCCCCCTCGCACAACGAATCCTTGCGGAACAAAGCCCAAGCTAGAGAATGGATGCTAGGACTGGGAGGTGAGGCAGGATCGTCAGGCTGGGATCGCTGCCCCCTACGCCCTACCAGTCCTAGTCTTCCGGGTCGGTGTCGTCGAAATCCTCGCGCAGGGCGGTGAGGAGGGCGTTGATGGCAGCATCCATATGGATCACTGGGATTGGGTCAGGAATAGGCTTACTGATATTCTCCATGACATCCAAGGTCTCAAGTAGGTAGCCAGCACTCGATACCTGCAACTTCTTCCAGAGGTCTGCGCTAGGTTCTAGCGCCACCCGTGTCTCGACAGCCTGCTTCCTACCTACAATGTCCACGGCAGCCTTGCCGTAGTCCATTAGCAGTTTCTGCGTGGGGATCTTCAAGACGTGAGTGACGAGCGAGCCATCGAAAGGCTTCATCGTGATTGTATACTCGACGCCCTTCTTCGTGACTTCCTGCACCACGCACCGTTCCAGACGTTCGATAATCCGCGATGCCTCGGCTTCATCGAACTCCACATCCGCGCTGTTTCCTTCATGGATGCGGATGGTGTCGAATAACTCTTTGTTGGCGCCTACGAGTCCGGTGGAATCGGCTCTTACCCCGCCGTCTGCACTACTCTTGCGGACGTTGACGGTGCGGTGGGCACGCAAGCACCATTCCTTATCGGTAGGGAAGCGGACGATGCAGATTTTCTTGCCGTCCGGGAAGTCGGGGTGCGGGACATGGTTGCGGATTTGCTTGGTGCGGTCAAATACCTTCTCAGCGGTCACGCGCGGCTTGGTGCTGCCACTACCAGTGGAAGCTGCCTGCGTCTCAGTTGCCTCTGCGGCTGTCATAGCTTTCTATTGAATCTCCTTTAAGTTAAAAGTTAAGGGGCTAGCCTCCCCGCCAGCCCCTATCTCCTCACTTCACCTATTGCTAAGCTACGGTGAGAATGTCGTCCAGGTCCGTGATGGCCTCGATGGTGCAAAGGCCAGTGCTGGAGTCCTGCAAAATGAAGTATTCGAGTTGATACGCAGCGATCCCGTCTGAATCCGAAATAGGACTGGACTTCACGCTTAGCTTGTGGAAGGTGATCTTCCAGCCAAAGAACTCTGGCCCCGCACCTACCTGCGCTCCTACGACCTGGATCACGCCCGTACCCGTGGTCTGAGCCAATAACAGATCCTCTTCGCTCGATCCCGAGTCGCACTCGACCACTGCCGTCAAAGTAATCGTAGGAGTGCCACGGCGCAGGCGACCACTGATTTGATATCCGCCTTGCGATCCCGAACCAGGGAATTTGGAGCTACCTTCGCGGATGTTATTCTTCCACTCGAAATCGAGCGAGACGAAACGTTTGTTGGTGAGGTAGTTGAAGCCCAGGAGGGTAAGGCTAGTAATGCCCCCGGCGTTCATGCTGTGTTCGGCGTAGGGGGCGGGGATGACGATGGTCGAGGGCTTAGCGTTTTGTCCCGTGCCGATCCACTGCGACGTAAACCCGGCGTTGTCGCGACCAGGACCGAGACGGAAGGTCAAGCCTAATTCTTCGCATGCCACGCCGACGATCGCTTTATCCGTGATAGCCGAGCCGCCCGTGCGGATCTGGACGGCCATGGTAGTCGTAGGGAGGTCGAGGCCGGCAGTGGCGAATACGGGTTCGTCGTACGTGTAGAGAAATCCACCCGCACCTGTAGTAGGGGCTTTGCTCGTATACGCGCCGAGCGCGAAGCCGGTGATGATAGCGAGAGCTTCGGCGCTCAGTCGCCCGTTGAAGGGGCCGGAGGCGTTCCAGTGCGAGGGGAAGGTTTGGGTCGGGTAGACGCCTTTACCATAATCGGCAGCATCGTCCTCGTTGATCGGCTGGGCTTGGATCAGTTCGGAGTTGGTCTGACGCAGCGATACCATGTCTGCGGCGATGAGAGGGGTGACGAGATCGGTCTGTTGTTTGAAACCGATCGCGAATCGTACTTCTTGGAGTAGGGCTACAGACATGGCGTTGGGTGCTCCTTGGTGTGTAGTGTAAGGGATTGGAGCATCAGTTGTCTATAGCTAGCCATGGCTAGTTATCTATGCCCCTTTCGGTCAAAGTGAAAGTGATGTCGCTAAACTCGCGTACGCCAAAGTTCCCTGAGATGTATACCGAGCGATTGACGCAGGCCATGTCTTCGGGAGGACGCACGTCGCTAGTAACCTGAGTTAGTTTGAACGGTCGTCCTTCCGGTACGACGCATACGCCTTCGCGGATCATCGCAAATACCTGGGCGGCGCGACCGTTGGGTTTGAGGGAGATGCCAAAGTCGTGCTTGATGGTGTCGAGCTTGGCGAAGATGCCGGTGCGGGTGCCGCGCCAGAAGACGACTAGGGTGCCAGCTGGTTGTTGCAGTACGAAGTCTTCGATATTCTCCGTGCCTCCAGGCATGTCGGTCTTGTAGGGGATGATGGAGGAGGGGCCGGAGGTAAGGAGAGGAGAAGCAACAAGAGCGGCGATAGACTGGAGCGCCGTGATAATAGCATCGGTAAGGACATCGGGGTCAGTCATTGCCATACGCTACGCACCTGACCGTTTCTCCAGCACCAGATGCACTCCCCCGCCTGTATCTTCTTGGATTTGGACCAATGTGTACGCGCCGCCTGCAACAGGCCATGGGGAACTGGAGCTGATGGCAGTGGCAGCGAGAGTGACGACATCACCCTTTTGCGGCTGGAATGGCTGGCCTTGCCAGTCGAGCAAATCGTGTGTCTGGACCCAGCGTACCGCTATATTCCCGTTGGATTGCTTTTCGAGACGGAGAGGGTCGATGGGGATCGCGAGGATCGAGACGGGGCTACCGATATCTATCTGATTGGATCGTTGTTGGTAGATGATGGTTTCGGTGCCAAAGGCAGTTAGGACTTGGGAGTTGAGGGTGTCGAGTTTTAACAGGAAGCTACCCATAGCAACTATTTAATTGATGACCTTTACGTTGTAAGTGCTCGCGGTCGGAGTACCTGCGGTGGTAGCGCAGACCTGTACCGTTACGGTGTCGGCGGCAGAGATGTAAGAGCGGTTCCATTCGATGCCGGTGCCGGGGAAAGTGTTCGGGGTGGCGGTGATGGTAGCTCCTGAAGTTACGGCGGCACTCGCGCCGGTAATGGAGACGGTGCCAGTAGCGCATTGGCCTAGCGTCAGTGCGCCGCCACCAATGGAAGCGGATACCCCAGATAGTTCAGGGAGAGCGGTGGTGACGGCAGCAGGGTAGCCACCGACGACGGGGGAGGCGATGGGGGTCTGGGCTACAATGACTCCGGCAAGTACGCAGATGAGGACGAGGAGGACGATGTTGAGGCTTTTCATTGATTAACTCATTAACTTGCGGAGTAGGCAAAGGTGATAGTGCAAGTGCCCGAGGTGGCGATCGTGACGTTGATGGCAGTCCCGTTGCCGCGCAAGCGCAACCAACTTAGATCCAGAGGCAGGGTAGCCCCAGCTGCAATATTGTAGACCGGGCCGGTAGTGCCGGTGCCCACGTTCGATGCGGTCCAAACGGTGACGCCTGAAGCATTGGCCGTGTTGGGGAGTTTTACTTCTGAGCCTGCTGTAGCAGTAGCAGCAGTGCCATTCCATTTGAGAGTGGCGGTTTGAGCACCAGCGCAGTATACGGAAGCACCAGCAACCCGTGCGTCACCGAAATCGATCTGTCTGGCGCCAGTAGCAGGTTGCTGGATGGTCAAGGCGGTAGTAGAGGCGGTGGCGATGTAGTGGTCCTGCGGTACTGGGCGCGTCTGAGGCCAGACAGGGATGGAGGCAGGGATGGAGCAGGCCAGCACCAAAGCCAGCCTGAATAGAGTTCGCATGTTGGATGCTCCTTACGCTAGATCCTAGCTATGCCGAGGCCTCGAAATAGAAGACGGTGACTTCGATCTCGCCTGCCGAGAGCGCTGTAGTGTCGGGAGTTACGGTGATCGTGGCAGCGGCGGTGAGTTTGACCGGGACTGCGGGGGTCGGGACGCCGACCAGGAGTGCATCGAGGGATAGTGATGCCTTTGCGGTGGCGGCGAGGAGGGCGGCGGCACCCGTGCTACCGGCTGAGAGGCCCACAGAGACGTTAGCAGTGCCGGTCGAGGTCACGGCGACAGTCGAATTGATAAAAGCAGCGACTAGGATCGAGTTGTCAGGGATAGTGGCGTTGATCTTCGGAGTAATGAGGGTAGCAGCGCCGCCGTCGAGAGCGAAACGATACTTGGCGCGAGCCGACTTCAAGCCACCCAGAGCAGTGGATCTGAAGCTAGGGCCGAATACTGGGGCTAGGAATTTGGTGACTGCCATGGTGGAGGCTCCTTATTTAGATCGGTTGATCGTTAGTCGGTTATCGTTTCGCGTCAAAGGGTACGGTGTGTGGCGTCGGGAGTGCCGGGTGTTCCATGTGTGGTTGCGGCACGTCCTGCGGGTTGAAGTCGGGCGTGGGAGAGGCGGCGACAGGGGTGTCGGATTGAGCGGCGCGATGCAGGCGCAGGCGTTCGGATTTGTCACGCGAATGCAGTTCAGAGACAGCGGCGAGATTGCCGGGTTCGGACGCAGCGACGATCTTGGAATTGAAGTCGCGGATGAAGGCGTCTTGGGATTGGGCGGGGGAGAAGTCGTCGGGGTTGGCGAAGGCAGCAGGGAGGCCAGTGCTGGTGCCAGTGCCAGCGACGGAAGCGCCTGAAGACGATTGGGCATTTACGTCGGCGAAGGCAGCGGGGATACCGGCGCGGGATTTGTTAGTCGAGGACATGGGGATTAGTCTCCTTTATTTGGATCTCTTCTTGGACTTCGATTTAGGTTTCGGGAAGAACTTGGCCAGATTGGCTGTAGCAGGAGTAGCGACAGGAGCGGCAGCAGGTAGCGACAGACTGGCTTCCGGCGTCTCGGCTACTTCTTCGATAGGTAGAGCGATATCGGGGATGTAGAACTCTGCGTTGGTTGCCGGGACATCGACCACGGCTGGCAGAACAGCAGGAAGAGTCTTAACCTCGACCGCCGCAACAGGCGTTGGAACAAGCGATGCAGTTCCAGGCCGTGGCACCACCGTCTCTGCAATCGGTTCGATGAGCCACTGCTCGTACAATTGCCGCACGCGCGTACGATGCAGGACCATGCTATCCGGGATTGGTGTCCCAGGCTCCAGATACTCCCCGCCATAAAACAGTCGCCGTCGCGAGACTTGGAACTTGGGCATGGCGTAACGGGTCAATTGGAGCCACGGGATGATGTAGCGCGAGCGCGAGAAGTGCGGCGTGGCGATGGTCGGGAGGATGGTGGCTAGATTCGGCATTTAGGACTCGTTTTAGGGAGAGCCGTTTTGCGTCCTTGCTCTCCCTGCCTTGCAAGTGTGGCTAAGCGACGATGGTCGAGAAGAACCCGCCCATCGAGGCCCCTACGACCTTGTACACATAGGCCTGCTCGATTTCGACCCGAGTGGACTTGAGCCATTCCATACGGAACGACGAGATGCGCGAGCCGAAACCGTTCGCACCGTAGTAGCCGGTCCAGGAGAAGTTGTAGCCGGCACCCGGTTCTTCAAGGCCAGGGGAGCTAGGAGTGTAGACGAAGAGAGCGGATTTGCCGCCGATGAAGGCGTTGGATTCGCCACTATTCACGGCTAGATTGCTGTCTGGGCCGGTATTGTAGATGGCGTCCATCACTAATACCTCGTCAACTTCAAACAGCATGGCCAATACGTCGCGGGTGACGCGGGCCGGTCCACCGGGAGTTTGACCGGCATTGAGACGAACGAGGAAGTCGGGGTGGTCGAGCAGGGCGTCGAAGACAGGACGGCCTAGGACTAGCTTGTTGGGGCGGAAGCCGCCGTTGGCGAGGGCGACAGCGGTAGCCATGGCACGGACATCGGCAATGGGGTTCGAGTTGATATCGTTCCATTGCAGGACCGAAGTGCCGGCGACGGGGCCAGCAGCGACACCAGCGAGTTGTGTGGTCCAGACCGAGGTCGTAAAGAAGTTAGCGGCCCATGCCACTTCTTTGGAGATCAGAGACTGGACGGTGAGCCAGCGCGTTGCGTTCATGTCCGGGTTCAAGCCCGGATCGCTGTTCGCACGGATCTGGTCATCGATGTCCTTGTGCAAGGCCCATACAGTTGCATCGTACGAGCCAGTCCCCAGCTTGTAGCCACCGCCCACGGACTCGGTGGCGGGAGCGCGTTTGGCCATCTGGTCGCGGTTGAAGTCGGAGCGGTCGAAGATCCAGTAGAGGTCCGATTTGTTCTGGACCGGGACGATGGGGAATACGCGGTCGGCGACAAAGTTGTCGAGTTCCTGCGCGTACATCATCGAGAGATTGGAAAGAGGGGCGTTCACGTGAACGTCACTGAGGGTCGGTTGAGGCATTGAGTGTAAGTCTCCTTATAGTCAAATTACGTTCACGAAACTTTAAGCGTAGACTCCGGCAGCCGGGAGCAGTTCGACTGTGATGAGGCGGACGGCGGCTACCGAGACCAAGGACTCCATGGCCTTGGCGACGGCGATGCCCGAGGCGATGGGGACGAGGGTGCCACCGGAAGCGACTTCGAGCAAACCGCCTTTGGTTACGGTTTGACTGGCGCTAATGGCGGCTTTGGTGCGACCGCTATGGGCGTACTGGCCTACTTGACCCGAGGTCGGTTTGTCTTGCAGGATGCCGTCGATGGATTTGGCGGCGGTCGATACGTCCATGCCGGTAGAGCCGACAGTGACGGCGTAGAATTGCTTTGCGCTGAGGTCGGCGGCAGCGACTTCCGAGCGGGAACTCAGGTTGCTTTCAACAGACATTGTAGGTGGTCTCCTTAGATTTAAGTCGTAGCTACTGCCGCTACTGGCGTATGAATTGAGAGCCTAGGCCCATCGCGGCCATCTTCGGACCCATTTGCTCCAGATAGGCGCGGCGGCGACCGGGGGTGAGGGCGGCTTCGTCCTTCTCCTCCACATAGTCGCGGTAGACCATAGGGTTGGCCTTGAGAACGGTTTCGTAGGCTTTGGATTTGGAAATCTTGCCACCCGAATTCTGTACGAGGGTCACGGCCATCTGCTCCATGCGGTCCAAGGGGGAGCCGAGAGGGCTGTTGGCGGAGTGCGAGTTGGAGGTCATATGAGCGTGGGAAGCGGCGGAGCGCTTGGCCAGGAAGTCTTCGCGGATTTGGGCCACGGTCTTCTTGCCTTCGGCATGGGCACGGATCAACTCGGAACACTGAGCGTCGGCACCGTTCATGGTGCAGAGTTCCGCGATGATGACGGCGGCACTGCGGCCCTTACCGCGAGCGGTAGCGGCAGGAGCAGTAGTGATCGGGATTACAACAGGCTGTTGGGTGGCTTGCATGGGCGGGTCTTCCTCTTCGTCGTCGTCACAATCTTCGGCGGGGGCAGCGGCAGCGGCTACAACCGGGATTGGTGCAGCGGCTACAACCGGGATTGGTGCAGCGGCAGCAATCGCAGCCTTGGCTTTCAATTCGGCGTTTTCTTTCTGAAGCGCCGCCAACTGTTCTTCAACGGTAGGTGCGGTCGCCGTAGTGTTGGGTACAGACATTGATGGAGTCTCCTTAATCGTGGTAAGTGTGACCGGCGTACCGGCATTGAGATCAGCGAGTTGCAATTGAGAAAGTGTGATGGCGTAACTGCCGCCGCTGCTCGTCGTAAAGGACCTTGCAGGAGCAGTACTGATTTTGGCTTCAAGAGCTTCGAGCGCGTCGTCGAGAGTACCGACCTGATCGGCGAGCATCGGTACGGCGCTATCGGCAAAGTAGCACGCGGCACCTGCAGCGACTACAGCATCGGCACTGATTCTGCGCCCACGCGCCACGGCATCTACGAACATGCCATACTGCCGGTCTACTTCGGCTTTGACCGTCGCATAGGCCTTGTCCGATAGAGGTTCGTGCGGGTTGCCCTCGGTCTTGCCTTTACCAGCCGAGATGTAGGTGTACTTCATCCCGAGCTTGGCGTCGAGACCGGATTGATCGGTATGGAGCGACATGACGCCTATCGACCCGACTGCGCCGGTACGGGTGACGAATACCCGGTCGGCGGAGCAGGCGATGCAGTAGGCGGCAGAGGCGGCGAGATCGTCTGCTGCAGCGTAGATGGGTTTGGAGCCACGCGCCGAATGAATCAAGTCACTTAGTTCGAATACGCCATGCGTCTGCCCACCGGGGGAGTCGATGGCCAGGAGGACGGCGCGGACGCTCGGGTCATCGATAGCAGCGGAGAATTGCTCGGTGATGTCCTCGTAGGTACACATCCCTGAGTAAGCCATCAAGCCAGCGGCTTTCTTCATGAGCATCCCTTCGATAGGGATGAGGGCGATGCCCGAGTCGGTGACTTCGTACGAGCGCTGGTTGGAAGGTTCACGTAGAGACAAGCCGCCCATATTGAGTTCTAAAGTTGACTCGACAGGGAGAGCAGAGAGGGCGTTGGCGATAGAGAGCGGGTCGGCGAAGCGGTCGCCTAGAGTTTCGAGCACTACGCGGAGCTTGTTCGGGTGGACCATCAACGGAGTGTTGAAGATCAAGTCGGCGACGTGGAGGAGGGGACGCTTGGGAGAATCCGCCGTGGATTGGCGAGCAGGGCGCCGGGTTGTTTTGATCCGTCCCATTTAGAATTCTTTACTATTAGTAAGTAATTAAGATGACTTTATCTTAAATTAAATACTGTTGGGTAGGAGGTTAGCAGTATCTTGGGGAAGTTGTCAATGGGGTCGCTATCGCGGGGAGAGCGAGCGCTAGGATCTAGCGTCTCTGAGAGGGACGGTTGGAGGCAACCAAGCGGCAGTTAGTTGCCTCCAACCAGGGCAGGCGGCGAGCGAACGCACACACTGCGCGTGGGCGGCAAGGAGCGGGAGAAAGGTAGAAGGACCGCTCCTGTCAGAAGCTATTGTATCAGAGCTACTGCAATAGAGGCCGTTGTTTGGCTTTCTTAGCCGGAGCACTAGGCATAGGCTTCGGTTGATTGTCAGGCTGAGAGCTAGGGGCGTTGCCATCGCCAACCGGCGCTCCCGGCACCGAGATCGGATTGCCATCGGCGTCGAGCGTCGGGTTCTTAGCACCCTTCGTCAATACTTGGCTCGGGTCGCTATCGTACACAAGTTGCATATCGTGCGCCCGGTCGCGATCCTGTACCCATTCCTCGTCCAGAACCGTGACATCCTGGCCACGCTCGGCGACAACGTGAGCGCGAGTAGTGAAGCCGGCACGAACAGCAAAGATATCCGCTTGCACGTCTTTGAGAGGATCAACCCAATCCCAACCACTCGGCGTCCAGAGGATATCGGTGTATTGGTCTGGGTCTTCAACATACCCAGGCAGGTCGATGACGCCCGACATCACGGCCTCGCGGAGCCATGCTTCCGCTATCGGCTGGCACCATTGATGCACGAATATATGGTGCTGCATCATCTCGCACTTACGCCTAAAATCAAGCAGGCCAGCACGAATCGAACTGTATGTGACGCCTTGTAGGTCGCCTGTGATCTGTTCATATGTGGCGCCGATCGCAGCGGCAAATCGATGCCCCTCGACGCGCATGAAGGAGGCAAAGTCACTGTCTATAGGGAGTTGTGGGTAGGTGATCTTCTCTCCTGGCAATAGCTCATTGACGGAGCCAGCTTCGAGTTTGGCGTTCGACACACCGAGATCGGAAGTAGTCGTTTGAGCGCTGGTTCCTGGATCGCCGTCCGTAGTAGGGATTACATCGATGTCGGGCGAAGTCTTCTCGATAAAGAACGCGAACATCGCCTGGATTTTCTTGCGGACTAATTCGGCATCGGTATACTGTTCTAGTTCGTAGAGCAACGTAAGGACGGAGGTGAGATGCGGGACACCGCGCAATTGCCCCGCGCGGAGAGGCCGGTACGTGTGGACGATATATTCGGCGGGGACGCGCATGAACGACAAACCGTCTAGCGGGTAGAACATCGTCTCGCCGGGATGGGATTTATAGAAGTGGTATGCCACGCGGCGTTCGTAGGAGTCGAACTCAATGCCGGTGCGTACTGAATTGCCTTGCTGGACTTCCATATCGCCCGTACCGTTGACGGCGTTGCGCCATAGAGGCAGTTGTTCCGACTCGATGAGTTGGAGTTGCAGGGGGATGCGGAGTTTGAAGGATGCAGGACGGGTCAGGAGGCGCGTGAAGACCTCGCCTCCCTCGAACATCTCGCGTGCTGCTGTGGCTTGCAAGCCGTAGAAGGAGCTGCGGCCTGAGGCGTCACACTTCTTACACCATTTAGAGAACTCCAACTCGACTTGTTGCCTTTTGGCTTTGGACTTGATCTTCCACCGAGGCCTAATGCCGGTCGAGATTACCTGAGATTCGAAGTTGTCTATGGCGCTATTAGCCCAGGGGTCGTTGCGGATCGCATCCCTGGAGCGTGCGAGTAGCCTGTCCCAAGACAGAAGGATAGAACTGGTAGGTCCTTGGCGCGTGGGATTCCAGCCAAAGGAGCGCCGAGAGCTAGAGCCGGCGTCGTGGGGGATGCCGG
>Ga0105245_10001990_pt1 | contig 18560 bp, 12 predicted proteins | sample KBSM54metaG_FD_81523 | JGI IMG/M metagenome (GOLD analysis project Ga0105245, IMG submission 81523) | Miscanthus rhizosphere microbial communities from Kellogg Biological Station, Michigan, USA - KBS M5-4 metaG | ecosystem: Host-associated > Plants > Roots > Rhizosphere > Soil | place...
AATGCAAAGATTTCCTGCATACTGATCACGTTCTCTTCCATACCCGTGATCTCGTGAATACTTACGCACTTACGGGAACCATCACTGAGGCGTGACGACTGGACGACGATGGTAAGCGCCGAAGCGACCTGTTGCCGAACCGTCTTTTCCGGCAGATTGAGATTGGTCATGGCCACCATGGACTCGAGACGAGTCAAGGCATCGCGAGCCGTGTTGGCGTGGATCGTCGTCATGGATCCCTCGTGACCGGTGTTCATGGCCTGAAGCATATCGAAGGCCTCTTCGCCTCGGCACTCACCGATGATGATGCGGTCGGGACGCATACGCAAGCAATTGATGAGCAGTTGCCGCTGTCGAATGGCGCCCTGGCCTTCCACGTTGGGCGGACGCGTTTCAAGCCTGACAATGTTTTCCTGTGCAAGCTGGAGTTCGGCGGCGTCCTCGATGGTGATCACACGCTCGTTCGGTGGAATGTACTGCGACAGGATATTCAAGAACGTTGTCTTACCGGCGCCGGTACCACCCGAGATGAGGATGCTGAGACGGGCACGAACCGCGGCAGAAAGCAGTTCCATCATTTCTGCCGAAATACTCTTCAACTGCACCAGCTGGTTCGCGGCCAGCGGACCGGTTCCAAATCGACGGATGGACATCGAAGGCCCGTCGAGGGCGAGCGGCGGGATGATTGCGTTCACACGGGAACCATCGGGAAGCCGGGCGTCCACCATCGGTGATGACTCGTCAACGCGGCGTCCAACGCGTGAGACGATGCGATCGATGATCTGCAGAAGGTGGCGATCGTCGCGGAAGGAGCAGTCGGCACGCTGAATCAGGCCGCCTTTTTCAATGAATACATGGTCTTTGTCGTTGACCAGGATGTCCGAGATCTTCGGATCCTTCAAGAGCGGCTCCAGGGGGCCGAGTCCGAAGACTTCGTCAAGCAGGTCCGTCTGGATCTTTTCCTGTTCATCGAAGCTGAGCGGAACCCGGCGATCGCTGATGATCTCGTTAATGATGCTTGAGACCGCCTGCCGGGCCTGGCTGGAGTTGATGCGGGAGAGCTTTTCCAGATCGAGCTTCGAAAGCAGGGTACGGTGTACCTCTGCCTTGAAGTTTTCCAGATTCATTGATTCCACGGTGCGCCGTCCTTCACTTCAGAATCCGTCAAATAACGGGGGACTATTTGAAAAGGCTAAAGCCTTTCCGCTTCTCGGGCTTGGGAGGCATCCCACAAGCCGCTCGTGCCATTTCCTGGAGAACTCTTGCAATGCTTGAATCGTCCAATGTCAGCGGAGTTGCCTCATTCTGCATTCTGCGGACGTTGAAGTAATCGCTGGGAATCTTCCACGCGATCGGTTTGGTGAGCGCTTTTTCGATGTGCTCCTCATCCACGCCCATGGAGCTCTTCACGTATCGATTGAGCACAATTTCGAGTTTGGGAGTTCCGGATTTAAAGAACTCGGAAATAAGCCTGTGAGAGTTACGCAGTTCGGGAATTCCGGCCTGCATCACGAGATATGCGGTGTCGGCCTGCTCGAACCACGCGGCGTCCGTCAGATCGAAGCGCGATCCTGCATCGATGACGACATAGGAAAAATCCTGCCGCGCGACATTAAGCATCTTCTCGATGGCGTCGTTGCTGGCCTGAACATGCGGGAATCTTCCCGGAGCTGCGAGTACGGGAAGACCCGAGCTATGCTTTGTGAGGAGTTTGTTGAAGAAGTTTGAATCGATGCGGTCTGCATTCTGCAGCGCATCCCCCGTTGAGAACTGAGTGGTCAGGCCGAGACTGAGTGCGGCATCGCCTAGGGGTAAGTCGAGGTCGATAAGAACTGCACTCTGCTGGCACTCCTGGACAAGAGCAACAGCGAAGTTACAGGCTACCGTTGTAACTCCCGATCCGCCCTTTCCACCGAGGAAGACGAGGAGTTTGCCACCGGCCTTCTTCGCTGCCCCTTTTCCACCCGTTCGGCGGGACCCGGCCCGCGTGAGGGCATCAGAGAGCGCAGTCGCATCGATGGGGTCGGAAAGAAACTCGCGAGCGCCGGAACGCATGGAGCGCACCATGACATTGGGATCAAGGCGCGAGGTATAAACCATGACGGTGGTGCTGGTGGTAGATGCGACAAACTCTACAAGTTCCAGGGCGTATTCGACGTCAGATTCGAGATCGATGATGACGGCATCGAAGGCCTTTTCGCCCAGCATTCTGGGCATTTCCTTCAGAGTCGGGGGGTAAGAAGAGTATTCCCGCACAATCGCGGCATGCGAGCTATTCAAAGCGCTCACAATCGTCCTCCGTCGCTGCTCACTGGGACAGATCAGCGCGATGGAGAGGACATTTCCGCCAAGGGGATCAGAGTCGTGCGTGTTGTCGGTCACAAATTCAAAGCTCCCAGGTTCTTGCACCAGACTGCGGTGTTACCGAGTTCAGGGCGTTTGTCAGCATACTTTAGTCGTTCTTCAATCACCTTCTCAACGAGAAAAGAACGAAATGAGAGTACCAATTGCTATTGCGGGCGCATAAGGCATCTTACGTGCCTTTGGGTTGGAAAGGTTGAGGTCTGGAGGCGTATGGAGCCCACGGTTTTTCCAGCCAAACAACAAATCCCCTGCTCCCGAAAACATTTCGCCCATGAACCCTCCGAAAGCAGCCCAGGCCAGTGCCATAAATCCGCCCGCAACCGCAATCATCACCAGCGCGAAAACGAGTTGCTGCCACCAAATCCAGGCTCCGATCGCGGCGCATAGCTTTACGTCTCCCATGCCCATTCCGCCCATCATTGCCAAAATTCCGTAGACCAGGCCGCCCAGCAACATGCCCATGAGACTCTGGCCGAGGCCGTGCCATCCTTCCACCCACGTTGAAACAACCAATCCCCCCAGCAAAAACGGAAAGACCAGCCAGTTTGGAATCCGCCGGCTTCGGATGTCAGTTACAGTCGCCACAATCAATACAGCTAATGTCGGCCACCAGGCATACGGGTGCTGCATGTGCTGCAAAGCAAATCCTCCTGAATTCCCCGTCCGGATGGCTGCAGTTAGACCAAGTTCGGGCCCCCTATGGACGCATCTTAACTTACGCACAATTCAATGCGTTACATTGGGGGTGTCGAGCCAAGTGTACACGGAAGTGCACCTGTGGGGTACCCCGGGCCAATCAGGGGTATACACCGGAGTAATGCCCATTGACGGCATTAAAAAAGAGAGAAGAACCCGTGTTTCTCTATCCTCTCATCTAAGAGGTCTCACTGCCACGAAAGTGGGATGAAACTCCAGGGAGCGGCGAGTTTCTCTGAAAATGGGAGCGCTCGAGATCTTTGTTCGCCAGGGAGAAGTCCAGGAGTGTAACTCGAGTTATAGACCTTTGATAGCTCGCATGGTTCCTCAAAGAGTTCCGAGTTAGCTGAGGTTTCCATGGACCGGCCATCAGCCGTTGTATGCTTCTTCTAATGTCAAGGCGACACGCTCTATTTGCATTTGTTCTTGCCGTGGCCCTGTCGCCTTTGGGAGCTTGGGCTCAACCGGACGGCCAGCCGGCAAGCAGACCATCGCCATCGACAGCCAAATCGCCCCAGACCGGAGCGAGCGCCCCGGAAATCGCGCCGTCGCAGTCGCAGATCGTGGTCACTGCCCCTCCCGCTCAAGCAGCGCCCTGGTCGTGGCACGACAAGGTGCTCTGGGGCGCAGAGATTGTCCTGGTTTTTCTGGGCTACGCGGGAGTGTTCGTTGCGCTCAAGACACTCAAGAATATTCAGCGGCAGACTGACTTCGGCGTTTCCGCCGCGCAGGCGGCCCTGCAGTGCGCCAACGCCGCCTTGGAGAGTTCCCAGGCCATTGTCGACTCTGGCCGCCCCTGGATCGTCATTACAGTGGAACCATTTCTGAGTGTGGAACATGGCTTCAAGGTGATGGCAACGAACAGGGGACGCACTCCCGCCCGCATCCTTGCCAAGGCCGATTGCGTGAGGATTGCCAAGGATGAGACCGAACTCGCCACTCCTCCGGATTACGACAGCGGCAAATCAGCCACTCCCTTCGAGCCGATTATCCTTTTGCCGGGCGAAACCGCAGGCATCCGGCCTTTCCGGCGATCGGACGTCCGCTCGTACTGCTCATCTGACGAACAGATGAAGCGGCTGGAGCGCTGGGAGGAAAAGCTGTTCGTTTATGGGCGTGTCATGTACCGGGATTTGATCTCGCCAATGGATCAGCCCAATCACGAGACCGACTGGTGCTGCTGGTATGTCTACGGGGATAAGGATGCGCTGGTGCTGGCGGGCCCGCCGGAGTACAACAAACACAGCTGACGTCTGCCGCGGAACCGCGAATAGCCGCGCAACGTATCATTTCGCTAGAACCACTCATTCCCTGTTCCAAAATCTAATCATCCGAGAGCCCCAGGGGAGCCACATGCCAGTCGTTGAACTCGCAGGGATCACAAAGGCCTACGAGAGCAAGGTAGCCGTACGCAACCTCAGCCTGTCCATTGATGCAGGCCAGATGTTCGGGCTGCTGGGCCCGAATGGAGCGGGAAAGACAAGCTCGATTCGAATGATGATGGGCATTACCATGCCCGATTCCGGGACGGTCAGGCTCTTCGAAAAGCCATTCGACCGCACCAGCCTTGAACGCGTCGGCTACCTGCCCGAGGAGCGCGGTCTCTACAAGAAGATGAAAGTGCTGGAGCAACTGGTCTTTTTCGGTCAGTTGCATGGGCTAACGGCAAGCGATGCAACGACCAGGGCGACTGCCTGGGCAAAGCGGCTGGATATCGATGAATCCTTGCCCAAAAAGACCGAGGAACTGTCGAAGGGCATGCAGCAGAAGATCCAGTTCATCGGTTCCCTGCTCCATGAACCAGGACTGATCGTGATGGATGAGCCTTTCAGCGGGCTTGATCCCGTGAATGCCAAGCTGCTGGAACAAACTCTGATTGAGCTTAAAAACGAGGGCAGGGCCATCATCTTTTCGACTCATCGAATGGACCAGGTGGAGAAACTCTGCGATTCCATCTGCCTCATCAACAAAGGGGAGGCAGTGCTCTCCGGACGAGTGCGCGAGATCAAGTCACGGTACGAGCGCAATCACGTCATCGTGGAATTCGAAGGACGCGATGAATTCCTGGCGAGTCCGGAAATCGAAGAGGCACAAAACTTCTCGGGGCATGCGGAGATCAAGATGAAGCCGCACGGAGACGCGCAGAAGCTGCTCCGTGAAGCATCAGGAATGGCCAGAATTTACCGGTTCGAGATGGTTGAACCTTCGCTCGAAGAGATCTTCATTCGGACCGTGGGAGGCAGTGTCGATGCGTAATGTGCTGCTGGTTGCGAAGCGCGAGTACCTGGAGCAGGTACGCGGGCGCGCTTTCAAGATGACAACATTCGGCGTGCCTGCGATTTTTGCAGCCGTTCTCGGGATTGCTTTTCTGTCGAGCCGCGGGCTTGGCGCCGGCAAACACCTCGCCATCGGGTCGAGCGATGCGCTGCTGGCCAGCGAGGTAAAAGGGCAGCTCATCGGGGACAAGGACACGAAGACGAAAGTAGACGTAATCTCTCCGGCAACGAGTGCAGACCGGAACACACTGATCGACCAGGTCAAAACGAAACAAATCGAGGGTTTTCTTTGGATCGAGACTCCGCATGGGAAGGCGCCGACTGCGGCCTACACATCGCAATCCTCCGGTGATTTCATTACCGGCGCCCGGATGCGAGAGGCCGTGAACCACGCCATGCTGGATGCCCGGCTGCAAAGCGGCGGTCTGCAGCACGAGGCGGCAGAAGACCTTGTGAAGGGAATCCCAGTTGAGACGTTCCAGGTGAAGAAAGACGGCTCGGTAGTCAAGAGCAACGCGACGGCGTCCTTCTGGAAGGGCTACGTGATGGCGATATTGCTCTCGATGACCACCATGGTCTATGGAATGAACGTGGCGCGTTCGGTTATTCAGGAGAAGACATCGCGCATCTTCGAGGTGATGCTGTCCATTGCCAAGCCAGCGGACATGCTGGCAGGCAAATTGATCGGTGTGGGCGCGGTGGGACTGACTCAGATCGGCATCTGGCTTGTGGCAGGGGCGATCATTCTGGGAACACCTTTTGCCGCAACGATCCTGAGCGGAGATTATGCGGTTCACGTTTCGGCGTTGGAGACCGTGCTCTTCCCCGTTTACTTCCTGCTGGGGTACCTGCTCTACAGTTCCCTGTTCGCAGGGCTTGCCGCAACCTGCGAGACCGAGCAGGAGCTTCAGATGTATATGCCGCTGGCGGCAGTGCCAGTGTGGCTGAGTTTCTCGCTCATCATGGTGGTGATGAACGATTCGAACTCAGCATGGGCATTAGCAGGATCGTTTTTTCCGCCGACTGCTCCGATCATCATGTTTCTTCGCATGGCATCGCAGATTCCGCCAGCATGGCAGTTTGCGGTGTCGATTGGACTGCTGGTACTGAGCATTTGGATCGTGTTGTGGATCTCTGCGAAGCTTTATCGGGTCGGGATTCTCATGTATGGAAAGCGGGCGACGCTGCCGGAACTGGTGCGCTGGCTGCGCTATAGCTAGAAGTAAACGAGAGAACCAGGGCGAAAAAATGCCCGGACCATGGAGGAACAGCGGACCGGTCCGGGCTAAGGGCTATCGAGAATGCCGGTGGGAGTCTCCACCGGCATTCTTCTGCTTAGAAGTCCACGCGCAGTCCAAATTGCGATCTGCGGAAGGTGTGAGTGCCGAGCGTGCTGGCATAGAAGCCGAAGCCACCATAGGTAAGTGCGTTGCCGAACGTTCCGTTGTAATATGAGCCGGCATCGAACCGCACGCTGTTGGTCACGTTATACACTTCCCAGGCGAACTTCATGCGGGCCCTCTCGCCGAGATTCCAGTTCTTGGCCAACGATGAGTCGATGTTGAAGATGCCATCGGAGCGGAACTTGTTGCGCTCTCCGGCTTCTCCGGGATAGGGCAGCCGCATTGGCGACCCAGTGAAGACACCGTTCTGAATATCCTGATCGTTTTCGAAGATCTGGGGCGATCCGTTTTCCATGTGCTTGTGGATTTTGACGTCTCCGGTCACGACAGCAAACGCTTGCAGTTCCCAGTTCGTAGTCCAGCCAGGCTCGATGATTCCGAAAGGAAGTCCGCTGGACCACCGGCCGAGGCCAGCCCACTGCCAGCCGCCCCAGATTGCATTGCCAACTCGGCTCGAATTTCCGAGAAGAGACTTCCCCGTTCCGAACGGCAATGCGTACACCCAGTCCGCAGAAATCAGATGACGGGTATCGAAGTCCGATGTTCCACGGCTGAGTCTGGGATTCCAGGTGTTCTGAATTGCGCCGTATGAAGTCGAGGCGCGCTCGGCATCCGATCCCATGTCAATGGAATGCGACAAGGTATAGCTGAAATCGAGCGTTAACCCATGCTGTGCTGGGTGGCGCAGCGTGAACTGGCCTGCGTTGTAGTAGCTGTTGCCGATCGACGAGAGCGCGATCAGCGACGAGAACTGCGGGCTCCAGAAAGTGCCGCAAGGGTCTCCGTAGCCACAGAAGAAGTCGACGTCTGCAATCGCGCCGGTTTCGCCATAGCTGTATCGCTGGGGAGCCCACTCGTTGTTGAACATGCCGTCGGTCGCGCTTTCGCCGTCATAGTCGAGGTTTGCCATCTGGGGAAAGACGTCCTCGAAGTACTGGATGGTCGGGATGTGCTGCAGCACGCCGTCGCAGTAGAGGCATGAGCCACCGAGCGCATCGGTTGCTTTCGACATCTCGGTGCCCGCTGTGAAGTAATCGCCTGCGCCGAGTGGATCGTTAAAGTTCACCGGTTCAGCAAGATCGAGCTGCTGGAACAGATGCCGGCCAATGCGCCCCACGTAGGCAGAGTCCAGAAGGAATCCGCCTGGGAGTTCTCGCTGGATCGACAAGTTGAACGCATGAACGTACGGTGTCTTGACGTGGTTATCGATGCCCCAGTTGATGCCGAAGGTCCCGTCGGGCACCGCATAGGGGTAGGCCAGGGTATCTGGCGCTGCCGGCAATGGAATGTTCGGAAGGTCGTTCGGCCCGGTGAAACGTGGTGCTGTATCGAAGTTGTAGGTGCTGGGCGCGCTGTTGTACTGCGATGAAAGGCCGAACGAACCCAGAGTGCTGAACCGGTTTGAGAGAGCCTCGCCGTAGTGATCGAAGTACATGCCGTACCCGGCACGTATGGAGGTCTTGGTGTCAGGCGAGTAGACGATCGCGAGGCGGGGAGCGACATTGAATTTCTGCTTGGGCCAGTACCCGGGCCTGTTGTTCACTTTGCCGATGGGCTCAAAGAACAGGTCATCCTCGAAGACCCTTCCTTGCGCCGCAGCTTCGCCACGCTTCGTGGCCCATTCGCGCGTGTCAATTGTGGGGGCTGATTGCTGGCCTTTGGTTTCATAGGGAGTCTGGAGCAGGGTGTGGCGCAGACCCAATGTCAAGGTGAGGTTTGGACGTACGCGCCACGAGTCCTGAAGGAAATACTCGAACTCATTGGCCCTGTAGTGCCGCGGGATCAAGGAGCCGTCAGGCAGGAGCGTCCCACTTGTTGGGCTGGTGACAGCGTAATTGAGGCTCGCATCCCGCTCTGCAACCGCACCGATGATGGTGGCGTACATCTGCTCGAAAGCAGTGCCGTTCTGACCGATATCCGGCAATCCAAGGGTGGTGGGATCTGGAGCACCCTTACCGCTCAAGTAGGAAGGATTGGTGTCAGCTGCGTTGAATGACGAGCTGTCGGTCAACGAATTGTTTTGGACTCTCCGCCAGTTGGCGCCGAAAGCAAACGTGTGGCTGCCGTGGCTCCAGCTCAACGTGTCATCGATCGTGTTTACCGGAACGTTGACGATCAGGCTGCGGGTTTGGGCCGTGGGTTGGGTAAGGAAACGGACGTTTACGTAATCTCCCTGTCCAATGCCGATCGTGGAATAGGCCTGGCGAATGTACCCATAGCGGAGATCGTTGACAATATTCGAAGTTGGAGTCCAGGTGTGGCCTACCGCCAAACCCTTGGTGTTGTCCTCAAGGAAGCTGGATGCAGGCTGTCCAGGGAAGTTCTGTGGTCCAACCGCCGTATCCTTTTGCAGGTTGCCCCGCACGAAGATGTGATTCGATCTGTTGGGAGTGAAGTCGATCTTGCCGATGTTGGTGTTCAGCGTGCTTGGAGAGGGCGAGCTGAAATTGTAGGAGCCAAAATTGACGTTATCGCCTGCCGAGAGAAGAGTTGCAGGCGGTTCAGTCGAGAGATAGTCCAGCATCGCCTGGTCAACTCCCGGCTGAGTGCATTGCGTGCAATGGGAATCAAGCTGCGCGATCTGCGCGCGAGAGAGGTATTGAGTGTCGCCATTTACATCGACATAGCCGAGCTGCCCCTGCAGGAACGTGGCAGACGGCGTGATGGCGGCAACCGTGGTGTTTGTCGCCAGCCGTTGTCCTTCATAGTTGTAGAAGAAGAAGAGTTTATCCTTGAGCACCGGGCCTCCGACGGCGCCGCCGAAGGTGTTGACGATGTACTTCGTCGGACGGTTCGGGCTGCCATCTGCTGACTGCTGGTTCTTAATGAACCAGTCATTCGCAACCATGTTGGATGGGCGATGGTACTCGTAGAGAGAGCCATGAATCTGGTTGGTGCCGCTCTTGGTGACGAGAGAAACCTGTGCACCCGAAGTTCGCCCTGCGTCGGCGTTCCCATTTGAGGTGGTGACGCGGAATTCCTCGGTGGAGTCCAGCGTGGAACGCAGAACGCCATTGAAGGCATAACCGTTGATCTGGTCGTTGTCGTCGACGCCGTCGAGGGTGACGTTGCCCTGGTCGGAGCGCGCGCCGGAAACCGACCCCTGGCGGCTATCCAGAGCGTATGGGGTCGTCTTGTCGATAAGGTTGGTGGTCTCGCCAAGGTACAGTGCGCCTGGCTGCAGGCTCAGCAGCGAGATTGGATCGCGGCCGTCCATGGGCATGGCTTCGATCGTTGCGTTGCCCACAGAGTTGCCGATGGTTGCGTCTGTGGTGTTGAGCGTCTGGGCGGAAGCGCTGACGTCAACAGTCTCGGCTGTGGCCTGAACCGTTAGGTCGAAGTTGATGGTCGCAGGCTGGTTGACGAGAAGTTCGGCGGTCTTGGACTGATCGCCGAAACCAGCGGCGATAACGGAGATGGTGTAACGAGCAGGGGGTATCTGAGGAAAGGTGTAGTTGCCGCCATTGTCCGCGACTGCGCTGAAGCTTGCGCCATTTGTTTTATCGGTGACGGTGACTTTGGCTCCCGGGACGAGTGCGCCGGATGGATCCTTGATGGTGCCACGGAGTGATGTGGTTGCGGTTTGGCCGAGGGAAAGAGAAACTGCGGAAAGGATGCAGAGTAGCATCCATCCCAATCTTTTAAGTTTCACGGCTTTTGCCTCCAAAAGGTACTGCTTCGTAAATCGATCGTGAATACGATGTTAGTGATTTCGTCCCATTCGGATTGACCCCCAATTCCCGCGAAAGCAGCACTTGCAGCCGCCAAACACGGCATTCGTCCCTGCATCAATGCTGTTCGTGGCAAAAACAGCATTGGTGCAGGGACGAAACGGTTCCTGGGGATTGCGGACCGGTATTTGCGCTGGTTTTCAACCTGGCTGCTCGGCAACCGGTCAATATAGAGGAGGCCTGGAGGGATAGAGGGAAGTCCTGGAGGGCCCACGGTCGATCTGACCTCGCCTCCATCGGTTTTGGTCGACGAGGTCGCTCTCCACCCCACCCCCCGAAGCAGACCCGGCGCCCGAGGAAGAACGGCAGTTCTACTTCAATTGATAGTTTTTGTACTCGATCGTAAACAGCGTAGTGCGCGTCGAGAATTTGCCCGCCGCCTGCGAGTCGCCGTTCGGCACCACTTCAGTATTGATAACAGTCTTCAACGGCAGGACCAGATCCTTATTGCCAACCTTGACCGGCGAGTAGTCGACGCGCGTGTCCTGCTGGTGAACCACATCGGTCTGCTTGAATTCGAACTGCGTGACCATGCGGACTACGATTCCCGTGTCCGGATCGATGAAGAACTCCCCGTGGTACGGCACGCCGTTGGACTTGAAGTTGTGCCAGTCGGTTGCGGTCTGGAGGTTCCCGATGGAATCGGCGGGTCCGCCGGAGATCCCTGCGATCGATGAGGTACTGATTCGAGAGGTTCCTGTCTGATCGACATTCGGGAAACAGCAGACGTTTGCATTGAGGTGCGATTTCTTTTTCGGTACCTGAAACGCGAACACCGCGGCGGTCTTGCCATTCAGATTCTCCCAGCGAAGCCAATTGATGGTGCCACCCGTTTGCGCATCCTGAAAGACGTTTGCCAGGCTTGGATCCGGCTCGCGGAGTGCAATCATCTTGTTCGCGCCCCAGCGTGTCTTGTCGTCGGCGAGCTTTTCCGCACCATGCTCGCTTGAATAGACACTCTCACTCGAATTGATGTAGTGGATAAATTGGAACGGGCTCACGGAGGAGCCGACAACAACTTCCTTCGCATTTCCGGCCATTCCCGAAGTGGCGCTGGCGGCTTCCACATTGTCCTGAAAACGAAGAGTCGTTTTGGTCGCCGTAAGCGCCGGAAGCTGGGCCCATGTGTTGGCTGCGTAAGCAGCTGCCCTGTCGAGAATCGCTTTCTGTGCGGCGGCATCCGGTGCCGGAGTCGAAGGTAGTTCAGCGGCGGGCGGAGGCATCACGGCACTGCGGGCCTCAAGCACGTAGATTTGCTCGGTCGTCAGCGGCCCTGGTGCATACGCTCCGAAATCGTTCATCTTGTGGCGCGCCAACTGTTCGCTCAACTGCACCTGTTTGAGCGCTGCAGCCACGTCAGCATCAGACTTCTGCTGATCATGCATCGCCTTCAGCATGTCTGTAAGTTCGCCGATTGTGATCTTCTTTGCGGACCATGCCGGAAGCGCGAAAAAAGCCAGCGCAAGAATGCAAACAAATCGTTTCATCTGCATATCCTTCTCAATGAAAGGTAATGATTGCTGCGCATTGAATTCTAAGCCATTCCGCTGTCTCGGAGCGGTGACAGTACGGCAGCATCATGAGCTGGGGTGCGAGTCGGCTTAGCTAGGCAGAGATTCCTGATGAAGAGACGGAACGCAAGAGCGACAGGCTGCGATGGCCGCTCAAATTTCCCGGGACCGCTGTATGCAAGAAAAGGCGGCCTGCTTGAGCAAGGCCGCCCTGTCCGGATATCTAATCTATGCGCTTTTAAGGTTGAGGTTGAGGAAGGGGCAGCTTTTTGCGTTGTGCGGGCTGGTCTGTGGAGTCGCCCTGCGCCGGCGTTGTATTGTCCGCTGGTGCGGCCATGGCGGCCAGTTCCGATTTGCGGTATTTCGACGCGCTGACGTAACCGTGAATGTGATCTTTGCTGACTTCGTTGATCACAATTTCGACCGGTTGAGGGCTGTCAGGGGTGTAGAACATCACCGGCTGATAAAGGTTGACGTGCTTCTGTGAAAGATTGCGATCGTCAACCATCAGCTCAAGGTCAGCGAACTGGTGCTTGTTATTGGCTTTCTTCAGCCGAATCTCGAGCGGACCTTCGCGTTTGAACTGCTTTGATTTGGCGAGGTCGAATTCCGCATAGCTGCGTTCGCCCTTCTTCTCGAGAAGAACGAGTTCGTCGTGGGTGTGCGCAATCGATCCCGAAAGTTCGGTACGCGTGCTGGCGAGGTTGCCTTCGAGGTCCTTGCGGTTTTGCTCGATCGCCTTATTCTGAGCCTCGAGCTGCGCCTGGAGCTTCTTGTAGCGTGAGTCGATTCTTGCGCGCGGCTTGCCCGATGTCTTCTTTGGAACAGAAGCTTGGGCCGGAGCAGGAGCGGAGAGCGATGCCTGCGCCGCGTTGACGGAGGCGAGCTCATTCACGCGTGTGGCGAGATCGCTCAGTTGATGCTGGGTCGCATTGATCGTGGCGTTCTGCTGCGCGTTCTGAGCAGCGAGTTCCGCGGCTGTATTGTGCTCGTGAATGGCATAGCCACCGAGACCCAAACCGAGTGCTGCAACGGCTGCATAGATTCCCATTAATTTGGATCGGGCGGGAGCGGATGAGGAAGCAAGATCGTCCATGGGTGCCTCCGAGGGAGATGTGATACGGCTTTTTCACTCATGGAATCTGCACGTCTGAGACCACACGAGCGGGAAAGGTAAGTAGTTGAATTCGATGCTCGTGCAGATTGCGGCTGGATCTTACAGAAGGAAAGAACTTCCCGAGAACTGTAAATTCTACCTACCGAGTGGGGCCCGGGAAGGTCCGAGGTCAGGCAGTTTCCGCCACAACGCGCGATCGAAGTGGGGCTCCCTCGAGGTGACGAAAGTACGAGGGTTGGCAGCATGCTTTCGTCAGGCGGGTCAGGTCGGTTTGCATCTCTCGATCAGTTCTAAAGGACGCCAGTGTGCCTTCGAGAATCAGGGTCACATTCTGGCGCATCTGGGGCGTTAGGATGGATGCGTGAAGGTTCTGAGCGCAGAGGAGATGCAGGCGTGCGACCGCGTGACGACGGAGCGGCATGGCGTGCCATCGATCGATCTGATGCGCGCGGCATCGGCGGCTGTGGATGCGTTCGCCCGGGAGCACTTTCCGCATGCGCGGCGCATTACGGTGCTGTGCGGCAAAGGCAATAACGGCGGCGACGGCATGATGGCCGCCCGGCTGCTGGCGAAGGCCGGCCTCGAAGTGACGACGCTGCTGTTTGGATCGCAGTATGAGTTGAAAGGCGATGCGGCAACGGCATGGCGTGAACTGAGCGTTTCGCCGAACCGCTACATCTATGAGGTCAATTCTCCCACGGAGTTGCGGACGCACAACGGCGCCCTGGAAACGGATCTGATCATTGATGCGGTGCTGGGAACAGGATTCAAGCCGCCCATCAGAGGTCTTGCCGAGGCCGCGCTGCAGTGGGCTGCCGCAAGTAAGGCTCCATTTCTCTCTGTCGATCTGCCCTCGGGATGGGGAGCGGATGCGACAAGCAGCAAAGTGCAGGACAAAACGTTTCCTTCAGACGCTGTCATCACGTTTACGGCTCCGAAGCCGGCGCATGTGTTTGGCGAGTTGACGCGGAGTTGGAATCAGCCAGTCGTTGTCGCACCGATCGGGTCGCCGGACGAAGCGATCCTCTCGGAACAGCAGATCGAATGGGCAGGCGGCGCACACAGCCTGCTGGAGCAGACACGCGCGGCGGACGCGAACAAGGGCAAGTACGGTCATGTATTGGTGATCGGCGGATCGACAGGAAAGTCGGGTGCACCGGCAATGGCCTCGATTGCAGCGATGCGCGTAGGTGCTGGACTGGTAACGGCGGCGGTGCCAGGCCCCATCGCGGCACAGGTCTCAGCGTTTGCGCCGGAGTTGATGACGCATCCGATGATGGCGAGCCCATCGGGTGAGTTGGCGAGCAACGGAATCACTGCGCAGCACTTCCAGAAGATGATCGACAAGATGACGGTGCTCGCGGTGGGTCCGGGATTGGGCCAGGGGCCGGGGGTTGAGATCCTGCTGGAGGCGGTACTTTCAGACACAAAGCTGCCGCTGGTGATTGATGCGGATGGACTGAATACGCTGGCGGCGAATGCTCCCCTGATGGAGAAGATGGCCGAGACCGGCAAGACGGGACGCACCATCGTGTTGACTCCCCATCCGGGAGAGATGGCCCGGCTGGCAGGTAAAACCGTCGCCGAGATCCAGGCAAATCGTTTGGAAGCCGCTCGCGTCTTTGCACGGGACAATGGCGTAACCCTGGTGTTGAAGGGCTCGCGCACGTTGATTGCACATCCAGATGGCCGAGTGGCAGTGAATACGTCGGGAAACCCGGGAATGGCGAAGGGCGGCAGCGGCGACGTGCTGACAGGCATGATTGCGGGATTGCTGGCGCAGTTCCTGGATGATGCCGCACATGCAGTTGAGGCGGCGGTGTATTTGCACGGGCTTGCGGCGGATCTCGCTGTGCGTGACGCGGATGAGCATACCGTTCTGCCTACGGACAGCTTCAGGCAATTCCCGCAGGCGTTTCATTTTCGGCCAAATCGCTTTTGCAAAAATGGCCAAAGAGGGTATGTTTGGTTGCAGGGGCTGCCGGAGAGGCGCTCCGCGGAGACGGCAGGATGAGCAAGGAATCGCCGGTGGCCGAGGGTCGCATTCACGAGTTCGTAACCCAGAGCGGCTCTGACACGGTTGAGGTCGGTCGCAAGCTGGTGCGTTTGCTGGCACCTCCGCAACTGCTGATCCTGAGCGGCGACCTGGGGACGGGCAAGACGACGCTGGTGAAAGGGATCGCGCAGGCGCTCGACGCCGCCGAGCCCGACGAAGTGACAAGCCCCACCTTCACTCTGCTGCATGAGTATGACGGCACCCGCGAGGGCAAGCCGGTGAAACTGTTCCATCTGGATGTGTACCGGATTGAAGGCGAGCGGCAGTTGGAAACACTGGGGATGGACGAGCTGCTGACCCCCGATGCGCTGGTGCTGGTGGAATGGGGCGAGAAGTTCAAGAGCATCCGCAAGAAGGCGACCGGAGAGATCGCCATTGCCTCGGCGGGGGGAGACGCGCGGAAGATTACGGTAACGCTGAGAGATTAAGCGCGTCGAACATAGCAGTCTTGATTTGAAGTGCTGTGGTTTTGACCCCGGTTCCGCGTGGTTCTAGATGAACAATAAAGGAGGCCAGGGATGCGGCTGATTCCAGTTTGTCTTCCGTTGGTCCTTGCACCACTCCTCGTGGCCGGCCAAGAGGCACAAACCTCCACACCACAGAAACCCGCGCAGACGAGCACAGCGAAACAGACGACTTCGCCAAGCCCGCACAAAACGGCGACCAGGCACAGGAAGCGACATCGGTCGCGCAAGGCTGCGGCTCGGAAACGTGCGAAACGCGCCGGGCTCTGTTCTGACTCGCAGTTCTCCGCAGACGTGATTATGGGCAACGAGGTTCGCCATGTTTGCCTGGATAAATCGCAGCTGGCAGGGAACGCGCCCAAGACTGCACCGGGGCAAATGAAGGTTGACGTGATCAATGGATCAGCAACCGACACGCAGTTCTTCTCCGACAAGAATCAGGAAAGTGCGCACAACCAGGCCGTTGTGGTTGATGTCCAGTCGAGCGACACGCGATTTGCCGGCAAGAAAACTCCTGTGGTGACCGGTGTGACATCAAGTAGCTCGGTGGACGCAACGAGCGTAAGCAGTGGCGGCCAGGCAGTAACGAAGCAGGTTTCGCCTCGCCCCAAGCGGCCTGCGTATGAGCCAGACGGGCATTGAACTCCACTTCCCCGGACCGGCATATGCAATCTGACTCTCATGCTCACGCAGCCGACTGCGGCGGATCCTGCGCGCACGTCCCTGAATTCAGCCGAGCTGCGGAAGGACTGCCCGCGACGGTTGCGTGGCTGCAGTGGATCACGATTGCATGGATGACGGTGGAATGCGGTGTATCGTTGTGGGCTGCGTCGCAGGCGCATAGCGTGGCGCTGCTGGCATTCGGATCAGACAGCCTGGTCGAGCTTCTTTCTGCCATCGTTGTGTTGTTGCAGTTCCTTCCCCGGTTTCCGCTCAAACGAACTCATGCCGATAAAGCAGCAGGCGGCTTGCTGTTTCTCCTGGCGGCCGTAGTCTTGTGCATTGCCTGGCTGGGGAGAACGCGCCAGATGGAGACGAGCGGGCTGGGGATTGGCATTACGGTGCTCGCTCTGATTGCAATGCCGGCATTGGCCTGGATGAAACGGCGCGAGGCGAGACGGATCAACAACCGTGCCCTTGCCGCCGACGCGACGCAGTCCGCAACCTGCGCGTATCTGGCCGGCGTAACGCTGGCCGGGCTGCTGATCTTTGCTGTCTGGCACATCCGATGGGTGGACACGGTGGCGGCCCTGGCGGCGATTCCCATTCTTCTCATCGAAGGACGCCGCACCTGGCAGGGCGAGAGTTGCGGCTGCTGCTGAACCCCTGCGCGTCTCAATCGGGAAGAAACAATCCGGGCCGGGCTTGTAAGATGTTGGGGCAATCCTGCTGTTCTGAACCGGTCTCATCCAAAGCTGTGCGGTGATGCCGGACATTCCTGGAGGGTCCTTGATACGCACCTCACGTTTGCCTGTTTTTGCCTGTCTCGCTGTTTTACTGATCGCGACTGAATGGATCACCGGTTCGGTCAGCGCACGAGCCGCCACCAAGCCGCACATCTTCCAGCATCCGGCCCTCAGCAAGGATCTGATCGCGTTCGCCTACGCGGGCGACCTTTGGACCGTGCCGCGTGCAGGTGGCGTAGCGCGACGGCTGACGACCGGCGTGGGCATCGAAACGGATCCTGTGTTCTCGCCGGATGGCAGCGCAATCGCGTTCACAGGCGACTACGACGGCAACACCGATGTGTTCACGATTCCTGCCGAGGGCGGGGTCCCCTTTCGCGTGACGTATCATCCGGCTGCGGATTTTGCCGTGGCATGGACGTCCGATGGCAAAGACATCGTTTTTCGCTCAACGCGCATGTCGCAAAGCCGCTACACGCAGTTGTACGAAGTGCCGGCCAAGGGCGGCATCGCCAAGGTGCTTCCCCTGCCCATGGCTTACCATGGCAAGTTTTCTGAAGATGGGAAGCAGATCGCATATTCTCCACTGCCGCCCGCGTATGGGTTCGACTACATGTCGTACGTGTCGTGGGGCAACTATCACGGCGGGCGTGCAAGCACCATCTGGGTGACGACACTGCCTGGGCTTGAGTCAGCTCAGATTCCGCATGAAGCGTCATCCGACTTCGCGCCGATTTTTGCGGGCGGCAAAATCTACTTTCTTTCAGCCCGGAAGGGCAAGGCAACGATCTTCAAGTACGATCCAGCGTCGAAAGCGGTCTCGCAGGCGCTTGAGAATGATGGGCCGGATATCCGTTCGCTGCAGGGTGAAGGCGACACGCTGGTGTACGACCGGCTTGGCGAGATTTACCTCTACGACACCAAGGCAGGAACCAGCAAACTTGTCCCGATCGAAATCGATGCCGACATGCCCGAGGTGCGGTCACGGATCGAGAGCGTCGGCGATCAACTGGATCATGCGGCGGTATCGCCAACCGGCTTGCGCGCGGTCATCGAGTCGCACGGCGACATCTTCACCGTTCCGGTAAAGCACGGGCCAACGCGCGACATCACCAACACGCCCGGAGCCATGGAGCGCGAGCCCGCATGGTCGCCGGACGGGCAGTCGATTGCGTACTTCTCAGATGAGTCGGGAATGTATGCGCTGCACGTGGCGCCGCAAACGGGCAATGCGGTGGCTGGAACGTCGGCGGTCAAGAAATTCGCGCTGGGCCAGGAGCCGGCATACTTCTTCGGAACGAAATGGTCACCGGATTCGAAGAAAATTGCGTTCTACGACAACCACATGAAGACCTACGTGCTGGACACGACGAGCAGCAAGCTCTCAGTCGTGAACGACAAGAACGTTTTCGGCGGGTTTTCGAATCGTGAATTTGATCTTGCATGGTCATCCGATTCGAAGTGGATTGCCTATGCGCGATCGATGCCGAATCATCTGCACGCAATCTTCCTCTACTCGCTGGATTCGGGACAGTC
>Ga0105245_10001992_pt1 | contig 18549 bp, 13 predicted proteins | sample KBSM54metaG_FD_81523 | JGI IMG/M metagenome (GOLD analysis project Ga0105245, IMG submission 81523) | Miscanthus rhizosphere microbial communities from Kellogg Biological Station, Michigan, USA - KBS M5-4 metaG | ecosystem: Host-associated > Plants > Roots > Rhizosphere > Soil | place...
GACGTTCGGCGCGACGAGGAAACCTGTTGCGGCGGCTCCGAACTGCTGATCGATGAAGCTCTGCCCACTGCAGAAATTCGAGACGTCTCTTAACAGCCGCCTTTTCATCACGTACGAGTTGCCCTTTTTCTTCAGTGTCTGACCGTCGACCAGCGCGACGGTGCTGTGGCTGTTCCGTTGGACGAGCGGCCGGACCTCTGCCGGCCTGGCCAGGATTGCCTGCTGAATGTCCATCCGCGTGTCTGTCGGCGGGCCAGGGATGCGTTGTGTGTGGCCGTGATTGTGGCCGCCGTCATTTCCCATGCTGCCGTGATCGTGCATTGCGTGCCTCCTTCTCGGACCTTCGTTCGCCGCTATAGACGGACAGCGCGTTGCTTTTGCGAACTGGAGGAGGTTGCAGAGCGGCTACAACAGGATCACGATCGGTGCGCCAGATTCCGCACGGCTTCGTTGAGATCGTCGCTCTTCTTCGCCACGACCTTCACGTGCAGCTTGCGCTGCATCTCGTCGCGGTCGGAGCTCGTCATCACGATCACGTTGCCGAGGTCGTCGCCGATTTCTTCGCGGAGATACGTGAGGACTCCGAAGCCGCTGTGGCGCGGGAGATCGGTGTCGATCACGATCGCGTCGTAGCGTTCGTGCTCGAGCTTTTCGATCGCATCCCAGCCGTCCGTCGCGCACTCGACGCAAATCTGCGCACCGACGTTTTCGACGGCCTGGGCGATGTCGCGATTGTCTTCGACGACGAGAATCTTCATCGCGGCGACGATACGCGGCGCCGCGCGCGCTCAGCAAGGTCAGCCGTGTGCGTTCACTCGCCGAGCACGCGCTTCACGCGCGCGAGCAGAACGCTGTTCTTCACCGGCTTGTGAATGAAGTCCACCGCGCCGACGTCGAACGCCTTCACTTCGGGTTCGTCGCCGGGAAGGCCGGAGATGAAGATCGCCGGCACTTCGATGCCTTTTTCTTTCAGCGCGGCGAGCACGTTGTGTCCGTCGATGAAGGGAAGATCGATGTCGAGCAGAATCAAATCCACCGTCTCGCGACCGACCGTCATCAATGCCTCGGCGCCGTCCTTCGCCGTCAGCACGTGATAGCCGGCCGCTTTCAGCACCGCGTTCGTCAGCTCGCGATTGAGGACGTTGTCTTCGACGACGAGCACGATCTTCTTCGTTTCTTTTCCCGCGTCGCTTTGCTGCTGCGGTGTGCGCTTCGATCGCAGCTGCGAGATCTGCTGCTGCAGCGCGCGCGTCTCGCCGTCGGGCTCGACGCCGAGCTCGCGCTTGAGCATTCGCGCGCACGCGTCGTACTGCTGCAACGCGTTCACGAGATCGCCGCTCTGCAGATAGAGCCGCATGAGTGTGCGATGCATCGACTCCTGCATCGGATCGATGCGCAGCGCGCGCTGCGCGACGGCAATCGCTTCGTCGACCGCTCCGCGTTTCATCAGCGCCTCGGCGAGCTGCGTGTGCGCGCGCAGCGCGGCGCGGTGCAATCGATCGCGCTCGGCGAGCACCCACTGATCGAACTTGTCCTCGGTCAACTGGAATCCGTCGAGGAAGTCGCCGCGATAAACGTCCGTCGCGCGCGTCAACGCTTCCTCGGTTCCAGTGCCGAGGAGCGATTCGAAATCGGAGACGTCGGCGGTGATCGAGCTCGTGTCGATGCCGAGGAAGTCGGACTCTTCGACGAGGATCCGCGCGTCGGGCGAGATCTGCGACAGCTCTTTTCGCAGCGTCGACAACAGCTGGCGAAGACTCTGCCGCGCTTGTTCCGGTCCGCTGCCGCTCCACAGCAGCGAAGCCATCTTGTCGCGGGACACGAGTTGCGACGGCTTCACGGCAAGGTACGCGAGCAGCGCCTGCGATTTCTTCGCAGACAGCGTGATCAACGTCCCGTTCGGCGTGTGGATCTGGTAATCGCCCAGCAGTTCCAGTCGTAGAACGGACATGTCGTCGGGCGGAGATTATCTCACGCGCCGCTGCGCGCACTTGCGCGTGTATCCTTCGTCACGATGACCGACATGGCACCGATGTCGTTCGACGAGAAGCTGCGTCAGACGATTTCGCTTCAGGACTGGCAGGGGCTGCGCGACTCACTCATCGAGCTGCATCCGTCGGACGTTGCGGATCTGATCGTCGCGCTTCCCGCCGAAGAAGACGCATTCGTCTTCCGCCTCCTGCCGAAGGAGAAGGCGGGCGAGGTGTTCTCGTATCTGCCGAATGATCATCAGGAAGAGCTGATCGACGCGCTCACGAACGAGCAGGTTCGTGCCGTTCTGCAGACGATGAATCCCGACGATCGCACGCGTCTCCTCGAGGAGATGCCGGCGATCGTGACGCGTCGATTGATCGCGGCGCTCTCGCCCGAGGATCTGAAGAACACGCGCTGGCTCCTCGGATATCCGGAGGAGACCGCCGGCCGCTACATGACGCCGAACTACGTGACGATTCGTCACGACATCACGGCGGGACAAGCGCTCGATCACATCCGCCGCACGGGTCAGCGCGCCGAGACGGTCAACGTCGTCTACATCCTCGACGATCGCGGAACGCTCGTCGAAGACATCCGACTCAGCTCGCTCGTGCTCGCGGATCCGACGACGAAGGTGACCGACATCGACGATCCACCTCTCGTCTGCGTGCTCGCGACGGACGATCGCGAAGAAGTCGTGAAGGCGTTCGAGAAGTACGATCGCGTCGCACTGCCGGTCACCGACAGCGATGGTCACATGCTCGGCATCATCACGGTTGACGACATCCTCGACGTCGCCGAACAGGAAGCGACCGAAGACATCGTGAAGATGGGCGGATCGGAAGTGCTCGACGCGCCGTATCTGAACGTCGGTCTGTTCGCGATGGTGAAGAAGCGCGCCGGCTGGCTGTCCGCTCTTTTCCTCGGCGAGATGCTCACGGCGACGGCGATGAGCTACTTCGAAGGCGAGATCGCGCACGCGGTCGTGCTCGCGCTGTTCGTGCCGCTGATCATCTCGAGCGGCGGCAACAGCGGATCGCAAGCAGCGTCGCTGGTGATTCGATCGCTCGCGCTTCGCGAGTTGCATCTGCGCGACTGGTATCGCGTCTTCGGACGCGAAGTCATCTCCGGCGTCCTCCTCGGCGCACTCCTCGGCTTCATCGGATTCTTCCGCATCGTGCTGTGGCACCGCCTCCACATCACGAGCTACGGCCCGCACTACATCCTGATCGCGTTCACGGTATGGGCCGCGCTGATCGGCGTGGTGATGTTCGGAACGCTAGCCGGCAGCCTTCTGCCGTTCCTGATGCATCGACTAGGCTTCGATCCCGCGACGAGCTCCGCGCCGTTTGTCGCGACGCTCGTCGACGTGACGGGGCTGTGCATTTACTTCTGGGTGGCGCTGATGATTTTGCACGGGACGCTGCTGTGATCTAGATGAGCGTCCGAAGAAACTTCAGCGCGGTCGTGACGCGAATTCCTTCCGCGCTCTGGTAGTCCTTGTTCCCCGCTGCGGAGATCTGCCATGCCGCGGCAGCCGGAAACTTCGCCTTGAGATAACGAAGCCCTTTGTCGATCGGGGCGTCGGACCATTTGCATTCGACGATGAGGAATGGCTTTTTCGCCTCGACGACGACAAAGTCCACCTCGCGGCCGTCGACGTCGCGAAAGTAGCGCAGCTCGACATCGCGCCCGTGCGCGTCCTGTTCGAATTGAACCCACTTCAACAGGTGAGATGCGACGAGGTTCTCGAAACGCGCGGCATCCGCCGGCACGATCGACCAATCGAAGTGATAAAGCTTCTGTTCTTTTTTCACCGCGCGGATTCGTGGCGCGCCAAAGGGCGCGAGCCGGAACACGGCGTACAGTCGTTCGAGCGCCTCGAGCCATGACGAAACAGTCTTGTGGCTGATCTGCAGATCCTCGCGCAGCGCATTGATCGACAGCGGTGAGCCGACGAGGTCGGGAAGGCGGAGCATGAGCAATTCCAGATGACCGAGGTCGTGAATGCGCTCGAGAGAGACGACGTCATCGCGAATGAGCCGCGTCCGATACTCGCGCGACCAGCGCCGTGCCTGGATCTCGCTGCCCGACAAGAACGGCTCAGGAAATCCTCCGAGCCTGAGAAGCTGCTCGAACCCGTCGCGATCGACGATCTTCTGTTCAGCGACGGAGAACGGATGAAGGTGCAGAAGGTGATAGCGGCCCTGCAATGAGTCTCCGCCAAACCGATACAGATCGAGGCGGCCGCTTCCCGTGACGAGGATGCGTTGCCCAGCCGGCCGGCTGTCGTAGATTCCCTTCAGGTAGTTTCGCCAGCGCCGGTACTTGTGTAGCTCGTCGAAGACCCACAGCTTCGCCGGGGAGAATTCACGACGCAGAATCTTCTCTCGATGTTCCGCGACATCCCAGTTGAGATATCCGCTTCGCGCTTGTGGAATGGCGAAGGCGAGCGTCGTCTTTCCGACCTGACGCGGTCCGGCCACGAAGACCATCTTGCGTTTCAGGTCGTCGCGAATTTGCGGGAGAAGGTAGCGTTTTTCGATGCTAGCAGGTTACGGCAATTTTTGACCGCGGTCAAAAATCATCGCGAGTATTTTCACCCGTCGGCCAAAATGCTCGCCGCGCCTAGTTGATCGACAACGCGTACGGCGCGAAGATCGGACCCACCGGCTGCGTCGTGTTGTTCGAGATCGTCGACACGAAGCTGATGCTCGGCTGATCGACGGTGACCGTCGTGTACGTGACCCAGTAGCCGACGTCGGAATCGCTGCATGCGGCGGTTGGCGCGCCGATGTTCATCGACACTTGCAGCAGCGAGTTGCGATTGAGCGTGATGTCCGACTGGCCGAGCAGAGCGTCGTTGCATGCCTTGCGAACTTCGACGTGCGCGTGTGCGGTTGTCTCGCCGCCGTTGAAGACGCCGACGTTCACGCGCGCGTCGACGAGGCCGAGGTCTGTGCCGATGTGGCGTTGCACGGTGCCGGCGGGGACGAGCGTGCGAAATGTCGGCGTGCTCAGTTTTCCGTTCACCGGTCCGAAGATCGGGGGGCTGACGTTGCATGCCGATGCGCCGATCTCGATACGGCTGTCAGCAAGGACGCCGTCGGGGACATCCAACTGTTCGAGGATCAGAGACGACGATGGCGTCGCGATGTGATTGAGGCTTCGCTGCCGCGTCAACGTCGTCGTCGCGTGCGGCAGGATCGTGAACGACGGCGTCACGATCGGGATCGTCGAGATGTCGCTGTACGACGTCTGCCGAACGGTCAACGGCGCATCGGTCGTGTTTTGCAGAACGGCGTCCGCTGTCCACAACGTTGCGATGCATGGGTTGTTGCTCGGCGTCGTCGCGTTGCCGCCGATGATCCATATCGTTGCTGCCAGGACTTGACTGATCATTTGACCTCTCACACTGCCGTAATGAACTCTCGCGGATCGGGGGCGAAGAAAGCGCGCAGCTCGTCGAGACGATTCTCGATGTCCGCCGCGCCGAGCTCGATGAGTTTCTTCATGTAATGCGGCTCGAACATGAGGAGCGACACGAAGTCGGGAGACTCCGTCTCCTTCGCGCCGAGCGCGCGCGTGATGAATTTGATCTTGCGCGGCAGGTACTTCTCGTACTCCGCGGCGAGGACGCCGAGGTCTGTCGTGGGCCGCAGCACGCACAGATCGATCGGACGGAATCCGTTGCGCTCGCCGGGCGGCATCTTGCGAATCATTTCATTCATGCGCTGCATGCGCGCGACATCTTCATCGATCACGTCGAGGAACACGGCATTCACGAGCTGCGAGATGATCTGCGCGGCGGGTGGATAACCCTGCACCACCGGATGCAATGCTTCTTCGGGCGTGCGCTGATAGCCGGTCGACATCGCCACGATGCGCGTCGCGCCGAGGTGCACGGGGGCGGAGAGCGGTGCGGCGAGACGAATGCCGCCGTCGCCGTGCCATTCGTTGCCGATGCGGACGGCGGGGAAGACGAACGGCAGCGCGGCCGACGCCATCACGTGATCGAGCGTCAGCTCGCCGACGACGCTGCGGCGGTTAGGTCCTTCAAATACGTCAGCGGTGCGGCCCTGAACCCAACGCACCGTTTGTCCGGTCGAGTAATCGAGCGTCGTCAGCGCCACCGCTTTGAGCTCGCCATTGCGCAGATTTCGCTTGATGCCGTCGATCGGACCGCGGTCGCGCGAGTTGGTGACCTTGCGGAGCAGACGGCGAAGCGGCGTCGTGTCGACGAGGCCGCGCGGACGCGTCCACGTGAAACGATGCCGCGGAAGAATCGACGCGATCGCGGAACGGAACGGAATGAGTCCCGTGAGATCGAATCGGAAGATGTGATCGCAGGTCAGGCCGCACCACAGATCGGCGAGTCGTTCCGCTTTCTCGAGGAGCGAGCCTTCCTGTGCGGCGAGGAAACTGGCGTTGATCGCGCCGGCGGAGACACCTGTGATCACTTGAAACTTGAGATGCGGAAAATGTCGCGCGATGCCGAGGACGAGGCCGACTTGATAGGCGGCGCGGGCGCCCCCGCCGGTGAGCATCACCGCGAGATCGGCGCCGCCTTCTTCGCGTCGATCACTTTCGAGAATCGACTCGGTGGCCAGCTCGTTTACAGCCATCGCGCTCAGCCATTGCATGGGATTTGCCATTTCCTTGCGTTGGACGAAACAGAGTCGACTGTATGAAGCCTCGCATCGCAATTGTCGGGGGCGGCATCAACGGTGCCGGCATCGCCTGGGAGCTCGCTCGCAAGGACTACGACGTCGTCATTTTCGACAAGGGCGCGTTTGGCGCGCAGACGTCGTCGGCGACGACGAAAATGATTCACGGCGGGCTCCGCTACCTCGAAGGCCTCCACCTCGGCCTCGTCCACGAAGCGCTTCGCGCGCGCAAGCAACTCCTCGACGATTTGCCGAAGCTCGTGACGCCGATCGAGATCCTGCTGCCGATCTACGCCGACAGCCCGCGCTCGCGATTCGAGATCAAGATCGGACTGATGCTCTACGACGTTCTCGCCGGGCGCGAGAATCTTCATCATCATCGATCGTTGACGGCGCGGGAGCTGATCGAAGCGGCACCGCTGGAGCGTCGCGGGTTGCGCGGCGGATTCTCGTACTGGGACGCGCAGGTCGACGACGCGCAACTCGTGCGTACGGTGATCGCGTCGGCGGTGCGCGAAGGAGCGTCGGCGCGCGAGCACACGCGCGTGGAATCGTTGCAACGCGATGACGAAGGCTGGACGATTCGAACGCGCGACGGCGAAGAGCGATTCGATCTCGTGATCAACGCGGCGGGGCCGTGGATGAACGAGCTGCTCGAGGCGAACGGCATTCGCGCGCGCTACCGGCTCACCCTCGTGCGCGGATCGCATCTGATCCTGCGGCATCGCGTGAGCAAATACGGAGTGCTGTTGCAATCGGTCGACGATCAGCGCGTCTTCTTCGTGCTGCCGTGGAAAGAGGGAACGCTGGTGGGAACGACGGAGGTCGTGCAGAACGAGCCGCTCGATGACGTGCACGCGTCGGCGGCGGAGATCGACTACCTGATCAAGCGATTCAATCGTTACTTTGTCGAGCGCATCAGCGCGAATGACATCGCGTCGACGTTTGCCGGTGTGCGTCCGCTCGTGGGCCGCGCCGCGAATCCGAGCGCGATCGGGCGCGAGTACCGCGTGATCCGCCGCGGGAATCTCATCAACGTCTTCGGCGGCAAGATGACGACGTTCATGTCGCTCGCCGATCGCGTGTCGATGCGCGTCGACAACTACTTCGGCCAAGCGCGGCCCGTGCGGGCCGCGAAATTGAAAATTGAAAATTGAGAATTGAAAAACACCACAGGCGCGATTTTCCTTTTCAATTTTCAATTTTCAATTTCCAATTGCGTTCATGAGCTACATCCCGCCTCTCGACGACTCGAAATCCCGCCCGCATCTCCCGCGCACCCTCGACGCCGTCGAGCTCCGCATCCTCGGCTCCCTCATGGAAAAGCAGCTGTCGACGCCGGAGTACTACCCGCTGACGCTCAACGCGCTCGTCGCGGCGTGCAATCAGAAATCGAATCGCGAGCCGGTGATGGAGTTGAGCGAGAGCGATGTCGATCGCGCGCTCAATCGCTTGCAGGACGAGAAGCTCGTCTGGCGCGTGATGGGCGGGCGCGCGGTGCGCTTCGATCACAACCTCGACGCGTTGTGGCACATCAACCGTCGCGAGAAAGCGTTGCTGACGCTGTTGTTTCTGCGCGGTGCGCAGACGGCGGGGGAGATGCGCGGCCGCAGCGATCGACTGCATTCGTTCGATTCCGTCGCTGAGGCCGAGCAGGTGTTGCGCGACCTCGCCGCGCAGAGCGAGCCGCTCGTCCGTCAGCTGCCGCGCAGGCCGGGGCAGAAGGAAGAGCGGTGGACGCATCTCGCCGGCGGCGAGCCCGCGATCGTCGAAGAAGCTCCTGCAACAACGTCATCATCAACATCATCCGGAGAACCACTCTCCGTACGCGTGCAGCGACTCGAGGATTCGGTCGCTGCGTTGATCGAAGAGCTGCATGCACTGAAGACGAAGCTCGGGGAGTAGCGCGGCGACGACGCCGATCGCCGCACCGACGAGATGCGCGACCGGCAGCGACGCCACGCCCGGCGCGAGCTCGCGCACGAACATCGTCGACCCGCTGAACATCTCGAACGCGATCTTGCTCGCAAACGCAACAAAGCAAATCCAGTGGAGGACAGGCGCCTTCGCCTGTCCCCCGATCCGAATTGCGACGAGCGCAAACAAAGCCGAATCCACCCCCGACAACCCGCGATAAGTGTCCACACCACGAACAAAGAAGTGAACGAACAAAGGAATCGCAATCGCACTGACGACGAACGCAACGAAGAACCGCACGCGCCACAACCGCGCCGCGATCAGTGCGAGCACGACGAACGCGATCCCATCCCACATCACCTGATCCCACGACCAGTGCACGAACGACGCGGTCGCGAATCGCCACCACTGTCCCGCGTTCACGGCGTCGCGCTGATACTGCAAGGCCTCGCTCAGCATCGGCGTGAAGTGGCGATCGCGGAGGCGGCGAGCATGAGTGCCAGCAGCACGGTGGCCGGATCGAACGCGCCGCCGCCTCCGTGACCAAGCGAGTGGGATTGCCCACTGAACATCGGCTGCGATGAATCGACGCGCCACGATTGCGCGCCCTGTTGTCCGCGCACCGTTTGCGCCGCGTGCTCGACTTCGATGCGCTGCTTGTTGTTGCGATCGATGCCGCGCTTTGCGAAGTCGCCGTCGCTGAGCACGAGCATCGACGTGTAATCGGTGACGAGCTGATAGCGGATGCCGATGTCGCGAATCGCGTTCTCCGCTTCCGTCTCCGGCATCACGCCGGCGTACTCGCGCGCGGTGACGTCTTCCGTCATCGCCAGCGCCCACAATCGCTCGAGCTCGGGATTCGCGGTATCGGTCTCGGGAAAATAGAACTGCGTGGTGTACGTCTTGTCGGCGCCGGTGAGCTTCGCCGCGAGCGTCACATTTGCGCGTCCGCCCTTCGCGTAGCGGCCGAAGATCACGAGCTGCTGTCCGCGATAGACCTTGCCGATGACGGTGCCGGTCGTGTCGCTCACGTTGACGCCGCCGATCTTCAGCGTCGCGTCGTGCAGCGCCTCGCTCGTGATCTTGCTCTTCGCGAGAAGGATCTGGCCGATGATGTCGTCATCGTTCGACACGCCTGAATAGAACCCGCCGCTCGCGTCGGCGATCGTCCGCATGAGCGGCCAGTTCGCGTTGTTGCCCATGACGAAACCGAAGACGCGGACGTCGTTCGACTTCAGCAGCTTTCGGAACTCTTTCGGATCGATGATCCCTTCGTTCGCGACGCCGTCGGTAACGAGGATGACGCTCGTGGCGCGATCGGCGTTGAGTCCCTTGATCGCGAGCTCGAGCCCTGCGTAGATGTTCGTGCCGCTCTGCGGCGTCAGCGCCGCGACTTTCTGCGACCACTCTTCGACGCTCTGCGGACTCGCATCGACGAATCCATGCGTCACGTCGTTGGCGTGATCGCTGAACGCGACGATGCGAAAGCGATCGCCGGTTTTCATCTGCTTCATCGTCTCGGCGACGCCGTGCGCGAGCGTCGCGAGCTTGCCCTGCATGCTGCCGGAGACGTCGAGGACGAAGACGTAGTCGGCGCCGCTCGTGATCGGCTTCAAGTCGATGCCGGGAGTGACGACCATCATGAACGTGCCGGTCGCCGCGGCATTCGGCTTGTACGCGATCATCTCGACGCGTCCCGGCAGGTTGTCCGCGAGGCGGTAGTAGAGGACGAGGGCGTGACTGAGATCGCCGTGCTGGCGCTCGATCGCGACTTTGTAATGTCCGTTGTCGATCTTCGTGACTTTCGCTTCGGCGTCCGCGCCGGGGACGCGAACTTCGTCGACGGGCCACGCCGACTTCAGCTCGACGTTCATCGCGAAGCGCTGCTCGACCTGCGCGTTGCGCAGCCAGAACGACTTCGCCGCTTCGTCCGTGCCGCCTTCCTGAAGCGGATAGATGTAGCGGCCGACGCCGGTGTCGATCGTGAGCGGCTGGTAGTAGACGAAGCGGATCTTCGTGTCGGCACTCGCGGCGACGCGCGCGATCGAGAACTTGTACGACCCGAACTCGACGTCATCTTTCTTCTTGTTGCATGAGCACTCGCCGAGGCCGGCGTCGTTGCCGGCGTTGCGCTCTTCGGCGTAGGCCTTTTTCGCCTGTTCGGCGGCGACGACTTCGCCGTTCATCTCGCGATCGCCGGACCAGATCGTGATCTCGGAGAGGCTTGCGCTCTTCGGAACGGGGAACGAGTAGACCGCTTCGACGTCTTTGTCGTTCGGGTTGTGAAAGACCTGCACGACTTCGGTGCGCGCGAAGCCGTTGTCGATGACGACGTTCACGTCGTGCGACACGATTTGGATTGGCTGCTCCGTCGATGTCTTCGGCGTGAGCGTTCCGGCGGCGCGGGCGCGAATGGCGAAGATCGCGGCGAGGATGAGGAAGGGAAGGATGCGTTTCATGTCTGTCCTCCGGGCGGCGGACAGAGGCGAGCGGGCTGCCAGGATGGGGGCGCTCGTAAGTGCTGGTTGCTCAGTGACTTGGTTGCAGAGGTGCCATGACGCCGTTTACATTCAATGTACAGAGGCATACATTCAACGCATGTTCACCTCTGAAGAGCGCCGCTTCGCGACGGAGATCCGCGCGCTGGTTTACGGCAATCCCTTCGTCGAAGATCGCATCATCCACGAGCAGCGCGCCCTCGGCGTCGACTACATCGCCAGCCAGCCGTACTGGAGCTACCAGTTCGATCTCGACCGCAAGACGAACATCGATCTGCTCGACGAACGCTCGGCGGCGCTCGCGGTGAAACTGCGAACGAGAGTCGACGGCGCGAACGAACGCGATCTGCGACTGTACGAAGACCTCGTCACGTACGTACTGTACGAGCGCTATCGCGATCAGCTCGTCGGCATCGTCGAGCGCGGCGAGTTGCGGCAGCGCGTTCCGTTCTACCGGCAGTTTCGAAACGATCTCGTCGAGTTCAAGCTCAATCCCGAAACGGCGCCGCATCTCTTCGCCTGCTTCTTCCAGGTGCGCCGCGCATTTCACTCGATCTTCAACAGCATCGTTGGACGCTCGCTGCCGGCGGCGAAACTGCGCGCGACGGTGTGGCAGTCGATCTTCACGCACGACATGGCGCGGTATCGGCGCTCGCTGTTCGCGAAGATGGCGGATGTCGCGACGCTCATCACCGGCGCGACCGGCAGCGGCAAGGAAGTCGTGGCGCGCGCGATCGGCCTCTCGCGCTACGTCGCATTCGACGAGCGCAGCGAGCGCTTCGCGGGAGATACCGAGGCGTCGTTCGTGTCGCTGAATTTATCGGCGCTGTCGCCGACGCTCATCGAGTCGGAGCTGTTCGGCCATCGCAAGGGCGCGTTCACCGGCGCGATCGAAGACCGCGAGGGATTTCTCGAGTCGTGCGGCGCGATCGGCACTGTGTTCCTCGATGAGATCGGCGAAGTCGAGCCATCGATTCAGGTGAAGCTGCTTCGCGTCATCCAGAGCCGCACGTTTCAACGACTCGGCGAAACCACGCCGCGACGTTTCAGCGGAAAGATCATCGCCGCGACGAACCGCGATCTCGCCAGCGAGATCGCACGCGGACGATTTCGCGACGACTTCTACTATCGCCTTTGCGCGGACACGATCACGACGCCGGCGCTTGCCGAGCAGCTCGCCGGGAGTGACGACGAGCTGCGCCATCTCGTGCGCTTCATCGCCGCACGCGTCGCGGGAGAAGGGGAGTCGGCGGCGGTTTGCGAAGAGGTCTGCAGCGCGATCGCGATCTCGCCGGGACACGACTACGCGTGGCCGGGCAACTTCCGCGAGCTCGAGCAATGCGTGCGCAGCGTTCTCGTGCGCGGCGAGTACCGGCCGGCCGCGACGCCGCGCGCGAGCGACGCGCGGTTGCGCATCGCGTCAGGAATCGCCGACGGACGATTCACCGCCGACGATCTCCTGCGCAACTACTGCACGCTGCTCTACGCGAAGACGCGCAACTACGCGCACGTCGCCGAGCGGCTGCAGATCGATCGCCGCACGGTGAAGGCGAAGATCGATGCGACGATGCTGCGCGAGCTGACCTAGCGCGCGGCGCGATGCCTTCCGCAGCCGCCGTCGGCGTCGCCGTTGTAGGTGAATGCGTTCGTCAGCGTTGCGGTCGATCCGTTCGCGTTGAAGACCGTGATCACCGGACGCAGCACGCCGAATGACGGCGGCACTCGCGTTACGAGCGTTCCGTTTTGAAAGATGGTGTCGGTCGAGACGACGGATCCGAACTGCACCGTCGAAGCGGAGGTGAAGTTCGAGCCCGTGATCGTCGCGAGCGAGCCGCCGTTGATCGCGGAGCATGGCGGCGTGATTCCGGAGATGCTGGCGTCGCTCGTCGTGATCAGAAGCGGAAGTTTCAATCCGCCGTCGATCGTGACGTTCGTCGGTCCCGCGCCGATCGAAGCGGGCAGGCGGAACACCGCGGACGTCGGTGTGATCGACAACGGCTCGAGCGTTTTTCCGCCGATCGCGAACGAGAGTCCGCGACGGAATCCGCTTCCGCCGATCGTCACTTCGCCACCGACGCCGACCGGCGACGTGACCGACGTCAACGCGTAAGCGCGCGGCGGGATGATCGTGATCGCCGGTCCCGCGACCGTTCTGCCGAACGCGTCGCGCAGAAGAATCGAAGCGTTGCCGGCCGCGAGCTCGGGCACGGTCAACGAATGCGTGTCCGGTTGATCGGAGCTGATGTCGTTGGCGAGCGCGTTGCCGATGAAGACGACGTCGTTCGCGCGGAAGCGCGCGCCGCCGATGGTGATGCGATCGCCGGGTGCGGCGCTGGCGACGCTCGCGAACGCGATCGTTGCGGGCGCGTCGTCGCTGTCGGCGTACGCGAATGCGGCGCTCGACGTGAACGTATCGCTGCCGCAGCGCAGGATCACGTCGACGCTGCCGGCGGCGTGCGCCGGCGCGGCGACCGTGAGGTCGAAGGAGTCATTCAACGCGACGGCGATCGCATTCTTGCCGCCGAAGGATGCGATGCATCCGCCTGCGCGAAGATTGTCGCCGCTGATGCGGACGAGCGTTCCGCCGTTCGTCGAGCCGTTCGACGGATTCACTTTCGTGATCCGCAGCGGCGCGGCGGTGTAGGTGAATGCGTTGTGCAGCGTTGCGGCCGAGGTGCCGCATTTCACGGCGAGGTCGACGACGCCTGCATCGTGCGGCGGCGAGGTCGCGCTGATCGACGACGTCGACAACATCTGCGCATTTGGCGAAGGAACGCCGTCGAACGTCACGAGGCAACGGCCAGTGAAGTTGCCGCCGAAGATCTTCACGCTGTCGCCTCCGGCGGCGCGTCCGCTCACTTTGTCGACGCTGTCGACGTAGAGATCGGTGCGCAGGAAAACGCCGATGGGGAATCCGAACGACGTTCCGCCTTGCAGATCGGGCAACGTCGCGGTGACGCTCGTCGATCCGACGACGAGTCCGCGGATGGGGATCGTTGCGTTGCCGTCGGTGCCGATCGTGATCGATGACGGAACCGACGCAATCGCCGGATTGACCGTCGTCAGCGTGACGGCGACGGGACTCGGCGGAAGCGGATCGAGATGCGCGATGAGATTCGTCGTCGCACCCGGCGTGAGAATCACGCTCAATCGATCGAAGGCGAGTGTCGACGGCTCGAACACGACGACCTGCACGAGATACGTGCGGCCGCCGCGCGACGCCGGAAGTGTCACTTCAATCGACGCGCTGCCGAGGTTCCCGGTGGTGACCGGAACGTCGATCGATGAGGCGCCGGCGGGAAGCGTGACGAGCGACTGCGTCGATGCGACGCCGGATGCGCTCGTCGTGAACAGGATCGACTCGGGCGACGGCGCGGGACTGCCGAGGCGGATGCTGATCGTGCCGTTTTGACCGTGGGCGAGAAGGAGTTTCGGCGGACCGACCGCACCGTCGTCATCGCGGATCGTGGCGATGGCGCTCCCTTGCGAGATCGAGATGTTCGCTTCGGGCGGCGCCGACAACGAGATCGACACGCTCAACATCTCGTCGCCTTCCGGCTCGTTGTCCGGAAGGATCGAAATGGAGAGGCTCTTCTCGATGTCGCCCGGCTCGAAGGTAACCGGAAAGTCGTTGGCGGTGTAGTCGACGTTGCGCGTCGCGGTGATGTCGTGGAATGTCGGGGTCACGGTGAAGCGATACGTGCTCGGCGAACTGATTCTGACCGTGAAGCCGATCACCGTCGGCTTGTTCGAATTTCCGGGACCGGTGCTCCCTTCGTCGCCCGACGTGTTGTTGACGAAGAGCGATCGCGGCGGTCCCTCCGGCACGACGCTCATGTCCGCGGTGTAGTTGTAACCGGCGGGATGCGGAAGTGTCTGCGTCGTGACGAGCCGCCACAAGCCGGATTTGGTAGACGCGGTTTCCCAATCGTAGTCGGCGTCGATGTCGACGTCCGTGAAACTCGAGTTGTTCGGAAAATGTACGGAGTGGAACGCGTTCGAGAGACCGCCCGGCGCGGAGACGTAGAACGAATCGCTCGAACCGGTGAAGGGGATGTGCTGCACGCGAACGATCTTCGGATGCTGATGGACCGCGAAGCTGTACGACGTGTCGACGAACGCAATGTCCGCCGTCGCGCGTTGCGCGGCGCACAACGCGACAATCACCAGCATTCGTCTCATCAGTGCCTCGCCCCGCGCGGCTTGCTCCCGCAACCGTCGTACTGCGATGTGTACGTGAAAGTGGCACTGATCGTCGATGAGGAACCGCTGCGATTGAAGATCGTGATGACCGGCTGCGACGTGCCGAACGACGGCGGCACATGCGCGACGATCGTGTTCGCATCCTTCACGACTGCATCCGCGGAGTAGGCGGAGCCGAACTGCGCGATCGCGCCGGCTTCGAATCCGGCGCCGCTAATCGTCACGAGCGCGCCGCCCATTTCCGATGCACACGGCGGATTGACGCCGGAGACGTTGATGCCGCCGGCAGTGACGGTGATGTTGCGCGTGATGAGCGGCTTGTCGCCGTCGCTGATGACGAATTGCGTCGCGCCGGCGGCGACGGTTGGAGGAACGCGGAACGCGGCGTCGGTCGCCGTCATGACGATCGGCGTGAGCGCCGTCGATCCGATCGTGTATTTCAGTGCGCGGCGGAACGACGCGCCGGAGATCGTGAGCTCCGCGCCGGAGGCGACGCTCGTGGCGATGCGCGAGATGAACGGCGTTACGGGAGCAGCGATGACGAGCGAAGGTCCGGAGATGCTGCGGCCGGCGAAATCGCGCAGCGTGACGGCTGCGGATCCGGTGGCGAGCTCCGGAATCGTGATGGTGTGCTTGTCGATCGCCGTCGTCGCGACGTCGATGGCTTTCACGCCGCCGATGAGGATGGCGTCGTCGCGGTGGAAGTTCGATCCGACGACGGTGACGCGGTCGCCGGGCTTCGCGGTCGCTGGAACGAACTCGGTGATCGTCGCTAGCGGATCGTCGGCGCCGAAGTAGTTGAACGCGCCGCCGAGGATCGAGCTCTGCGAACCGCAACGCAGGGTGATGGCGACGCTGGCGGCATCGTGCGCGGGCGCAGCGACGACGAGATCCGTCGTTTGCGTCGTCGCGATCGTGCGCGCGGGCGCGTTGCCGAACCACGCTTCGCATCCCGACGTCTGCAGATTCTCGCCCGTGAGCCGGACGATCGTCCCGCCGCCCGTCGTGCCGGTGACCGGCGAGATCTGCGAAAGCTTCAGCGGCGACGGCATGAACGTGAAGCTGCCCTTGTACGTCGATGAATCAGTGCCGCACTTCATCGTGACGTCGACGGTGCCGGCATCGTGCGGCGGCGTCGCGGCGTCGACCGATCCGTTCGTGGCGATCTGCGCGTCCGGCGAAGGAATGCCGCCGAAGAGGACAACGCATCGTCCGCTCGCGTTGTTCGCGAAGATCTTCACGCGCTCGTTGCCGGCCGCGCGTCCGTTGTCTTTCGAGAGACCGGTAATCGCGAAGCCGGTCGGCACCGTCACGTCGAGGTGAAGCGAGGCCTGTGTTCCGCCGCGCGTTTCCGGAAGCGTGGCGATGACGGAGGCGCTTCCGGCGGCGATGCCTTTGAGCGTCAGCGTTCCGACGCCATCGGTTCCGACCATCATCGTCGTCGGGATCGTGGCGGCTTTCGAATTCGAGTTCGTCACGGCGACTTCGAGCGGCGTCGGCGGCGGCGGATCCATCTTCGCCTGCACCGTTGTCGTCGCGCCGAGGTCGAGGGTGACGCCGGTGCGATCGAAGGTGAAGAACGCCGGCTCGAACACAGTCGTCTGCAATTCGAACTGACGGCCGCCGCGCGACAGAGGCGCGTTGGCGAGGATGGTCGTCGAGCCGGTGTTCACGCCCGAGACGTCGACCGTCGCCGACGCCATGCCGGCGGGGATCGTCACCGAAGGCGGAACGCTCGCGACGGAGGGATTCAGCGACATGAACGTCACCGTCTCACTCGTCGCCGCGGGATCGGTGAATTGAACGTTGATCTGTCCCTTACCGCTCTTCTGGATCTTGATCGTGTCGGGGCCGATCGCGTCGTCGTCATCGATGATCGTGCACGTGGCGGTGAGCTTGACCTTGTTGACGTTCCATCCGCCGAAGCTCGCGGGAAGGATCTCGAGCGAGAACGTCTCGTCGCCTTCCGGATTGCCATCGGCGATGATCGGAACCGAGATCAGCTTCGTTCTCTCGCTCGTGTACCAGTGAACCGTTTGCGGCGCGATGAAGTCGGATCCGGCGTGCGCGGTGCCGTCGTGCGTGATGAGTTGCAGGTCGAAGCCGAAGTCGTCGCGTTCGCCGACCCCGCGCAACGTGAACGTCGCGATGGTCTGTCCGCCGGTTCCCTCCGTGACGGTGACGTCGTCGAGGATGACTTTCAGCGGGTCGGGCACTTCATTGATCGTGAGCGCCATCGTGGCGTTTCCGATGCTCGCGCCGGTCGCGGTGTCGATCTTGAGCGTGAAGTTTCGTGGGCTCAGAAAGTTGAACCCGTCGTTCCACTGCCAGTCGTTGACGACGTCGCGTGTCGTCTGCGTCTGGCCGTTCGCGATCGTGACGAGCAGTCCGTGAATCGTCGGATATCCGAATTGACCGACGATCGAGAACGTGATGGGAATGTCGCCCGCGGTGCTGCCGGTGCGGGTGAACTTGATCGGAATCGAGCTGGCGTTTTCAGGGAATGCGGCGGAGCCGTCGGTGAAGCCTACCGTCGTTTGTGCCGCCGCCGGCAGACACACAACAGCGGCGAAAAGCGCCGCGAGCGCAGCCCGGGACAGAGTGGACATCAGGGATCCTTGGAGTCCGAATCGATTTCGGACGGAAGGGTAGCACGCCTACGCGCGTACGCGCACGAAGACGTACGTCGATTGCGGCTTGTGACCATAGACCGGTGTCAGCGGTCGCGTTCGCGTGTGATAGTCGACATTGACGCCGATGCCGGCGCGATAGGACGCGCGGCGCGCGAGATCGACGATCGCGCCGAAGGTCACATGCGTCCGATCCTGCGCCTTGATGTTCTCCGCGCGCACCATGAGCGACGTGATCGAGATGCGGCCGAGCAACTCGAGCGCGATCGAGCGCTGATCGCCGAGCTCCGTCCAGATCGCGCTCACCGCCGCTTTCTGCGATCCGTATGACGCCGACGCGCTGTTCACTTTCACCTTGTCGTCGCCGAGGACGCCGTGCGAAGCCTGCAGCGAGAAGTTCCCCATTGGATTGAGCGTGACGCGCGCCGACCACGAGTCGATGTTGCCATCGCTGATCGAAGTGTGACGTCCCGTCGTGACGCTGTGATGAAAGACGCCGCCTTCGATCGCGATCGGCTGCGACATGAACCCGACGGTCGCTACGCGCGTGGCGTTGTGCAGCGACTCCTGCAGGTCGTACGCGAACGGCGCCTCCGCGAATTCTTCCGACGACGCGCGCACGACGTACGGCAGCGCGCCGAGCGCCGGATCGCCCGCCGC
>Ga0105245_10001993_pt1 | contig 18544 bp, 18 predicted proteins | sample KBSM54metaG_FD_81523 | JGI IMG/M metagenome (GOLD analysis project Ga0105245, IMG submission 81523) | Miscanthus rhizosphere microbial communities from Kellogg Biological Station, Michigan, USA - KBS M5-4 metaG | ecosystem: Host-associated > Plants > Roots > Rhizosphere > Soil | place...
AAGCGATAGACCGTGCGATGTTTGACTTTGGGGCCGCCATGGGACCTTTGGCTGTAGGCGATTTAGCAGGGTTAGATGTCGGGTGGCGCATTCGCAAAGAATTTAAGCACCTGGAAAAACCCGGAGTGCGGCAGCCGCTGGCTGAGGATCGACTCTGCGAAATGGGGCGCTACGGCCAGAAGACCGGAGCAGGCTGGTACAAATATGATGAGAACCGCCGCGCAATTTTCGATCCAACTGTGGAAGAGAATGTGCGTAAGTGGGCGGCTGAAACTGGCGTAAAGCAGCATGCAATTTCAAAAGAAGAGATCGTCGATCGTCTGATTTATGCGCTGGTGAATGAAGGCGCGCGCATTCTGGAAGAAGGCTACGCGCTGCGCGCTGTCGATATCGACATTATCTATCTAACAGGCTATGGTTTCCCTGCGCATCGCGGCGGGCCCATGTGGTATGCGGACACCGTTGGCTTGAAAAAAGTTTACGATCGCATCTGCGAATTTCACAAGCAGCACGGAGAACTCTGGGAGCCCGCGCCGCTGCTCAAGCGTCTGGCGGAAGAAGGCAAAGGCTTCGCCGACTTCGATCAGAAAGCGAGCGCCGCAGCGTAGCGGTATCAGTGGCGAGGCCGACCACGCGCCGAGCCACCTGCTACGAGGCAGAAAAATTCAGACTCTGGCCATGCTGCATAAGCGGGTTGGAGCGAAAGCGACAAAATGAAAAGAGAAGCAGTCATTGTCGATGCACTCCGCACGCCGCTGGGTCGGCGCGACGGCATGTTGAAATCCTGGCATCCGGTCGATCTCGTGGGCTTCACACTTCAAGGGCTCGTTGCCCGCAACAAGCTTGATCCCGCGCTCATCGACGATGTGATTGCTGGTTGCGTCATGCAGGTTGGCGAGCAGACCGCCAATGTCGGACGCAACGCCGTGCTTGCTGCAGGCTTCCCAGAATCTGTTCCCGGCACCACGGTCGATCGCCAGTGCGGCTCAAGCCAGCAGGCAATTCATTTTGCCGCGCAGGGCGTGATCGCCGGCAGTTATGACATCGCCATCGGCTGCGGCGTTGAAAGCATGACGCGCGTTCCCATGGGCGCTTCCGCCGTCAACGGCCCCGGCAAGCCATTTGGTCCGGCGATGATGAAGCGCTATAACAATGTCCATTTCAACCAGGGTATCAGCGCGGAAATGCTGGCCGAACGTTACAAGCTCACGCGCGAATGCCTTGATCAGTACAGTCTGGAGAGCCATCGCCGTGCCGCGCGCGCTACGCAGGAAGGTTGGTTCTGCCGCGAGATCCTGCCGCTACTGATTGAGACCGAGCAGGGCACAATCAATGTCAGCCGCGACGAAGGCATCCGCGCCGATACTACTCTGGAAAAAATGGCCACGCTCAAAACTGTATTCAAAGCCGATGGCGTTGTCACTGCCGCAAACTCTTCACAAATTACTGACGGCGCAGCCGCTGTGCTTATCATGGAACGCGGCGTCGCGGAAAAGCTCGGCTATCGCCCGATGGCCCGCTTCGTCGAGTTTGCTCTCGCCGCTGAAGATCCGGTGCTCATGCTGGGCGCACCGATTCCCGCAACGCGCAAAATTATGGAACGCTCCGGACTCAAACTGGAAGACATCGACCGCATCGAAATCAATGAAGCTTTTGCCAGCGTTGTGTTGGCCTGGCAGCGTGAAACCAAAGCTGATCTCGCGCAGGTCAATGTCAATGGCGGCGCGATTGCCCTCGGACATCCGCTGGGCGCGAGCGGCGCTCGATTGATGACGACGCTGGTGCACGAACTGGAACGCACTGGCGGTCGTTACGGCTTGCAGACAATGTGCGAAGGCGGCGGCATGGCCAACGCCACGATCATCGAGCGGCTGAACTAGCGCACGGTTTATGACGCTAAATGTGCACGCATTTGAAGGTTCGAATGAACAGCTTTCAGAAAGCAACATTGATAATAGGTTGCGTCATTCTAACCATGCTTCTATTGTTTCCTCCGTGGCAGGAGGCCGCTCTTAAAGAACTTGCCTACAGAAAAGACATTGGCCGAGGCTCCCTATTGCGGCCTCCCAAACCCGTACCGGTGGATTGTTACTTTGTTGGATGCCAGACCGCGCCAGCCTCATATTTCCATGTTGTACTTAATTCCAGACTGCACATCGCTCAGTGCATCACTGTGGTCTTTATCACGCTGAGTCTATTTTGGTTATTTCTAAGACGTTCGGATGGTACTCAACCTACATTGAACAAAACGAGAACGCGGCTTTTATTCAGCGTGCTAATTGCTCTAGGCCTTCCACCATTCGGGATAAATAGCTTCACTCTCGCAGCTTTCTTGTTCCAGATACCAAAGGTAATTATTGACCAGGGTGAGAAATGGCAAGGATTTATCCTTTTTATTTCAGTTGTTTTCATGTTTTGCTCTTGTGTGGTTTATGGAGTGGTTACCTTGGCGTTGGCGCTCTATAAGGCGACGTCGACTAAGAGACTGGCGGCTTGATTTATTCCAACTTGCTGCTGAGAGAATTTCCACCATCATTTACACTACGAAGATAAGACAAACGGAGAAGGCATGAAGATCAAAGGTTCAAGCGCGCTGGTTACCGGTGGCGCATCAGGTCTGGGCGCGGCTACGGTCCGCATGCTCGCAGCGCAAGGCGCTAAAGTTATCATCGCAGACGTAAACGAAAAAGGTGCCAATGAACTGGCGCAGGAACTCGGCTCCAACGTCAAGTTCATCAAGACTGATGTGACCGATGATGCTCAGGTCGCCGCCGCCGTTGAAGCAGCGGTCAAGAACCATGGAGGACTCCATATCCTCGTTGCCACTGCCGGAATCGGCATTGCTGAAAAATTGTTGGGCAAGAACGGCATGCATGACCTGCAGAAGTTTATCCGCACCATTCAGGTCAACCTGATCGGCACCTTTGACGTGATCCGCCACGGCGCAAACGCCATGGCCGCCAGTCAGCCCGATGAAGACAATGGTCGCGGCGTAATCATCACCACCGCTTCGGTCGCGGCTTATGAAGGTCAGATCGGCCAGGTCGCATACTCGGCATCAAAAGGTGCAATTGTCGGTATGACTTTGCCCCTGGCGCGTGAGCTCGCTCGCTCCGGGATTCGCGTGTGCACCATCGCTCCCGGAATCTTTCACACGCCATTGCTCGGCGCATTGCCGGAAGCTGCGCAGCAATCTCTCAGCCAGCAGGTTCCTTTCCCGCAAAGGCTGGGCAAACCGCCGGAGTTCGCCGCGCTGGTCCAGCACATCATTGAAAACAACATGCTCAACGGCGAGACGATCCGCCTCGACGGCGCAATCCGCATGGCGCCCAAATAGAATTTCTGGCGAGAGGCGGCGATAGCATGCGCGTTCTGATAGCAGGCGGAGGCACGGGCGGACATGTAATCCCGGCGCTGGCCATTGCGCGTGAGCTCAAGTCCCATCACAATGCTGAAGTCCTGTTTGTGGGCACGGCCAGAGGCATGGAAAATCGCCTGGTTCCGCAGGCTGGTTTTGGGTTGATGCGCGTGAAAGTGGGCGCACTCAAAAATGTGAGCCTCATTACCCGGATGCGCACCCTGTTTGACCTGCCCAGGGCCGTGGTCGACGCACGGAAGATCATCAAAGTATTCAATCCTGACGTCGTCGTGGGCGTGGGGGGATACGCTTCCGGCCCCGCAATGGCGGCTGCCATCATGATGCATATTCCCACGCTGGCTTTTGAGCCAAATTATGTTCCCGGGTTCGCCAATAAGATCGTCGGGCATCGCGTTTCGGCGGCGGCAGTGCATTTTGAGCAGACGGAAAAATATTTTCGCAATGCTCAGGTAGTGGGTGTGCCGGTCCGCGCGGAATTCTTTAACGTGCCGGCGCTCGATAGCAATCATCCGCCAACGCTCCTGATTTTTGGCGGCAGCCAGGGCGCCAGGGCGATCAATCAGGCCATGGTGGCGGCTGCTCCGGCAGTACTAAGACAAATTCCTCGCCTTCAGATCATCCACCAGACGGGTGAGCGTGAATATAATGACGTGGCGGCTGCGTATGCGCAGGCGGGAGTGAAGGCCGAGGTCTCTGCTTTTATCGATAACATGCCTGCGGCTTTTGCGCGTGCCGACCTGCTGCTGTGCCGTTCCGGAGCAAGCACGGTGGCCGAAGCAACTGCGGCAGGGAAACCGGCGATTTTTGTTCCTTTTCCGCAGGCGGCGGACGATCATCAGCGCCGCAATGCTGAGGCGATCGCGCAAGGTGGCGCGGCTGTGCTGGTGCCACAGGCGGAACTTACGCCGGAGCGACTGACGGAGGTGGTTACGCAGCTTTTTGCGAATCCCGCGCGTCTAAAGCAAATGGCGGAGCGGGCCCGGGCGCTCTCTCACCATGACGCGGCAGGTCGAGTGGCACGGATGGTGGCGGAACTGGCGGAAGGAAGCAATTAGCAACTAGCAATTGGCAATTAGCCAAAATCGAGTTACACGGGAATTTAGCCGCGAATGAACGCGAAAAACGCGAATCGGATTGATTGCTTGTGTGAATAAAGAAAGGGCGAGCCCGGCTAGCGCGGCGAGCCCGCAGCAACAGGCGCAAATAGAATTAGCGATTCGACGAAGCTGTGTAGCGGTCTGGAGCGTAGCGACAAAAGCTGAAGTCGCCGACTTGCGCGGCGAGCCCGTAGCAACAGGAGCAACACGCTGCTGCGGTAGGACAAACGGTTTAGCGGTTTGGAGCGAAGCGACAAAAACTGAAGTCACCGGCTTGCGCGGCGAGCCCCCTGTAAAAGGCGCAGAAAGAAATTAGAGGTCCTGCGAAACTCTGTAGCGGTTTGGAGCGAAGCGACAAAAACTGAAGTCACCGGCTTGCGCGGCGAGCGGCCAGTATCAGGAGCATCTGATAGATTGATTCGACGAAACTCCGTAGCGGTCTGGAGCACAGCGAACATAGATTTTGAACTAACGGGGCGAGCCCGACTAGCGCGGCGAGCCCCCTGTAAAAGGCGCAGAAAGAATTAGAGGTCCTGCGAAACTCTGCAGCGGTTTGGAGCGAAGCGACAAAAACTGAAGTCACCGGCTTGCGTGGCGAGCTGCAAGCAACAGGAGCATAGATACTGGTGGCTTAAGAGAAACTCTGTAGCGATTTGTCGCGCAGCGAACATAGATTTTGAACTAACGGGGCGAGCCCGACTAGCGCGGCGAGCCCAATGCAACAGGCGCAGAAGAAATTAGAGGTTAGCAAAGCTGTATAGCGGTTTGTCGCGAAGCGACCAGAAAAATGTTTGCAAAAATTCAGCGGATACATTTCGTCGGGATTGGCGGCATCGGCATGAGCGGCATTGCTGAGGTGCTGCTGACGCTCGGCTACAAAGTGTCCGGCTCTGATTTGAAGAGTTTCAGCGTCACTGAGCGCCTGGCGGAAAAAGGCGCCATCATTTTTGAAGGCCATCGCGCGGAGCATATTACCGGCGCGGAGGTAGTCGTCGCCAGTTCCGCTGTCAAGCGTGACAATGCCGAGATTATGGCGGCCCATGCTGAGCATATTCCCGTAATCCAGCGTGCGGAAATGCTGGCTGAACTCATGCGCCTGAAATACGGAATCGCCATTGCCGGAATGCATGGCAAAACCACTACTACCAGCATGGTTGCGGCGGTGCTGGCTGCCGGCGGACTTGATCCAACTGTCGTTGTCGGCGGACGCGTGGACGCCATGGGCTCCAACGCGCGGCTGGGCAAATCACAATATCTGGTAGCGGAAGCCGATGAAAGCGACCGGTCATTCTTAAAGCTCTCGCCCATCCTGGCCGTGGTGACCAATATCGATCGCGAGCATATGGATTGCTATCGCGACATGGCGGACGTGGAGCAGGCATTTCTGGACTTTATTGATCGCGTACCCTTTTACGGAATGGCCGTGCTTTGCCATGACGATGACAGGCTGCGCAACATGCTGCCGCGCCTGGCCCGCCGGGCCACAACTTACGGCGTGCATCAAGACGCCGATTTTCGCATCGCTGGCGCACGGGCAAAATGCGCCGGCAACAAGCACCTTGCGCATTTCTCCGTGGAATACCGTGGCAAGCAGCTGGGAGATTTCCATCTGCGCGTTCCCGGCAACCATAATGTACTGAACGCCACGGCGGCGGTGGCCGTGGGCGTAGGCCTGGATATTGACCCGGACCGCATTCGCGAAGCGCTGGAAAACTTTCGCGGCGTTGATCGGCGTTTTCAGCTTCGCGGTCGCGCTGCGGATGTGAGCGTGATTGACGATTACGGCCACCATCCCACGGAAATTCGCGCCACGCTTGAGGCGGCGCGCCATTGCGGATTCAAGCGCGTCCATGTAATTTTTCAACCGCACCGCTTCACCCGCACACGCGATCTGCTGGAACAATTCGGGGCAGCCTTCAATGACGCGGATACCGTTTCCGTGCTCGATATTTATGCGGCCAGTGAGGCGCCGATCCCTGGCATCACCGGCGAACGGGTGGCCCAGGCCATTCAGTTATTTGGCGATCAACGCGGCGCAGTCAGCTATGTTTCGTCATTCGATGAAGCCGCGCGTCAAGTTTCCGCGCTGGCTGAACCCGGTGACATGGTTCTTACTCTTGGCGCGGGTAGCGTTTCCCAACTGGGGCCCATGGTGCTGGAGCAATTAAAGAAAAAGCAGGCGCAGATGAAAGAAGCAGCCAGTTACTAACCGTCCGCTCATTTCAACCTCAGTTCTTATCAGTTCTATTCGGGAACAAAATAGAACGCCACCGCCACAATGGCGTAGACAGCCAGGAGCTGCGCGCCTTCAAACCAGTTGGTTTCGCCATCGGAAGAAATCATGTCCACAATCACCACTGAAAGAACGATGGCAGCAATCTCAAAGCCGTTGAATACCAGCGTCATGGGATGTCCAATGGCGACAGAGAGAAAGACCAACACAGGCGCGACAAACAACGCAATCTGTGTGCTCGCGCCTGTGGCAATGGACATGGAGATGTCCATACGATTGCGGCGGGCCATGATAATGGCAGTGGAATTTTCCGCGGCATTGCCCACCAACGCCACCACAATCACGCCTACAAAAAGTTCCGTCATACCCAGCGCTTTCGTCACTGGAGCGATCTGCCCGACGAGGATTTCACTCATCCCGGCAATTAAGACAGTCGCGAGCCCAAGCGAAACAATGGCTTGAGCCCGAGAGGTCCTTGGAGCGCCTTCTTCTTCCGGATGCGGTGCGGCGAAAGAGGCGCGGTGCGTCCGAAAAACAAAAAGCAGGTTCAGCAGGTAGAGCGCAATGAGGACGCCGCTGGTCCATAGGCTGAGATGTTGCAGGTTGATGTCATGATGCTGAAGCGTCCCAAAGAGAGTGAGGTTGAAGACCGCCGGCATCACCAGCGCAGCCACGGCAATCATGAGCGTGGTGCTGTTCATGGCGGAGGTAGTGCGGGAAAAGCGCTGCACCGGATTGCGCAGACCGCCGGCGATCAGGCTGAGTCCCAGCACCAGAAGCAGGTTCCCAATAATACTGCCGGAAAGTGAGGCCTTGACCACGTTGATGTGCCCCGCCTGCAGCGCGAAGAAAGCGATGATCATTTCCGTGGCGTTTCCCATGGTCGCGCTCAGGATTCCGCCCGCGGCCGGCCCAAGTTGTGACGCGAGCGCGCCTGTGGATTCGCCCAACACGCTGGCCAGGGGAGCAATGGCGAGAGCTGAAGCGATAAAAATCAACAGCGGGGAAGCGTGCACCAGGTCAAGAACAATGGCCACGGGCACGAAAAGAAGAAGGATGTTCAGCCACAGGTGTTCCGTCTTCAGCGGGAACCTGCTCCAGAACGTGTGGCGCGGCGCGGGACTTTTCTTGGGAGGTGCGGGCATCTGGAGGATTGTAAAAGATCAACAGAAAAGATCGCCGGAATCGGCGGGTTCTTGTGCTTAACAAAATAAATTCGCTGCTTAACTTTGTGCGTTTCTTCAAGCCGCTTCGCTATTTTGTTGCGTCCGCTTTCACCGTGCGGTTATAAGACTAGAGACGGGCCACGCCAGTGGTTGCACACCGGCGCGCCCTGACCACAAATCACCTTCAATCGAAAGGTAACCTATGGCTGCCACAGATTCTATCAGCGCACCTAATTCCAGCGTTGTACCCAAACCGCACGTTTACGATCTGCTCAACCGTCTCAACGCAGCATACGCCCGCGTTCATCGCAACATGGAAGCATTGGAGCAGATCGGCATTTTTGATCCGCTCATGATGCAGTCCCTTAACCGCCAGCATGAGAAGCTTCGTGCAGGCGTCAATTGCCATCTGCTTGGGGCCATGCGCCGTATTGAAGAACGCGACCGCGAGCGATACTCACAGCCACCCAATGAGGAAAGCCCAAACCCCTAAAAAACGACCCGCCGCAAGGCGGGTTAGCTTTGCACAAAAGAGCAGCTCAGGAAGCGGCGGCGCGGCGCGCCAGGGACACTTTGCCAGCTGGTTTGCGAATGATCTCGACTCCGCGCTGGCGATCATAGGTGATGGTCATTTCATTCGAGCACGGTCCGCAAAGCCAGAAGTGCTCCACCCGATTTAAGGGTTTCGGTTTTGCCACGTCGCTCAGCACTTCAAACTTCGGTTGCGGCGACTCAACCATAAAGATCTTGCCTTCACGCAAATAAACCAGCGGAGTAGAACACGTAGGGTTAGCGCATTTAGCGAGCATAATTCTCTCCTTTGCCGGAATATCGGGCCTCCAGGGCGATTTTGGGGGCTCTTTATCGTGAAAGTAGATGCAGCAAGTGGGCTGGTGGTTCGCTCGAAAGTGTTGTTTTTTACAGTACCGGCCATTTCGGCGGAAAATATAAAATGGGCCAGCAGGATCGTTTTTGGCATATTTTTAGGGCTTTAGATTTAAGAGTTCTTTACAAAATTAATGGCCCACAGGCTTGCTTATCATGAAAGGACTACTTAGAATTTTCATGCCTCTGAAAGAAGTACGACTGCAGGAAGCTGAAAGCTGAGACGACACCTGCTCTGGACACCATAATGCATCGCGTTTTAATTGTTGAAGACACGCCATCGGATGTCAGGCAATCCACGGCCGTAGTCAAAAAACTGGGCGGCGAGGACATCATCGCGCTGAACAATATTGCCGCCGCCATCCTGTTTTTGCAGGACGTGGTGGAAGGAACCAAGGAGCCGCCGGACTTGATCCTGCTGGACCTTTCCTTCCCCAGAGAAAGCGGATTCGAAGTATTGCGGTATTGGAAGTCCAATGCCAAACTCAACGAAATCCCTGTAGTCGTCTGGACAGTGATGGGCGACACTGAAAAGAAGCTGTGCGAATTTTTTGGAGTAGAGCACGTGGTGCCAAAGTGGGCAGGCCCTAAAGAACTGGAAGCAGCCCTGAGGACGTTCATACAGGAATCCGATTCGGCGCAGGCCTGAGCGCCAGACAGCATCTCCGCTTCCATCTGCATCTAAACTGGCCGCTGCATCTTGGGGCGATTTTGCCGCGCGTTTAATTTTTCCTGCCCACCTGAATAGCACTCCCACAGTTCCGTGGCGGATTTTGTGAAAGCACCTGAACGTATTTGGAGGACATGTCAATGAGCAAATTGCCCGAGATGATCAACAAGCATCATGAGGAGATACGCGCAGACTGGCTGAAGCAGATGAGCACCGCCGTACGCCGCGCTGACCTGATCAGCAATGAGGAACTGGAGTCTCAATCCCGCGAGTTAATGGATGCGATCGCCATGGGCGCCAGGTCAGGCGACGTAACCAACCTCGATGGGCCCGCCTGGGGACAGGCGCGGGACACCCTGAGCGCGATTTCCGCATCGCGGGCCAAGCAGGGCTTTTCCACTAGCGAAACCGCCACATTTGTTCTTTCACTGAAGCAGCCAATATTTAACGCTGTGCGCCGGGAGAATCCGTCCGATCCCGCCGCGCTTTTTGAAGACATCTGGAAATCGACCCAACTGATAGACAAGCTGGCGCTGATCACGGCTGATGCGTTCCAGGTCACGCGGGAAAAATTCATCGCGCGGCAACAGGAAGAACTGATGGAGTTGTCCACCCCGGTAGTCAAGCTGTGGGATGGAATTCTTGCGCTGCCGATCATCGGCACACTGGATAGCGCGCGCACCCAGGTGGTGATGGAGTCATTACTGCAAGCGGTGGTGCAGACAAACTCGCGCGTCGCGATCATTGATATTACGGGTGTTCCCACAGTGGATACGCTGGTGGCACAGCATCTGCTGAAAACGATTACCGCGGCCCGCCTTATGGGTGCGGACTGCATCATCAGCGGCGTGCGTCCGCAGATTGCGCAAACCATTGTTCATCTGGGCATTGACCTGGCGGGCGTGATTACAAAAGCGAAGTTGTCAGACGCATTTGCGCTGGCGCTACAACGCACCGGCCAAGTAGTGACAAGAGTCAACGGCGACAACGCCGGCAGCAAGAAGACGCTTCTCCGGCGGGAGGAATAATGGAACGGATTCCTATCCTGCGCATGGGGCAATTCCTGCTGGTCACAATCCAGGTGGACATGCATGACCGGCTCGCGCTGCAACTCCAGGACGATCTCACGGAAAAAATCTCTGAATGCAGCTCCCGCGGGGTCTTGATCGATATTTCAACGCTGGAAATTGTGGATTCATTCATCGGCAGGATGCTGGCCAATATCGCCGCCATGGCGCGGGTGCTGGACGCGGAAACCGTGGTGGTGGGGATGCAACCGGCCGTGGCCATCACGCTGGTTGAGCTTGGCATGTCCCTGAGCGGCGTGCGCACGGCCCTGAACGTGGAAACAGGAATGGAGTTGTTGTATGAGCTGCGCGGAGATTTCCATTCGGAGATGGGTGGATGAAGTCTGCGAAGCAGGAAACCGTGCCAATTTCCAGCTCCAGTGACGTGGTGCTGGCAAGGCAGAAGGTGCGGCAATGGGCCATTGAGATGAAGTTCACGCTGGTAGACCAGACCAAGCTGGTGACTGCCGCAAGTGAACTGGCCCGCAACACCCTGGATCACGGCAAGGGCGGCCAGATGGTGATAGAGCAGGTGGAGAACTCCATCAAGAACGGGTTGAAACTGGTGTTTGAAGATCGCGGCCCGGGAATTAGTGACGTGAATGCCGCTTTGCGCGACGGTTTCACCACCGGTGGCGGCATGGGCCTGGGATTGGGCGGGAGCAAGAGACTCGTCAACGACTTTCAAATTGAAACAGAGCCGGGTAAAGGGACGCGAGTTACCGTGGTCCGCTGGAAATAATGTTTCTCTCCCAAACGGTCTCGTTGTCCGATTTCAGTTCCACGGCTGAAGCGCGCCGCGCTGGCGCGCGTATGGCCGCCTCGCTCGGCTTGAATGAAACAAAGTCGGGCCAGACTGCCATCGTGATCACTGAAGCTGCCCGCAATGCGGTGGTTTACGGCGGCGGAGGCCAGCTGCTGCTCTCTGGAACAAAATCTAAAAGTGAGACAAGAATGGAAATTGTTGCCCTCGACCGGGGGCCGGGCATTGCTGATCTCTCGCGCGCTTTGCAGGATGGATACTCCACCGGCGGCACTCCGGGCACCGGACTCGGCGCGATCAAGCGCATGGCTGAGGTTTTTGATGTTTTCAGCAACGCTAAAGGCACAGCCATATTCGCGCGAATAGAACAATCAGAAACCGATGCGCCCTCATACAAATCTTCCGTCGAACTTGCCGGGCTGGTCTCGCCAATTGCGGGCGAAATGGCTTCTGGCGACAACCTGGCATGGGAGATCAATGGTGACCGCTGCATCGTACTAATGGCTGATGGCCTGGGCCATGGCTCGCTAGCGGCGCAAGCCGCGGATGAAGCCGTGCGGGTTTTTCGCCTGCATAGCGCTGAATCGCCGGCAAACCTGATAAGCCGCCTGCATGATGCCCTAAAAAAGACACGCGGGGCGGCGGCGGCCGTGGCGGAAGTAAGACCCCGGGCAGGAACATTGACGTATGCGGGCGTCGGCAACATCGCAGGTAGCATCCTAAGTCATACGCTCAGCCGGAGCCTGGTTTCGCACAACGGCACGTTGGGCCACGTGATGGCAAGAGTACAGGAGTTCAAAGTTGAATGGCCCAAAGACGGAATTTTGGTGATGCATTCTGACGGGCTACAGTCGCGCTGGGACCTCTCGCGTTATCCGGGGCTTCTGTCGCGGCAACCGGCCCTTATTGCCGGAGTATTGTTGCGTGATTTTCGCAGGGAACGCGATGACGCCAGCGTGCTGGTACTAAAAGGGGCGGCATCAATTTAGTCCGATCCAGTGAACCAAGTCCAGTGAACCCAATGAGTGACCGGCTTTCGACCATCACATTACGGAATGAACGCGACGTGGTGCAGGCACGCCAGCGCGCACGGGAGATCGCTGCCCTACTGGGATTCGATAATCAGGAGCAAATCCGGCTGGCCACCGCAACTTCCGAGATGGCGCGGAACGCTTACCGCTACGCTCGCGGCGGAAAAGTAAGCTTTGATGTGGAGATTGGACGGACACAGATTCTGGAGATCACGATTTCTGATACCGGCCCGGGAATCGACAATTTAGACGAAATTTTTGAAGGTCGTTATCGCTCCAGTACCGGCATGGGCCTGGGAATTCTTGGCACCAAACGGCTCATGGATAATTTTGAGCTCACCAGCAGCTCTTCCGGAACTGTGGTGACGATGGGCAAGGACCTGCCGATTGCCGCGCCATTGCTTACGCCTAAGCGGTTGAAAGACGTAACGGACAAACTCAATAGCAAGGCTCCGGAAAGCCCATATGAGGAGATTGACCGGCAAAACCGCGAGTTGCTGAAGACTTTGCAGGAGCTGCGTGCGCGACAGGAAGAGCTGGCTTTGTTGAATCGCGAACTGGAAGATACCAACCGCGGCGTGGTGGCGCTGTATGCGGAACTGGATGAGCGCGCGGATTATCTGCGCCGCGCTTCAGACCTGAAGACCAGTTTTCTTTCCAACATATCGCACGAGTTTCGCACGCCGCTGAACTCCATTATGTCTTTGGCGCGGATACTGCTGGACCGACTGGATGGCGATCTTACAGGCGACCAGGAAAAACAGGTGGGATTCATTCTGGAATCGGCAAAGACATTATCGGAGATGGTGAACGACCTGCTCGATCTGGCCAAGGTGGAGGCAGGCAAAGTCCGGATCAGGGTAAAGACGTTTGAAGTCATGGAGCTGTTCAGCGCGCTAAAAGGGATGTTGAAACCGCTGCTGGCGGACAATAGTTCCGTTGACCTGGTTTTTATGGAAGGCGCCAATCTTCCGCCGTTAAGGACAGATGAAGGCAAAGTCTCTCAGATACTGAGAAATTTCATTTCCAACGCGATTAAATTTACGCCGCAGGGCGAGATAAAAATCTCCGCTGAGATGCGCGGCAGCGGTTCAGTGCTGTTTGAAGTTACTGACACTGGAATCGGGATTCCAGAGGAACATCTGGAGACTGTGTTTCAGGAATTCTCTCAGATAGAAAATCCATTGCAAGATCGCTATCGCGGCACCGGCCTGGGTTTGCCATTGTGCAAAAAAATGGCTTTGTTGCTGGGCGGCAATGTATGGGTAAAGAGCGAATTAGGCCGTGGATCGAGCTTCTATGTGGAACTGCCGATCGTCTATAAAGGCGAAGCCGACGTGGCTGGGGCGCGTGAAGAGATGCCGGCGCCGGAGTTTTCACGTCCCACAGTTTTGCTGATCGCGCCAGATGCGCAGATATTTTCATTCATTGACCCTGCGTTTAAGACCTCAGAATTTCAGCTTATTCACGTAGAAAGCATAGAGCGGGCAGAAACCTGGCTGCAGCGTCACCAGCCGCGTGCCGTGGTACTTGACATTGCGGAAATGGAGAACCTGGGCTGGGACTTTCTTAAATTCTTTCCCAAGGGAGAGGCTACGGGCGAGCAGGTTCCAATTGTCGCCATCACCACGCCCAGAGATTCCACCAAAGCTTTGGACCTGGGCGCGGCGTTGGCCGTGAGTAGACCGCTTGAAGCCACAGGTTTGTTGCAGGATGTCCGCCGCGTTACCCGCCAGGAAAAACCCAAGAAGCTGCTCCTGGTGGACGACAATGATTTGTCATTGTATATTTTGCGCGAACTGCTGGACCGTCCATGGCTTAACCTGGTGGAAGCGCACAACGGGCAGGAAGCGCTGGACATGATTGATCGCGAGCAACCGGACGCTGTGATCCTTGACTTGGTCATGCCTGGAATGGGCGGTTTTGAAGTCCTGCAGAAACTGCGCGCCCGGGAGCAAACTCGCCGTCTACCGGTAATCGTGTACACGTCAAAAGTGCTGAGCGGCGAAGAGAAGAAGCGGTTGACCGATCTGGCTGCCGGCTTGATCGCTAAAAGCGACGTGACAACCTCTCTCTCTCCTGAATCCTTGTTGAGTTCGCTGGCCAAAATGGACATAGCGGGACCGGACGTAAAATAGCAGAGATGACAACGCGCGAAACATCACGGGTCTTGCTGGTTGACGATACGGAGCAAAACCGCTACGTCCTTTCGCGAATCCTGGCGCGCGCTGGGCTGGAAGTGGAGCAGTGCACAACCGGCAAAGAAGCATTGGAACGCGTGAAATCCTGTCCCGACCTGGTGATTCTTGATGTGAAGCTGCCGGACTTATCCGGATATGAAGTGTGCCGGCGCATCAAGACTGATCCAGTCACGCGCTCTGTCCCTGTGCTGCAAATTTCCGCGTCGTTCGTGAGCAATGAAAGCAAAGTTCAGGCGCTGGAAGGAGGCGCTGACGGATACCTTACTCATCCGATTGATGCCACAGTACTGGTAGCTACGGTGAAATCTCTGCTGCGCCTGAAGCAGGCGGAATTGATCTCACGGCAGTCTGCGCAGCAATGGCAATCCACAGTGGACGCGCTGCCGGAATATCTGGTGCTGCTGGATACTGAAAACAAAGTGGTGCGCTGCAATCGGGCGTTTGTGGAGCTGAGCCGAAAGAGTTTCAACGAAGTAATTGGGCATGATGGCGTTGCTATCCTGCGGCAGGTTCTGGGCAGCGCGGATTTTATCACGCATACGGAAACTGCTCGTTACGTTGCCGAGCAGCAGCATGGACAGCATTGGTTTCTGGTTACAGCCGACGCTGTGATGACTGGCGCACAGCGCTTTGGCTCCATTGTGGTCTTGACCAACATCACCGAACGCAAACTGGCGGAAGAGACTTTGCGCCATACGGAAAAACTGGCTGCCACTGGAAGGCTGGCGCAAACGATCGCGCATGAAATCAATAACCCGCTGGAAGCGTTGACCAACCTGATTTATCTTTCCTTGCATACGAATGATCAGCATCAGGTTCAGGGATTTCTTCAACAGGCCACTAGAGAGCTGGAGCGCGTTGCCAAGATCACCAAGCAGATTCTCTCTTTCCATCGTGAAACCAAGGTCCCAGTTGAGCTCGACTTCCAGGACATGGTGCAATCCGTGCTGGCGCTCTACGTGATCCAACTGGAAGCCAAGCACATCACAGTCGATTACAAAAAGGGGCCGGCGTTTTGCATCCATGGATTTCCCGGCGAGCTGCGCCAGGTTTTTGCCAACCTCATCGGCAACGCCATTGACGCTTCGCCGGACCACGGCTGCCTTTGCCTGCGCATCCGTAAAGGCAGCTTGCACGAAGTTCCCGGCGTGGTTTTCACCATCCACGACGAAGGCCCGGGAATACCAAAAGATCTGCGCAGCCGCGTGCTGGAACCGTTCTTTACCACCAAAGAACTAAAGGGCACGGGCCTGGGACTGTGGCTGGCCAACAGCCTGGTAATGAAACATCGTGGTACCCTGCGGTTTCGATCACGCCGTGCCAGCGGCGGCACCGGAACCTGCTTCCGGGTCTTTCTGCCGATTGGATCAGCAAGCGAGCTGAAAGCCAAAGCGGAGAAACAACAGCCGGCGCAGGAACTGACTCAAGAACGTTGATCGGGAAGATTTGTCGTGGATAAAGTGCGCGTGCTCTCGACAGCAGACCATTCTCCCACTTTGGCTCGCCGATAATCTCTTAGCTTCCAGCCAGAGCGGGCAGCAGGACCATCAACGCCGCGATCCACAATCCCATCCAGATCAAAAAGTTTTTGCCGCCAGCCATTTCTCCAGTATTCACGGTGAGCCCCTTTTCAGTTCTGTTGCTGGCAGTAGATACTGCAACTACGGTGCCACGTGGGTCTGTTTTTCTTTTCAGTGACTTACGTGGGGGATTAGAAGGCCATTGTGTCTTTGCTGATACAGTTCACCAGAAATCACACAATGCGTCTGTACAGATGCGCACGCTGGTCGATAACATGCGAAACAAGCTCGGCTCAGGCGTGGTGGGCTGGGTTCAGCGCAGGACGGCAAGGTTGCTCTGATCGTCGGCGTCTCCGCCGATCTTACTTCACGCGTGCAGGCGGGCAAAGCGATTAAGCAGGTCGCAGAAAAAGTTGGCGGCTCCCGCGGCGACGCCCTGATATGGCGAAGGCAGGCGGCAAAGATCCCGCACAGCTCGACGCCGCTCTGAATGAAGCATACGCGGTTGTGGAAGGGCTGCTCTCCTGACATCTCCTAACTTCCCGAGCGCAGCGAGGGAACCCTATTGCTGGTCCTTCGACTTGTTCCAGCCGAAGCCGATGGCCATGAAGAAGAGCCCGAGAAGGATGACTAGGACGGAAAAGCCGGCTGCTTCCACACCACTCATGCTGGTCATGTGGCCCATGGAGACGGGCTTGCCGGTAAGGAACGAGTCGCGCGCTTCTTTAGCGATGTAGATGCCGAAGGCCACCACGAACAAGCCGATCCATATGTTCTGGCGATAACTTCTTTTCCACGGTGGCCGTGTATCCATGAAATAGGACTGCTCCTGTCGTCGACGAGGCTTAAGGGGAACAGTAACACAGGCAAGGGAAATCGCCGTCATCGCGGTACGACCGTTAGTCGCCGTTGCGTGGCAGAGCCTGTTCGATGCGCCGGTCCGGAATCAGCCAGATCAGCGCCGCGACCACGTAGACCGCCTGGGCAATCCATGGCGAACGCAGCGTTGCGACGATGGCCGCAAGATACAGTAGGGGCGACAGCTTGCCCTTCCAATCGCTGCCTACCGCCTTTTTCAGGAGTGAATTCTCGCCTTGCGCGCGAATGATCGTCTGCTGGAGCAGGTAATATGCGATCGCGGCCATCAAAAGCACCACGCCGTAAAGCACGGTAGGCGCGGCGGTGAAGTGGTTCTCCCCCATCCATCCGGTGGCAAACGGAAACAGCGATAGCCAGAACAAAAGATGCAGATTGGCCCAGAGCATGGCGCCTGTCACCACAGAGCAGGTATGCAGCATGTGGTGGTGGTTGTTCCAGTAGATTCCCACGTAAATGAAACTCAGGGCGTAGCTCAGGAAAACCGGCAGCAGCGGCGCTAAATCTTGCAGGCGGTCACCATGCGGCACCTTCATCTCCAGCACCATGATCGTAATAATGATCGCGATCACGCCGTCGCTGAATGCTTCCAACCGCCCTTTGGGCATCTTCCCTCCGCGACAATTGCTGCGCAGAGAACGCGAGTTTATCTCCGCTCCCGCGGTACTCTGCCGTGGCTGCATTTTATCCTGTGAGGCACCGAACTTTGAGTAGCATCCATATCCGAGGCGGTTGGCTGGAGGACAACCGGTGGACTCGCATCGCGGCATCTACTAGAATCCGAGGCATCCCAACATTCTTGTTGTTCCGGGGGAGACTGCCATGGCGCTAATCCAGTTCACCAGAAATCACACTGACCACTCCACGGACAAAGGTTTTCAGTTTGAGTTCTTCTGTGACCGCTGCGGCAACGGCTTTATGAGCGAGTATAAGGCGTCAGCCACGGGGATGGCGGCCAGCGCGCTGCACGCGGCAGGAAGTTTTTTCGGTGGAGTCCTGGGGCAGGCCAGCTCATCAAGCTACGAAATTGAGCGCGCGGTGCTTGGGCCGGCGCACGACTCAGCGTTTCGCAATGCCATTGAAGAGGCCAAGCCGAATTTCCGCCAGTGCCCCAAGTGCACGCACTGGGTGTGCCAGACTTCGTGCTGGAACGCGAAGCGCTCACTCTGCTATGACTGCGCGCCGGATATTGATACGGAACTGGCGTCGGCGCAGGTGCAGACCACTGTCGACCAGATGAAGCAAAAGCTGCAACAACAGGACTTGACCAAGGGCATGGACCTGGCGACGGAAGCCGTGGCGCTTTGCCCGGCCTGCGGTGCGCGCACGCAGGGAGCAAAGTTCTGTCCGGAGTGCGGCAAAGCACTCCGTCCTAAGAATGAATGCGGCAAGTGCGGAGCAAAGTTTGAGGCTGGCACAAAGTTCTGTCCGGAATGCGGGAACAAGATTGTCTGAGGGGAGTTCGGTAATTGTAATTGGCTTTGGCCATTAGCTTTTGCCTGCAGTTCTGCCGCCAGATGCGATATAAGGCCAACGCGAACTTTGTCACTTAGAAGACACTTGCTGTAACGCAATGTTGATTCATACACTCATTACTGATTGTTGATCAGGACCAAGGAGAAACAACTTGAAGAAATTTGTTCTCGGCGTGATTGT
>Ga0105245_10001995_pt1 | contig 18529 bp, 15 predicted proteins | sample KBSM54metaG_FD_81523 | JGI IMG/M metagenome (GOLD analysis project Ga0105245, IMG submission 81523) | Miscanthus rhizosphere microbial communities from Kellogg Biological Station, Michigan, USA - KBS M5-4 metaG | ecosystem: Host-associated > Plants > Roots > Rhizosphere > Soil | place...
ACACGTTGAGCTCGGTGGCGTGCAAGCGGGAGTTGGACTGGGCGTTGGCGCTGAACAAGCCGGTGCTACCGCTTGCGGTGGAGAGGCTTCCGGACGCTCTTCCCCGCACCCTCTCGATGCGCCAGATCATCGATTATTCGCAGTCAGGGAGAGAGGCAGCGTTCGCCCTGGCCGGTGCACTGGGAACCATCCCACCGGCACCACCTGTACCCGAGCAGTTACCCGAACCCCCAGCCGCCCCACTTTCTTACCTGTCCGATCTGGTGGAGCAGGTGGGTCAGCCTGAGCCGCTGACACAACAGCAGCAACATCAGATCCTGATCCAGTTGGAGCCCGCGCAGCGCTCTCCGGACGCCGAGGAGCGTCGCGGCGGACGATACGTGCTGGAGATGTTCAGCAGACGCGGCGACCTGTATGCCGACGTAGACCGCACCCTGGCCAATATTCTTGTCCTTGACGCCGAACCCGACACAGAACCGCGCAGGGCACAGGGGGTGGCCTCCGGTGTTCATGAGGAGCAGTCGTCGACTCCGCCGGAGGTACCCGTCGGGCGGGGGAACCTGCTGGCCGATCCCCAGTGGGCTGACGCACTGAGTGCCTTTTTCGCCAAACGCTGGGCCGAAGCCGTAGAACGGTTCGAGACTCTGCAGGCCTCCTTTCCGGGCGAGGGGCGGGTCGAAACAAGGCTGAACGAGGCACGCCGACAACGAGACATCGCCTTCTGGTCGAGCAAGGCCGAGGCTTCCGCCGCTGAGCGTGACTGGGACATCGTGGTGACCGCGTTGGAAAATCTGACCGCCCTCGACCCGGCCTACCCCGACGTCGGTGCTCGCCTTGACCAGGCACGCATGGAACAGCGGCGGAAAGCACTGGTGGATGAGATCACAGCCCTGCATCAGGCCGGGCAATGGAATGCCGTCGTGGCCGCCGCGGGCGAGCTGGCTCGAATCGACCCGGACAACTACGACCCGGGTGGGATCGTCTCCGACGCGAAGGCCAGGGTTCGCGGAGCCGAACTCGCCGACCGGTATGCGCAGGCCCTCAACCACCTAGACCAAGAACAGTGGAAGCAATCCGCCGACCTGCTAGCTGCGATCGAGCAGGAGCAGCCGGGCTACCGTGACGCCGCCGCGCTGCTCAAGACAGCCCGACTGAACCTGCGCGAGACAGCCGAAGTTGCGGAACAAGCGACCGCACCACAGCCACTAGTTCAGACGACGACCCCAGCGCCTCCGAGCACCGCTACACCGCCGGCTCCAGTGGACGTCCAACGACGCGGGCGATCCGGCAGGTGGTTTGCCGCTGCCGCTTTGATTGTGGTCATCGGCGTCGCCGTGACGATCGTGGCCGTGGTTCAAAGCTCGAAATCGTCGAACGCGCCGACATCGACCTCGACATCAACGTCCGCGGCGACCACCTCGGCCCCCTCGACGTCCGAGCGGCCGTCGGGCCCCAACGAGACGATTGCCGACTACTTAAAGAACAACAACATCCAGGCGGCGACGGTCACACCCGGCACACCGGGTGCGCCGACGATCGACCTGCCAGTTCCCGAGGGCTGGACGCAAATTCCCGAAGGCGGCGACGCCCAGTATTTCGGAATCGTGTTCAACACACCGTCCAATCCCGACGACCCGCCCAAGATCACCGCGACCGTCGAGAAGTTGACGGGCAATGTCGATACGGACAAGCTGTTGGCTGTTGCACCCGGTGAGGTCAAGAACCTGCCAGGCTTTGACGGTGGCGACGCTATAAGGGCCACACTGAGTGGCTTTCCCGCATCCAGACTCAACGGCTTGTACACCAAGAACGGCGTGCCGCGAATGGTTGCCCAGAACACGGTGGTCATCCAAGGCAAGGATGGCATCTATCTACTGCAGATCAAGGCCGAGAGTCCGGAGGCCGACGCCGACGCGTTGAGGGCTGGGGCACCAGTGATCGTCCAGAAGACCACGATCACGCCTTGATGCTGGAAAGTATGTCCCTCGCCGTTGGCCGGTCAGGGTTGGGGCTGAGTTGTGCGCCAGCGGCGGGCACCGCTAGAGATTTCGAGTAGCCCTCTACTCGATACCAGGTTGTATCTGGAGGGGCACACTTTCGACATGTCGAAACCCCGGCGATCGGGCCCCTGACAACTCGCAGAAAGCAGTGCCATGACACAGGACTACCTGCGCCCCTGTTTGACCAATGCCGACTCTTGTCTGCAGGCAGCTCGTGTATTCCGGAAACCCCCGTCTTGGGGGCTTTGGGCCCGGGGGGGTGCGCGATGAAGGTGTTCGACGCGACTCCTGGCGCCACCCGGACGGCCGAACCTACGGATGCCGGTTCGTCGTGGTACCGGCGCCCCGGCATTCTCATTGCGGCTGCTGCGTTGGTCGCCGGGGCCGGAATTGTCGTGTCGGGGCCGCGCGAGCCGGGCACCGCGCCTGGCGGCGCAACCGGGACGAGCACTCTGTGGTCGGCGAGCTACTCGCTCATTGCGACCGACATTTGGGAACCGCCGGCACCCCCAGCGCCGCCACCCCCAGCGGCGGCACCGCCACCGCCGGAACCCGCCGCGGCGGAACCCCCCGCGCCGGCACCCCGCCGTGCAGCAACTCCAACGTGGGACCCCCCAGAGGTGGTAGTGCCGCCTCCTCCGCCGCCTCCTCCGCCACCGCAGCTGGTGTTGAGGTACGACGAGCCGATCACCGCGGCCTTTGTGTCGATTGCCAATAACGCAAACCAGTCCGCGGTGGGTTGCGTGTTAAGGTCCGTTGCGGTGGCGGGTGTTGCCGCGGGCATCAACTACAACGCGGAGCATGCTTTCACCGTAACCGGCTCGGAGGAGGCGAGGATTCCTCAAGGCTCGAGCGAGGGACCCGCGACAGGCTCTACCTTTCATGTCACCGTGACGTGCGACAACGGACTGTCGACAAGTGTGGACAAGGTCTACTGAGTGATGTCCTCGCTCCTGTTCGACATTGAATAGCTAAGGTGGGCAACGTTATCCCGCTGCGGGGTCGGGTGGGCGTGTGCCCCAGGTCCGTAGTGACCAAGTCGTTGAAGCTGGCAAATGGGTCGGGACGAGGCACCTGCGGATCATCGTCGGATCAAATTGCGCACAGCACGCAGTGCTGGCGGTTCCAGGCCGGCAATCGCCGGATCCTGTTGCGATGCCACGGATGTGGGAGACGAACGTCACCACGATGTTGTCGGTGGGCCATGCGGCCGAGCCCCGATACCGGCGCCGATTCCGAGATGGCTCGCCAAAAGCGTGGGGCTGCAGGGTTTTTTTGGTTGTCGTTGATCGTCGCAACGGCGATGTCTGAAGATGCGCCGAGTAAGCCGAGCCCACGCCGGATGCGGAGCACCGGACGTGGCCGCAACCCGTCTGCAGACCTGACTAACGAAGGATCGCTGACAGCACCCAACGAGCCAACGACGGCACCGCTGTGCGGCCGGGCCCCGCGTCGTTGGTATTCCACAGCATCGCTAAGTCAAACCAATGACCACCCACTGCGTACGCGGGCAATAATGAGCGCCATGTCAACGTTCGGTCGGCGCCATCCGGTCCACCGGCGTGCGCTGCGACAAGTCGCGCACCGACAACCGGATGACCACGTTGTTTCGCGGGATGCCGTGCGCCATTACATAAGCCGATTTTTCCGGGGCGACCAGTGACCACCACCGCGCGGCAGATCGATTTTGCCGACGGGGCCGCCGCCGTCGCTGTCGAGGTCACCGACGTCGAGGATCTTTCCTCGGCCGTGGGTCTTTTGGGTCTGCAGCCGCCGCGGCCGACGGTGGTCGTCGTGGGTGGCGCAGGTGGACTCGACGACGCGGACATCGAGGGGCTACGCCCGATATTCGTCTCGGGCATCGTGCCCGGGCTGGAGCGACACCGAGCGGCTGTAGTCGACGGCGGGACCCTCGCGGGGGTCATGCAGTTGTGCGGCGAAACCCGTGCGGCGCTTTCTGCTTCGTTTCCGCTCGTAGGTGTGGTGGCCGCGGGCACCGTGCAGTTGTCCGGCCGGCCTGCTCCGCCGGACGGTGCTGCGCTCGAACCGCGCCACTCGCACTTCGTGATCGTGCCGGGGGACACGTGGGGTGCGGAGGCGCCATGGATCGCCCAAACAGCGTCAGTTCTCGCCGGAACGTCACCGTCGATCACCGTGCTCGTCAACGGCGGTCAGATCGCCTTCGACGACGTCGAGCGCAGCGTGCACGCCGGGCGGCGGGTCGTCGTCGTCGCGGGCTCCGGCCGAACCGCCGATGCGCTCGCGGCCGCCGTGGATGGGGCGCCCTCCGACGAGCGCGCACAGGCATTGGTCGCGTCTGGTCTCGTCAACTCCGTACCGCTGGACCAGCCGGCAGCCTTGGCCGAATTGCTTGAGGCGGTCCTCGGTGAACAGCCCGCCAGGTGAGCCGCACATTGAATCGAGTAGTGCATTACTCACACCATCGACTGTCTCGAGCAGCAATATCGGTAATTGCGTCCCGCAGCCTCTGCTCATAGCGCCCGACATCGACCATAGGAGTGCCTGGTCATGATTATCGTCTACGGCGGCTGTCAAGCCGATGAGCTAGTGCGGGACGGCCAGCGGCTGCCTTGGAGAGCCGCCGAAGATCTCACCGGCCGGCTCCGCGGCCTGATCCAGTCATTGGAGCCCAAGAGCCTCGTCGGTGCACTCGGATCCGGCGCCGACATATTGTTCGCAAAAGCCGCCCTCGCGGAGGGCATCAAGCTGGAGGTACTGCTTCCGTTCGACGTTGCGATATTCCGCAAGACGAGTGTGGAGCCCGCGGGTGAGCCCTGGATCAGCAACTATGACCGAATCACCTCCAGCCCTGATGTGAAGGTCGCTGATTTGGGTCTCGACCCATTCGATGCCGGGTTTTACCGTAAACACAATGGTGCTCTGCTCGATAGGGCGGAGGCGTTGACATATCCGGGTGCGGAGAAAGTCTGGGCGCTGGCAGTGCGGCCAGAGCCGGACCCGTTGTCGCCCAGCGCAACTGATGACCTAATGGCCAGTGCCGAGTTGCGCCAGATGCTGGCGATCGACCTCGACCCGTTGCCGAGGTCGAGCCCGCATGCGTTCATCGTGATGCCCTATGGGAAGAAGAAGGATCCGCGCGCCAACCGCTTCCTCGACTGTGACGCCGCGTTCCATCGCGTGTACCGGCCGTTGTTGGAGGACTTCGACGTCGATTGGGTCAGGGCCGACCTGCAAACTGACAGCGGGATCATCCATTCCGCCATGCTCTCGGACTTGGCGAACTCCGATCTCGTCCTAGTGGATCTTTCGGCGTTGAGCTTCAACGTCGCCTACGAACTGGGGATCCGGCATGTGTTCGCCTCGCGCTCAACGGTGCTCATCGATCCGGCTGTGACGACCTTCAAACGCACGACACCACCGTTCGACGTCAACATGATCCGCACGCACTCGTTTGCCCGCGGACCGGATGACGTCAGCGATGTGCAGGCGCAGGACGCGATCTGCGCGTTGCGACCGGTGGTGGCCACCGCACTCGCGGCCGGTCAGAACGACAGTCCGTGCCACGAGTGGTTCGATCTCGTCCACGTCAAACGGCCGTTCCAGCCGAGGTCGGCCGTGCCGCGGTTCCGACGGGCTGGCAAGACCGCCAGGGAGCGAGTGGCCGCAGCGACGCGATCTGCCGATCCGATAAAGATGCGCGAAGAGGCCGGCAACCTCGATAAGGATTGTGAGATTACCGACGCTGCGCGCGATGCGTGCCGCATCGAATTGGCCGCGAGCCTGCTGACCGAAGGTGCTTACACCGATGCCAAGGAACTTCTGGAGAAGGCAAAACCGGAACCGGGGAATCCGCTACACCGGACTTGGCTGCATAAGACCGTGATGGCCTACCGCAAAGTCGGGGAGCGGACCAAAGACGCCGCCGAAAAGCAGCGGCTACGCGAAACCGCGAAGGGCTACCTCGCCGAGGCCGAGCAAGCCGGCTACCGCGATTCTGAGACCTATGGCATCTGGGGCGGCCTGCTCAAGAGACAGATTCAGGACCAACGCGCTGGAATGAAAGAGGTCGATGCGCAAGGTCTTTTCGCCGAGATGGAGCAGAAATACCGCCTGGGGTTCGAACTGGATCCCGACTACTACACCGGGGTGAATGTCGTGATGGCGCTTCGTTGGAGCGGCCGGCCCAGAGACGACGCGTTCCGCCGAGACTTCAATGAAGTCCTGACCGTCAGCGGATTCCTCGCGCGGCTGGCGCTCAACGAAGATCCGCAGAACTTCTGGGCAGCAGTGACTTTGGCAGAGCTGACGTTGCACGAGGCGTTGGAGTTAGGCACTGCTTCAATCGACGACGCCGTACAGCAATACGCCGACGCCGCCCGGATAGGCAGGCCCGGTGAGATCGAGAGCGCAGTGTTTCAACTCGAATTCCTGCGCACGTGCGGAGATCCAGACGACGTGATCGAACGCGTGCTTGCCGCACTCGAGCAAGCCGGTGATGTGCGGTTGCGGTGACGCTTTGCGGTTCCCGCACCCAGACTGCGAATCAGTGCAACGCGGTGCAATCGGTCGGACACCCGAGTCGGGATGACCAGCACTTTTGCGGCGATGAGGCCCAACAGCGTGGATCGGGACGAAGAAAGCAGCGGTCCTGAAAGGGACTCGAAACTGGGCTCTCCGCAACAAAACGGAGATTGATATCACACGTTGTCATATGTTGTCGGCAACGTGTCCTTCGATCAGCGGGCCCTCGTCGGCGCGAAGTGCGGGACACCACGACCGAATGCCAAAGGGGATTGATGGCGGTGCCTGCTCGGCGTAACGCACATGGCAAACGCGCACCACGCCGTTTCGGTCTGGCCGTGGTGGCAGTTGGCGTGGGGATCGCGGCCGCGACCGGCCAGAACGTGGCGTGGGCGGACCCCGGCCACACTGATTCGGCACACCCGTCGTCCAGCGATTCGAAGTCGGGAACCGGCATCGGGCCCAGGAAATCGGCCGATGGTCATGGCGCTCATCAGAGCAGGTCGTCGACAGCCACGAAAACCCCGAACTCGGACACCACCAACACCAGCGCCGCCACCACCGCTGATCCGGCGGGGGACGCCCGTTCGACCACCAGAGGTTCTCTTGCCGCGCAACTGAATTCGAGGGCAGCGCAGCGAGACTCGTCTTCGGCTCGGCCTGCAGGAACTACCCGCGCCGCTGGCCCGACCAACTCTGCCCACATCGGTAGAGCAGGGATAACCAAACTGGGCTCGTCGCGCGACTCGCTGGTGAAGAGTCCGTCGGCGAGTACCCCGCCAACTGTCACCCATGCCACAGCGGAGGAGACCCCGCTGGCAGCCAAGGTTGCCGCGGTAATCCCGTCGACAACGAGCAGCGCGGCAACACCAAGTGCTCCGGGTCCTCTTTCACCGATCGCCCGGATCGTTGCGCTGCCGGGCCGCATCATCAACACGGTGCTCGAAACGCTGGACATCACCGTCTCCGTGAACGGCCCGAAGAGCCCTCTCGACTTCGCACCGATCGACGAAGCGTTGTTCGCGGCCTTCCGACGGCTCGAAGACGAAGTGGGATTGACGAAGACGCCGGCTGTGCAACCGGTGCTGCCGACCGAGACATACACCGGCCCCACGACGGCGCAGACCCCGACGGTGGCGCAGTTCTTGAATGCGGCGGCCGCCGAGTACGTGCTCGGCGGTACCCCAGGAGGATTGACGCCGTTCACCGTCAATGGTGTGCCGATGAGATCCACGAACGTTTTCTCGGGCGAATCCGCACAGGTGTGGGTGACACCTCAGCAGCAGATCATCATTGCGTATCAGGGCACGACGGGCGGCACGAACCTGTTAGTCGATCCGCTGATCACCGTCTCTCAGGTCGTCGCCGACCTACAAGTGATCTTCACCGACAGGACGCCGCAGGCTTTCACCGACTCGCTGGCCTTTGAGGGGCAGGTGGAGGCCGCGGCCGCCGAGCAGGGCTACAGCACCAGCGATATTTTCGTCACCGGGCACTCACTGGGCGGCTGGGAAGCCGAATACGTCGCGCAGCAAACCGGCCTGGGTGGCATCGGATTCGAGAGTCCCGGCATCAACACCACAGTGCCGGGTAACGGCGCCGAGTCAGGCTTCATCAACATCGAGACGTACGGCGACCCGGTGGCGTACCTGTCGACCGATCTGCCTGCGCTGCAGCCGTTCATGCCGGCATACGTGCCCGGCGGGGGAAGCAAGCCTCACTACGGCTCGATCGTGTTGATCGGGGACCCCAACGCTCTTACGCCGCTGATCAATGCCTCGTCGCTATGGGGCACTAGCCTCATCGGAGACGTCATCTTCGTGGTTGACTTCCTGGGTAACTTCTTCGAGCACCACCTGCCGGGCATGCAGGCATACAACCTGGACGTCAGCCCGGATCCGGGTGTGGTGCCCTGGCTGGGGGCCACCACGGGCCCGGTCGAGTCCGGCTACGGGGCTCTGACGATTCCGCAGATCAAACAGGCGGCATCACAGGCGGGGACGCTGATCACGCCGTAGTTCTGCACGGCGAAACCGCTGTGACGCCGCCCCTTTCGGGCACCTCCAGCCAGCGGCTTGGTGAGGTCATAGCGGGTGACGCCGTCGATGGTGACGCCAGTGAAATGCTGTTTGACCCAGTCCCTGATGTGGTCTGCCTCGGTGGGTTCGTTCACCCCCGGCGGCCTGAAGTGCGGTGTGGCGGTGCCAATCGGATCGATGTAGTAGCGGATGCGACGGTCGGCCACGTATGCCTCGAACTGCTCGAGGGGCGGTGCCGGGTCAGCAGATCCGAACCCGCCCAGCGCCATCACCGGATCATCGGTAGCGAGTTGGTAGTAGCCGGCGGCGATCGATCCGGCCACCGCCGCGACCCGGGTATAGGCGTCCGAATCCTCAGACAGCGCGCGGAACATCTGAAGGGAATTCGCCAGGCCGGTGCGGCACACAATCCCCCGATACCCCCACTCAGCGCGTGGCGCACCCTGGTCGTAGGTGACTATCGATTAGGAGACGGAGGCGAATGTCATTGCAAATCCGGTCGTTTCGGTGTAATCGCGTCGGGGCGCTCGCGGCTGTGGCGTCCTCAGCGCGGCCGCGGGCGTCGGCTCAGCAGTTGCCGGCGCGGAGCTACCGCCGCCGTCTCTACCCGGAGCACCGTGCGGACCGGGTCCTGGGCCATGCGCGCCGCTGTAGTACTGGTCCGATAGTTGTGGCCTGGGGCGGCGCATCGTGCGCTTCCCAGGCCACAACCCGGCCTCGCAGTACGATGCCTGTGACATGAAAGGCATCGAGTGACGGCAGCCGAGACTGGGCAACGGCGCGCCGACGAGGACAAAGGCAACTTCCGCCAACGCCTCCTTGATGCGCTCGAGGCCTCGATTGCCGAGGATGGCTACCCGCGCACGACGGTTGCCGACATCGTGCGGCGGGCGCGGACATCGAGGCGCACCTTCTACGAATACTTCGACAGCAGGGAAGCCTGCTTCGTCGCCCTTCTCACCGATGCGAACGCCGACCAGGTCAGGCAGATAGCGGCCGCCGTCGACCCACAGGCGCCATGGCGAAACCAGGTGCGGCAGGCCATCGAGGCGTGGATCTCGTCCGGCGAATCGCGGTCCTCACTGATGCTCAGCTGGATCCGAGATGTTCCGTCACTGGGCGCTGCCGCGCGCCGGCTGCAGCGCGATGGGACGGAGAACTTCATCGAGCTGGTGCAGGCGCTCGCCGACTCCGATCCATTCAGTGCAGCGGGCATCGGCCCGGTGTCCCGTCAGCGCATCATCATGCTGCTGGGCGGCCTTCGCGAGCTCGCCGCGATCACCGTCGAGGAGGGTGGTCGTGCGAGCGACATCACCGAGGAAGCGGTCGATGCCTCGATCGCGCTGCTCGCTCCGCGCGATCAGCCCGGCTAGTCCGCGACGGTGATCGCCTGCGTCGGGCACGAGTCGGCGGCCTCTCGAATCGCCTGCCGCTGCGTCTCGTTGATCTCGGCGCTGACGGCCAGCCTGCCGTCCTCGTCGACACGGAAAACGTCGGGCGCCAATCCTGTGCACAAAGCCGGTACGGCACAACGGTTTTCGTCCCACTCGACGCGCATCACGCGATGCTCCTGGCCCGCTCGTCCGCGATGGCCGCGGCCGGTGTGAACACGACCCCGTCGTCGATCGGTCCTCGGCGCAGCAGTCGGACGTCCTTGACGTAGTTCTGATGCAGCCGCCACGGCGCCCGATCACCCTGCCTGGGTAGGTCAGCGAGGCTGCGCTTGACGTATCCCGACGCCAGATCGAGGAACGGGCCGGCTGCCGCGGTGCCTGCCGCATCGGGCGTCACCGCCGCATAGCCTCCTGCCTCCATGTGCTTCAGCAGCCGACACGCATACTCGGCGACAAGGTCCGCCTTCAGCGTCCACGAGGCGTTCGTATAGCCGATGGTCCACGCGAAGTTCGGCACACCCGACAGCATCATGCCCTTGTAGGACACGGTCTTTGACAGGTCCACCGCACGCCCGTCGACCTCGAGTTGCATGCCGCCGATGGCGAGCAGGTTCAGGCCAGTGGCGCTGACGACGATGTCGGCCTCCAACTCGGCGCCAGACTGCAGCCGAACGCCGGTTTCGGTGAACGTGTCGATGTGGTCGGTAACCACCGACGCGCGGCCGTCGCGGATCGTCGTAAACAGATCGCCGTCGGGGACCAGGCACATCCGCTGGTCCCACGGGTTGTACGACGGCGCGAAGTGAGTGTCGACGGCGTAGCCTTCGGGCAATTGCTTGATCGCGGCCTTGCGCAGCATCGACTTCATCATCGCGGGACGGCGGCGGCTCAGGTTGAAGATGGCCATCGCCTGCAATGCGTTCTTCCATCGCACTATCGCGTAGGCGAGCTTCTGCGGCAGCCACGTTCGCAGCCGATCGGCGATCGGGTCACTGGCCGGGCGCGATGCGATATAGGTGGGTGAGCGCTGCAGCATCGTCACGTGTGCGGCCGACTCGGACAGTGAGGGGACCAGCGTCACCGCGGTCGCGCCGCTACCGATCACCACGACGCGCTTGCCCTTGTAATCGAGGTCCTCCGGCCAGTGCTGCGGGTGAATCACCGGCCCGCGAAACCGTTCAACGCCAGGGAAAGTGGGGCTGAAGCCCTCGTCATAGCGGTAGTAACCGGTGCAGACGTACAGAAACGCGCAGCTGATCGTGACGAGGTCGTGGGTGTCGGTGCGATGCACCTCGACGGTCCACCGCGCCTCGTCACTGTCCCAATTGGCGTTCACTACGCGGTGATTCAGCCGGATGAGGTTCTCGACGTCGAATTCTCTTGCAGTGTCGTGGATGTAGCGCAGGATGCTCGGTCCGTCGGCGATCGCCTTCGGGTCGGTCCACGGCCGAAACCGATAGCCGAGCGTGAACATGTCGGAGTCCGACCGGACGCCCGGGTAGCGGAAGAGGTCCCAGGTGCCGCCGATCGAGTCACGGGATTCGAGCACGATCACCGATTTGTCGGGGCATTCTCGGCGCAGCTGGCATGCGGCGCCGACACCGGACAGTCCGGCTCCGACGATCAAGACGTCCACCGTTTCCGCTCCTCGCGTGCGCGGCCCCGTTTCCGCTGCTTGTGACATGTGCGCTGCCTCCCGTCGATCATCTGGTACGGCTGAGTACCAGTATCGGTACTAGACGGTACCATTATTAGACGTGTGTGGAAAGGGGGTTGTGCCGATCGGTACTAGAGCGTACCGTTGCCGGTACCTTGGAGTACCACCACGGAGGTGCAGCATGGCTGTGGCGACCACGGACCCGGTGCGACTGCCACCCGCACCACGGATACCCAAGCTCCTACAGGGCGTGGGCTTTGTCGCCGCCCGGGAGAAATCTGTCGCCGCACTGGCCAGGCGATACGGGTCGGCCTTCACGCTGCGGCTGCCGATCTTCGGGGACACCGTCGTCGTGAGCGATCCCGCTCTGGTCAAGGATCTGTTCACCACCAACACCGATCTCATTGCTAGGGCCGGTGCGCTCGGTGAGATGTTCGGTCCTGGCTCGACATTCAGCCTCGACGGCACCGAGCATCGTGAGCGCCGCAAGCTTCTCGTTCCGCCGTTCCATGGCAAGCGGATGGCCTCCTATGAAGCGATCATCGAGGAAGAGGTGCTGCGCGAGACGGCATCATGGCCCGAGGGCAGAGAGTTCGAGACCATGCCGTCGATGATGCGCATCACGCTCAACGCGATCCTGCGTACGGTGTTCGGCGCCGAAGGGGCCGCACTCGACGAACTGCGCGAACTGCTGCCGGACATGGTCCCACACGCCTCCCGGCTGGCTGTGATGCCTCCGATCGTGCGCCGGGACTTCGGCCCGCGGAGCCCTGGCGGCAAGCTGACGGCAAACCGCGAGCGCTACGACGCAATCATCCGGCGACTGATCGCCGAAATTCGCAGTGATCCGACATCCGACGAACGCAACGACGTCCTCACGCTGATGCTGCAGGCGCGCTACGAGGACGGCTCACCGATCTCTGACGATCACGTCGCCGACGAGCTGCTGACCCTGCTCGCCGCCGGCCACGAAACCACGGCGACGACGCTGGCGTGGACCGTCGAGCGGATACGCCGCCATCCGCGCTTGCTTTCCCCCTTGACCGCCGAGGTCGACGCCGGAGGTTCCGAGCTGGTGCAGGCCACCATCTGGGAGGTGCAGCGCACCCGACCGGTGATCTACGGCACTACCCGGATGACGAAGACCCGGATCCGGTTGGGGGAGTGGGTCATTCCCGAGCGGCATGTCATTATGGCCAGCATTTCGCTCGCGCACGCTTCCGAGGCCAGCTTCGCCGACGCGAAAACCTTCAATCCCGACCGGTTTGTCGGCAACCCGCCGGACAACTACGCGTGGATTCCGTACGGCGGCGGAGTGCGTCGCTGCATCGGTGCGGCGTTCGCGAACATGGAGATGAACGTGACCCTGCGGACGTTGCTGCGCGAATTCGAGTTCGGCACGACGTATGCGCCAGGTGAGCGCTCCCACTCGCGCGGAGTCGCGACCGCACCCGCGCACGGCGGCCGTGCGGTGGTGTATCGACGAGCGACCACGATGGTCGCGCCCGCGGGCCAGACGCAGCGAGCCTCAGCATGACGGCGCGCGTGGAGGAACTCGTCGACGTCGGTCGTGGCATCGAGATGTGCTACGACCAGACCGGCGACCCCGCCGACCCGCCGATCCTGCTCATCGCCGGCCTGGGGCAGCAATTGCATTCATGGCCAGATGATTTCGTCACCGCGCTGGCCGGCCGCGACTATCGAGTGACCCGGTTCGACAACCGCGACGCCGGCCGATCGAGCCACATGAATTACCGGCCGCCGAACCCGGTGGCCGCGTTCCGTGGTCGCAACCAATACCACCTCGGCGACATGGCGCGCGACACGGTCGGCCTGCTGGACGCGCTCGGTTACGCCGACGTGCACCTGGTCGGCATCTCGATGGGCGGGATGATCGCCCAGACCGTCGCCGCGCACTACCCGGGCCGGGTTCGCACGCTGACCTCGATCATGTCGACCACCGGCGCGCCGCGGCTGGGCCGGCCTGCGCTGTCGACCTGGCGGCGGATGTTGACGTCGCGCCCACCGCGAACGCGGGCCGAGGCGGTGAGCCGCGCCGTGATGATGTTCTCCCACATCGGGTCTCACGGATTTCCGTTCGACGAGCAAGCGGTGCGCGAGTACGCCGGGGTTGCGTGGGACCGGGACGCCAGCCCCACGGGCATCGTCCGCCAGCTCGCAGGTATCTTCGCGTCCGGAGACCGCACTGCCGAACTCCGCCACATCGACGTCCCGACGCTGGTCATCCACGGCGACCGCGACCGGATGGTCCACCCCACCGGTGGAGCGGCCACGGCGCGAGCGATCCCAGGCGCCCGCCTGGAGACGATCGTCGGCCTCGGTCACGATCTGCCCATCGGGGCGTGGGGCCGGATCATCGACCTGATCACCGATCACGCCGTCTTCACCCCTGTCACCCATACCGCACTCGAGGAGCACGCATGAGATACCGAAGACGACAACGAGTGAAGATCGCAGCGAGGACGGAGCGAGGAGGAGTCGAGGCATGAGTAAGTCCCAACGCACGATCAGCGGCCGCGCGGTCGTCATCACAGGAGCGGCGTCGGGCATCGGCCGCGCTCTGGCGCAACGGCTTTCGGCACACAGCTGCCCCGTCGCAATCGCTGACATCGACGAGAAGGGCCTCAAGGAGACCGAGGCCTCACTGCACGGCCCGGCGTTGCTGCGAGTGCTCGACGTGGCCGATGCCGAAGCGCAGCGTGACTACGCGGCCGAGGTGCGCGAGTGGGCACCTCAGCCGATCGGCGCGGTGTTCAACAACGCGGGCGTCGCCACGGCGTCCAGCGTGCTCGACGCGGTTCCCGAGGACGACGACTGGCTGTGGAACATCAACTTCCACGGTGTGGTAAACGGCACCCGGGCGTTCCTGCCGATCCTGGTCGAGCAGAACGAGGGTGCGATCGTCAACACGTCGAGCGTGTTCGGCCTTGTCGGAATGCCCAACCAAAGCGCTTACTGCGCAGCCAAATTCGCTGTCCGCGGGTTCACCGATTCGCTTCGTCAGGAGCTGCGCGGCACAAGCGTAACGGCGATCAACGTTCACCCCGGCGGCATCAACACCAACATCGTACGAAACGCGCGGTGGCGCAAGGACCCCGAGGGCCGCGACCGCAGCCATGAACAGATGGTGCAGGAGTTCGCGGCCATCACACTGACGCAGCCAGACAAGGCCGCCGAGATCATCCACCGCGGAGTCGAGGCCGATAAGGCGCGCATCCTCGTCGGCCCCGACGCCTACCTGTTCGACACCCTTGCGCGCCTGGCACCGACCCGCTACTACGACGTGCTGGGGCAGCTGCAATCGTTCCTGCGGCGACGCAGCGGGGCGAGGGCGTCAGCACCTCGACTTGTACAGTAACGCGCCAACGACCTCCTCGTAGGCCGTGCGGAAACGGTCGGTGATCTCGGCGATCTCGGTCGCCGTGCTGATCAGTGGCGGCGACAGACAGATGGTGTCTCCAACCGCGCGCACCAACACACCCTGTCGGGCCGCCTCGTCCGCGACCGCCGCACCCATCGCGCCGTCACCGCCCTGCGATGGGCGCAGCGGTGCGAACGTGACTGCGGCCAGGAAGCCCGTGGCCGCGCACATCGATGACGCCGTCCTTGCCCCGCAGCGGATCCAGCCCGGCCAGCAGTGTCCGGCTGGTCGTGCGTACGTGGCCGGGGATGTTGTTGTCGTGCAGGATCGCGATGGTTTCACGTGCGACGGCTGCGGCGACGGGATGCCCTGTAGGTGAATCCATGTCCGAATGAGCCGACGGCGGTCGAACCTTCGACGATGACGTCGGTGACGCGCTCGCCCACCATGACCGCCGATATCGGCAGATACGCCGAGGACAGGCCTTTGGCCAAGGTGATGATGTCGGGTTTCAGGCCGAACTCGTGGGTGGCGAACATGCTTCCTGTGCGGCCGAAGCCGGTGATGACCTCGTCGGCGATGAACAGGATGTCGTGACGGGCGAGTACTTCCTGCAGTCGGTGGTAGTAGTCGGCCGGCGGGATGACGATTCCGCCTGCGCCAAGGATGGGCTCGCCGATGAACGCCGCGATGGTGTCGGGTCCCTCTGCCCGGATGACCTCCTCCAGGCGGGTGATCAGGTGGTCCGTGAAGCCGTGTGGCGTCTGGCCGGGCGCCTCGAGCGGGTCAGGGCAGGGCAGTTTGATGAAGTTAGGCAGTGGCAGGCCGAATCCGTTGTGCATCAAGTCCAGGCCGGTTGCCGAGGCGCCGGTCACTGTGGTGCCGTGGTAGCCCCTTTGGTGGGAGAGGATTTTGACCCGGCCACGTCGACCCATACAGCGGTGGTAATACCACGCCAGCTTGATGGCGCTGTCGACGGCCTCGGCGCCGGAGTTTGCGAAGAAGGTGCGGCCCATGGGTATTGGGGCGATCTTGGCGAGATCGTCGGCCAGCGCCAGAGCCACGTCGTTGGTGCGGTGACCATAGAGCGCATAGAAGGGCAGTCTCGACATCTGCTTGGCGGCGGCTTCGACCAGCCGCGGTTGGGTATAGCCGAGGTTGGTGCACAGCATTCCGGAGGTGCCGTCCAGATAGGACTGTCCCGCGCTGTCCCAGACTCGGATGCCTTCGCCCCTCACGATCACGTGGGGTGCGGTTTTTAAGGCCGGCAGGGCATGCGGCTCGAGCAGGGTGGTGGAATGGCTGGACACGACGGAATTCATCCTTCCTTCGGGGCATTTGGGGGCGACGCCTCCTGTTGGACGTAGGTCACCACGTGGCGGATGCCACTGCCGGCTCCGAGGCGCTACATCTGATAACGAATAGCTCGGCGAAAATCGTTCAGCGGCTGGGAAAGACACCGGAAGCGCTGATAGCGTCACTGAACATGCGCGCTGTCGTGATCACGAAACACGGCGACTTCTCTGTCCTTCGAGTGCAGGAACGTCCTGACCCGCCGCCACCGGGGCCCGGGCAGGTGCGCGTCGCGGTGCACGCCGCGGGGGTCAACTTCGCCGATCACCTGGCGCGCGTCGGGCTCTATCCTGATGCGCCGAAACCGCCCGTCGTCGTCGGTTACGAGGTGGCAGGCATCATCGAAGCCGTCGGCGATGGAGTCGATGCAGCACGGGTGGGGGAGCGGGTGTTCGCAGGCACCCGGTTCGGCGGCTACGCGGAGATCGTCAACGTGCGGGCGGCCGACGCGGTACCGCTGCCAGAGTCGCTGACCTTCGAACAGGGCGCGGCGATCCCGGTCAACTACGCCACCGCCTGGGCGGCCCTGCACGGCTACGGGTCACTACGCGAGGGCGAGCGCGTGCTGATCCACGCGGCCGCCGGTGGCGTCGGCATCGCGGCGATTCAGCTGGCCAAGGCCGCCGGCGCGGAGGTACACGGCACCGCCTCACCGGGGAAGCACCAGCGATTGGCCGAACTGGGCGTCGACCGCGCCATCGACTACCGCCGCGACGGCTGGTGGAAAGGTTTGCCGCCGTACGACATTGTGCTCGATGCCATCGGCGGCAAGTCGCTGAAGCGCTCTTACGGTCTGCTGCGTCCCGGCGGGCGGCTCGTCGGCTACGGGGCTTCGGCGATGCAACAAGGTGAGAAGCGGTCGCTGCGCACCGCGCTACCGCAGCTGGCATCGATGCTGCGGGGCTTCAACCTGATCACTCAGCTCCAGCAGTCCAAAGCCGTGATCGGGCTGAACATGCTTGCGTTGTGGGACGACCGCGGCACGCTGCAACCGTGGATCGAGCCGCTGTCACAAGCGATGTCGGCTGGCATCGTCCAGCCTGTCGTCCACGCGGCGGTGCCATTCGCTAATGCCGGCGAGGCCCATCGCATCCTCGCGGCGCGTGAGAACGTCGGCAAGGTCGTGTTGGTGCCCTAGGCACGCGGTGCCGAGCGGATGAGTCTCACGGTGCGGGTGAGCCAGTCCGCAATGGTGGCCATCACGTACGGGAGTTTGGTTGGCGCAGAGTGTCCGGCGTCGGGGATGAGATCGACGACGGTGTCGCGGCGGCCCTGGAACACGAGGGTGTCGTGCCGCGGGACGTGGACGTCGTTGGCGCCGTTGATCACCAGCATCGGCGCGTTGTGGTCCTGATCGAGCAACGGCCGCAGCGAGAATTCGGCCAACCGCGCAGATCGCTCCGCCGGGCTGGGCGGTGCGTCGAATCCCAGCGCGTTGCCGATGATTCCGTGCATGCCGTGCTGACTGGGGCCCTCACCGGTGAAGGCGGCTTCAACCGGGCCACCGAAGACGACACGTGGGCGACGACGCCGTCGCCGAGAGTCCTGGCATGGGTGATCAAGCCGCGCACGATCTCCCCGCCGCCGGCCCCGGTCATCGGCACCGACGATTCACCGGTTCCGGCGATGTCGAAGGCCAGCACCCGCACCCGCAGCTGCGTGGCGAACACCACACAGCCGACGTGTGCGTCCATCTTCCAGGAGGACACCTCCACTGATGAGCACGACGGGGGTGTCGTCGGCCAGGCCGAGCGGGGCGAACAGGTGCACCGGCACCTTGGTCGTGGCGTCCCGATAGGGCAGGTCCAAAACCTCACGGCGGAAATCCAGACCGAAGCCGGGGGCGGCGAGCAGATACTGCTCGAGCTGCATGGCGTGCGCCACACGTTTGGGTTCATCGGCCAGGGTGGGGAACTTCGCCCATCCGTAGGCCAACGCGGCTTGCTGATGTGAATCCGCCTCGGCGTAGGACGCGGTCAGCTTCGACCATTCGTACACCCACCCGCCCGGCGCGTCGGTCCACATGTCGGTGATCGCGTCGCGGACCGCATCGACATCTTCGAGCGGTAATCCGGTGTTGGTCATCTGCGCGTACCGCTCGCTGCACGCGGCGCTGGAAGCGATGGCCGAGCACGGCGCCGGCGGTGTAACCATCAGCGAGATCGCCCGGCGTGCGGGAGTGCACGCGACGTCGGTCCAAC
>Ga0105245_10001996_pt1 | contig 18517 bp, 13 predicted proteins | sample KBSM54metaG_FD_81523 | JGI IMG/M metagenome (GOLD analysis project Ga0105245, IMG submission 81523) | Miscanthus rhizosphere microbial communities from Kellogg Biological Station, Michigan, USA - KBS M5-4 metaG | ecosystem: Host-associated > Plants > Roots > Rhizosphere > Soil | place...
AACTCCCCGCGCGGATAGGGCCGGTCGGTGCGGAAGTAACCGAGTTCGGGAACGTCGATCAGCTTGTAGTCCTGCACCCGTTTGCGGTTGATCACACCGTCCAAGCTGATCGTCCCGGTCTCGGTCAGCCCGTAGCCGTCGGCGATGTGGACGTCGAGCGTCGAGTCCACAAACGCCTTCATCTGCGCGGCAAGTGGGGCAGTGCCGATGGCGCCACCGAGCACCCGGCCACCCACCCGCTCCCTTAACTCGGCGGCGGCGTCCTTTTCGGCGTCTGTCGGGTCTGCGCCCTCGGCGATCCTTCGGTCGATCCCGATGCGATTGTGCTGGAACAGCATGTCCACCACACGCGGAACCAAAACCATCTGAGTGGGCCGCACCAGTGCCCAATCGTCAAACAGCGTCGACAAATCGGACTTGGGTACGAAGTAGCTGGTACCCCCGGCGATGAACGCCGAAGCCAAAGGTACCCTTCCACCGAGGTGGTTCATTGGCATGAAACTCACGTTGAAAGCAGGGACGCCAGGCGACAAGTAGAGGCCCGTCCAGTGCTTGGCCACCATCCCCTCGGTGTACATGGCACCTTTGGGCGCCCCCGTACTGCCTGACGTGTACAAGATCATCGCCAAGCGCTCATCGCTACCGTCGGTGTACGCCGGCTCGACCGGCAGTCGGCTGCCGCGCTCGACGACCTCGTCTACCGTGGTCACAACCACCGGCCCCGCCGCCTCGTGCAGGCGGGCACGAGCCCGCTCAAAGTTCTCGCGCTCCTCATCGACTTCGGGCTGGTAGTCGAACACCATCACCTGGCACACCGACGGACTGCTCAGCACGGACTCGACCGCTAGATCGAGATAGTCCGCGCTGACTGCCACGATCCTGGGTCCGCACTCCTGGATGATCGGCCGCAGTCGCGATACCGGAGCGTTGTGCTGGAGCGGTACCGTCACCAGTCCGAGGTAGGCGCACACCATGTCGACGACCAAGTAGTCAGCGCTGGCGAATCCGATCGTCGCGACCACATCGCCGGCGGTCGCGGGATGAACGGGGTCGTGCCGCCAGGCGCGGGCAATCGCCCGCACCCGGTCCCAGAACTCGCGGTAGCTGATGGTGTCGAACTGGGGCAAGAGGCGTACCGATGTGCGGCCGGTCCCGGCATCGGTCACCAGCTCACGGGCACGTTGCCCAAGCGCGGGACGATCGGCATAACCCTCGACGAGCGTCTCAAACACTTCGGTCAAACGCAGACCGGGCGTGCAGGCTGCGTCGATGACCTCGGGAATGGGAGCTGCGGCGCGGAATTGCGCATCATTGTCAAACAACTCGGCCGCCCGGCGGCCTACCCGCTCCTGTTGGCTGTTGCGGAGCTCGGGGAGTAGCGTGTCATCCAGCGAGCCGCTGTCCATACCGTGTCTTCTTTCTTCTCTAATGCATTGCTGCAGTTATGTATTGGGGATATCGGCGTGGTCGGCCCATGTGCCGCACAGGCCGGCAGGTATTGACACGAGAGACCGGCGGTGCGCATGCATGCTTCCTGCTCATGTCATCGAGTCAATGCCGCGTTGCGCCGCGTGTCCAAGGCCTGTTCCATATGGCGCGATGCAGGTGACGCATCACGACTGCACAGCGGGCTACAAGGCCCGGGACCTAAATTGACTGCATGACTTCGGCATCGCAGGAGGTAGACCTCGACTTGCGGCTGATCGGATACTTCGTTGCGGTGGCCGACCACCAGCACTTCGGCCGCGCCGCGACCCAGCTGCGCGTCGCGCAGCCGTCGTTGAGCCGGCAGATCCGCCGCCTGGAGCAGCAGTTGGGCGCGCGCCTGTTCGACCGCACGCATCAACGCACCCAGCTCACCGAGGCCGGTGAGGTGTTCCTGCCTCTGGCTAAGGAGCTATTGCGCTCGGCCGCCCAAGCCGCCGCGCAGGCCCGGGGCGCCGCGCAGCCCAGCCGCATCGTCATCGGTTACACAACGAGTCTGATCATCACCCCGGTGGTGTGCGCGTTGCGTCGCGAGCACCCCGACGCCGACGTGCAAACCTTGCACCTGGACTGGAACCAAAAGCGTGATGCACTGCTCGACCACCGGGTGGACGCCGTGGTGGCCCGACTGCCATTTTCGACCGACCAGCTGCACGTCACGGTCCTCTACGCCGAGCCCCGGGTGGTGATCGTACCCCTCGACCATCGCCTCGCGGGCAGGCAATCGGTCACCATCGACGACATCGCCGACGAACCCATACCGAAATTGCGAGACTGTGACCCGGCCTGGAATGCCTTCTGGCGCATTGATCCTCGACCCGACGGGCGTCAGGCACCCGACGGTCCACTCTTCGACACCCTCGAGAACGGGTTAGAACTCGTCGCCGCCGGGCAAGCGGTTGCCGTCACGACCGTGTTTCACGAGGTCCTGCGCCCCGACATCACCGCCGTCCCGTTGGAAGGCGTCGAACCCAGTCACGTCGTTGTGGCGAGCCGCGCCGGGGACCGCAGTCGTCTGGTGGCGGCCTTTCGCAAACTCGCCGAGGTACACCTCACCGCCCCGGCGCGGAACTAGCGTCTCGAGCGGCCGGAACTAATGCTCCTACCAAATCGCCGTCCAGGCCGTGTGACATAGAAGGATTTTGTGGGGCATTGGGCACACGACGGGCATTCGGCACGCGTGTAGTCGCCGAGAAAACCAAACTTCTTCGTGGACTTTGATGGTGGGCGCGGACGGTATCGAACCGCCGACCGCTGGTGTGTAAATCCGAGCCAGACTGTCTACGGCGTTTCAGATAGTGCCTCAGCGTCTTGAAATGCCCAGCTCAGCGGGTGCTTCGTGTCCACTGTGTCCACGGTTTGTCGGCCTGTGTTTGCGCGTCTTGGCACACTCTTGGCACAACGGGGGTTTGGTCGTCAGGCGCTCGGTCGCGTTTTACCGGCGGACTTGCCTTTTCGATGCAAATCCGTTGTGGGCTAAGGGGATTCGAACCCCTGCGGTAACCTGCAGAAATACAGTTTGAGCTGCGGTGATTGGTATTTCGATGTGTTACGCGAGCCGTCCGTGTACTGGTGATATGCCTCCGCGTGTTACGCGACGTAACAGTGCTGGAGCACGTGTTCGCGCTCGTTTAGGTGATGACTAGGCCGAGTGCGTAGCCACGCTTCCCGAGAAACGTAGGGGCAGATGGCAGCTGTTATCCCGGGGCAGCTTGCCGAGGCGTCTGCTCGACAGGCCGGCACGGGTGCGGTAACGGACCCACACGGCGGTCCGGCAGACATCCTCGGCACAAATTATCGATCAGGCCACTACTCAGTTCTGGCAGTCGACTACTAAGCCAGTTCTAGCAGTCGACTACTAAGCCTGGCAGGTTCCTAGCAGTCGACTCGATCCCCGCTGATTGCCGGTAAATCCGCTGTGCGAAGGGCTTACATTCGACGCGGGCCGACAGCTATTAGAGGAGGCCTGCCGTGAACCTCACTCTTCGCTCCTTTGTCACCGCCGGGGTCGCCGTGACCGCCGCCAGCGCGATCGCCCTCGCCCCGGCCGCCAACGCCCACCCAGGCACAAGCGGCACCGGCCGCGACCACCACACCCACACCAGCGGCGCGGTCACCCCCACGGGCAAGCTCACCTCGACGGTCACGGCGCCGCGCAGCACCATCGCAACCTCGGGGCGCCCCACCCCCACGCCGCACCTGCCGACGGCTGCCGCCACCCCGGCGACCTCACCGCCGGATCCGGGCCTCAACTTCGGCTTCGCCGGCACCGGCAACACCAACCACGGCAAAAACGCCAACATCTTGGGCGTCAACCTCTACGGCATCGGCAACAACAAGACCGTCGCGAACAACACCGTCGCTAACAACAAGGGCCTGGGCATCAACTCCAATCCGGCGCAGACGACAGGGCAGGATCTGACCAACAATGTGCCCATCCTGGCGCTGACCCGGCGCCCGCTGATCGGCAACGACGCCGATCCGGCGAAGACGATAGGGCAGGATCTGCTCAGCCGGATCAATGCGCCCTTCCTGGTGCTGACCCAGCGCCCGCTGATCGGCAACGGCGCCAACGGGGCCCCGGGGACCGGGCAAAATGGCGCGCCGGGCGGGTGGCTGTTGGGCAACGGCGGTGCTGGCGGTTCCGGCGCGCCTGGCACCGGCCAGGCCGGCGGTAATGGCGGCGCTTCTGGGCTGCTGGGCTACGGCGGGGCCGGCGGGGCCGGCGGCTCGGGCACCGCGACCGTGTCCGGCGGGGCGGGCGGGGCCGGCGGTAATTCCGGCGACCCGCTGCTGGGCTACGGCGGGGCCGGCGGCGCGGGTGGATCCAACGCCGCCGGTGCCGGCGGGGCCGGCGGCCCAGGCGGCAATGGGGGTCTGCTGTTCAGCCACGGCGGTGCCGGCGGTGGCGGCGGATTCGGCCTCACCAACGGGGGCGCCGGCGGAGCTGGCGGGAGCGGCGGGCTGCTCAGCGGGCTAATCGGTGCCAGCGGCGGGAACGGCGGAGCCGGCGGGGACAGCCTCAGCGGCCCCGGGGGCGCTGGCGGGACCGGCGCCAACGCCACCCTGTTTGGCCCCGGCGGGGCCGGCGGGGCCGGCGGATCCAGCCTGGCCAGTACCGGCGGGGCGGGCGGGGCTGGCGGCAATGGCGCCCTGCTGGTGGGCGACGGCGGCGCCGGGGGTGCCGGCGGAACCAGCCAAAATGGGGTCGGCGGGGTCGGCGGGACCGGCGGCAATGCCTTCCTGGCCAGCGACGGTGGCGCCGGCGGGACCGGCGGAGCCGGCGGCATCACCGGCGGGGCCGGCGGGGCCGGCGGCACTGCCCTCCTGTTTGGCCCCGGCGGGGCCGGCGGCGCCGGCGGGGCCAGCGACCTCGGCGCCGGCGGGACCGGCGGAACCGGCGGCAGGGCCGGCCTGGTGCTCAATGGCGGGGCCGGCGGAGCCGGCGGATCGAGCCTAAGCGGTCCCGGTGGTGCCGGCGGGGCCGGCGGCAATGGCGTGCTGGTCGGCAACGGCGGCAACGGAGGCAACGGCGGGACCGGCACGACGCTGGGTGCAACCGGCGCCGGTGGTATCAGCGGGCTACTGCTGGGTCTCGACGGCTTCAACGCTCCGGCAAGCACTTCGCCACTGCACAACCTGCAGCAGCAGGTGCTCATGGCCATCGACGCGCCCTTCCTGGCGCTGACCGGGCGCCCGCTGATCGGCAACGGTGCCAACGGGGCTCCGGGCACCGGGCAGCCCGGCGCGCCAGGCGGGTCGCTGCTCGGCGACGGCGGCGCCGGCGGCTCGGGTGGGCTGGGCCTTAACGGTGGCGCCGGCGGGGCTGGCGGGCTGCTCGGCGGGGCCGGCGCCGGCGGCGCCGGCGGAAACTCATCGACCGGCAACGGCGGGGAAGGCGGGGCCGGCGGGACCGCCGTGTTGGACCATGGCGGCGTCGGCGGCAACGGTGGGCTCACCACGGCAGTAGACGGAGTCGGCGGGGCCGGCGGGGCCGGCGGGCATAGCGGACTGATCGCCTACGGCGGGACTGGCGGGTCCGGCGGGGCCGCAACGGGCACCGGCGGCACTGGCGGGGCCGGCGGGACCGGCGGGACCGGCGGTCTGATCGGCGCGCTGATCCCCTCCACTGCTGGCCAAGGCGGACCCGGTGGGGTCGGCGGATACGGCGCCCTCACCGGGGGCGTCGGCGGGACCGGCGGGACCGGTGGTCTGCTCGGCGGGTCCGGCGGCGCCGGTGGAGCTGGTGGTATGGGCATAAGCGTCGGCGGCGCCGGCGGGGCTGCCGGCAATGCCGGCCCGCTGCTCGGCGCCGGCGGGGACGGCGGGGCCGGTGGATTCGGCACAACCGGCGGAGGCGCCGGCGGGACCGGCGGCGATGCGGTACTCATCGACAACGGCGGCGGGGCCGGCGGGGCCGGCGGATTCAGCTCAATGGGCACCGGCGGGGCCGGCGGGACCGGCGGCAACTCCGGCCTGCTTATTGGGCCCGGCGGGGCCGGCGGGGCCGGCGGATTCAGCTCAATGGGCACCGGCGGGACCGGCGGGACCGGCGGCCAGGGCGGCGACCTACTCTTGGGTACCGGCGGTGCCGGCGGCGAGGGTGGCGGAGGCGCAGTGACCGGCGGCAACGGTGCCAACGGCGGCAACGCTGGCCTGCTCGGCGCCGGCGGCAACGGCGGCAACGCCGGACTTGGCGCAACCCCGGGCACGCCCGGCACCGGCGGCACCGGCGGGTTGCTGTTCGGCCCAAATGGGCTCAACGGGTTGACGTAGACAAAGAGCCGTAGATCGTCGACAGTTTCGCGACGATCTCCAGCACGTCAGACTCAATCGTCGCCGCCTGAGACGACCCCTGCGCTGTCAGACAGCTCAAAGCCGGCCGCCTCGCCAGTCCCAGGCGCGGTGCTGGCGTGCTCGGCTTCTCCTCTTGGGTCGGAGACCCTGCACTGCTCGGAAGAAGCACTGGCAGCGCGAGCTTGGTGAGCAATCTCCTCCCACAACGGCGAGAAGTCGGACTTCGCCTGCGACACTGGGAAATCGGACTCGCCGACCTGGTCGTCTCTCGATTCCGGCGCGGCGCCGACGTAAGTCCTGATTCTTTGGAAGTGACACCTGCTTCACGAGCCCGAGCCGTGTCGGGGCCGCTCCGCCCCGAGCGGCGACACCGCCAGCAGACCACACTCCGAGTTGATCAACGTCACGCTGCCAGCCGGAAGCATCAGCCACAAGCAGCCGGAGGGCGTCGGGGAGGTGTGGCTTGTCACCACACCGTATGACTTCACGTCAACAACCTGCGCCAGCAGTTACCGGTCGGCGACGACTACGAGGGGTTGCGGTGGTGCAACCAGGAGGTCAACCCTACGCCTGGGATGCAATGGTGGGCGTGGGGCGACGGTAAAACCTCGCTGGACGTGGAGGTGCTCAACAGCGGCACGGTGGTGATCACCCGTGGCAAGTCGGGGTCAATTAACGAACCGGCTTGCTGAAATCGACTCAGAGAGATAGCCGCGCTGCAAAGTTCAACTCGAATTGCTGGCGCAGGTAAATCGACAGAACTGGAGACGTAGGACGTTGGCGCACAGCGACATCCGAGACCGGTGATCTCCGAAGGCAACTCGGGCATGCGAATGGCCCCGGTCAATGTGGTGAGCGGGCCATCGTGGTCGATTGGTCAGGCTCTGAGAAACTCGCCTGCGCCTGCACGTGCTTCGCGGAGCCGAAGGACGCGAGCAGCCGAAGGATCAGCGCTGTACAACGCGCACAAAGCGATATGCCCGCGCTGCAGCGCGTCCGGCGGATATCCGGCGCGCAACCACCCGATCACCCTGCTCAGGATTCCCGAGGCATGTGTGCTGACACCCATTTGATACTCCCTACGAACTCGTGGTGCGGTTTCTGAGCCAACGTTTTGCGGCTACACAGCAACCATCCCGTGGTGGCGAGTCGGTGTATATCGGACGAATAGCCGGTGTCGGGGATGAACTCGCCGTCCCCCAGATGGGGAACAAGCCACACCCCGTTCGCGCTGAGCGGCACTACTGAGCACGGGAACTACGTTGCGCCAGTGCCGCACTGGCGTACCGGACTGGCTTGCCGCCCCGGACCTGGCCGCTGCCGCCGCGAACGGGCGCAAGGGTGGGCGCCCCCGCAAGGTCGGCGACGCCGACGCCGCCAAAGCCCGCCAGCTCAGGGACAAGGGCATCACGGCCACCGACATCGCGAAGATGTTGGGGGTCTCTCGCGCCACCGTGTACCGCTACCTTTCCGATGGTGCGGCGCTCTCCGCGTGATTCGTGGTGTCGCCCCACACCAGGGCCTTCGCCACCGGCTGTGGCTTGCACGGTCCACCCGCCGGGGGTGTGCTGTGAACAATGCGGGCCAGCGCACCTGCGCCGAACCGGTTTCTGATGTGTCGGAACGTCGTGGCTCGCGCACGCGACTTGGGATGTCGTCAGCCTTTGCTGTCGACTGTGTGTCCCTTGAAGCCGCTGAAGCCCTTGGTGACGCTGTCGGTGGCCTTTTTGATGGTCTTTTCCACATTCTTACCGACCTGCTGGAGCGAGTCGCCGATGTTGGCCCCGACCGTCGCCACTGGCCCACCGGTCCGGTTGTCCGCCTTGGAGGACCTCGGCTTGACGGGTGTGAACTTGAAGCCGTCGGTCAGCGACTTGGGGGTGAGTTTTGTCCGGCGGCCCAGGGCCGTCTGCGGCCCGGAGTTCTCCCCGTCCGTTCCGACCTGCTTGTTGCCCTGATCGGTGCCGAACGGATTGAGGGCGCTGAGCGAATTGTCGATGCCATCCCCAACAGCGTTCAGGTCCACCACCTTGTCCGGCGAGCCGACAACGCCGCGTCCATTAGTATCCGCGCTGCTGCCAGGAGCGGGAATCTTCAGCAGCGGTGCCGACCCGGTCAGGGCCAGCGCGTTATTGACCCCCTCGCCGACCGCGTTGACCAGATCAGCGGCCACCTTCACCGGATTGATCGGCGGGATCAGCCGCGCCGGAGTGGGTTCCCCCGGCGGGATGCTGCGGTCATAGCCCAGGTCCACAACCACCTTGACCACCGGCTCGACCACGTCGATCAGCGGCTCGGGCACCCCGAGGGTGCGTAGCGGACCGAACAGCGGCAGATCCTCGGTCTCGAAGTAGTAGTAGTCGGTGTCGCCGGTCTTGGTGTGGATGGGCGGCGGTGTACCCGGATCGGCCAGGCTCGGTTCGAGGTCATACGGATGCACGTAGAGGACGCCCAGAAGCGCGTTCGCGGTGGAGACGAGGTTGAGCGGGTAGAGCGGGAAGTCGGAGAAGCCGTCGTACTGCCGGAGGATCTCGACCGTGTCGAACTGGGTGTCGGTCGGCGCCGGACCGTTGAAGGACACGTCGAGGATCGGGATGTAGAGTCCCGCGAACCGGCTGGCAATGCCGCCGTTGGGTAGGTTGGGGTCACCGCTGAGCACGAAGTCGATGTCGGGGGCCTCGGTCCCCTCCGGGTACTGATCGGCGAGCTTCTGCTTCTCGAAGTTCGCGACGATCGCGCCCTGCGAGTAGCCGTAGATCACCAGATAGTCGTTGGGGTGCGCGGCCATCGCCTGCTCCAGGTCGGTGACCCCGCCCCGCACCGACTGGTCGAAAGTGGGATCGAAGAACCCCGAGAGCTTCCACAACGGCTCATCCGGCCACGCCGGGCCACTAAGACCCCAGATGCTCTGCGGTCCGGTCACGAGCCAAACAAGGCGACCGATCCCCGTGGCGGGCCACGCCGTCATGGGCGCCGTCACCGCGATGTACTCGATGGTCTCGCCGGGATGAGTCGGCGCGATGAAGTGGTTCCTGACGGCGTCGAGGTAAGCCTGGTCGGGCGTCGGGACGGTGGTGCCGCCAAGGACCAGGGCGGTCCTGTCGGGCGGCGGTGGCGGTGTATCCGACGCCAACGCCGTCGGAAGCGGCATCACCGTAGCCGCCACCAGCACTGCGACACCGATCGGGCCGCTCATCCGCGTGGCGGTGCGACGAAGATTCCTGACTCGCCGCGCGATTGGACTCAAAACGGACAATTGTGGTTCCTCCCGACCACGCTGCAACTACGGCGAGGAGAATTTGTTGTTTTCTCGCCGTTCCTACATCAGCGCATCGGCGCACGGTATCGCGGGATCACAGTCGCCGCACAGGAAATCTCCAGACCGGTGGCAGCAAATTTCGATGTGTTTGCAATAGAAACATTCCGGAGAAGGTCATGGGGTTGCGCTGCGGCCAGAAATTTGTGTCTGGAAGGAGCACTCACGGGGCTTAGCGTCAAAGAGTGCCAATACTGGTGTTGCACAGAGCTTCTGGGCGCATCATCGTCGAGCCCGGCTGCATCGATGATTACGCCGGCCGCGGCGGATTGCAGGTGGTTCCGGTGATCCTCGATGGTGACGTGTGCGTGAAGCTCCTGCGCGACGGGGAGTGGATCGCCACCGCGCAGCTCGTTTAGCCGCGCCCAACCCACATCGTGCAGCTCAGTGCTGTCACGAGCCAGCCGCGGACCATCCTGGACTCGTGATGCTAGGAAGGGTCAGAGCTCGAGGCCGTGTTCGCGGGTGTGGCTGCAGTCGACGGCCCAAGACTGAACCGTGTTGGCGGTCAGCCACCCGCGGTGCGCGGCACGCCGGCGTGACAGCCGCACTGCGCCGGTTTACTAGTCGCGCAACGAGATCCGGGAGGCGCTGCGCCGCTGTATCTGCGGCGACCTGGTGTGCAGTGCGGGGCACGTCGGTACGGGCCAGAATTGCGCGTGCAATACGGGCTGCCTCGCGGCCGCTTCCCCGCACCGCCACCTGAGCCCCGTCCGTCGCGACCACGAGATCGTCGGGCTCTGGGGTGCGCTGACACAGGTAGGCGGTGTTGGCTTCGCGGCCGCGTGTCATCGCCACGTAAAACAAGGAGCGAGTGGCGTTCTCGGCCAAGACGGCGTGCGTGGTCCCCACCGTGACGCCCTGGGAGGCATGCACGGTGACGGCGTACCCGAGGCTGACATGCTCGCGGAGATACTGACCGCCGAAGACGACGCGGGCCCCATCGTCGATTCGTTGGGCGGCCAGCCGATTGGTGGCGGTGTCAATGGCGGCGACCCGCCAGCGCTGGCCGTTGCGCACGGTATCGACTTGCCCCTCGGCTTTCCTAACGGCTTGCACGGTGATGCTGGGGTCATTGCGGCGGGCGACGATGAGGTCGCCGACGGCGATGCGATGTCCGCGGGCTGCGGCGACGGTGCGCGAGCTCGCGTTGCCGTTGTCGCGATGCAGACGCTGATTCAGCGCGTCGGCCATCTCGATGGTGTCACAGACCAGCAGGGCGTCCTTTCCGGCGACCGCGTCCGCTTGATATGAGGCCAGCGCGTCCGCGGCCATGCTTACCGCGTCTCCAGTCCGCAACCGGTCGTGGGCGCGATACCAGCCGACGGCGCGACGCACCGTCGCCGGCCCTCCACGACGCAGCGCCAGCGACGTGCTGCGCTCGTCGGGGTCGCGCATGCGCCATACCTCCGAAAGGTGCTGCGCCCACGGCAGATCCGTGCAGAACTGGGCGAACATGCCGCCGCGGGCTTTAACCGGGTCGAGCTGATGTTGATCGCCGACCAAGACCGTCTTGGCGCTGGCGGCGGTGGTGGCGCTCAACAGTTGACGCAGGTCACCGGTGCCGACCATCCCGGCCTCATCGACAACGACCAAGGTGTGGGGCCCGAGCTCTAAGCTGTTATCGCGCAGAAGTTGAAGTGCCTTCGCGAACGTCAAACCGTTGTCTCCGGCACCTTCACGCACCGCGACGTCGACGGCCTTCCCGGTCGGGGCGAGAACCAGGATGGTGCCGTTCAGGCGGCGGTGCGCGGCGGCGCGCAGGGCGCGCATCGAGGTGGTCTTGCCCGCGCCGGCCGGTGCGGACAGCGGTTGAATTAACCAGGGTGAGCGGCCGATGTCCTTGACCGCGCGCTTCTGATCGGGTGACAGCGCGGCGGTGTCTTCGTCTTTGATCCACAGCAGGGTGCGGTCGTCACGTGCGTCGACGAGATCGAGCACGGCCTGTTCCTCTGCGAGGATCGCGTCGAGGGTGAAGCGCTCGTGGCCTTCGCGCTGGTGTGCGGCGCGCGGCGCGGTCAGCCGCACCCCGATCTCATCCACCGCGGATTCGACCAGCTCACGAGGGGTGCGATCAGTGTCGACAGGTACTTGTGCGCCAACTATCTCGACTCGGTCGGCGCGGGTGAACGCCGCCTTCTCAATCTTCTCGGCCGCATCGGCGATGCGCTCTCGGTCGAACGGGGTGCGCGCTGCTGCGCGCCGGGCCGCGCGCGCCGCGTCGAACGCCGCGCGGTCCAGGTGCAGACCGCGCGCATCGGCGCGCCACGCCTCCAGCAGAGAGACCCAGGCGAGCTCTTCGGGCTTGGCTGGGCGGGTGGCTTTCTGCGCAGTCGCTAGCTGCGCCGCCGACAACGGCGCATCAACGACTTGCAGGTTGTGGGCTGCCCACTCGCGCAGCTGGGTGGAGCGCCGCGACCACGCGGTGATGGTGTCGCGGTCAACGCCGGCCAGCTCGGCCATCCCGGTGGATGGGTCGACCGGTGCCCACTCGAAGCCCATGGATTGATGGAGTTCCCGTCGGAGGGTGGCCTGATAGATCACCCCAGCGGCACGGGCTTCGTGATACAGCGACGTGCCGTCGATCGACACGATCTGCCCGTCGGCGCGGGCTTGGCGGTTGGGCACGATGACGTGGGTGTGCAGATGCGGGTCCCCGCACCGGGAGGTCTCGTGTTGGTAGGCGATGGCCACCAACTCGGGTAGCCGCACCAGGTCCTTCTCTCCAGTGTGTGGGTTGTGCACCCGCGTGGAGCCGGCATGCTCAGCCAGGTACTCCATCGCCTCCGAGAGCGCGGTCGTGTGTGCGTCGGCGATCGCTTTGGCGACGACATCATCGGTTCGCAGCGCGCGGACCAGTGAGACGCTCGTTGGTGCGCAGAAGGTCAGATCGAAGCCGTGCACGCCGCGCTGCCCGAATGCGCGACCGCGTGGACCGTTAGGTGTGATGCCGTCGTCGAGCCAATGGGCCACCATCTCGGCACGAGCGTCTCCCCCGGCGCGCTGGGCGTCGGTCAGGCCGACCAACCTGGCGACGGTGTGTCTGTCCCCGGCCAACAGCCATGTCGGGGTGCGGGTTTCGCGTTCGGAGTAGTACTCCCCCAGCCCGCGCCAGATCGCGGGCCGCGTGTTCAGCTGCCCGGGCGGTGTCGATGTAGTAGTTGATCGACCACCGCTTGAGCTTGGAGATCGTCAACATCGATCCACCTACGCACGGCTGTGGCACGTGCTGTGCCACAACCATTCTTGCACCTTGTGCAAATGTGCGGTGCAGAAACTTGGGTGAGCCAGTGGAGGCGGCATGCGGTGGAACGGATGGGTGTAAGTGTAACGGAGACAGTCTATTTGAGACGGAATGAGAAGAATGAGGAGTGTGGATTGTGAGGGGGCCTAGGGATAAGACAATTCAGGGGGTGTTCAGTCGGTGCAGGACGGATTGCGTCGTATCCGCCAGAGCGCGCGGCCCAGTGACGGTGCGGAGCGCAGCGTCAAAATTGTGCTCAAGGTTGTCACCACCGAGAATTACAGTGGTGTTGGCAGCCTAGGTGAGACCAAGGCGACCAACCGCTCAGAGGCGCGAGACCAGTTGAGCAACAACATCACACGGCGCATCCAGCGCATCGGAACAGACTCGTATCCGACACGACCCTTTGGAGGGTGGTGAATGAAATTGGAAGAAAACGCCTTCGACGATCTACCCCTTCTGCTTGCGGTGCCCCGGGCCGCGCAGCTCCTGGGAATCAGCCGGGCGGCGGCCTATCGACTGGCGGCCTCCGGAGAGCTGCCAGTCCGCCGGCTCGGCGGCCGCGTGTACGTGGTGACCGCCGGCCTTCGTGAGCTAGCCTCCTGAAAGGCTGTGCGTACAAGCGGGGGTCTTAAGTGGTTGCCGCATCATGGGAGAACCACAATCGAGGAGACCGAGCGATGAGGACCGAAACCGCGGCCGACCCAACGCCCGCCGATCGCGAGATTACCAAGCGCGCCCGTCGTGCACTGCCGATCACCAAGCGCACCGCTCGCAGCGGGAAAGTCAGCTATACATTCCAGATTGACGCGGGCACGAAGCCGGATGGCTCGCGCGACCGGCGGCGCTACACCTACCCGACGCTCGCCGAGGCCAAGCGTGAACACGCCCGGATTATGACCGAGGCGACCGCGGGCATACTGGTCCGGCGGGACAAGATGACCTTGGGTGTCTTTTTGGTCGAGTGGCTCGACAGCCGCCGTGTGCGACCCAATACGCTCGACGGCTACCGCGCAGCCCTCAAGCCGGTTATCGACCACCTCGGCACAGTGCCGTTACAACACCTCGACACCCCACACCTCGACGAGCTGGTGACGCTCCGACTGACCGGCCAACCGATTCCCCAGCGCGCCAAGCGCGGACGCCGTTCCGCCGAGGTGCTCGCCTACCTGCGAGCCCCGAAGGTGCCGCGTATTCCGACCTGCTGACCACATTCGGCGAGCCCGGCATCAAAGCACTCGACCGTCTGGTGTCATCCTGCGATGTGCTACGCCCGCAGCGGGCCCGATACGTTGCCGCGTTGCCGGCCGAACCCGAACGCCCGAAAGTCCCCGGCGGCGTGAGCAACCGGACCGTCTGCGTCATGCTGACCGTGTTGTCAATGGCGCTCACCACCGCCATGAAACGCGGTCTCGTCGCCCGCAACGTCGCCCAACTTGTCGACCGCCCGGCCATCGAGCACCGCGAGATGTCCACGTGGACACCGCAGCAGGCCGAACGATTCCGCGAGTATGTGCGCGGCGACCGCCTGTATGCGTGCTGGCTGCTAACGCTGGCGGGCTGGCGACGCTCAGAAGTGCTCGGCCTTGCGTGGTCAGCCGTGGACTTCGACGCCGGGACTGTCAGCGTCGCGCAGGGGCGCGTTGTCGTGCGCGGTGCGGGCACCACGACTGGCGCACCGAAGTCCGAACGCTCGCGGCGCACACTGCCGATGCCCGCCGACGTCATGGCCGCGTTGCGAACGCTGAACGCCCATCAGAAACGCGAAAGGCTGTCGTTCGGCCCGAAATGGATAGACACGGGGCTCATCGCGGTCAACGAGGACGGTCGCCCATTCGGCCCGAGACGTACTCGAAGGCATTCCGCCACCACTGCACTGCTGCGGGTGTGCCGTTCATCCGGTTGCATGACACCAGGCACACCGCCGTTACGCGGATGCTCGACAGCGGCACTTCGGTGTCAGCAACGGCGAAGTGGCTGGGCCACGATCCGGCGATGACGCTGCGTGTACGGCCATGTGTACGACGACGCGCTGGCGTCGGCGGGTGACGCGCTTTTCGGCGGGGTGTCCCCTGCCAACGCCAAGCGTTGATTTAAGCCGCAGTCTTCGCAATCGACCAGATGGGCGAACGCGGCTGGCACACTCTTGGCACAACGGGGGTTCGCCCGTGACACCCAGCGGGATCAGAAAATTGCGCTGACCTGCATGAACACTGGTGGGCGCGGACGGTATCGAACCGCCGACCGCTGGTGTGTAAAACCAGAGCTCTACCACTGAGCTACGCGCCCCTTGCCGGGCAGGCTACCGCCCGATGACGTGCGGGCGGAAATCCGTCAACCCGACTCAAGCGCGTTGAGCGCATCCGTCCACACCGATTGATCGCGCGGCTCCCCGGGCTGCTTCATCTCGGTGAACCGGATGACGCCCGAGCGATCCACCACGAACGTGCCGCGGTTGGCGAAGCCGGCGTCGTCGTTGAACACGCCGTAGGACTGCGCCACCGCACCGTGCGGCCAGAAGTCCGACAACACGGGAAACGTGAAGCCACTCTGCGTCGCCCAGATCTTGTGGGTCGGCGGCGGCCCCACCGAGATCGCCAGCGTGGCCGTGTCGTCGTTCTCGTAGGACGGCAGGCGGTCGCGGATCTCGTCCAGCTCGCCCTGGCAGATTCCGGTGAACGCGAGCGGGAAGAACACCAGCAGCACGTTCTTGACTCCGCGGAAGCTGCCCAGCGTGACGGCCTGGCCGTTCTGGTCCTTGAGCGTGAAGTCCGGCGCTTCGGTGCCGACGTCGAGCACTCAGCGCCTGCCCGCCGCCTTGGACTTCGGCTGCACCAGCCTGCTCGCGATCCAGTCACCGAGGTTGGCCGACGACGTCTGCATCAGGCCTGCTGTCGGCGCGGATTCGGCGATCTCAGCGGGCTGAACGTGGCCGGGTTTGCCTGTCTTGGGGGTGACGACCCAGATCACGCCGTCGTCGGCCAGCGGCGTGATCGCGTCCATCAGGTAGTCGACGAGGTCGCCGTCGCCGTCGCGCCACCACAACAGCACCACGTCGATGACCTCGTCGGCATCCTCATCGAGCAGCTCGCCACCGCTACCTTCTTCGATGTCGGCCCGGATGTCGTCGTCGACGTCCTCGTCCCAGCCCAATTCCTGTACAACCTGATCTTTTTGGATGCCCAGTCTGCGGGCGTAGTTCGGGGCGTCATCCGCCGCGACCACGGTCGGTCCTCCTTCAGCCAGCTCGGGCGCGCGTGCGCGCCGAATGTTCGAGCCCTATCGTCGCACGGCGGGGCCCGAACGCCGACGCATGGTTGCCGGGTTCATCGATATGCCGCGTCGCACATGTTCAGCGCGGTGGTCTTGTTGTCGTTCAGCTTGGTGATCGCCGCGTTGAAATCGTCCGGCCCATAGTTGCCTGCGATCGCGGCCGCGAGGCCCCTGGATGCGTCTACCCAGGCGTTCAGCGCATCGCGCAGGTTCGGGGCAAGCGCGTCGGACACGCTGCGTGCGACCAGATCAGCGCTGTGGTTGAGCGCGTCGATGGCGGGACCGGCCTTGGCACCCGCATCGGCGGCGTTCCGATTAAAGGCGTCGACGTAGTTGTTCACCGCGGTGATGGCGTCGACGCTGGATGAACTCAATGCTTCACACGACGTGTGGATCGCCTGCGTCGTGAGCGACGCCTGACGTTCGGATTCGCGGGAGCTCGAGCTTTCGGCCGACTCCACCATCGACTCCGAGACGGACGCGCGATAAACGGGTGCATCGGCCTTGTCGATCGACGGGCTGCCCTTGGTGACGCTGGTACAGCCGACGATGATCATCGCCGTGGCGGCCAGAATGCCCAGCACCAGGGCCGCGATCCTCAGCCGCTTATGCGACAGCCCATCGGTCAGCATCGTCTGCAGACGTTACCGGTTCGGACCGGCGATCGCGGGTTCATTCCACTCCGCACCCCCAGCGGCACAAGTGGGGCACGATAGGGGGACGATATAGGCGCTTCGCCGATCGCGAAGCGACCTACACCGCCTAACAAGGAGCGGAAGTTGACCACCGAGTTCGTGCGCCACGACCTGGCCCAAAACTCCAGCACCACAGCCGAACCCGACCGGGTCCGAGTGATTCGAGAAGGCGTCGCATCGTATCTGCCCGACATCGATCCGGAGGAGACCGCCGAATGGCTTGAGTCGTTCGACGAGTTGCTGGAGCGGTCAGGGTCTGCGCGGGCGCGTTACCTCATGTTGCGGTTGCTGGAACGCTCCGGCGAACAGCGGGTGGCCATCCCCGCGCTGACATCGACGGACTACGTGAACACCATTCCGACCGAACTCGAGCCGTGGTTTCCCGGCGACGAGGACGTCGAGCGACGCTACCGGGCCTGGATCCGATGGAACGCCGCAATCATGGTGCACCGGGCGCAGCGCCCGGGAGTCGGTGTGGGAGGCCATATTTCGACTTACGCATCGTCGGCGGCGCTGTACGAGGTCGGGTTCAACCACTTCTTCCGGGGCAAGGCGCATCCGGGCGGTGGCGATCAGATCTTCATCCAGGGCCACGCCTCGCCGGGCGTCTACGCGCGCGCGTTTCTCGAGGGTCGGCTAACTGCCGACCAACTGGATGGTTTCCGTCAGGAGCACAGCCACCCCGGCGGCGGGCTGCCGTCCTACCCGCACCCGCGGCTGATGCCGGACTTCTGGGAGTTCCCCACGGTGTCGATGGGCCTGGGCCCGATGAACGCGATCTACCAGGCCCGGTTCAACCACTACCTGAATGACCGGGGCGTCAAGGACACCTCCGACCAGCACGTGTGGGCCTTCCTCGGCGACGGTGAGATGGACGAGCCGGAAAGCCGCGGCCTGATTCAGGTGGGCGCCAACGAGGGGCTGGACAATCTGACCTTCGTGATCAACTGCAACCTGCAGCGCCTCGACGGCCCGGTCCGCGGCAACGGCAAGATCATCCAGGAGCTGGAGTCGTTCTTCCGCGGCGCGGGCTGGAACGTCATCAAGGTGGTGTGGGGCCGCGAGTGGGATGCCCTACTGCATGCCGACCGCGACGGAGCGCTGGTCAATCTGATGAACACCACCCCCGACGGCGACTACCAGACCTACAAGGCCAACGACGGCGGCTATGTGCGCGACCATTTCTTCGGCCGCGACCCGCGCACCAAGGCGCTGGTGAAAGACCTGTCCGATCAGGAAATCTGGAACCTCAAGCGCGGCGGGCACGACTACCGCAAGGTATACGCCGCCTACCGCGCGGCGACGGAGCACAAGGGTCAGCCGACGGTGATCCTGGCCAAGACCATCAAGGGCTACACGCTGGGCAAGCACTTCGAGGGCCGCAACGCCACCCATCAGATGAAAAAGCTTGCGCTGCAAGACCTTAAGGACTTCCGCGACAGCCAGCGCATCCCGATCAGCGACGAGCAGCTCGAAGAGAACCCCTATCTGCCGCCGTACTACCACCCCGGCCCGGAGGCGGCTGAGATCCGCTACCTGCTCGACCGGCGGCGGGCCCTCGGCGGCTTCCTGCCCGAGCGGCGCACCAAGTCCAAGGTGCTGACGCTGCCCGGTCGAGACACCTACAAGGCGCTCAAGAAGGGCTCGGGCACCCAAGAGGTCGCCACCACCATGGCGACCGTGCGCACGTTCAAGGAACTGTTGCGG
>Ga0105245_10001998_pt1 | contig 18512 bp, 24 predicted proteins | sample KBSM54metaG_FD_81523 | JGI IMG/M metagenome (GOLD analysis project Ga0105245, IMG submission 81523) | Miscanthus rhizosphere microbial communities from Kellogg Biological Station, Michigan, USA - KBS M5-4 metaG | ecosystem: Host-associated > Plants > Roots > Rhizosphere > Soil | place...
AGACGCTGCACCATTTCGCCCAGCACAATGAAATTGGTATCGCTATAAATAAAGATGGAGCCCTGTGGCGCTTGCAGCTTTTCTTCATGCGCCAGCCGGAACGCGGCATCGCGTCCCACCCAATACGGATTCAAATCTATGTCTGGCCGCAGCCCGGAATAATGCGTCAAAAGCTGCCGCACCGTGACTGCGTCTTTGCCGTTCATCCCGAAATCGGGAATGTAGTGCGCCACCGGCTCATCCAGCCGCACCTGCCCATACTGGATCAGCCGCATCACGCTCGGCGTAGTCGCCACAACTTTGGTGAGCGACGCCAGATCAAAAATCGTGTCCAGCGTCATGGCTTCGGCTCGTGGCGATGTGGCGCGCAGCCCAAAAGCTTTCTGGTGCACGATCTTCCCGCCATGTCCCACCAGCAGCACCGCGCCGGTAATTACCTGGTCATTGATCTGCTCCTGCACCAGCAAATCGACGGGAGAAAAGTTCGCGGTTTCCTTGGCCTCAGGCGCAGGCTTCTTTTTCTTTGGCGCGGGCGCGCCCGCAGCCCAAAGACCTTGAACAGCCAAAATGATGATGGAAATGAAGCCAATGGCTTTGCGCGGGAATGTCATCTGTGAACTGAGTGTGTTATAACCCGAAAATAAAAGCAACACGAGAGGATTCTCTGCACCAAAGTACCAACAGCACGCTGTCCCCTGTGTTTTACCATCAGGGCGAGCAATTCCGCGGTGCCTTTGACGTTCTTCTCTCCGGCATCAGCCAGGGCGCTTTCCCGGGCGCGGCCGTCGCCATCACTCATTGCGGAAGCCTGATCGCCCACCTGGGTCTCGGGCGTTTTACTTACGATGCAGCATCGCCCGCCGCAAACGGCGCCACAATTTACGATCTCGCATCGGTCACCAAAGTCATCGCGACAACCACCGCCTGCATGATCTTGTATGAACGTGGTCTGTTCAAGCTCGATCAGCCATTGGTTGAACTACTGCCCGAATTCGGCGCCAAAAATCCAAGCTCAGAAGACACCCGCCGCCAAGTCACCTTCCGCATGCTCTTGGCACACTCTTCCGGCCTACCCGCCTACGTCAAGCTGTTCCAAACCGCCCATAATAAGGACGAACTGCTCCAACAGGCCCTCCAAATCGCGCTCACCGCCGCGCCCGGTACACGCGCCGAATATAGCGACATCGGCTTCATCCTGCTGGGCCAAGCGATCCAAAAGCTTGCCGGCGAGCCTTTGGACCAATTTTGCCAACGTGAGATCTTCGCCAAACTCAATCTTGCCCCCACCTGCTTCAACCCGCCAACCAGCCTCAGACCCGCGATCCCGCCCACGGAAGACGACCGTACCTTCCGTCATCGCGTGATCCAGGGCGAGGTCAACGATGAAAACGCATTCGTCATGGGCGGAGTCGCCGGCCACGCTGGCTGTTTCTCCACGGCCTTGGACGTGTCAGTTTTTGCACACTGCATGTTGCAGGGCGGCTCACCCCTGGTAAAAAAGGAAACCTTGGAAATTTTTACGCGCCGCCAGGACTCGCCTCCCGGCACTTCACGCGCTTTGGGATGGGATACGCCCTCCCAACCGTCTCAGTCCGGAAAATATTTTTCCTCGCGTTCCTATGGCCACTTGGGCTATACAGGTACCTCACTATGGATTGATCCTGATCGCCAACTTTCTGTCACTCTGTTAACCAATCGCACCTGGCCGGACCGTGGTTCGCAGTCCATCAAGCAAATTCGGCCCGCTTTCCACGATGCCGTCATCGAGGCTCTCTCTAAGGTATTGAGGGCATGAGTTCCCGCAAAGACAAACTCCGTGATCTCCGGACTGAGCAGCAGAACAGTGCTTCCGCCGGCCTAGATACGCTCTCCGCGCTGGAGATTGCCCGCGTCATCAACCAGGAAGATCACAAAGTTGCTGCTGCCGTGGAGCGCGCTTTGCCGCAAATCGCGCAGGCCATTGACGCCATTGCCAATGCGATTCGCAGCGGCGGAAGGCTGATTTACGTAGGCGCGGGCACCAGCGGACGCCTCGCCGCGCTCGATGCGGCCGAGTGTCCTCCAACATTCAACACTAATCCCAAAACTGTTCAATACGTAATTGCCGGAGGCAATAAAGCCCTTGGCCATGCTGCCGAATACAGTGAAGATTCCGGTTTCAGCGGGCGCAAAGATATCGCCAAACGCAAACCCAGCAAGAAAGATGTGGTAGTGGGAGTTGCTGCCAGCGGTCGGACGCCTTATACCTTGGGCGCTCTGGAACATGCACGCAAGAAAGGGGCCAAAACCGTCGCGGTAGTCTGCAATCGTGGCTCGCAGATGGGCGCTCTGGCCGATATTGAAATCGTGATCGATGTCGGCCCCGAAGCCGTTTCTGGTTCCACGCGAATGAAGGCTGGTTCTGCACAGAAGATGGCCCTGAACCTGCTAACTACAGGAACCATGGCCCGTCTTGGGTATATCTATGGCAACCTCATGGTGAATGTCCATACCAGGAATCATAAATTAATGGAACGTGGGCTGAATGTTTTAGAAAAAGCTGCTGGGGTTGACCGCCAAATTGCATCCAAAACTCTTGGTGCGGCCAAAAATCAGGTGGCTATTGCTTTGGTTATGCTCAAGACCGGTTTGGATCGCGCCCAGGCAGCTAAAAGACTCAAAAGCGTTAAGGGAAATGTCCGAGAAGCTATAGCACAGGGTCATTTAAAATGAAGCTAGTTCCCAAGCCACCGAATGGCAATTCCAGCAAGATAGAGACGCTGTTGTCGGCGGGCGATCCCGGTTTCAAAAAGCCGGTCTCGCGCAGCCGGACCATTCGAATTGACTTCAGGGACGGCTTTGTTGCGCCAGAGAGTCTTATGGATAAATTTGTAATTCGTGGTGGCAATCCCCTGGTGGGAAGCGTACGCATCAGCGGCGCCAAAAATGCCGCTTTGCCCGCGATGGCCGCCGCCATCCTTACCGATGAGCCCGTGATTCTGGAAAATATTCCTGACGTTCGCGACATCCAGACGGAGCGCAACCTGCTCGTCTCAATGGGCGCGGAAGTGGAACTGGGCTACGGACGCGCTTCCCATCGCACCACGATTTCCTGCAACAACCTTGTCAATCCTGAAGCCGCTTATGAATTAGTAAAGACCATGCGTGCTTCCACTCTGGTCTTGGGACCGCTGCTTGCGCGCATGGGACGCGCCCGCGTTTCCCAGCCCGGAGGCTGCGCCATTGGCGCACGTCCTATCGATCTCCACATCAAAGGTCTGGAACGGCTCGGCGCTTCCATCACGCAGGAGCACGGCTATATTGAGGCCAGTGCGGAACGTCTGCGCGGCGGCCATATTATTTTTGACAAGATCACCGTCACCGGCACTGAAGATCTCATGATGGCCGCAACTCTGGCCGAAGGTGAAACCGTCATGGAAAACTGCGCGCGCGAGCCTGAAGTCACCGATCTGGCCGCACTGCTCACCAAAATGGGAGCAAAGATTCAAGGCGCAGGAACACACACGATCCGTATCCATGGCGTTGAGAAACTCCATGGCGCGCGCCATCGCATCATCCCTGATCGAATTGAAGCTGGCACGTTTGTGATTGCAGCCGTCCTCACCGGAGGCGACCTGCAGCTTACCAGTTGCGACCCAACTCATCTCGGCTCATTGATTCAAAAGCTGGAAGAATGTGGCGTGAGCATCACAGCAGGAACAGACTCCCTGCGCGTGACCAACGGCCATCAATTGCAGGCAGCCGATATCACCACGGAAGAATTCCCCGGCTTCCCCACTGACATGCAGGCGCAATACATGACCCTGGCCACGCAGTCGCAGGGGACTTCTATCATTACGGAAAATATTTTTGAGAACCGCTTCATGCATGCCGGTGAGCTTGCCCGCATGGGCGCTAATATCAAAGTAGAAGGCAGCCGCGCCATCGTTCGCGGCAAAACTCCTCTCAGCTCCGCCGCCGTTCAGTGCTCTGATCTTCGCGCTTCAGCCTCTCTCGTCATCGCCGCTCTGGTGGCCGATGGAGAAACCATCATCGACCGCGTCTACCACGTTGACCGCGGCTATGAGCGGATTGAAGAAAAGCTGAAAGGCGTCGGTGCTCAGATCCGCCGCATCGGTGAAATCCTGCCTAAACGCGCTGCAGCGCCCAGCGTTGTGGCGTAAAGGCTGCCAACACTACCTTCGCGGTGCTCACCTCTGTGTGAAGATACGTGGAGTCTCGCTACGTTCTTTCTCGCCAATGAAAATGCAGGATCTACGTGACCTGTTGGAGTCTCCCCCTTCCCATTTTGGAACAGCTCTGGTTTTTTCTAAGCGATTTTTTATCCTTTCTCACTGCCCGCGCCGTACCATTGAATTCTTCGTTTTAATACGGAGCGAACAAGCGCATGCCAGCCCCCGGCAAGACCTTCAGTTCGGTGGAAAGCCACAGCAATGAAACCCCCTTGCCTCTGTTCCGTCCGGAAGCGATTGCCGCTCTACAGCAGAAATTTTATGGCGAGATCATTCTCATCCGTCCTTTTCCCTTGATGTTGCTGTGCTGGTTTGCTCTGGGGATCACGGCGGCGGTTCTGGGGTTCCTTTTCCTGGGCCAATACACTGAGAGGGCGCGCGTTCCGGGGATCATCAACAGCGGCGGGCCTGCTGAAGCCGCAGTGTATGTGCCGGCGCGCATGATCGCCGGGCTGCATCCGGGCACGCAGCTAACTCTGCGCTGTAGTTCCTGTCCGGCGCAGTTGGCGCGGCAGGTTGGAACAGTGCTGGAAATCCCGCAATCGCCTGCAAGCCCGTCAGATCTTAGCCAGGCCAATTTGGACCTGGCCGGTCCGGGAAACACAATTGCGATCTACAAAATTAAGGTGTCGCTTCCGCCACAAGCGGCACAGGCCATGCAAGTGGACCCTTCAACACAAGCGGGAGTAAGAGTGGAAGCGGAAATCCCGCTTGGGCATAAACCTCTCATCAAGTGGTTTTTTGAACGATCAGGAAGTTAAAGGGACGTAGTGCGCGGTACTTGCTGAATGAGATTTTCCTGGGAACAAAAACTGCCGATGGTCTTTCAGACTGAGGCGGCGGAGTGTGGCCTGGCTTGCCTCGCTATGATCGCCGGCTATCACGGCCTGCGCGTTGACCTGCCTGCGCTGCGGCACCGCTTCTCGGTTTCGCTTCGCGGCGCAACGTTGAACCACATCATCAAGTTCGCCGCCGCTCTTGATCTCACCGGACGTCCGCTTCGCGTTGAACTGGAAGACCTGCCTTACCTGAAAGCACCCTGCATCCTGCATTGGAAGATGGAACACTTTGTGGTGTTGAAGAAGGTCACGCGGAAATACGTGTACCTGCATGATCCCGCCGTAGGGCCGCGCCGTGTCAGCTTTGCTGAAGCCAGCCGCCACTTCACCGGCGTTGCGCTGGAGCTTACCCCGACGCCCAGCTTTGTCCAGCGGGAAGAGCGCCGTCCTCTTCGTCTACGCGATCTCATTGGCCGCGTTTCCGGTCTCAAGCGCGCGCTGGCGCAGATCTTCGTCCTGGCCTCCGCTCTGGAAATATTTTCCATCATCAGCCCGCTGTTCCTGCAGTTAACAGTGGACAAGGTGCTCGCATCGTTTGATCGCGACCTGCTCTTTACTCTTGGCGTCGGCTTCATGCTGTTGATCGGCCTGCAATCTTTCCTGGGCGCGCTGCGCAGTTGGACCACTCTTTATTTCGGCACGTCGCTAAAATTGCAGTGGTACGCCAACCTTTTTTCCCACCTGGTGCGACTGCCGGTTTCATTCTTTGAGAAGCGTTATTTTGGCGACATTCTCTCCCGCTTTGACGGCGCAGAGGCCATCCAGCGCACTCTCACCAATAACTTCATTGAAGCGCTGCTCGATGGGCTTATCTCCATCTTTGTTTTGGCCGTGATGTTCCTCTATAGCCGCCAATTGGCCTTGATCGTTATAGCCAGCGTTTTGATTTACGTCGCACTGCGTAACTTTGCCTACGGTCCATTGCGCCGCTCGACGGAAGAGCAAATCATGCGCATGGCCAAACAACAGACGCATCTGATTGAGACGCTTCGCGGCATCCGCACCATCAAGGTCCTGGGCCGTGAAGATGGCCGTAAGACGCGCTGGATGAACCTGCTTGCCGACACTACCAATGCGCAAGTCGCCGCGGAAAAACTTACGCTGCTTTTCAAAGCTGCGAATGGGCTGATTTTTGGCTTGCAAACAATAGCCGTGGTCTGGTTTGGCGCAACGCTGGTTCTCAGTGGCAAATTCAGCGTCGGCATGCTGTTTGCCTTTGTCGCGTACCAGGAACAATTCAAGGCCCGCATCACCATGCTAGTTGACCGTCTCTACGAATTCCGCATGCTCTCGCTCCAGGTCCAGCGCCTGGCGGATGTCGTGCTGGAAGAACCTGAATCCGCCTTTATCGACGACGTTGGAGCAGTGGAAGACTCTTCCATCGATGTGAAACATCTCTTCTTCCGCTATTCCGATACCGAGCCGTGGCTGTTGCACGACGTCACGTTCAGGATCGAACCGGGCGAGTGCGTGGCAATCGTAGGCGCGTCTGGAACCGGAAAATCAACGCTGCTCAAGCTGATGGCTGGTCTTCTAAAGCCGCAATCGGGAGATGTGGTTGTAAACGGGCATTCAGTCTGCGAGAGCCGCGCCGCCGTTCTGGGCAATGTTGGCTTTGTCTTGCAGGATGATTCTCTTTTTGCCGGCACCATCGCGGAAAACATTGCTTTTGCCTCTGACGTTGCCGACATGGAACGGGTGCTGGAATGTGCGCGTCTTGCCTGCCTTGACGATGAGATTAACCAGATGCACATGGGCTACAGCACACTGATTGGTGAGATGGGCTCGGCGCTTTCCGGAGGCCAACAGCAGCGTCTTTTGCTGGCGCGCGCTCTTTACCAGCGGCCTTCCATCCTCATCCTGGATGAAGCCACCAGCCATCTCGACGTTCCCACCGAGCAGCGGATCGCGGCAATGCTGGTGGAACTGCGTATGACACGAATTTTTGCCGCGCACCGTCCGGACACGATACGAATCGCCGACCGCGTCATCAGGTTGTCGCGTACGGGAACCATTTCTGAAGAGCCGTCTTCATTGCGTGCAGCGCGCGAAGCCGGCGCACAAGTTTATGAAGGAGAAAGCTATGTCTAATCAAAACGAACTGAATCGGGTGCTGCTCCGCATGGGCGCCCGCCTGCTAACTGAGGAAGAAGTTGAAAGCGTAAGCGCTGCCGGCCCACCGTGCCAGCTCACATTCACACACCTGCCTAAAGGCGGCTCAGACGAGGACACATTCTGTCCGTAATCTGAGGGCAAGCGGCTGTAACCAAAAATAAAGGAGAAAAATTATGTTGAGACAAGAAGAAAACAGAGTACTTGTGCGGAAAGGCGCTCGCGAGCTGACCGTCGACGAAATTGACCAGGTAAGCGCTGCCATGCAGAACCACACCAATGTGTGCACCGCAGCCATGCCCTTCGCTACGGTCACAGGCTCGGGCGATGGCGACGGCTGCAGCGATACCGACAAAGACTCAAATTTCATTTAATGAAAACTGGGCCGCCCGATGCTGTTTGCTAAAGGCGGCCTAATAAATCTTTTGGAGAGTTCAGGAACTAACAGCCGAGAAAGAAAAGGTTTTTGAAGAGCTTGGGCCCGTTCAACGGACCCAAAATTGCCACACAAGGAGAGCAAACGAATGAATGACCAGAACAGAGTATTGATTCGCAAGGGTGCGCGTGAGTTGACACCGACAGAAGCCGACCTGATCAATGGCGGCTTGCGTACTCTTACGCTCTGCACGATCGGCGGCGTCACAGCACAAAGAGACGGAGATGTTTCTCTGGGTGAGTGCTAGTTCTTATCGGGCCGCTTCCCCCGGCGGCCCGGCAAGACTGCTTTGAAATGCTTGGGCCATTCAAGGCCCAAAATAAAGAAAAGAAAGGAACAAGGCATGAATGACCAGAATAGGGTATTGATTCGGCAAGGCTCTCGTGAATTGAGTCCGGAGGAAGTAGAGCAAGTCGGCGGAGGTTTCAACACTCTTTCGATCACGTGGGGTCCAAATGGCAGAGACGGAGATGGGCTCGTGGGTGAATCCTAGTTGTAGCGACTCGCCCTTCGTCCTTCGGCGGATAACCGGGCGATTTATTTCAGACCTTTGGGTCAGGTCCAACAGACCCAGAAGAAAGAAAGGAAAGAAAACATGAATGACCAGAACAGAGTATTGATTCGCAGGGGCGCTCGCTCATTGAGTGCAGAGGAAATCGAGCGCGTCGGTGGAGGAATCAGTACCACAACCTTATGCACCATCCCCTCTGAGGCTTGCCCTAATAAGGACGGGGATGCCCAGATCGGCGAGTGCGGGCCTCATTGCTGAACGTTGATTTGTTGAAACAAGGTGGCACCTTGACGGCGCCACCGTTTAAAGAGGATCGCCGACGTCCAGCATAGCTGGGCAGGGCGCTTTAAAGAGCTTGGGCACACTCGAAAGGGTTCGAATGATGAAAGGAGAAAAAACATAAATAACCAGAACAGAGTATTGATTCGCCGCGGTGCTCGCGAATTGACACCCACAGAATCTGAAATCGTCAATGGAGGATTTGCTACTTTCTCCCTCTGTACCAACGCTCCTTCTCCGGATGGGGACCAGCACGTTGGTGAGTTCGGCTGTTAACGCGGTTCGGCTGTGCCCGCGCCGCCGAAAGAAACTTTCTTGAAGAGGCTTGGGCCCGCTCATCGAGCCCAATAACCAAAGGAGAAAAAATATGAATGACCAGAACAGATTGTTGATTCGCAGAGGCGCGCGTGACCTGAATGCCGAGGAAATGGAGCGCGTGAGTGGAGGATTACGCACCGCCACATTCTGCTCGATCAATAGTTTGGGCCAACGAGACGGAGACACCTTCCTCGGCGAGTGCTAGTTTCATGGCGGATCGCCCTCAGCGGCGGCCCGCATTTTCATCCTTCGTCGGGCGGCCCGGGATGGATTTCGATTGCAAAGCTTTGGGTCTGGTTCAACGGACCCAAATGATGAAAGGAAAGAAGTATGGATGATCAGAACAGAGTATTAGCTCGCAAGGGCGCTCGCTCATTGAGTGAGGACGAAATCGCGCGCGTGGGCGGAGGAATAAATACGGACACGGTTTGCACCGTGCCCACTTCAGCTTGTCCCAACAAAGACGGTGATGCCTCTATTGGCGAGTGTGGGCCTATTTGCTGAAACAAGGTGGTGCCTTGCCGGTGCCACCATTTTCAAGCCCGGGACGTTACCCGGATGGAATACATGGTCTCAGAAAGTCTTGTACCGCGAAAAGGAGTCAATGTATGGAACTGGAGAATCGCGTACTCTGCCGCAACGGCGCTCGTGAGCTGACCGAGCAAGAAACAGTCCTCATTAATGGAGGCCTGCGTACCCTTACACCCTGCACCATCGGCCCCGGCCCACACCACAGGGATGGAGATGCTTCTATTGGTGAATGCTAGCTGTTAAATCCGCGCTTTCACTAAGCGGTCTGCCAATGCTTTAAAGAGCTTGGGCCCACTCAAACGGGTCCGAATGATGAAAGGAGAAAAAACATGAATAACCAGAACAGAGTATTGATTCGCCAGGGTGCTCGCGAGTTAACAACCGCGGAACGGGATTTGGTCAATGGAGGCTTTATTACTTTCTCGCTCTGCACCAACAATCCTTCTCCGGATGGAGATCAGCACGTTGGTGAGGTTGGCTGCTAAACCCGTTCGGCTGCGCTTGAGCGCGGCCGAGCAAACTCTCTTGAAGAGCTTGGGGCCGCTCAACGGACCCAAAATGACGAAAGGAGAAAAACATGAATGACCAGAACAGAGTGTTGCTTCGCAAGGGCGCTCGTGACTTGAATGAGCAGGAAGTCGCGATGGTATCCGGCGGGCTCAGGACGTTGACCGCATGCACGCTGGCTGCAGCCGGCACTCTTGACGGAGATACCTTCCACAGCGAGTGCGGCAGTCCCGATCTATAGCCCTTACGCCACGAAGTCTTCTCTTGAAGAGTTCGTGGCTGTTTAACCGACCCAAGACGAAAGGAGAGCATTTATGAAAGACCACAACAGAGTGTTAGTGCGCAGAGGCGCTCGCGACCTGACGGAAAAGGAAGTGGAACAGGTATGCGGCGGTCTTAGGACGGCGACCAAATGCAGCGTGACTGCAGCCGGCGCCATTGACGGAGATCTCCACGAATGCAGTTGATCCGGTTCCAAGGCGGCGTCCTTGCCGGCGTCGCCAAACAAACCCTTTTGACAAGTTTGGGCCGCTTGAATGGACCCAATAATTGAAGGGAGAACAAGCATGAATAACCAGAACAGAGTATTGGTCCGCCAGGGCGCTCGTGATCTGAATGAGCAAGAAGTCGAGCAAGTAAGCGGCGGGTTCAGAACGTTGACCGCATGCACCTTGGTTGCGGTAGGCGTTTTTGACGGCGAATGCTCTAACTAAACGGCGGCGCCTCCGGGCGCCTCCCTTGAACCAGCGGAAAGCAATGATCAAGGAGGTAGCTATGGATACGGACAACCGCGTGCTCACCCGCAGAGGTGCACGCGAACTGAGTGAGCAGGAAGTGGAAACCGTGACGGGCGCTTTCAAAGTCCGCCGCACGCTCACACCCTGCTTTGTGGACAGCAAACAACAATTCCTTAATGGAGATCAAGCCATTGGTGAATGTGGTCCTTGATCCACGCAGGCGGCGTCCGTTGTGGCGCCGCCCGTCTCATAACACGCAAACTTCTCAAACGGAGGCAACGCAATGAAGCTCATAGTTTTAGCGCCGGAAGACGATAACCACACAGCCCCTATCAAGTGGGCGCTGGAGAAAGCGGGCCAGAAGGTTATCTGCTGGGCCGGTCTCTCCTGGACTGACGAAGGTCAGTCTTCCCTCCTGATGAATGACGATGACAAGCTCATTCTGGGAGGACACTCTGTTGATCCCGGTGACGTAATCTGGATTCGGCGCCCGGAGGTGCCGGTCCATAACCCCAAGGTCTCCGAATCAGACAAAAAATTTGCCGCGCTCGAATACCGCTGCTTCTATCATTCCATCGCATATTTCTTTGAAACCCTCCCGGTGTGGTGCATCAACAACTATTCGGCTGCGCGAGTGATGATTCAGAAAGCGGTGCAAATCCGCCTGGCCCGCCAATGCGGACTCAAGACTCCGGCCACCCTGATGTCGAACAATCCTGCGGCAGTCAGGGAGTTTTTTGCGCGTGAAAATGCTCGCACCATCTGCAAAGGCTTTACTCCGCACGTGTGGCAGAAGGAAGGCAAGATGTCCGTGGCCATTACGGAAACTTTTGAGTTGACGAGCGACCAGTTGCCCAGCGATGAGGTTCTGACCTACGCGCCCGCCATCTATCAGGAACGCGTGCCCAAGGAATATGACATCCGCATGGTGCTGATGGGCAGTCACATTTATTCCTACGCGCTCAAGAACACGAAGCAGGCGCTGGATTGGCGGCAGGATGCAGGATTGGGCCACGTCACAGCAGAGCTGGTTCCCACTCCGCCTGATGTCGAAAAAGGCGTCCTGGAGTTCGCGCGCCGCTCCGGCGTATGTTTTGGTTCGCTCGATTTCGGCGTTGACGCACAGGGCACCTGGTGGTTCCTGGAGATCAATGAAGAGGGGCAGTTCCTCTGGATCGATCAGTTCAATCGCGAAGCCCGGTTGCTGGAAAAGTTCTGCGCTTTTGTGACTGCGCCCCAGGGCTCAAACTTGCCTTTGGAAGCGCGGCAGGACCTGTTCCCTTCTCTGCAGGAATATGAAGATCTGCTCAAGAACGAGCAGGTTGCGCCTATAGGTCGCCCGCGGCAGGAAGACCCATTCCTGTCTATGGAGGCCTAGAAAAACAGGAGTCTTTGCGATCTTCGTCGTTTTTGGAGTACAACAGATGCGATGAAGATCGCGAAGAAAGCCCTTAAGCTTGCGGACGCATTCCAGGTCAGGCACGCGGGATCGTTTCGGCTCAAAGATTTCGATCCCTCCGATATCCGCGGGTTCGATTCCAAAGAAAAAGCCGATGAGCTTTTGCAGCAAAGCGTGGCTGTGCTGCAGGACCTTCAGGAAAAGCTCTATGCCCAGGACCAGTGGGCCGTGCTGCTGATCTTTCAGGCAATGGACGCCGCGGGCAAAGACAGCCTGATCAAGCACGTGATGTCCGGAGTGAATCCGCAGGCATGTGAGGTATCAAGCTTTAAACAGCCCTCAGCCGAAGAACTGGACCATGATTTTCTCTGGCGGACTACGCGCCGGCTACCGGAACGCGGAAAAATCGGGATCTTCAACCGGTCCTACTATGAAGAAGTCCTGGTCGTCCGCGTGCATCAGGATTATCTGGAAAAGCAGCATCTTCCGCCGGAACTCGTAACCAAAAAAATATGGAAAGAGCGCTTCAAAGACATCCGCAACTTTGAAGAATACCTCACACGCAACGGCGTCATCATCCGGAAATTCTTTCTCCATGTTTCCAAAGAGGAGCAGAAGCGGCGATTCCTGGCCAGGCTGGACGAGCCGGAAAAGAACTGGAAATTTTCAGAAGCTGACGTCCATGAGCGCAAATACTGGGACGATTACATGAACGCCTATGAAGACATGATCCGCCACACGTCGACGCCAGACGCGCCGTGGTACGTGGTGCCCGCCGATCACAAATGGTTTACTCATATCGCGGTAAGTTCGGCCATCATCCAGACGCTGGAAGACATGGATCTCCAGTTGCCCAAGGTCGATAAAGTGCGCCGCAAGCAGCTGGACGCAGCAAGGCAGGCATTGCAGAAATCGCGCGACTGACCCTAACTCTTACTTTGCATCGTACTTGAGTTTGTCTGAAAGTGGCGAAGCCAGCCATTGCGCCAAGCTCTGCGCCTTGCGGTCCCGCTCTGAAGTTTCAGCAGCGGCAACATCAATGGGCCACTGAATGCCAATTTGAGGATCGGCAAAATGAATTCCGCTTTCCGCATTTTGGTTGTAAACGCCTGTAGTCTTGTACTGAACTTCGCACTCGTCGGTGAGTGAGCAGAATCCGCGGGCAAAGTTAAAGGGCGCCCAAACCTGCTTCTTGTTTTCCTCCGTTACCTCGATCCCAAACCATTTCCCCAGAGTTGGCGAGCCCTTGCGGATATCCACAGCCACCAGGAATGCTGCGCCGCGCGTTACGCGCATCAGCTTGCCCATGGGCGGTTCCCACTGGAAGTGCAGGCCGCGCAACACGCCTTTTTTTGATTTGGAATGGTTGTCCTGGACAAAGTTTGTTGGCAGCCCTAATTCCTTGAACTGGTCAGCTCGATAGGTTTCCATAAAGAAGCCACGCGAATCTCCGCGCACCTCCGGCTGCACGACGATGACTTCATTCAGGTGGACCGATTCAATCTTAAAGCTCATTCGGCGTTCGCTCCCTCGCAAAATTGGATTCGTGCGTCAGGAAAGGTTCTTCTGCGCCTGCGCCGAATCCATCTTGAGTGTAACAGCCGTGTGGTCTGTACCGGAAAGCGCCTGCCAGCCGCGGCGTGAGAGGTCCCAAAAGATGAGGTAGCCCGCGCCGCCGGCAATCGCCAACAGCAGGAGCCCAAGAGTGAGTTCGCCAAAAATGATCTTGCCGATTCCAAACAGCGTCGCGTAAACCAAAATGCATCCCATGAGCCAATCAAAGGCGTTGCTGCTGATGTCGCGCACCTGGGGAATTTCCGGCGCAAGCGCCGCAATGCGCTTCCATCCATGCACCGTGGGCCGCACGCGACGATAAAATGCCAGCAGCTTTTCTTCTGACTCCGCAGGAGTAAGAAAAGTGGCCGCGATCCAAGCCACTGTTGTGATTCCCGCAGTGATCAATGAAGTCTTGGCAAACGTAACCGGATCGTCGCCCGGAAAATGCTTGCTGAGATAAACCGCCACCACAGCAGCCACAACCATGGCGCTGATTTCACTCCATGCGCTGATGCGCCACCAGTACCAGCGCAGGATATAAACCGCTCCAGTCCCCACGCCCAGACCAAGAACAATCTGCCATCCCTGCCCAACTGAATGCAATTGCGAAGCAACATAGCCGCTGATCAACACCATCAGGATGGTGAAAAGCCGTCCCACCGCGACGTAATGCTTCTCAGTTTTCTGGCGCACCATAAAACGACGGTACAGATCGTTTACCAGATAGGAGACGCCCCAGTTCAATTGCGTTCCCAGCGTGGACATGAACGCCGCAAGAAACGCCGCCACCATCACGCCGCGCAATGCGGGAGGAAGAAAGTCGCGCAACACCATCACGTAACCCTGCTGAGGATTCGCACCGAACGCTGCGTCCGGCCGCAAACCTCCGTGGGGTGAATACACTGCCAACGCTACAAGCCCCGTAATGATCCACGGCCACGGACGCACTGCATAGTGCGCGATGTTGAACCACAGCGTTGCGCCGAGTGAATTTTTCTCGTCTCGGGCGCAGAACATGCGTTGCGCCACGTAGCCTCCGCCTCCCGGTTCCGCACCCGGATACCAGGCCGACCACCACTGCACTCCCAGATACATCAGGAACGTGAGCACCGGCAATGTCCAGATGGCGCTTGACGTCCAGCCGAGATGGAAGTCAGGAAAGAACGCCAGCGGATTCGAAGTCTGTACTCCGGTTTTTTGCACTTGCTGGCCAATAAACTGGAGCTGAAGCTTCAGCGCCTGCATGCCGCCGATTTTCACCACCGCAACCCACGCCAGCACCACAACCATGGTCATCTTCAAAGCAAACTGGAACAGGTCCGTAACCAGCACGCCCCATAATCCTCCGATGGATGTGTAAATTCCCGTAAATGGAATCAGTACAAAAATACAGATCAGCAGCGCCGTGTGGCTGGGCGCACCGAGCGTGTAATGCAGCAAAGTGTACCCACCCAGAGTCAGTTGCAGGACCTTGCCTTGCGCAATGAGCGACCCCAGCAGAACGGCAATAATACTGACCATGGCATTGGTGACCCAACCCAGGATCAGGCAATTCATCGCCAAGCCAAGATAGATGGCCTTGAAGCCGCGCAGAAAAGCCGCCGGCTTGCCGCCATAACGCATCTCCGTGAGTTCCACGTCGGTCAGAACTTCTGCGCGCCGCCAGTAGCGAGCAAAGAAGAAGACCGTCAGCATGCCGCCCAGGCATGAAGTCCACCAGATCCAGTTTCCGGCGATTCCCTGCGTTGCAATCACGCCGCTAACAAAGAGCGGCGTGTCGGCGGCAAAAGTTGTCGCGACCATGGATGTGCCGGCAAGCCACCAGGAGACATTGCGTCCAGAGACAAAAAATTCTTCGGTGTTGCCGCCCGAGCGACGGCGGTAATAGATGCCAATCGCCAGGTTGATCAGCAGGTAACCTCCAATCACCATCCAGTCAATCCAGGTCAGTGGCATAAGCTCTCCTGTCCGCCAAAGGCTTGCGGCTCACCGCCCAGACTAGCAGATGAACGCACCGCCGGAACCCGGGGAAACTGCTTAACCAGCGGGGAGCGCCTGCAAGGTCAATGCCTGCTAACCACGGCGGATACTGGCCACCGGTGCGCGATATTGTGCCCAAACCGCCTGAGCATTTCTGGTATTGTTGCGCCATGGTTCAACGATTGTCGCAAAGGATCGTGCAAAAGTTCATGGTTGCCGGGATTCTTCTGCTGGCGCTGTCTTCTCCTTCATTTGCCGGCGATTTTCAGCGGGTGGCCCCTGTCCATCTTGATCACGATGGTGAAAAGTGGGCGCAGAAGACTCTGAAGAAGCTTTCTCTCGAAGAAAAAATCGGGCAGATGTTCATGATCCGCCTGGCCATGCCCCAGTTTGTGAACCTCAAGAACCCTGAATACCTGAACTGGCTCGACCAGATTCAGCGCTATCACCTGGGCTCTATTCTGCTGACGGTCCCGGCTGAAGGCCCGTCGCTTTCTAAAAGCGAGCCTTATGAAGCGGCCATGCTGATCAACCAGCTTCAGCGAGCTTCTAAACTACCTCTGCTTGTAGCTGCCGACTATGAGCGCGGTCTCTCTATGCGGCTGAATGGCACCACTGTATTCCCGCACAGCATGGCTTTTGGAGCCGCAGGCAAACCGGAGTTTGCTGAACAATTTGGAAAGATCGTCGCCCAGGAATCCCGCGCCATCGGCGTGCAATGGAACCTTATGCCCATAGCCGACGTGAATTCCAATCCCGCGAATCCAGTCATCAACACGCGCTCGTTCGGTGAGGATCCTACGCAGGTAAGCTCGCTGGTGACCGCTTACATTCGTGGAGCGCGCAATAATGGCCTTCTCACCGCCGCCAAACACTTCCCCGGACACGGTGACACTGCTACTGATTCGCACCTGGGATTAGCTGCCGTGAATCGAAGCCGCGAGCAGATCAACCAGATCGACCTTCCGCCTTTCCGCGCCGCCATCGCCGCAGGAACAGATGCCGTAATGGTTGCGCACATCACAGCTCCCGTGCTTGAACCGGATCCGTCTAGGGTGGCCACTAACTCTCCTGCGATCGTCACCGGGATACTCAAGCAGCAGCTCGGGTTCAACGGACTGATAATGACCGATGCCATGGATATGACCGCACTTACAAGCGTATATCCGGAAGCCGGTTCAGCGGCGGCGAAGCACGCTGCCATCGACACGGTAAGAGCCGGGAACGACATGCTGATTTTGTTTACCGATCTTGACGGCGCGTACAAAGGCCTATTAAGCGCAGTCCGCAGTGGAGAGATCCCAGAGAAGCGCATTGATGAATCCGTGCTAAAGATCTTGCGCGCGAAGGCAAGCGTGGGGCTGAACAAGGCCAGCCAGATTGATATCAATAATATTTCATCCGTGATTTCCAGTCCGCAAAACCTGACGGCCGCACAGCAGATAGCCGATTCCGCCATTACTCTGGTCCGCGACAATGGCCACATGCTGCCATTGAGAAAACAACGCACTTCCGCTTCTGCCCCGGTTTATGGCACCGTGCAACAGGAAGGAAGCAAGTTTTTGTGCATCATCTTTACTGACGATGTACGGAGTGACAACGGACGCCAGCTGCAACGTGAATTGCGCGCGCGCGTACCCGACGCGAGATTTATCTTTGTCGATCCTCGCATTGCCGCGGGCAGTATGGCGGAAATTCAGAGCGCTCTTGCTTCAGCGGAGAATGTTCTAGCTGCGATCTATTTAATCCCTGTCCCTGGACGTGCTGTACGGAAGGAAGGCGCTACAGCAGTGAATACCATTTCAGTTCCAGACGCCACAGCGGCTTTGCTGCAGTCGATCCTTGAAGCCAAGAGAGAGAAGACGGTGGTGGTGAGCTTTGGATCGCCGTATTTCCTGGCAGATTTTTCCCAGATTGAAAACTACGTATGCGCGTACTCGAATGCCATTACTTCTGAAACGGGAGCGGTGAAAGCATTGTTCGGGGAGATTCCATTTCACGGGCGTTTGCCCGTGACAATCCCAGGAATAGCTCAACGCGGCGCGGGCAGTGACTATCCGGCTCAAGGTCTGCGCGGTGGAACCGGAGCACGCCCGAGTCGCTGAAGCCTAATCAGACTCCTGCAAAGTCTTTACATGCGCCTCAAGCGCTCTTGAGTACTCGCGCTCGGCCTGCAATTCTGATTGCAACTTTTTCACCAGGCCCTCCAGACGCATAATCTCAATCTTCAACTTGCCGGCATCGTTCAGCGACGCAGCTTTTGCAGCTGCGACAGCAACATTTCCGTTGGCTGCGGGCTGAGCGGTCGGCGTGCTGCCATTCCCATGTGCTGGCGCAGGCTGAGCAACCGGAGTCGATGCAGCCGCAGGCGTTGTCACCGCAACCGGCTGGGGCATGGGAACAGCCGCAGTCGCTGTGATCGGCAACGGCATCGCCGGTGCAGGCGCGGCGGCCACTGCCGCGCGTTGTTGTGATGGCGCGGGCGTGGCGGGAACAGAACGCGGCGGCATAGGAGCCGATGCTGCTGCTGAAAAAATACTGCTGAGCGCAACCGCCGCATTCGCAGCAGCGGCAGGTGTGGGAACAGGTGCGCCATTGCTCTTGAGCAGATGCTTGACGCGTGCGATCAAATCCTGCGGCTGGAATGGCTTGCGCAGAAGCTCGTCGGCCTTCACGGCAAATGCCTTCTCCGCCACCGCGCGGTTCACCACGCCCGACATCAGAATCACCGGGGTCTTCGCCAGTGCAGGATGCGACTTAATATGCTGGCAAACGTCGTAACCGTCCTTGTCCGGCATGATCACGTCAGTGATTACAATATCCGGCTTTGCCGTTTCGATTTCCACCAGCGCCGTAGCTGCATCATGGCAGGCCACCACGTTGATGTTCTCACGGCGAAAGGCGATCTTGATCACTTCGCGCATGGTCGCACTGTCGTCGATAAAGTAGACAGTGGGAATCGTACTCATCTAAAACCTCCATCGCCATTGTCGTGCGCGGACTCATCCAGTTCCCGCAAGGCTTCCAGCATCAGTTCCGTGGCCGAGCGGAGCACGGTGCGTGTGGCGGCGCTC